>ENA-ORML01002266-ORML01002266.1-human-gut-metagenome-genome-assembly--contig:-NODE-2266-length-13247-cov-3.468011_pt1 | contig 13247 bp, 6 predicted proteins | sample MGYA00242103_ERZ508995 | MGnify/ENA primary metagenome ERZ508995 (study PRJEB26280, sample SAMEA2338702) | human gut metagenome | biome: human gut; feature: human-associated habitat; material: faeces...
AGACGCAGGCGCTGCCGCCGGTATTCCGCCCGGTGGCGGATGAGGCGGCGCTGAACGCCGCCATGCCGGATGCCCGTAAGCTGCTGCTGCGGCGCATGACGGGCGTCACCGTCGTAGACCCCGCCACCACCTATATCGATCCCCGCTGCTCCATCGCTCCCGGCGTGACCCTGCTGCCGGGTACCATCCTCCGGGGCCATACCGCCATCGGCTCCGGCTGCGAGATCGGCCCCAACGCCATGGTGCGGGACTGCATCGTGGGGAAGGACACCACCATCAATGCCTCGCAGGTCAATGAGAGCACCATCGGCAGCCACACCACCGTGGGGCCCTTCACCTATGTCCGGCCCAACTGCTGTATCGGTGACCACTGCCGGGTGGGGGACTTCGTGGAGGTGAAGAACTCCGTCATCGGAGACGGCACCAAGATCAGCCATCTGACCTATGTGGGCGACAGCGACGTGGGGCAGCGGGTGAACTTCGGCTGCGGCACCGTCACCACCAACTATGACGGCCACAAAAAGCACCGCTGCACCATTGGCGACGACGTGTTTCTGGGCTGCAACACCAACCTCATCGCCCCCGTCACCGTGGCGGATCGGGCCTACACCGCCGCCGGGTCCACCGTTACCGACGACGTGCCGGAGGGCGCTCTGGCCATCGCCCGTCAGCGCCAGACCAACATCCGGGGCTGGGCGGACCGGCTGCGGAAAACGTGGAAGAAATAACGTGAGTTACGACGGCAGTCGTCTCAATATATCTGCACCAAGAGAGAGAAATTTTTGGAATATGATAGAAAGCGAGTGTGTAAAACAATGATTTCTCATGGCAAGGACATCAAGCTCTTCACCGGCAACTCCAATCCGGCGCTGGCGGAGGAGATCTGCAAGCTTATCGGCACCAAGCTGGGTGAGGCCGAGGTCAAGTCGTTCGCTGACGGCGAGGCCTCCGTCTCCCTGTACGAGTCCGTCCGAGGCAGCGATGTGTTCCTCATCAACTCCACCTGCAAGCCCGTCAACGACAGTCTCATGGAGCTACTCATTATGATCGACGCCTGCAAGCGGGCCTCCGCCGGTCGTGTCACCGCTGTGATCCCCTACTTCGGCTATGCCCGTCAGGATCGCAAGGCCAAGAGCCGTGATCCCATCTCCGCCAAGCTGGTGGCCAATATGCTCACCGCCGCCGGAGCGGACCGTGTGCTGACCATGGACCTCCACGCCAGCCAGATCCAGGGCTTCTTTGACATCCCTGTGGACAACCTGCTGGGCAACCCGGTTTTCGTGGACTACTATGCCAAGAAGTTCGGCTCCAAGGCCGAGGATATGGTGGTGGTGTCCCCGGATGTGGGCTCCGTGGCCCGTGCCCGGACCTTCGCCCAGAAGCTGCATATGAACCTTGCCATCGTGGATAAGCGCCGCCAGAAGGCCAATCAGTGCGAGGTGATGAACGTCATCGGCGACGTGGCCGGTAAGGACTGCATCCTCTTTGACGACATGGTGGATACCGCCGGTTCCCTCTGCAACGCCGCCAAGGCCATCGTGGAGGTGGGCGGCGCCAACCGTGTGTTCGCCTGCGCCAGCCACGGTGTGCTGTCCGGCCCCGCTCTGGAGCGGCTGGAGGCCAGCAACATCGAGGAGCTGGCTCTGCTGAACACCATTCCGGAGTCCATGGGCGAGGGGTGCAGCAAGATCAAGTATCTGTCTGTGGCCCCCATGTTTGCCGAGGCCATCGAGCGCATCTATCAGGAGATCTCCATTGCCAAGCTGTTCAACTGAGCGAGCTTGTGAGAAACAGGCAGGTGCCGATCACCCGCCTGTTTTTTTGTGGGTCTTTTCTTGGCTTCGGGGGGTGGTTTTTGTTTTTATCTCCGACGGCTCACTGTTCCCATCAGCGTTTTCTTTTTTATGTCTCCGGCGGGTTTCTTTTTCACATAATGTTTTTTGCCTCCGGCGGCATACTTTTTGCCAACAGCAGCAAAAAGCTTTCACCGTCGTGTCAACCGGTTTCCAGCCACGTTGTGGCGTGAAAACCGGGACACTTCCTCGAAACCGCCTCGCTTCATCCGCCACAGGCGGCGCTTCGACGGTTTTCTCGGAATGACAGTGCGATTGGGGAGATGAATTTTCAGACGGTAGAGTGGTAAGCCCCTTCAACCGCCCAATAAAGCGGCAGCGTGAGTAGAAGCAGACCAATTCCTCGCTTCGGTGGGATTTAAGCAGCAACTCTTGCACTCGACAAAGGAAGTCTTGAAACCATCGGTTTCAAGTGGCGTTCTTTGGGTACTTTCTTTCGCTATTGAAAGAAAGTTACCCGCCGGAGGAAAAAAAGAAAAGCTACTGGGAACATAAGCCGTCGGAGACACGTTCCTTATGAAAAAGGGCCTGCCGGAAGAAAGGCACCCGTCGGAGACACAACACAAAAATACTCCTCTGCATCGGAGATGCTCCCCACGCAAAAAGGAACGTGCCATGGCACGTTCCTTTTTGCAGGTCATTTCTTTGTTTCAGTCGTGATTCGGTTGCTCTCCTGCTTCAGCTTTGCTCCTCAGGGGCGGGGCTGCTGCTGGGTGATGCAATGGATGTTGCCGCCGCCGAAGGCCACCTCACGGGTCTGCACGCCCACCACCTCACGGTCCGGGAACATCTCCTGCACCTGACGCACCGCCAGCGCATCGTTCTCGTCGCCGTACTGGGGCAGGATCACACCGCCGTTGACAATGAGAAAATTCATATACGAAGCAATACTCACCTCGCCGTTTTCACGGGGGACGGTACCCTCCACGGCGTCGATGGTCTCGGCGCCCTCCAGCCGGCAGGGCTCACGGGTCAGGCACAGCTTATGCACCTTCAGCCGCCGGCCCTTGGCGTCGGTGGCCTGAGACAGGGTGCGGTAGGCGTCCTGCGCCGCCTGATAGAAGGGGTTGTCCTTGTCCTCCGTCCAGATACAGGCCACCTCCCCCGGCGCCACGAAGCAGGCCACATCGTCGATATGGCCGTTGGTCTCGTCGGGGTCGATGCCATCCCGGAGCCACAGCACCTTCTCGCAGCCCAGATACTGGCACAGCTTCTCCCCGATCTCCGCCCTGGACAGATCGGGATTCCGGCCGGGGGACAGCAGGCACATCTCCGTGGTCAGCACGGTACCCTCGCCGTCCACATGGATGGAGCCGCCCTCCAGCACGAAGCCCTCGGTGCGGTAGGAGTCCACGTCCGCCATCTCACAGATCTTCTGCGCTACCTGATCGTCCCTGTCCCACGGGAAGTACAGGCCGTCGTACAGGCCGCCCCATGCGTTGAAGGTCCAGTCCACCGCCCGCAGGCCGCCCTGACCGTTTACCAGAAAGGTGGGGCCGCAGTCCCGGACCCATGCGTCGTTGGAGGACACCTCCACCACCCTGATCTCCTCCGGAAGGCGGGCCCGTGCATTCTGATACTGTCCGGCGCTGACGCACATGGTGACCTTTTCAAACCGGGCAATGGCACGGGCCACCTGACAGAAGGTCTCCTGTGCGGGCTTGGCCCCGCTGCGCCAGTTGTCGTTGCGCTCCGGCCAGAGCATCCACACCCCGTCCTGGGGTTCAAATTCCGCAGGCATCCGGTAGCCGTCCGCCTTGGGAGTAGAGCCGATGATACGTTTTGCCATATAATGCGTCCTCCTGCAATCAGTGTTGGGGCCGCCGGGCCGCTATGAGCACCTCGCCCAGCAGCACGCTCAGCACGGAGCCGACGGTGATGGGCAGCACGCCGGTGAGCGTCTCCCGATCCCACGACAGCGGCACGGCGGTAAAGATGATGGATAGAATGATCAGTGCCATAGGCACATAGGCCAGCCACTTCAGAAAGCCGCTGCGGCCCGGCACCCGGAAGGGGCGCTCCCGGTTCGGGAATTTCCGCCGCAGGGTCAGAAACGCCGGAAACACCGGCAGATAGCTCAGCAGCAGCATCACCAGATTCAAGGCGAAGAAGCTCCAGAACAGGGACGAGTCAGGGCTGAGCCGCTCCATCACCGCCCCCAGCAGGCACACGGCAGAGGCCACGATGCCGCTGGTGACGGCGGAACCCACGGGCATATCGTTGCGCTTCCAGCGCCGGGCGAACACCGCCGGCATATCGCCCCGGTCGGCGGCGTAGGCGGCGGTGGAGTTGACGCCCATGGACCATGAGATCATATTACCGAAGAGCGTCACCAAAAACAAGAGGGCCACCACCCGCACCAGCGTACCGCCGGCCCCGCCGGTCATCAGGGACACGGCATCGACTAGGCCGGAATCCGGGCTGATGTCCCGCACCGGCACGGCGGCGCCGATGCCGAAGGCGGAGAACAGGTAGATGGCGGCGATGACGATGCCGCCGGTGACGATGGCCTGTGGGATCTGCCGCCGGGGCTCCTGCATATTGTCGGCGTAGGTGCAGACCACCTCGAAGCCCAGAAAGTTAAAGAGAATGACGGAGATATAGGACAGGCTGTTCAGGTCGAAGGACGGCAGGAAGGTCCGGGCCTCCATGCTGTTGACGAAGCCGTTTTTCGACACGTACACGATGCCCAGCACGCCCACCGTCAGCGCCAGCAGGATCTTGATGGCGGCACTGAGGTTCAGGATCAGGATGCTGTCGCACACCGGATAGGCGGCGATCCATGTGACGATCCAGATGAAGGCCAGCTGGATCACCAGCGACCACACCGGGTCGATGCGCCCGCCGAAGATCACCTCCAGCAGTTCCGGGCATACCACCGCCAGAGACGCCATCCACAGCGGGAAATTGATCCAGTAGTACCACGAGGCCCGTGCGCCCCAGTGGGTGCCGGGATAGGCGGTCTGGATCCAGTCGTACAGGCCGCCGTCGCCGGGAAAGGCCGTCCCCAGCTCCGAGGCGATGAGGCCGTAGGGCAGCAGGAACGCTGCGATCACGAACAGCCACCAGAAGTACTGGCTGTTGCCGATGGAGGCCCCCGGCGCCGCCGCCTCCGCCACGAATACCACGCAAATGACGGACAGGATCACATCCGCCAAGCGGAATTTTCTGCGGTTTTCCATAGGCCGTCAGCAGTAGATGCGGTCCTGCAGAAACCGCTCCAGTGTGTCCCGTGCGGCGGCGATCTCCAGCTCCGTGTGCTCCGGGCGGCAGCGGGTGAAGTAGACCAGCAGGCCCCGCATGGCCGTCAGGCGGTTGCCGGCCTGCTCCCAGCACAGGGAGGAGGCGGAGTCCGCCACCTCGTCCGTCACGTCCTCGCCACGGGTGGCCGGCAGGCAGTGGAGGAACTTGCAGCCGATGGCCCCCAGCGCCATCAGCTCCCGGTTCACCTGATAGTCGTGGAATACCTGCACCCGCTCCTCCTTGGGCATCTCATTTTCGTACAGGCCGTACCACACGTCGGTGTAGATGAAATCGGCGTCCCGGACGGCGGAGCGGTCATCCGTCACCAGCCAGCTGCCGCCGGAGAGCTGGCAGTTGCGCTCTAAAATGGTCTGATGCTTCTCCGTCAGCTGGTGGCCCGCCGGGCCGTAGTGGACGAAGTGCATCCCCAGCTTGGTGGTGATGAAGCCCAGCGAGGCGCAGACCTGCGTGCCGTCCCCCACGAACACCACCTTCACGTCCTTCAGGCGCTTGCCCTGGGGCAGATGCTCGAAGATGGTACACATATCTCCGATCTCCTGCGTGGGGTGGTTGTAGTCGGACATTCCGTTGAGCACCGGGACGGTGCAGGACTGGGCCAGCTCCACGATGGTCCGATGCTCGATGACACGGGCCATCACCACATCCACCAGACGGGACAGCACCTTGCCGGTATCCCCGATGGTCTCGTGGCCTCCCAGCTGGATCATTCCCGGCCCCAGATACTGGGCGTGGCCGCCCATCTGGCTCATGGCCGTCTCGAAGGAGACACGGGTACGGGTGGAGGACTGCTGGAAGATCATGCCCAGTGTCATGTCCTGCATCAGGGGCGGATAGTACCCGCTGCGGATGGCCCGCTTGATGGCAAGGCTCAGCTCGATCATATCCACCAGCTGCTCCCGCGTGAACTCATTTGTGTCGATGAAATCTTTCACCATAGCTTGCGCTACCTCCTGCGTCATAAAATGGAAACGCCCATAGTTTGCGCCGCAGGAAGCGGAATATGTACGCCATGATGCCCTCTTTTGCAATTTCCCCTTGTTATCTGCGGATAAATGCGATATAATGCTCTGTATTAGTATCAATCGTATCATCGGGCAGTCTGCCCTTTATCCTGAACGGAAAGGAAGAATACTATGATTAAGGTCCAGTCCCAGCGGGGCGAGATCAGTATCAGCAGCGCCGTATTCACCAGCATCACCGGCGCCGCCGCTACCAACTGCTTCGGCGTCAAGGGCATGGCCTACCGCAGCATGACGGACGGCTTGGTCCATCTGCTGCGCCGGGAAGCCATGAGCAAGGGCGTAAAGGTCACCTATAACGAGGACGGCACGGTGTCCATCGAGCTGCACATCATCGTGGAGAACGGTGTGAATATCGCCACGGTATGCCGCTCCATTATGGGCGAGGTCAAATATGTGGTCACCAAAAATACCGGCGTGGAGGTCCGTGAAGTGAATGTCTTTGTGGACTCCATCACCGTGTGATGAACGTCGGTAGGAGGAGAAGCAAGAGCATGACAGAAAAAATCAGCGGCGGCGCCTTCAAGCAGATGGTCGCCTTCGGCGCCGCCTGTATCACCCGTGAAAAGCAGGCCATCAACGACCTGAACGTATTCCCCGTGCCGGACGGCGATACCGGCACCAATATGAGCCTTACCATCCAGACCGCTGCGGCGGAGCTGAAAAAGTGCGAGCCCGCCACGGTGGGCGAGGCCGCCAAGATCACCGCCAGCGCCCTGCTGCGGGGCGCCCGCGGAAACTCCGGCGTTATCCTGTCCCTGCTGTTCCGGGGGCTCTCCAAATCCGCCAAGGGGCTAGAGGAGATGGACGGCGTACAGCTGGCGGCGGCCATGTCCGAGGGCGTGACCACGGCCTACGGCGCCGTGATGAAGCCCGCCGAGGGTACGGTGCTGACGGTATCCCGTCTGGCGGCGGCCAGAGCTGAGGAGGCGGCGCAGGAGCAGAACTGCGCCGAATATGTGCTGGCGGAGGCCATTGCCACAGGCTATGAGACGCTGGCCGAGACCACGGAGATGAATCCGGTGCTGAAAAAAGCCGGGGTGGTGGACGCCGGCGGCAAGGGCTACCTCATCATTCTGGAGGGGATGCTCAGCAGTCTGCGGGGCGAGCCCATGCCGGAGGTGGAGGAGGAGCCGGAGCACGACAAGGCGGACTTTGCCGCCATCGGAGACGAGGACATCACCTTCGCCTTCGACACCGTGTTCATCGTCCGCAAGAACGATCCCAACGTGGATCTGGCCCCCTTCCGGGCCTATCTGGACAGCATCGGTGACAGTCTGGTCATCGGCGAGGACGACGAATCCTTCAAGGTCCATGTTCACACCGACACCCCCGGCGAGGCCCTGACGGCGGCCCAGCGATACGGTACGCTGGAGTTGGCCAAGATCGAGAATATGCGGACCCAGGCCGCCGATCTGGCAGCGGGCCGCAAGGCCCAGAGCACCGACGATCTGGACGCCATCGAGGCGGAGCTGGAGCAGGCCGAGCAGGCGGAGGTCCCCGCCGAGAAGCGCTACGGCTTTCTGGCGGTATGCGCCGGAGACGGACTGGCGGCGGCCTTCCGGGATCTGGGCGTGGACCGGGTGGTATCCGGCGGCCAGACCATGAACCCCTCTACGGAGGCCATTCTGCGGGAGGTGAACCACACCCCCAGCGAGATCGTGTTCGTGCTGCCCAACAACAAGAACATCGTCATGGCGGCCCAGCAGTGCGTGGGGCTGACAGAGAAGCAGGTCATCGTGGTACCCACCCACAGCATCCCTCAGGGCATCAGCGCCATGATGAGCGTGGACACGGCGGAGGAGGATCCACAGGCTATTCTTGCGGCCATGACCGAGGCGGCCGCCGCTGTCACCACGGCCCAGATCACCTATGCCGCCCGCAACTCCGACTTCGACGGCTTCGCCATCAACGAGGGCGACTATCTGGCCCTGCTGGACGGCAAGCTCTTCGGCACGGAGCGGGACATCACCTCCCTGCTGACCCGACTGGCGGCGCTGGCGGCGGAGCGGGAGGCGGCCTTCGTCACCCTGTTCTACGGCGAGGGCGTATCGCAGGAGGAGGCCGAGGCGGCGCAGGCCCTGTTCACCGAGGCCTGCCCGGAGACGGAGATCTCCCTCCTCAGCGGCGGTCAGCCGGTGTACTACTACACCATCTCCATCGAGTAAAACCGAGTCTATCCCACCGAAGCATTCCCCGGACAGGACACTGTCCGGGGAATTTTTTCTGCCGGGCGGGGTTCGGGTCTCCCCGGCAGTGGCGGCATTTTCCGGCAAATGATTCTTCGGTGTGATATTGCAAAACGGTCGCCCTTGTGTTATGATGAGGAAGATAACGTTCCAGCCATTGAACTGGACTCCGTTTCTTTCTCAGCAGACGGCTCCGTCCCTGTGAGGGGACAGGTGGAATAGGGTGCAAATCCCTGCGAGTGGGTCACTGTGAAGCCCTCCCGGCGGCAAGTCCGACGGGACGGATAAGTCAGATACACCGGGCCGTCCGCTGCGGTACCTGCCTACACCGGGACTGCCTGCACAAAGAGAACGCCCTTTTATGCGTCCGTGCTGCCGAACCGGCGGCACGGACGCTTTTGCTTTGTGCCATCAGCAAAAGCCGCCCCGGACCCAAGGGGACTGTACGGCAGACGAGAAAAACTCACCGGAGAGGAGGTGAGGGCTGCGGCCTGCACGCAGGGCCGCCGATCCCGACTGACACCACGACATATTTGAGAAAAGGAGAAACGAAATGCAGACAAAGAGCACGTCGTACGGAAAGAAGCTCCTTGCGCTGATGCTGTCCCTGCTGATGCTGGTGAGCGTCCTGCCGGTCTCGGCATGGGCCGCCGCCGATGCAAAGCCGGAGAAGATCACTCTGGTGGGCAGCAGCGATGCGCTGGAGTACGAATTTGTAGACTATCTGTCCTTTGCGTGGAACGATATCCCCCACTATAAGGTCACTGTCCCCGCCGGGACCAAGAAGGTCCAGCTCTACGGCACCGTCTATCTGGATAAGGCCGGCAGATCCGGCAGCGGCTACACGCAGGAGGACGGTCTGAGTGATTGGCCGCCCCCCGTGAATTACTGGTCGGCAGATGAGGTAGGCTCCTCCGCCCCCTATACCATCGAGACCCGTACCAGCGGCTACGAGAAGAATCTGTCTCTGGTCAAGACTCAGGCTTATGCCGACACCAACACCGCCTATATTCTGGAGTTCGTGGAGAAGGACGACTCCCCCGCCGCCCCAGCCCCCGTTCTGACGGCAGACCTGTCCACGGCGGCTGTCACCTACACCTGCGGCGATAGGGCCAATGCTCTGGCGGTGCAGGCCACCGGCAGCGGCACCCTGAGCTATCAGTGGCAGGTGAGCACCACCTCCGCCGCCGACGGCTTCGAGGACATCACCGACGCCACCCAGAGCAGCTACACCCCCTCCACCGAGGCACCGGGCAGCTTCTGGTACCGTGTGGTGGTCACCAACACCGTGGCGGGCAACAAGCCCACCAGTGTCACCAGCGCCGTGGCTCCCGTGACGGTCAACGTTCCGGAGGGGATGCGGCAGGTGAAGATCACCACCTCCCAGGGCCGGGGCACCGGCATGACCCTGACCCTGAAGGATGCTGCGGGCCAGCCTGTGGCCATCACCGCAGACACCAGCGGCAGCTACACCGTATACGAGTTCCTGACGGCTCCCGGCACCTATACCTATGAGGCACGGGACACCGTCCAGGGCGGTGACTATCAGATCGGCACAGGCACCCTCACCGTCACCGAAGGCAGCGGTGAGCAGACCTTCGAGCTGTATCTGGTCTATGTCTACGCCATCGAGATCGGCTGGACGGCAGATGACTTCACCACCGAGGTCAAGGCCGCCGACGGCACCGTCATGACCCCCGGCGAGCCCCATCAGTCCGGCAGCTATGTAGGCTACCCCTACCTCATGGCCCCCGGTACCTACACCTGGTCCGTCCAGCCCTCCGAGGCCAGAGCGGCCGAGGGCTATCAGGCCTCCCAGCCCACCAGCCAGAAGCTGACGGGCTCTGCTACGTGGAGCGTCACTCTGCCCCAGATCGTGAGCACCGGCTTCGTGGTGCCTAAGGGCGGCCGTGTCGTCATGCACAGCATTCCCTCCACCACCTATGGGCAGGGTACGCTGATTCCCGGCGATGCCGATCTCACCGGCGATGACAGCGACGTCTACACCTTCCGGCTGGCGGCCGGCAGCAGCTACATCTATCAGGCCGCCGGCGACGGGCTTGTCACCGCCACCGGTATGTTCAAATCCACCGGCGCCACCACCCGATATGACCTGACGAAAACCATGACCGGCAATCCCAAGGCCATTCTCCGGGACGAGGAGAGTGATGCGGCGGATATCCGCCTCAACGGCGTGGACTACACCGGCAGCGTCGCCCTGACCGTGGGCGGCATGAAGCAGCTGCGCCCCCTGCGTATGTTCCAGATCTCCAACAGCTACGCCGCCGGCAGCAGAGGCTCCACGCTGGAGCCCGTGTTCCACTACACGGCACTGGATGTGGACGGCACCAATGTGGTCAGCGTGGATGACAGCGGCCGCATCACCGCCAACAGCGCCGGTACGGCCGTCGTTCTGGTGACCTATGACGCCATGTATGTGACGGACTGCGGCTGGGACATCAACAAGAACAAGACCTTTGGCGCCATCTGGCCGGAGAACACCGGTGTGGTGGTGGTGGAGGTAGGCGAGAACGCCGCCAACGGCCCGGATGCCAACATGACCATCAACAACGGTGACCGGAAGGTGGCCGGTAACAAGCTGGATGCTGAGGCAGACGTGCTGTACTACACCGGCGATGACGGCTGCCAGTACACCTTCCGGCCCGCCGCCGGCAGCACCGTTACCCTGCTGCGCCCCACGCTCACCGAGACGGCCATGACCTACACCGGCGGCTTCGGCACCGACGGTGTGACCACCAAGGGCGGCGACGTGACTCTGACTCTCACCGAGGGCAAAAACATCGTCAAGATCAGCAAGGATGGCGCCGACACCTATCAGGTCATCACCGTGAAGAAGGCCGGGGTAGTCATCACCAACAAGACCGACCCCACCCGTGATATCCTGCCCGGCGACACCGTCACCGTGCAGCTCACCGGCGTGTATCACCCCGCCAACACCATGGCGAACCTGTATAGCCTCTACGCCTACGTCTCCTACACCGATCCCGGCAGCGGCGATACCGTCACCGGCGATAAGTATTTCTACCAGCGTCACCTCTTCGACCGGGCGGACGGCGACAGCTGCCGCACCGTGGAGGTAAAGATCCCCGCCGACTGGGATGCTGATGAGCCCTATGTCCTGACGAACGGCGTTCTCAGCTTCTACGGCAACTGCAAGGATATCGGCTCGCACCGCAATTCCCTGCCCAATCTCTCCATCAGTGTTCCCCATAGCTACAGCAGCTTCAAGCTGGGCGCCCTGCCGGATATCACTATCCCTGTGGTCAAGCCCAATGCGGCGGACGTCACCTTCTCCGTGAAGGATGACTCCGGAAACGCCGTCAACAGCTGCACCATCCAGCTGACCAACAGCAGCAACGATACCGTCACCATCAACGCCACCGCTGCCTCCGCCAGCCGCACGCTGGCCAGCGGCGAGTGGAGCTATGTAGTCACCAAGGAGGGCTATCTGCCTGCTAAGGGTACACTGACCGTGGTGGGCGGTGAGGATCAGGCCGTGAATGTGGAGCTGCCTCTGGTCACTGCCATTCAGGTCAAGACTCTGCCCAAGAAAACCGTTTATACCGAGGGCGACACGCTGAATACCGCCGGTCTGGTGGTGCAGGCTGTCACCAAGCACGGCACCTCTGCCCTGACCTCTGCCCAGTACACCCTCTCCCCCACTCTGCTGGAGACCGTGGGTCAGCAGACCATCACCGTGACCTTCGGTCAGCTCACCACCACCTTTGCGGTGACGGTGCGTGAGGACATCGTCACGCTGGAGACCACGCTGGAGGATGGCATCACCCAGCGCAATTCCCGCATGACCTTCGACGTCTTTGCCAAGGACGGCGACGGCAACAAGCTGCCTGCCAATGAGGTAACGGTGCTCCTCAACGGTGATCCGGTGTCCGTCAACTGGGACGATGACACCAAGACCAGCTATACCCTGCACTTTACCAAGGAAGGCGAGAACACCGTCGTTGTCAAGGCCCACAAGTCCTCTCTGACCTACACCATCACCTATGTGAAGGCCGAGCCCGGTGATGTGGTGGGCAAGGCTGTGTTCACCGTGGAGGCTCTGTCTCTGGGCGGCGGCTACATCATCGAGCCCTGCTATGTGGACATCATCGAGGGTGAGAACGCTGCTCAGGCGCTGGCCCGTCTGTTGGAGGAGAAGGGCTTCACTTACGACAACACCGGCTCTCTGGAGAGCGGCTTCTATCTGTCCCACATCCAGGGCGATGCGCTGGCGGACATTGATCCCACCGGCGACAGCATCCCTCAGGCCCTGCGGGAGAAGCTGGAGGAGAAGGGCTTCGATATCCAGACCCGGACGGACGAGACCAGTCTGGGTGAATTCGACTACACCAGCGGCTCCGGCTGGATGTTCTGCCTGAAGAATGTATTCCCCAACGTGGGCTTTGCCGATTCCTATCTGTCCGAGGGCGACGTGGTGCGTGTGCAGTTCACGCTGGCCTACGGCTCCGATATCGGTGGGGGCCATGCTATGGGTACGGGCGGAAGTGCCGGCTATTACGAGGTGGCCAACAAGGACGCCCTGACCCGCCGTGTGGCGGCCATCAACGCCGAGATCGAGGCGAACCCCTACTATCTGGAGCAGAACTGCCTGACCAAGGCCTATGACGCCGCTATGGACGTGCTGACCACTCTGTACGTCTCTCAGGCCGACGTGGATGCCGCTTTGGCGGATCTGCCCGATCCCCCTGTGGGCCACCAGCTGACCGCTGTGGAGAAGGTTCCTGCTACCTGCGAGACCGCCGGCGTGGAGGCTTACTGGAAGTGCAACGTCTGCGGCAAACTGTTCAGCGATGCCGAGGGCAAGACCGAGACGACGCTGGAGAAGCTGGCTATCCCTGCCACCGGCCATGCCTATGGCGAGCCGGTGTGGAAGTGGAACG
>ENA-ORML01002268-ORML01002268.1-human-gut-metagenome-genome-assembly--contig:-NODE-2268-length-13236-cov-11.041803_pt1 | contig 13236 bp, 12 predicted proteins | sample MGYA00242103_ERZ508995 | MGnify/ENA primary metagenome ERZ508995 (study PRJEB26280, sample SAMEA2338702) | human gut metagenome | biome: human gut; feature: human-associated habitat; material: faeces...
TCATTAATGTCGAATATATTAACATGTCACCAATGTATCTGTTAAGCCAATATAAAATCAGTCAAAAAGATATGAAGGTATGGGCTGCACAGGCTTTTGATCAGGAATATGCCAATGAATATTATGACAATGTAAAGGAATTAAGAGCTCAAACAATTGGTTTGTTGCCTTCAAATCTGGATGTGTTTTACCACAAAGGAAAATTGAATGTATTGATTCCTGTCGCCACAAATTTTGGTTCTGGAACAAAGATGGTTTTGTATAGGCCAAGTCGCAAGAAGTCTTATAAGATAGAAGATTCTTCTACGTTTGACCAGATGACTATGACATTAAAGAATAATAAGCTATCGCTTTACTATAGTGGAACGGATAAAACGTATAAGGTGCATGGTTGTTTTAATGAGTATAAACAAGTTCATGTGTATGAAATAGGTCCTGGTGTCACTTATGGTTTTGCGCTAACGACAAATGGTTTGGTGGAAGTGATTGCGATTGAGGATGGTTTACCGATTGAGCGTGTTTGTAGTCAAGGACCATTATATGGGTTAGATAAAGTAAAAAGCCTTCGTAGTGGGCAGGCACTGACAGAAAATGATCAGTTGATTGATTTATTTGATGCATTGAGAAATCAGCCGTTTAAAAGTCTTGAGGGTACGTATACAAATGAGAGTGTAACACTTCAAATCGATGAGAATGGTTTGTATGCAATGCAGGATCAAGAGAATTCGCATTCTGGCCTATTGTTTAGTGTAGGTATGGAAGAAGATGGATTTGTGTATGGATATGATGACTATAATCAACAAGTCTTATCGTATTGTAAAGTAATGCCGTTATATGAAAAATTAGAGATCAAAAATTTGTTTGATCATGACAAATTAGAATTGGAGTATCAATATGAATAATAAAAAATTGTTTGCGAGTGCATTAGTACTAAGTATGTTTTTTGGATTAACAGCTTGTTCAAGTGAAAAGCCGGAAGATACAAAGGTTGTAGAAAAGAAGGAAGAGAAAAAAGAAGAGAAGAAAGAAGAAAAGAAGGAAGAAAAGAAAGAAGAAAAGAAAGAAGAAAGTACGGATGCTGTATTAGTAAGAGAAATTTCTAGTAAGACTTATACAGTCACAATTCCAGAGCTTACTTCATTCTATACACCAAGTAGAGATGGTTTAGAAGTTAAAACAGAAGTAGGTGAGCAACAAATCTCATATACGCTTGAAGATGAATTTGGTGATTTTAAAATGGCTATTTATGTAAACCCAATCAGTGCTGAGAGTGCAGAAGCCTATGCGAATCGTATTAATGAAGGATTTAAGGATGATGAGTCGAAACAATATAAGCCTAGCACAGTGGGTGATTTCAATGGTTTTAGACTAGTGACTACAAGTGAAAATCCTAGTTTCAAATGTAAAGATAACTTGTTGTTGGATTTTGCAAGTGTGGATGGTTCTGCTGTAGTGATGTCTGTAACAGTAGAACAATTCTATGATACAGATACAGCGGATATGGAAGTAGCAATGAAGGCTATTTTGGGCAATATGAAAGTTGAGGTTAAATAGTCATGAACGCAAAATTTGTGAAAAGCTTATTAGTAATCGGAATGGGCTTGAGTTTAGCTGCTTGTTCATCGAATGATCCAGAGCCTAAAAAGGAAGATACAAAGGTTGATGAAGCTAAAAAGGAAGAAAAGAAAGAAGAGAAGAAGGAAGAAAAGGCAACGAATTTTGTGGTGAGTAAAAACTACAACAAGAAGTATGAGATCATCATCACAATGCCTCAAGATTTCACAACGATTTATACGCCAGCAGATGGTGTAAAGGTTACCGGAGAGATTGTGAATGATTCTTTTATTCGCTATAGCTTTGAAAATAAAGAAGCCGATACGAAAAAGATTGCCACAGTTGAAGCAAATGCAGATGCGACAGCTGATGAAGTGGCTGAAACCTTCAATAAAGGTGAGGAAGATGAGAGTAAGCTTTATAAGCCTTATCAGGTGGGAAACTATACAGGTGTAAATAAGATTTCGGATTATTCTTATGATGATTATGTAACGTACAATATGTATTTCAATTTGGATCGAGATGGTTTTAAAGGAACAATTAAGGTTGTTGTTGAAAAGCTAAAAGCGGAAGCGGATGATTCGGATACAGAAGCTATTATTACTGCAATTTTGGATAATGTAAAAGTTGAAAAGAAGAAATGTGAGTAAGCCTATGAATCATAAGCTAGCTAAGATCTTGCTTGCGCTAGGGGTATAGGCTTAAGCCTAGTTTCTTGTGCAAAAAAGCCAGAAGAACCAAAGCCTTCACAAGTGAAAAAAGAAGAGAAGGTAAAGATTGGCGAAATGACTGGAGTCGCACAAATGAATGGCTATTTCATTAAGATGACGATGCCAGATTTATTGTCGGTTTATACACCGAAACAAGAAGGCTTAAACATATCGGGTAAGCTAGAGGGTGGTCGTATCCTTAAATATGATTTACATTCGGATGATCGTACGTATATCACGCGAATTTCAATTGATTGCGATTATCGTAAGGCGGCCAAGGAAACGGCGGATGTCTTGAATGCAGGTTTTCAAGATGAAGCAGATCAATATAAGGAATTTACGATTGGTAAGTATTCGGGTTACAAGAAAACAACGGTATATGATTCGTCTGATAAAACCTATTCTAAGATGTTGATCGATTATCCGGTTGGTGAAGATAATGTTGTCTTACAAATTTATGTAGAACAAGAAAAAGCCAATGATTTGGATGAGGTAACACTTGCTGTATTGGATAATATCGTTGTTGAAATTTGTATGGAAGAGTAGGTGATAAGAGTGAAAAGGAATAAGTTATTAACTGGCTTCTTGGTTTTGGGTATGGGACTAAGTTTAGTGGCTTGTTCATTAAATGAGCCAGAGACTAAGGTAGCTGAAGAAAAAGAAGAAAAGAAAATAGAAGAGACTAAGGCAATCGAAGAAAAAGAAGAAAAGGTAAAAGAAGAGGAGAAGGAAGAAGAAAAGGCTAAGGCAGCTGAGGAAGAAAAAGAAAAGGATAGTACGATTATTAGTTATGCGAATAAAAAGGTCAGAGTTACTTTACCTAAAGATTTGACTTCTTTCCATACGCCTGCTAGAGAAATTTCTAGATATAGCTATATGGAAGAATCGAATGTTCTTGGTTATTCATTGTATGCGAAAGATTGTACGTTTACCATTCATTTCTCAATTGGAACGGATGGCTGGGATTCAGCAGAGGCTGCCAGTATTTCTCACAACAAGGTTTGTAAGGATGAATCAAAAATGTATGAACCATGTACTGTAGGTGAATATTCTGGATATAAGTATGTGGTGTCAAGTGATAAATCGATTGAATATCATTATGTGCTTGATTATCTAGTGGATGGTCAAGATGTCGTACTAACCATTCGTGAAGAATTACGTAATGATGACGATACTTCCTTGTTAGAGCCATTGTTGCTGGATGTGGTACATAATTTAAAGATTGAATTAATAGGAGAATAATATGAATGGGAATAAGTTATTAACCAGCTTCTTAGTTTTGGGTATGGGACTGAGTTTAGTGGCTTGTTCAAATGATAAGCCTGAGTCTAAAAAAGAAGAGGCTAAGGTAGCAGAAAAGAAAAAAGAAGAAAAACGAATGGATACGCAGGATCGAACGGCTAAATTGAGTGTTCCCGAAGATCTATCTCCTTATTTTACTTCATCTAGAGAGGGGGTAGGTAAAATGGAGAGTATGTTAAAGGATAATGGTTCGATTGTCTATAAGTGTTTAAATGAAGAGAATAAGTATGAGTTGAATGCTGAAATTAAATTGTTGTCGTCTAGCTCTGCTGAAAAGAGTGCGGATCTACAGAATTCAATGTATGGTGAAAATGACGAGGATAAAAAGTATAAGCCTTGTACGTTTGAGGGCTTTGATGCGTATAGTCACACCATCAATCTGGGTACAGTTGAAAATACTAGACTTCACTATTATGTAGATTATCCAGTCAAAGATATCAATAAGGTCGTTTCCATTGAGATCAACCAGAAGAATGATAAAGAAAAGGATACTTCTGATTTAGAACCTTTTGCGAAAGCAATCATTAAGAATATGAAGCTCGAAAAGGTGAAGGAAGAAAAGAAAGAAGAAGTAAAGAAGGAAGTTAAAGAAGAAAAGGTTGATGAAAACAGCAAGGAAATTGTTGGCGAATCGTCTCGTGCAAAATTAATATTACCGAGAGATTTGACTTCGTTCTATACACCAAGTATGGAGTATGACACAATCAAGGGAAATCAGGATAAGGGAAATGTTGGTTATACATTAAGTAGAGAAGATCCTAAGCGTACAGTAAGTGTTTCTATATGCACGGATTCAAGTGATACGCTTGAAGAGGCTATCGTCTTCCATAACGAGCATTTAAGTAAAGGAGAAGAGCCATTCACAGAGTATACATTGGGTGAATATTCTGGGTATCGTTCTATGAGCTACACGAATTATTGGAATAGTGCCAATGATACAACGTATAGGTATAAGTTAAATTATCCAGTAGGCGATAAAAATGTAATATTGTCATGTTCTGTAAAACTTCGTGATAATTCGGATGATACGACAGGTTTAGAAGATGTAATGTTAGCGGCTTTGCAGCAATTGAAGGTAGAAATTAAATAATAATAGGAGAACATAATATGAAAAATAATAAGTTATTAACAAGTCTGTTTGTGCTTGGTATGGGCTTGAGTCTAGTTGCGTGTGGTGCAAGTGATGGTGGTACGACTACAAAGACGGATGGTACAAAAACGGTAGAGAAGAAAGAGGAGCAGAAGTTTGCGGATCGAAAAGAATTAGAAATGGAAGGTCTAGCTTGTAAATTCTCATTACCAAACATGGATTCTTTCTATTTGGTGAAGGGTTTAGAAAAGCCTGTATATGAGATGGACGAATCACTTGCGAGTATTAAATATGAGGTAAATGATGATTATCTTCCAGTTCTTCTGGTTTTTGTAGGAGATGATGCATTTGCGGAATGGAGTGAAGGATACACTGTAGAAGAACTTGCTGAAAAGGATTTGAATGGAGAAGCTGACTATAAAGAAACAAAAGTAGGTGGCTATAGAGCTTTAGTTGCGGATTTATCCGATGAGGATAGCGTTAAGAAGGCATACTATATTGAACATCCAGATCTAACAAATGGAATCGTTCATATCGAAGTCAATGAATATGATGATAACGATATTTCAGATGAATTGGCAGAAGCGATTATTAAAGAGTTCAAAGTTGTTGAACTTTTAGATGTTGAATAATTGAACTTGTATGAATAAGACACGATTTAAGTGACAGGAGGTTTGTACTTGATGTCTAATCAGAATCGTGAGTATGGCAAAAGAAAAGAGTTGAATGTGCAGAGCTTAGCTTGTACATTCACTCTACCTAATATAGATGCTTATTTTCGTGTGAATGATGAGCGTGTTACGTATAAAAGTAAAGTTGTTGCTTCAGGGGTGATGTATCGCATTTTTGGTCAGAATACGGATATTTTAGTGTTTGTGGATACTATTCCTTATATTCGAAACAATGCGATGTCTTATGATGAAGTGGTTCGTGTTGAGTTTGAAAATCTAGATTATAAAGATTTAGAGATACTTGCTTATAAGACATGTATATATGAGGAAGAGGATGGTAATTATATAAAACGTACATATCTTGTGGACTGTCCAGATATATCAAGTGGTGTATTGAGAATCGAAATTCTGAGTAAATCGAATGAATTTGATTCTTTAGTAAGAGCGATTGTAAAAGAAATACAAGTAAAAACAATAGAAGAATGGTAGGTGAATAATATGGGATTAATTAAAGCAGGTGCTGGAGCTGTTGGTTCTGTTTTTGGCGATCAATGGAAGGAGTACTTTTATTGTGATGCATTAGAGCAGGATGTGTTGGTTCGTAAGGGTTCTAAAAGGACGGGAAAAAAGTCGAGTAATAAAGGAAGTGACAATATCATTTCAAATGGTAGTGTGATTGCGGTTGCGGATGGTCAATGTATGTTGATTGTGGATCAGGGTCGTGTTGTTGAGCTTTGTGCAACGCCAGGAGAATTTGTGTATGATTCTTCAAGTGAACCTTCTATCTTTGCGGGAAGCTTAGGTCAGAGTATTAAGGATTCTTTCTCGACAATGGCTAAGCGTTTCACTTTTGGTGGAGATACGGCTAAGGATCAAAGAGTGTATTATGTGAACACAAAAGAAATGGGCGAGGTTCTATATGGGACGGCGACTCCAATTCCATTTAGAGTGGTTGTGAATGAGGAATTAGGTTTTAAATTATCCGTTAAATTGCGTTGTAACGGTAACTTTACATATCGTGTGGCCGATCCAATCTTATTCTATACAAATGTATGTGGAAATGTGGCAGAGGATTTTGAGTCTGAAACCATTGAGGGCAAACTTAAGGGTGAATTGATGACGGCTTTGCAGCCTGCCTTGGCAAAATTGAGTGCGGATCGTGTGATGTATTATGAGATTCCAGCTCACACAATGGATGTTGCGGCAGCTTTAAATGATGAGTTGAGTGATATTTGGCGTGCTAAGCGTGGCTTGGAAGTTGTATCTTTCAATATTAACTCTTTGAGTATTCCTGAGGATCAAGAAAAGAAGATCACAGAGTGGGAAGAAAATGCGATGACGATGAATCAAACAGTTGCGGCAAGTCGTTTGGTTGGAGCCCAGGCTACAGCTATGAAGGATGCTGCCAATAATGCGTCTGGTGCAATGACTGGATTTATGGGTATGGGTATGGCCATGAATCAGGGTGGTATTAGTGCGCAAAACTTATATGCGGCGGGTGCTGCTGCTCAACCAGCTCCTGATCCAACTCCAACACCGACTCCTGCACCTACGCCTGAGGCAAAGGCAGATGGCTGGACTTGTCCAACTTGTGGACATCTAGCAAGTGGTAAATTCTGTCCAGAGTGTGGAACGCCTAAGCCTAGTGTTGAGGGATGGACTTGTCCGACTTGTGGAACGGTAAATAAGGGTAAATTCTGCACAGAGTGTGGTGCAAAAAAGCCGGCACATGAACCATTGTATCGTTGTGATAAGTGTGGTTGGCAACCTGAGGATCCGCATCATCCACCTAAATTCTGTCCGGAGTGTGGTGACCCATTTGATGATAATGACATAGAAAAGTAGAGGGTTTTAATTATGAGTACTTTACAAGAGTTTAAATGTCCTTGTTGTAATGGTTCCATTTCGTTTGATACAAAACTTCAGAAAATGAAGTGTCCTTATTGTGATACAGAATTTTCTCTGGAAACACTTCAGCAATATGATTCTGTAAAGATTGAGGAAGAAGATCAATTTGAGTGGGATGTGAAGCCAGGTCAAGAGTGGGCTGAAAATGAAACTGATGGATTATTGACATATGTTTGTAATTCGTGTGGTGGTGAAATTGTTGCGGATGAAAATATGGCGGCTGCATCTTGTCCGTTTTGTGGAAGTCCGATTGTCGTAAAGGAAAAATTGGGTGGTATCTTAAAGCCGGATTTAGTGATTCCGTTTAAATTGGATAAAAAGGCGGCTAAGGAAGGTTTGAAACAGCACTATAAGGGTAAGACTTTATTGCCTAAAGAATTCAAATCTGAAAATCATATTGAAGAAATCAAAGGTGTATATGTTCCTTTCTGGTTGTTTGATGCGGATGCCGATGGCGAGGTTCGTTATAATGCAACAAAGGTTCGTATGTGGTCGGATTCAGAATATGATTATACCGAAACCAAATACTATCGTTTATATCGTAAGGGGCATGTAAGATTTGAAAACATTCCGGTGGATGGTTCAAGCAAGATGCCAGATGATATGATGGAGTCTATTGAGCCGTATGACTTAAAAGATGCGGTAGACTTCCAAACGGCCTATTTAGCTGGCTTTTTAGCTGATAAATACGATGTGGATGCCAATACAAGTATTGATCGTGCCAATACCCGTGTAAAGAAGTCTACGGAAGATGCGTTTATGACCAATTGCGGTAAGTATGACACAGTTACTTGTGAGGATAGTGCAGTTCAGATTCAAAATGGTACGGCAAAATATGCGTTGTATCCAGTGTGGATCTTAAATACGAAATGGAAGGGTGAAAACTACAGTTTTGCGATGAATGGTCAAACGGGTAAATTTGTAGGGAATCTTCCAGAAAATAAGAGCCTAGTTTACTTATACTATGTAGTGGTTACGCTTCTTGGAAGTGTTTTAGCTTATATCGTAATATTGATTTTGAGTTGGGGAAAGTAGGAGGTTGTTTATGAAAAAACTTAGTATTTTATGTTCATCTCTTCTACTTGCACTTATGATGTGCTTCCCGGTTTTTGCGAGTGAAGATCTAAGATATGTAGAGGATAATGCAGACTTATTAACTGTAAGTGAACAGCAGGAATTAAATGATACTTTAACTGAAATCAGTGAAAGACAAGGTGTAGATGTTGCCGTAATCACTGCAGATGATATGGGTGATCAATCGATAGAAGACTACGCAAAAGCAAAATATGATGAGCGTGGCTATGGTGATGATGGTGCTTTATTGGTTGTCAACATGGAAGTTCGCAAGTGGTGGATGTCTACTTATGGAAAAGGTACTACAGCTATTTCGTCAGAAGATATTAGTACGATTGGTAGTGAGTTTGCGCCTTATTTAAGTAGTGGAAAATATGCGGATGCATTTGAAACATACGCAAGACTTTGCGATGACTATATTACTAGAGCACCTAATCTTTCCGAAGAGTATGCGCAAGCTTTAAGTGGTCTTACTTCATTACAAGATGGACTAAGATTTGTGAATGATGATGCGCGTTTATTAACTGAGGATGAAAGAAAAGAGTTAAATGATACTTTAACCCAAATTGGTAAGCGTCAAGGTTTAGATGTTGCGATATTGACTACAAAAGATACGGGTGGTAAGGCACTTCTTGATTATGCGATGACGATGTATGAAGCGCTTGAGTATGGTCAGGGTAAAAATAAAGATGGAATTCTTTTAGTGGTCAACATGGAAACACGTAAGTTCTGGATGGCTACTCATGGTTATGGTATTACAGCCTTTACGGATGCCGGAATTAGTTATATTAGTGAAAAGCTAGGTCCTTCTCTAAAGAAAGAGAAGTACATGAAGGCTTTTACAACGTTTGGTAGTCTTTGCGAAAAGTTTGTAGAAAAAGCACATAATGGAAAGCCTTATGATGTTGGAAATATGCCGTTTAAATGGCTTCCATGGTACTGCGTTCCAATAAGTCTTCTAGTAGGTTTTGTGTGTGCAGTCTTTGTGGTTAGTAAAAAGCGTGAACAACTTCATTCTGTTAGTTTTGAAGACAAAGCACATAACTATATGAAGAAAAATACGTTGAAGATGAAAGAGTCTCATGACTACTTCTTGTATCATACAATAACTCGAAATCGAATTAAATCTGACGATGATGATAGTTCGAGCGGAGGAAGTAGCACATTCACTAGTAGTAGTGGCGACACGTATGGTGGTGGTGGCGGTAGCTTCTAATGCCGCAAAATGCAGGATCAAACCCCTGCATTTTCCTTTTTGACGCAATAAATTTGGATGGGTTTAGGTGAATTTGCTCTCCAAGAATTTAAGGGGCGGTATATACCCCAAAATGGTTTATATCTGATATTTGGCTCGGACAACATTTAGTTGTCCGGGTCTTTTTTTTCAACCGTTTTAATGCTTCCATCATCCTTGTCGATTTCAAAGCATAGGTTACTAAATCTTTTGTATCAACAACATCCACTCCGTAGTCGCCGGTGCTTTTTGTGATAGCTACATCAGAATAACCGATTTTCTTTAATAGGTTTGCAATATATTGTTCAAATTCAAAACCGCTAGATAAATCCGAGATGTTTTGATTGTAAGAGATGTCATTGCTTTTACGACTTCCTGTAATATACAGACATAAGTCATTTAATTCATAAAGAAGACTTGACTCAAAGCGGAATTTAAAAATATGATCACTTTCTACAACTTTTCACGGTATTACGGTGGTGTTATAAAGCAATATAGGTTTTTACAAGTTTTTATTGGTAATATGATGGTGTTACAAAGTTTTTGTATGAAAATTAAACACGATATGTTTCCTCTCTACAAACCACTTATATTTTGTGTTAAAATAAATTAAAAAATCGGAATTTGAAGGATGTGAATGAACAGCATGAAGAAAACAAAAGAAGGAATTAATTTGAAAAAACTCTTTAGGCTGAAGAATACAGGCAGTATCTTTGTGATTGCGGGACTTTTGATAATTTTGGTAATAGCGTCGTACACATATATTCTGCAAAGTTCTTACACTAAGACCGCCCTTGAAACAGAAATCACACGTGACACAGTGAGTGCAGATGCAGTACACAAACTTGTGGATGGAAGAATCGGCAAAGAAGATTTTGATCAAATCAAAGATCAATCTGATGAAAAGAAGCAAATATATAAAGATATCTCTTCATATTTCAATGAAATCAGAACATTGAATTCTACTCGATATATTTACACCGCTACAAAAAATGAAGAAGGAAAACTCGTTTATGTGGTAGACGGTTTGGATCCGGATGCGGATGATGTGAGACACCCTGGAGATTATATTGAGGAAGAAATGGTTCCGTATATTGATAGGGCTATGTCTGGGGAGATTGTGTACTCTCAGGATATCATCGATACAACATGGGGGCCGATTTTTACGGCTTGCTATCCTGTAAGAGCAAATCATGATGGGACAGGAGAAATCATTGGCGCATTTTGCATTGAAATGGATATGCAATCAGCTTATGGAATGGTTGAAAAGACGAATCGTATTTCCATCATCTGCGGTTTAGTCGCTGGAGCTGTATTGCTTTTAATTTGTCTATATACCTATTATGTTTACCAGAAAAGCAAGGCAGAAGAGCAAAAACAAAAACAATTATTAATGACCGCCGCTGAGGAAGCAAATGCTGCCAACAAAGCAAAATCTGCGTTTTTGCTTAGTATTAGCCATGACATCAGAACGCCGATGAATGCCATTATTGGATTTACAGACGTTGCGCTTCACCAGAACACAGTTTCAGATATTCATGATAGTTTGGAGAAAGTTCAACAAAGTTCGAATCATCTTCTCTCTTTGTTGAATGACGTTCTGGATTTTACTCGCATTGAAAGTGGAAAAGTTGCTATTTCGCCCGAGTCAGTGGACATCACTCAATTGACAGATAACGTCCAGACGATTATGAATGGACTTCTTAATACTCGAGATCTTAAGTTTGAAGTACATCGAGAAATCCCAAAGAACCCATATGTCCTTGCGGATGTTGTGCGTATCCGGGAAGTTTTGGTGAATCTTCTTAGCAATGCTGTGAAATTCACAAAGGACGGCGGAAAGATTACTTTGGATATCAGCAGTTACCCAGGAGCAGATGAGAAACATATCATAACTCGTTATGTTGTTCGAGATAACGGTATTGGCATGAGCGAAGAGTTCCAGAAAAAATTATTCGATCCGTTTTCACAAGAAGATGATGCTAATGCCAGAACTCAATATAAGGGAACCGGTCTTGGTATGGCCATCACAAAAAAATATGTGGATATGATGGGCGGTTCGATTGCTGTTGAGAGCAAAAAAGGTGTAGGTTCTACATTCACAGTGGAGATCCCACTGGAGTTGGCAGAACAGGTTACTCAATCAGAACAAAAACAACATCTGCATAGAGATTTGACGGGTATTCATGTTCTTATGGCTGAGGATAATGATCTAAATGCCGAACTTGCTACGATAATGCTGGAAGATGCTGGTATGACCGTAACACGCGCATCAGACGGAAAAGAAGTTGTGAATTTGTTTAAAAATCATCCACGAGGCACATACGATCTTATTTTGATGGATATTATGATGCCAAACATGGATGGACACCAAGCAGCAAAAGCTATTCGAACCTTGGGTATAGAGCGGTCCGATGCAGTTACGATTCCGATTATAGCTTTGTCTGCAAATGCTTTTATAGATGATATTCAGGAATCCCTGGATTCAGGCATGAATGACCATATTTCCAAGCCGATTAACATGGAGGAATTAATCGATACTATCACTAAATACATTAAACACGATTAGGAAAACAAAGAAGTTAATTCTGATGAAAAGTTTGCACAGGTCTTGTCGGATGCGAAAGCGCAAGTTTCCTATGATTGTGATACGGGTCGCATCACTACATTTCTTATCAGCACCCAGCACCAGGAGGACACCTCTGTTATGGATATTCGTCCGCTGGTGGAAGCTGTCATGGAAACCGCCGGGAAGATCAAGAACGACAATATGTCCGATCAGGATTTCTACAAATTAGAATTTGGAAGTGAGATGATATTTTTGAATAAAGATATATTATTGTCTAATATAGATAAAATTCATACTACTGGAATGGGTATTGATAGAATTAAGATGAATCTAAAATTGGATACTAATGATGTAGTTAAATTTTGTAAAAATAAAATATTAGATAACAATTGTGATATTTATAAGCAAGGTAAAAATTGGTATTGTGAAATTGATAATATTAAAATAACTATTAACTCTTATAGTTATACGATTATTACAGCACATCTAATCAAATAAATTAGAATTTGTATCAGCGTAAAAAGGAGAGCAATATCATGTTTAGAACAATTCGTAAAAAGAAAAATGAAATCAGCATTGACACGGCAAAGGCTCTTTTGCAGTCCAGCCGACGTGGCGTTCTTGCCGTAAATGGAGATGACGGATATCCCTATGCAATTCCTATCAACTATGTCTACGATGACGATGCACAGAAAATTTATTTTCATGGAGCACGTGTAGGTCATAAAGTAGATGCACTGCGTGCCTGTGACAAAGTATGCTTCACGGTATATGGAAATGAAACTATCAAAGAAGAAGATTGGGCACCGTTTGTGCAGAGCGTTGTGGTATTCGGCAGATGCCACCTCGTAGAATCCGGTGCAAGAGCAACAACTCTGTTAAAACGATTTGCAATGAAATACTATCCCAGCGAACAGTTAGTTGATGAGGAAATTGCCCATGCAGGAAAGGCTGTGCAAATTTTTGAAATAGACGTGGAATACCTCAGCGGCAAGGAAATACAGGAACGATAAATTCAAGTTTAGTTTTCTCAGTTTCCGTGAGGATGGCTTGTCCAAGTTGTAAAAAAAGAAGACCTTCATCGAAAGCACCTGCATCTAAGAACATCTGTGATTACATCTCGA
>ENA-ORML01002273-ORML01002273.1-human-gut-metagenome-genome-assembly--contig:-NODE-2273-length-13215-cov-3.179255_pt1 | contig 13215 bp, 6 predicted proteins | sample MGYA00242103_ERZ508995 | MGnify/ENA primary metagenome ERZ508995 (study PRJEB26280, sample SAMEA2338702) | human gut metagenome | biome: human gut; feature: human-associated habitat; material: faeces...
CCATAGCGGCAGGAACGATACCGGAGCCACCGAAAATCAGCTGGACAGCCTGTGGCGCATGAGCCAGAACGCCGGTGTTGGCGCCCATTCCGTAGCCAACACCCAAAGCAACCGATACGATGGACAGGCTGCGTGGGGTCAGCGGCTCTTTGGTAATCAACTGGATACCGCTGATAACGATGGAAGAAAACATCATGACGGCAGCGCCGCCCAGAACCGACTGCGGCATGATGGACATCAGTGCACCGATCTTCGGGCAGAATCCACACAGGATCAAGAAAATCGCTCCCATGGAGATTGCAAAACGGTTGACAACTTTTGTCAGAGAAACCAGTCCCACATTCTGCGAGAATGAAGTATTCGGCAGTACACCGAACAGTGCCGCAAAAGCGGATCCGAGTCCGTCACAGATCACACCGCCGGACAACTCGGAATCGGTTGCTTCACGATCCATACCGCCCTCAATACAGGCCGAAATATCACCGACTGTCTCAATCGCCGTTACGATAAACATGATGCCGATCGGGATGATCGCACTTGCCTGGAATGTGATCTTTACATCAGATAAAGCACCAAAACCGATAAAGCTCGGCACAGCGATCCACGCTGCATTTTTTACCTGGGCAAAATCAACAACCCAGGAGTAAGTATACTGAACACCATCTGCATCGATACCGGTGTGCGGAAGCGTAAGTGTCATAATGATCGCCACAACATATCCTGCCAGAATACCAAACAGGATCGCAGACGAAGAAAGGATACTTTTCTGCGGTGCGAAATGTTTCAGCAGTACAATTACAACCAGTACTACAAATCCCAGAAACAGATTCGGAAGTGAACCATAGTCCGCTTTGCCGCTTCCTCCGCAGAAATAGTTGATACCAACACCAAGCAGTGATAATCCGATTGCAATAACAACCGATCCGGTAACGATCGGCGGGAAAAATTTACGAAGCGGTTTCAAAAATGCTCCGAGAACACTCTCGAAAATACCGCCGACAATACAGGCTCCCATAATCGCACCATAAGCAAGAATACCGCCGCCGCATGCTGCCACGGTATTGTTCAGAACTCCGAGAAATCCGGATGACGTTCCCATAACGATCGGCACTTTTCCTCCGACCGGACCGATGGAAAACATCTGAACCAGTGTAACAACTCCGGCGATGATCATTGCATTCTGGAGCAATGCCGTACGAAGTTCGCCAAATCCTGCATCTGCGGTCAGTCCACAAACTCCCATCACGATGATCAGCGGTGTCAAGTTTCCGATAAACATTGCCATGACATGCTGAAGCCCCAGTGGAATTGCCTGAGAAAGTGGAATTCTTCCCTCAAAATCATACGGTGAAGAATAACCTTCTGACTTTTTCTCATTTGTTGCTTTCATAAAACAAACAGCCTCCTTAAATTTTACATATATTCCATGTTTCTTTCTTATTTTACAAAGATATATTTCCGGGGTCAATTCCTAATTTTACTTTTTTTCAGAGGCAAAAATTCCCGCCCATCCTGACCGGATGGCGGGAATTTTTGATCTACCTGACTTTTACTTTTTTTACTTTACTAAAGGAACCGTAAATCCTGCTTTTCTTTCCATCTTTTTTTACATTCCGGAATTTCCGCATTCTCACATAGTACTTCTTTTTTGCTTTCAGTTTCGACACCGTAAGCGAATTTTTTTCTGTTTTCCTGATTTTTCTGCCCGTTTTCTGAGTTGCTTTTATTATATCAGGAAAGATTTTTTAAACCACAAAATTCCCAAACTGTCCAGTGACAATTTGGGAATTCCTGCGTTATTCTATATGATCTATATTTCTCTTTCTCAGATACAAAATACCCCCTGTGCACACAGCTGCCACACTGATGACTGCCAAAATCCATCCGGCTGCATGATCTGTTTCAGGTTCTGATTTTTGATTTCCTGATTTCTGTTCCTTCATATCCTGCTCCGTCTGAACCGCTTTTTCCGTCTGGATACCCTGTTCTGCCGGAACTGATCCTTCCATCTGGATACTTTCCCTTGCCTGAACAGATTCTTCCGTCCGGATACTTTCTTGCGTCTGCACGGATTCTTCTGTCTGACTTATGCCTTCTGTCTGCATACGTTCTTCTGTACGCTCGTTTTCTTCGCTTCCGTCCTCTTCATATCCTCCGTCACCAACACCCATCTGTTCTTTTTTGGTACTTTGGGGGGTGACTCCCACAGCGGAAGGGATTTCATCACTTCCATCAGCAGCGTAATCTGTTTCTATCGTTACTTTTTCTTCTGCCACAATCGAAACGTCCTTCGTGTTGCTGATGATCTTTTCCAGAGCTTCTGCCCCCTTAAAAGCATCCACCCCGATTTTAGTCACAGTATCCGGTATTGTGATCTGTTTTACACTGCCACACCCGTCAAATGCATGGTCTTCAATCTCCGACACCGGTTTTCCGGCCAGACTCGATGGAATCTCCACTTCCGTCTCCGTTCCCAGATATCCTGAGATGGAGACATAGCCCGGATATGCATGATAGTAAAAATGTCCGGAAGAATAGGTTTCCTGATCAGCTGCTGATACGGAAAACGGCAAAAGCAAAAGGAAAAGCAGAACCATAAACATTCCTGTTCTCTTTTTCATCTGTTTTCTCCATTCTTTGCATGGTCAGTCTTCGTTTCCGCCCTCACCAACACCTTCTGTATCTTGGCTCGTTGCAATGATATCCAGAATATTCAGCTGGATAAACTCGATTTCCGGCATCTCATAATTTTTTTTCATACAGATCAACCTCCTTCGTCATACATCAGCTTCTGTTTGTAGAATAGGCCTCATCGCTGTAAATGGTATTTACATTGCCCTGTGAATCTTCATACACAAGATATCCCCTTACATACCAGATTGGGTTCTTACTGTAATCTTTCTTCGTCCAGGTATAACGGTAAGCATTTCCGCTCCATGCATTGCCTCTTACATACTCCGCATTGGAAGCATTTACGTTATCTCCTACCTTCGGATCGGATGTAGCAACAATACCTGCTTTGATGATCTTGCATCCTTCCGGGACAGTACTCATGGAAACAAAGGAAATTTTATCGTTTGTATCATCAACATACATACTTTCAATGAAAGTAGTTGCCTTCGCCTCCACTGCTTCACTGTCTTCCACATAAACAGCTTCTATCTCAGATATACTTCCCGCAAAGAACTGGTACGTTTTGTTGTAACTTAAGATCGCACCTGCTCCTCCAACTTCCTTCCAGTGTGAGAATTTATAGCCTTCTTTCGGTTCGTCTGCAACAATGGTCACTTTATTATTTGTATAGTAAGTTCCGCTTCCGCTTCCGTTTATGACTTTGATTTCGCACCTTTCACGGACAGACTCGTATACCGGTTTTATTGTGATCACAGATTCTCCTGCTTTCAGTGCTGCTCTGATCTGTTCTGCTCCTGCCGACCATTCCTTAAAAGTATAACCGATTCGTGTCGGACCGGAAGGAATCTGGATCGTATCGATTTCTCCTTCCGCAATCTGCGTTCTCAGAATAACCTGTCCATAATAGCTCTCAAAAATAACCGTTATTTTATCTTCCGCCCTGGTATTATAAACAGCACGGAGGGTTGCTGCCGTCGTTACCGTAAAGCTGTATTTACGATCGCGGCTTACGATCATGCCATATTCATTTACCCAATATGCGAACTCGTCTTCCAGTGCTTCTGCTGTCACAGTCGATGCAACGGAATAATCTGCTATATTGTCAGAAGTATAGGATTTTCCATTGATTTTAAAATTTCTTCCTCCGTCAATGTTGATGCGAACTGTACCATAAGCTTCGTAGACTGCTGCGAGATCTGTATTTTCGGTCGCACTGAAAGTATAAGAAAGCTTGTTTGACAGGCACTCGCCGCTGTAGTTATTTCCCACCATCTGATACCATCCAACGAAACGATATCCGTCTGCACTTTTTGCGGTAACCGTCACATCACTGCCCTGTTCATATTCTCCAAGTCCGGTTAAATCTACGGCAACTTCTTTATTTTCGGTTGTACGTGCAGTCACACTGACGATAACTTTCTGTTTTCCAGCTGAATCAAAAGCTACAAACGGATTTCCGTTTTTCTTTGCATATGCTTCTGCGGTAGAACCGCTGTAGCCATAAATCGTCACATTCTTTGGAATGGCAAGGTAAGTCTCCAGTGTTTCTCCGCTTCCAGGATAAACTTTTGTCTGCGTTGTCTCATCAAACGTACTGCTGCTGTCTTCTGCTGTCCCATCAACCGGTTCCTTGAACAGCATATCCTTATTGTAGATTTTTACTTCTTTTACACCGCTGTTGCGGAATACTTCAACATCCATAGTCTCTACTTTTTCCGGAATGGTCATCGTCTTCAGTGATTTTGTTCCCATAAACGCTGCCTGGTCAATTTCCGTTACCGTCGCCGGGATATCAAAAGACGTAAGATTTTCCATATTTCGGAACATTCCCTTTCCGATTGCCTTCAGATTGTTCAGTCTCATCTCCACCTGACTCGCTGACAGAGCATAAAACAGATCATATCCGTTCGCTGTGCCTGTAGAAGAATAATGTTCACCCAGAATAATTTTCTGTAAGGATTTGCTCCTTTCATTCCAGAATATTTCATTAAAGTAACCACTTCCCAGTGCATTTACCGTTGCATAAACTTCCAGCTCCTCCATGGATGGAATCATCTGGAAAGAACCCATTCCAACACTGCTCACACTCTCTGGTATTACAATCTTTTTCGCATTACGCTGACCAAAAAATGCATGATAACCAATACTCTTCAGAGAAGACGGAAGAATAATGTTTGAAATTCCGCCATTTGTGATCAAATCGGTGTATCTTGTAGAATCACTGCCTCCGCCCTGATTTCCAATGATCTGAAAAGCCCCTTGACCTATACTTTCCAGATTGGTCAGTTTTGAAAAATCTACATCAAGCCCAACGTCAAACTGAAATGCCTGATATCCAATACTCTTTACACTGGTCGGAATATCAATACTCTTCAGACTGAAACACATATGAAAAGCCTGATCTGGAATCTGCGTCATCCCTTCCGGAAGCGTCACCTTTTCCAGAGAAGGAATATAGGCCGCAAAATTTGATTTCTGATCAAAAACCGTCTTTCCGTCTTTGATCCCAATATTTAATGTTTTAAGTGCGGTGTGTTTCGGATAGAGACTCCTAAATTCTGCATTGCTTCGAATCGGCGTAGAATTCTGTACAGATGACGAATGAATATTTCTGCTCGAAACATAAGCAGTCAGTCCAAGGATACTCATCAGCGACTCTCCACCATAGCTTCCTGTCTGATCCGTCAAAATCGTCATGGTCTCAAGTCCGGTACATCCTAAAAATGCAAAGCTTCCAATTTCTGTTGTCGTCTCCGGGATAGTCACTTCCGTAAGACCTGATTTTGCAAAAGCACAGCACTCAATGCTATCTATGCCTGACAGATCAATCTGTTTCAGGGATGTACAGCCAAAGAATGCAGCCATACCAATTTTAGATACATTTCCGCCTAAATCGACCGTTTCCAGATTCACACAATTCGTAAATGCTTCATAGGGAAGCTGCATTTTTTCCGTTCCCGCCGCACCAATCGTCACCTTTTTGAGTGTCCGGGATCCGGCAAAGATTCCTGCTGCCTTATCCTTCCCGGAATTATATGGTTTTAGGGCAGATGCCGGCAGATAAATCTCTGTGATCGGCACTCCTGCATCCTCTCTTCCTGTACTGCCAGACAGTACCGGTGGATTTCTCAACACCATATCACTCAAATCTATATATCTGTACGGATAAGGATAATATCCAAACGCTGCATATTCCACCTGAGAAAGCCGACTGTTTTCTGAAATCGCAATTTTACTAAGAGAAGTACATCCGGAAAACGTCTCTGTTCCGATTCTGGTCAGACTGTCCGGAATGGAAATCTCTGTTAAAGCAGTACAGTCCCAGAACGCTCTCCAGTCCAGATCTGTGATCTGTGCATTTTCTGCAAATTCCACACTGGCAAGACTGCTACATCCGCCAAATGCTCCGCCGCCGATCTGTCCTACGGAATCCGGAATATAAATTCCTGTAATTCCAGCATTGTTCAGTGCCGCATAATGTGCAACCTTTGTGCAGCCTTCTTTCAGTGTGATCTGACCGCTTCCCGGTATGTAGATTGCCACTTTTCCTGCATAGACCACACCATCTTCCGGTGTCATATCCTGAAGCCACTTCGGTACTATCCTCTCAGTCAGATTTGCATCACATCTGATAACAAAGCCATCCTCTACATCTTCCAGTGTATCCGGAAACTGTACCGTCAGATTTTCGGTTGAAACAAAATCCGACATCGCACTCCTCACTATGGTTTTGATTCCATCTGCGAATGTAAGCTTCTGAATATTCATTTCTTCCGGTTTCCATGAGATTTCTTCCACTCTCTGGATCGAATAGACGGTCCCGTCCTCTCCAACAACGGAAGATGGGATCACAAGTTCCGTCTGATCCTGGTTTACGGTAACTGTCACGCTGTAACTTCCGTCCGTCTGCTGCGTCAGCTCATAGGTAATACCTTTTTCACTGTCCGTAACTTCTGCCGCCCACACGCGTACCGGAAAAATCACAAGCAGGCAGACAAGCACAAAAGTCCCTAGCATACTGCATACTGTTTTTTTCATATGCATTTCTCCTTTCCTTTTTCATTTTGTTTTATCTAAATCTCCAAAAACATGCTATTTTCGGATGATTTATTCCTCCGTAAGATGATAAAAAAGAGCGGTAACACTTTCATCCAGATATCCCTTTCGCTGTAACTGCTGCGGCAGCAAAGGTGTACGGTCATACAAAAATTCCAGATAACTTTTTTTCTGTTCTTCCTGCCACCTGGATGGATCTATTTCAAAGATATATGCCCTTTCTTCTGTCAGTTCTGATTCTTGTTGCTCTCCAGGTGTTTCTTTCTTGAAGACCGGCAATACCAGATTGCTTCTTCCAAGGATCAGTTCCCCTTTCTGCTCTCTTATACCGCCTTTTCTTTTCAGCAAGACTGTCGTATCGGAAAATCCTTCACATGTGACTGTGCAGATTTCCTTTTCTCCTTTCAGAGAACCCTGCATAGTAAGTGCCTGCATAGTATAATCTGCTTTTCTTTCTCTTCCGACCGCCACATAACATGCCAGCAGCTGAAAATATAGATTCAGGCAGAGCCAGAAAAGAATCACACTGTATGTAAGTGTCTGCTCTCTCGCTGAAAGCCCTGCCAGCCGGACGATCGCGATCATGCAAAGCAGCACGCCTGCCAGATAAGGCAGTGCATATCCAACCGAACTGTTTTTCCCCTGTTCCGTTTTTTTATCCGTGATACGAAATGTTCCTTTTTTACGGATACCGGCCAGCAGAATCGTTGGCAGAAGCCACGGTGCAAATACCGTCTCATAAACATCCGTCCATTTTGTCGTACGGATATTTCTCGAAAAACGCCTCATACAGATATTTCCTGTTACATACATCGGCATCCAGAATAAAAAGATCTGATAAAATCTGCATTTTACGATCATAATGCCAAAAAAGGCAAATAACAGCGGTGCAAGAAAATAGATCAGTCTTTTCAACGGTGTGTACCAGTAACTGATCGCCGTCAGATAGTTGATCTTCTGCCAGAAATCCAGGGAACCGGAAAATAGAAATCGCGTTTTTCTTCCGGACTGAATACAGCCTTTTGCCCACCTTCTTCTCTGTCCGATCAGTTCCTTAAACGTTGCCGGAGGCATTCCGCTTGCCAGTACATCCGGTATGGCTATTCCGCGATATCCCTTTTTTTCAATCTCAATTCCAGTCGCAAAATCCTCTGTCACAACCCCTGTGACAAACCCTCCGATCTCTTTAAGTGCCTTTCTGGAGAGAACTGCATTTGATCCTCCAAAGATCACACTGTTTGATTTATTTTTTGCAATCTGAACCACCCGGTAAAAGTAATCCTGTTCATTTGGGATCTTGTCCTGTGCATAAAGGTTATACTGGAAAAGATCCGGATGATAGAAATTCTGCGGTGTCTGTACAAATCCGGTTTCTTCCTTTGTGAACCATGGGATGGTTTTCATCAGGAAATCTTTTTTTGGTATCATATCAGCATCAAACACAGCAATATAAGGTGCATTTGAATGTGTCAGTGCATAATTGAGATTTCCTGCTTTGGCATCCTTGTGTTCTTCCCGTGCCAGATAAAAAACACCCAGTCTTTTTGCCAGTTCTCGGATCTCTGCCCGATTACCGTCATCGCATAAATAGATATGTACTTTTTCTTTCTTCGGATATTCCATCCGCTTACAGGCATACAGTGTTTTCTCCAGCAGACTACTCTCTTCATTTACCGTCGGCACAAACACATCCACTTCCGGGAAATCTGCTTTTGCCATCTTCGGCATCGCAAGATCCATCTGATCATAGTTATACATATTGTAGAAATGTACCGCCATCTCAAGCAGACCAGCACATTCTGCCACAAGCAGAATCGCCCACATGACAACCGACCATTTGCCATGCTGCTGCGGCATGGTAAAAAAGATCCGCCATACAAGATAATTCAGTGTAAAAATCATCGTCAGAACAACAAAAAATTTGTTCCATCCTGTACTTTTTGCTTCTTTTCCCTTTTTTCTTTTTCCCTTTTTTTCTTTTCTCATCGTTTCACCCATTGTTTTTTACCCTTTCAAGGCTTCAAACAAAATCCTGCCAACTTCTGTGAAATCTTTTTCCTCCCAGTTTCTGTATGTTCCACAATCCGGGCAAAGTGCAGAAAATGTCTCCTCTTTATTGCACAGAGACCATGCTGCAAAGCTGATTTTCTTTTCATTCAGATATTCTGCAAATGCCTTTCCCTGTGTCAGTGCAGCTTCACCGCCTTGTTCCTCATTGATCCCCCATTCTGTTACAAAAACCGGAATCCCTTTTCTCTGAGTGTCCTCTATCATATTTTTGTATGCATCGTCATACTGACCTGCATAAAAATGATAACTGTACATTAGATTCTCATAAGAAATCGGCTCTACTTTTGTAATGGAATAACTGTAATCCGGCGTTCCGACCAGTATCACGGCATCCGGGGCATGTTGACGGATCACCGGGATCACCTGTTCTGCATAATCTCGAATCTCTTCCCAGGTGGTGTCACCATTTGGTTCATTGCAGATCTCATAAAGAACCCCCGGCTCTTTCGCATAGCGTGTCGAAATTTCTTCAAAAAATTCTTTTGCCTGTGAAACATTCTTCAATGGATTTTCCTCTTTCAGCGTATGCCAGTCCACGATCACGTACATGTCAGCTGCCAGTGCATTTTCAATCGCCTGACAGACCAGCTTTTTACTCAATGTCGGCTGCTGAACATAACCTTCATTCACATCATCGGCATACATGGCAATGCGAAACATGTTTGCCCCATATTTTTTTGTCTCACAAAGAGATGCATAATTACTGTACTCCGGATACCATAAAATCCCATGGCTGCTCATTCCCCGAAGCTGTACTAGATTCCCGGAAGCATCCGTAAGCTGTGTTCCTTTCACAGAAAGCTGTCCATGCACTTTGATCCCGTCCAGGCTCTCGTTTTCTTTGTCTTCCTCCGCTTCCCAAATCTCCCCTTGTCCATTGTTTTCCTGAGAAATGCGAAGTTTTCGATTTTCTTCATAACTTCGACTGAGCATTGCATATTCTGCCAGTGCCACTGCCGCGGTCACAAGAACCAACATCAGTAAGCAGGCAATCACTTTCTTTGTCTTTTTGTTTTTTTTCATATTTTCTCCTGTTACTGTCGATCTAAAACTTTCTTTTTTATTGTACCATCTGTCGCATATTATGAGAACTAGCCAAACGGCTAGTATTTTACCTGATAACAGGACTTTTTGTATTTTTCCAGCCTGCAAAGTCTGTCGGTGTTCCAAAGGATACCAGATAAGTCTGGGAAAGTAACACAAACGCCATGGACAATACCTCAAAGTTTTCACGAAAAAAAACACCGGTACAGTATGAGTATGACACTCACACTGCACCGGAAATTTCATCATGGGCTAATTTATCCTGTTTCTTTGGCACTGGTAGCAGGGGTGATTTCCTCTGCCCGGCGGCAGAACACCGTCACGCGCTGTCCAGTTCAATGGGGAGGCTCAGCTCCACCTTCAGCGTATCAGGGAAACGTGTTTCAGGCACAGGTTCGTAACTGTCTGCCCGTAATAACCATGGTCATACGTTACTTCAAATTTCGGAACGGTGTAAAATGCTTCGCCCGGCATGATCAGCTCATTTGAAATATCCCAGTTATTTTCTTCCTTCAGTGGATGGTCCATCCGCATATACGTTGGCTCTTTTTTTGTTTCTTCCGCAAAAGAAACCGGCACTGCCAGATTGGTCAGCATACAGCATGCCATTGAAACACCGATTATTTTTCGAAAACCGCCTTTTTGTTTTTTCATAACAAATCCCTCCTGACATATTTTCTGTTTTCCTGATTTTTCTGCCCGTTTTCTGAGTTGCTTTTATTATATCAGGAAAGATTTTTTAAACCACAAAATTCCCAAACTGTCCAGTGACAATTTGGGAATTCGTTCATTTGCACATGCTCTGCTGTTTTTTCGCTGACAGCCTCCTGATAAAATGCTCAATATTTCAATTTCTTACACCTGCCAGGAAGTCACTGACAACTTCTTATTTAGTAAAGGTGACGGTACAGTCTTCATATCCTTCTGCGGAAATCTCAATGGTATTTTCTCCATCTGCAACTGCATTTGTTCCAACATAAATCTGACCATCGTTTTTCAGCAGACAGTAGGTTGTCGTATCACCTACGCTGAAGGAAGAAGTTACCAGGCTATACTCTGTTCCGTTTACTTTTATGCCTGTGATCTGATTCTGCCACTGTTCGATTTCAGAACCATAGCCAAAGGAAACGATATAGTAATCTGAGAAGATAGTTTTCTGGCAGGAAACCGCCTGTGGCGGTGTCAGTTTTTTGATCACATTTACAACCAGCGGCAGTGCCAGATCTTTATAGCCTTCTGCTTTGATCGTAAAGGTATTGTCGGCATTTTCATCAAATTCGCTGTCCACTTTCAGTTTCAGGACCTGATTTCCGTATCCGTCTGTTTCCCATTTAAACTGATTCTCTGACATGCCAAACCAGCCTGCTTCTGTATAGGCTGTTCCATTTACAGTGATCGAGGTTACTTTATTTTTCCAGCCTACAAAGTTTGTCGGTGTTCCAAAGGATACCAGATAAGTCTGGCCGTCTTCGTCTTTGCTGATCATAGGCTCTGATGCCGGAACATCTTTTTCTTCACCCTGTACGGTGATCTCTGTTTCCAGAGCTTCATAATATTCTGCTTCCAAAGTCAGGGTATATGCTTTGTTCTGGTTGAACAGGTTTCCGTTATCGTAAATGGTGATGGATTTCAGATCTTCTGCTGCTTCATAGTAATAATCAGATCCTGCAACACCTTTTGCATAAATGTTTTTTCCATCTACTTTGACTGCATTTAAGTTCTTCAGGAAATCGCCTTCGGAACCATTTACGGTCAGAACCACATTCTCGCCTCTGTTGTACTGTTCTTTGTCAGAAACAAGACTTAAATTCTCTTCCAGAACTTTTTTATACTCAACCGAAAGTGTATTGTTTTTGAATCCTTCTGCTTTGATCTCTACGGTATTTGTTCCCAGTGTCAGAACAGAATCTTTGATCACCAGTTTTCCGTCCTCTACGCTGTACTGATCTTCTGTCAGTTCTTTCCGGCTCTGATTCACATAAATTCCGGTAATTTTCTCAAAGTATTCTGCTGTTCTTGCATCCTGGCCTGTCAGTACAAGATCTTTGCCTTCTGCAACAAATTCTGCATCCGCATCCAGTGTCAGGACCGGTGCTTCTTTTCCTTTGTAAGATCCGTTGTACTGTGTTTCTCCAAGCAGACCATCTTCCAGAACCACCTTAACTGCGTATGGACGGTTTTCTGTAGTAACTGCATTTTCATCTGCAACATAATCTTCAAAAGAGAGATACTGTCCTTTTAATTTTGCTTCCTGAACAGCATCATAGTAGCTTGTATAATCGTAGAATACAACTCCGTCTTCGCCATAAACGGCATCGCATGCTGTGATCTGATTATCCCAGCGTTCTGCAACTGCTTCTGCCGAAGCATTCTTCACATCCAGTGCCGTCAGGATCTTTGCATTGGAGATCAGATCCTCAGAAAATGCCAGATTTGCCGGCATAACAGAGTTTCCGCTTTCACCGTCGCTGCTGCTTCCGGAGTTTCCGCCTGAAGTCGCTCTTGTCACAACATCATAAGTCTTTGCTGTTTTTGCAGCTTTTGTTGTTTTGCCTGCAACAGTGAAAGATTTGCTCATGGTCTTAAAGCCATTTGAGTATACCGTCAGTGTGTACACACCCGGCTGTTCGATGTTGTTTCTTCCACCTTCTGCATTTACATCGTTATACAGTACAAAGGTATTTCCGATCAGATACCAGTCTGTGATTTTTTCCAGTGTTTTCACTTCTCCTGACGGGGTTTTCAGTGTTACCATCTCAACCGGAACGGTGATGCCGTATACCATGTTTTCTACCTGGAAATGAACATTCTGTCCGGATTTGATCGCACCTGTCTCAGAAATCTTCATGGACGGAGTCTGTGCATTTACCACATGGATGGATGCGATCAGGGTTCTGTTTCCATTGGAACGGATGCGTACTTTGTAACGTCCATTGGAATAGAAATTGCTCTGTCCCAGCGGAATGGTAATTCTTCCGACTACATTTCCACCATGTTCGGTGGTATCTTTTGTATAAGCGAGCTGATCGTTCAGCGTGCTCAGGCTCTCATCGTTTGACAGCAGTGCCAGTGCACCTTCGTCTGCGATCGTATCAAACCAGTCTTTTTCTTCCTGTGTTGTGTAGTTGAACAGGATTTCTACGTTTCCGCTCACACCGTACAGATTGTCAGCATCTTCGTTTTTGCTCAATTCTGCATCCGGTGCATAATATTTCACATCTTCTTTTGCAGTTTCCTTCAGGTCAAAGGTTGTCTTTTTCGGAGTAACCCTTGCATTTCCTTCTTCGTCGTAGTTGGTCAGATGATAATCCCAGGTCGGGATGGCTGCATGTGTCAGGAAATACATCGGTTCCTGTGCTTTTACAACCGGTTTGTTCGGATTTTCATTGTCACTGAGTACAACATCCTGTG
>ENA-ORML01002277-ORML01002277.1-human-gut-metagenome-genome-assembly--contig:-NODE-2277-length-13172-cov-7.500724_pt1 | contig 13172 bp, 9 predicted proteins | sample MGYA00242103_ERZ508995 | MGnify/ENA primary metagenome ERZ508995 (study PRJEB26280, sample SAMEA2338702) | human gut metagenome | biome: human gut; feature: human-associated habitat; material: faeces...
CCCCGCCGTATTTTCAGCCCCGGCGAGGCGGCCAGCCTGAAAGCGGCTTGCGCCGGGGCGCAGGCCGTCTGTGTTTCCGTGGCGAGGGAGAAAAAGACGGAGCAGCCACCCCGCCTCTATGACCTTACCACCTTGCAACGGGAGGCCAACCGGCTCTTTGGCTTTACCGCCAAGCAGACCCTTGATTACGCCCAACAGCTCTATGAAAAGAAGTGTCTGACCTATCCGAGAACAGACAGCCAGTATCTTACCGACGATATGCAGCCCACGGCGGAAAGCATCGTGTCCGGCCTGTGGCCGCTGCTTCCCTTTGTGGCGGGGCTGGATATTTCCCCGCAGTTTAGCCGGGTGCTGAACAGCAAAAAGGTGTCGGATCACCACGCCATTATCCCCACGATGGAGTTTGTTCAGAAAGGCTTTGACGGGCTGGCCGAGGGCGAAAAGAAACTGCTGTCCCTTGTGTGCTGCAAGCTGCTGTGTGCCGTGGCTAAGCCCCATGTGTATGAGACCGTTACCGCCACATTGACCTGCGCCGGAAACGAGTTCACCGCCAAGGGCAAAACCATTCTCACCTCCGGCTGGAAAGAGATTGACCGCCGTTTCCGTGCTTCCTTTAAGGCCGACGCCGACGAGGACGCGCCGGAGCTGGCGCGGGAGCTGCCGGAGCTGGCCGAGGGCCAGGGCTTTGACAAAGTGGAGGCCAGCACCACCGAGCATTTCACCACCCCGCCCAAGCCCTACACCGAAGATACACTTTTGTCCGCTATGGAACGGGCCGGGGCCGAGGATATGCCGGAGGATGCCGAGCGCCAAGGTTTGGGAACCCCGGCAACCCGCGCTTCCATTCTGGAAAAGCTGGTGCAGATGGGCTTTGTGGAACGCAAAGGCAAACAACTGCTTCCCACCAAGGACGGCCACAACCTTGTATGCGTCCTGCCGGATGTGCTGACCTCTCCCCAGCTCACCGCCGATTGGGAAACCAAGCTGACGGCCATTGCCAAAGGCGAAGCTGACCCGGAGGGCTTCATGGCTGGCATTGAGGAAATGACGCGGGGCCTGATTTCCGGCTATTCGCAGATCAGCGAGGACGCGCAGAAATTGTTTCAGACCGAGCGTGTGGTTATCGGCAAATGTCCGCGCTGCGGCGAAAGCGTCTACGAGGGAAAAAAGAACTACTATTGCGGAAACCGGGCCTGCCAGTTTGTCATGTGGAAGAATGACCGATTTTTTGAGGAACGAGGCAAGGCGTTCACCCCGAAAATCGCCGCCGCGCTGCTCAAAGACGGAAAGGCAAAGGTAAAGGGCCTGCGCTCCCTGAAAACCGGTAAAACCTACGACGGCACGGTGCTTTTGGCCGATACTGGCGGCAAATATGTGAACTACCGCGTGGAACAAAGGGGCAAAAACTAAAGAAAAGCAAGCATAGGGAGTGTAGCCACACTCCCGGCAAAATCCCTGACCCGACACATCTGCCGGGCCGGGGATTTTCTCTTTGGGGGAACCCCCAAACCCCTGTATGACGGATGCTCTGGTAAGACTAATCTAATTCAGATTTACTTTTCAAAATCGGATAGCCCTGCTATACTATGCGTAAGGAGTATGTCATGCGAGGGAGGCACCAATGAAACAACCAGATAAAAAACAACGTTTTCATGGTATGGCTGCGATTGGGATGGGGCTTGGCCTGTTGTTTGGGATTTTGTGGGAGAACCTCCCGCTGGGACTTTTGGTAGGAGCAGCACTGGCTGGCTTTGGAAATATGACAACGAAAAGGTAGGTGAATGATTATGAACGGACAGATGTATCAGATATGCTCCATTGTAGCAGCCGCCAGAAGGGCATTGAAAAACCGCAGCTCAATTTGTTACATACCGGCAGACTATGAGAACCCTTCACAATTCCTGTGTTTGACGGAGAGTGGAGCCGCACCATATACCGTGCCCGATATATCACAATGGTATGAATATCTCAAAGAGCAAAATTTGACAGACATTCAACTCTATTGCCCTACTTCTGTCAGAGATCGCAGCCTGTTAGGTTTTTCCAACACGACCCAGGCAAGTATGGTGTGTTTTTTTCCGGGAAATCGAATGACCTATTGGATTCCTGATTGGGAGTTTGATTCCAAAGAGCGAAAGTGGAATGTCGTCTACACGGAACATCCATGGAATGACCCGCCGCAGGTATGGCCACGTTTTGAAAACAATACGCAAACGTTTCGAAGTGTATTGCACGATATTCAGGACTTGGCGTTCCGGCTTGGATTTGAAAACTTTGCAAATATTTTTTATCAAGCAGGAACGATTTTGGACGGCGGCAAGGAATATCCCGATAAAGCATACGGCCTTTCACTGCCGCCACTACCAGACGATTGCTTGCGTGTGTTTGAGGCAGCAAGCCGAGCGGATGTATTTGGAGCGATGGGTTCATGGAATGATTCGCCTCCGTGGGCAGCGCACGAAAAAGGGTTGGAGCAGGAATATGAAACACTTTCTGCGGAACTGTTGAAACAGATCCGACTTGGATTATTGTATGCCATCAATGAATGGTAGAAGCCATTGTAAAGCCTTTATCAACAACTTACTAGCCGCCCACCGGCGGCACCACCCTGCAGGAAATCTTTCAAAGGTTTCCTGCTTTTCTTATGCCATTTTTCAAAAAGGATGTGATGAATGAATGTCTTACAGCTCTTACGACCACGACAACTTAGAAACCGCTGAAACCATGAAGATTGAGCGCCGGATTTACTTTGAAAGCGAAAAGGCCGATCTGTCAGAGCTGGTAAAGCTGCCCCTTGCGGAGCTTCTTTCCCTGAGGGCGGAAAGCGCCGCCGCAGAACAGGAAGTGTTTGACCGCCTAAAGGAGATGGCAGCCGCATGGGAGGAACAGGCCGGAAAGACACTGTTTCTGGACAAAGCTCTGGAATATGCCCGGACGCCTCCCGCCAAGCACACTTCCAACCAGTGGGAGCAACCGGATAATTACCGGCATATCCGCAGCAACATGGTTTATCAGATGTATTATTCCATTTCCGAGAACACCCGGTACGACAGGGACACCCAAGCCTCCGTCCCTTATTCCTGGACATTAAGCTGGAGCCTGCGCACCAACGCGCCGGGCACCTATGGGCAGGCCCGGATCGCCGGACAGGATCGGAAAGTCTTTGCCAGCCGGGAAGCACTGGACAAATATCTGAATGGCCGTATCAAGGCCCACGCCCATTACTTTACGGAAATCTCACCGGCCATCCCCAAGGAGTATGCCGACTATTTCAAGGTCAACGGCTGTTTGCTCCCCGGCTACACCATCGAGGGAGAGGAACCGGTAAAAACCGCAGAGCTTCCCAAACAGGAGGAAACCACGCAGCCGCCGCAGACCATAACCACCCTGGAAAGGAGAAAAACCGTGAACGAAGTATTTTCCATTTTTCTTGATAACCGCGCCGAAGCGCAGAACGGCGGGCCGCATGGGTACTGGCTTTCCCTGCCGACTTCCGCCGAACAGGTACAGGAAGCCCTAAAGGAAATCCATATTACCGCCGACAACCAGCAGGACTTGTTTATTGGCGGCGTTTCCGCTCCGGAGGGGCAACCGCTGGAACTGCCTGAGGAATTGATACAGGCTGCCAGTGTGGACGAACTGAACTTCCTTGCCGTGCAGCTTCAAAAGCTGGACGATGTGGAACGTTCACAGTTAAACGCCATCATGCAGTCCCCAGAGAAATTTCAGACCATCGGACAGGTCATCGACTATACCGAAAACACCGATTGTTTTACCCTCATTGACGCCAAAGATTACCACACCTTAGGGGATTACTACCTGAATCATTCGGGCTTGATGGTGATTCCCGACCCGTGGAAACCGGCCATTGACACCGACCGGCTGGGAAGTTTTATTGCCAACGAGGAACAGGGAACCTTTACCGAGTACGGCTATCTCCTGCGAACCGGCGACGAGTGGCAGCGCGTCCATGAGGGCCAGCCCGTGCCAGAGGAATACCGGGTGATGGCCTATCCCGCGCCGGAAGTGTTGCGGGAGGAAGCAAAAGCCCAGCCAGAGCAGAAACAGGAGGCCGCAGCCCCGCAGCCCGTTACCCCCATTATCCTGAACAGCCAGAACAGCGCCGACCGCATGAAAGAAATCACCGACCGGCTGGAAACCGGCATACAGGAGCTTTTCGAGAGTGAACGCTACAAAGCCTATCTCACCACCATGTCCAAATTCCACAGTTACAGCTTCAACAACACCCTCCTGATTGCTATGCAGGGCGGCCAGCTTGTCGCGGGTTATAACAAGTGGCGGGATGATTTTCACCGCAACGTCAAGAAAGGCGAAAAGGCCATCAAGATACTGGCCCCGGCCCCGTTCAAGGCCAAAAAGGAAGTGCCGAAGCTGGACGCCCAGGGTAAGCAGGTGATCGGCAGGGATGGAAAGCCCGTCACCGAGGTTCAGGAGGTACAGGTTCCGGCCTTTAAGATTGTTTCCGTCTTTGATGTGAGCCAGACCGAGGGGGAACCGCTGCCCTCCATCGGTGTGGAAGAACTGACCGGCAGCGTGGAACGCTACGGGGAATTTTTCAAGGCGCTGGAACATACATCCCCGGTTCCCATTGGTTTTGAGGACATCCCCGGTGGCTCTCACGGCTACTACCACCTGACAGAACAGCGGATTGCCATTCAGGAGGGGATGAGCGAATTACAGACCCTAAAAACCGCCATCCATGAGATCGCTCATTCCAAGCTCCACGCCATAGACCCGGAGGCCACGCCCGCAGAGCAGGTCACCCGGCCCGACAGTCGTACCCGCGAGGTACAGGCCGAGAGCGTGGCCTATGCCGTCTGCCAGCACTACGGGCTGGATACCTCCGACTATTCCTTTGGCTATGTGGCCGGGTGGAGTTCTGGCAAAGACCTGAAAGAGCTGAAAGCCTCCCTTGAAACCATCCGGGCCACTGCCCATGAACTGATTACCACCATTGACGGCCACCTTGCCGAGCTTCAGCAGCAGCGGCAAGCGCAGCAGACCGTGGAGCAGGCCGCCGAGCAGCCAGACCCGGACAGTGTATTTTCCAAGCTGTCCCCGGGGCAACAGCAAGAAATGACCGACAGCGTAAAAGCCATGCTGCAAACCCTCATTGAAGCGGATTTGAAATCCACCGGAGAGGTATCACAGGGAACCAAGGAGGCAGCGCAGGCACAGGGCTTTACCATTGCCGGGGACGGAACGCTGGAACAAGCAGAAGCCCCGCAGGAGGCCGCCTACCGTCTGGAAAGAGGCGATTACCTGTATATCCAGCCATCGGAAACCGGCTATGATTACACGCTGTACGGCCCCGACTACAAGGAAATGAACGGAGGCCAGCTTGACAATTCTGACCTGTCCGTTATGGAAGTCGGAAAAGAAATCCTTGCCATCCATGAGCTACCGGCTGGGACGATGGAACCCTTGACAGGCGACAGGCTGGACGCTTTTTTGGAAGCAACCGAACCGGCTAACACCATTCCCCAGCCGCAGGCATGGAACGGGATTGACGGCCTTTTGAATGGGAAACCGTTCATGCCGGAGGCATCCCCGGCTGACCGGGCCTCCGCCCTGATTGCGCTGGCCGAGCAAAACGCCCCGCGTTTGGGCGGCGAGGAACGGCAGTTGATTATGACATATGCCAAGGCCGTGGATGATACCGAAAAGGTGATTGGGCTTATCAACCGCCTGTGTGAACAGGGCTACGAAATGCAGCACGGCCACATGGATGATTTTATGAAAAGCCAGATTGAAAGCGAGATTGCCGTTGCAAGGGCAGAACAGACCATCGCCCATGACCCGGCAGCGGAGCCGATTGTCACGATTCTTTGGAGTGAAAGCCCCCATTTAAAAGACGGCCAGCAAATGCCGTTGCACGAGGCCGAGGCCGTTTTCGGGGCGCTGGACAGTTCCAAACGCTTGGAACGGGAACAGCCAGACCACGCGGGGAGCTGGTACGATAAAACCAAGTTCCGCATTGATTTTACGATGCAGGGCCAGCCAGACAACTACGAGGGACGGCAGGATTTTGGCGACGGCGACGGTTCCCTGATCGAGCATATCCAAGGGTATCACGAATACTACGCGCAGGATGAAAGCTGGAAAAACCATGTGCTGCACCACGAGGGGCCGGAGGCATGGGAGGCGGACAAGGCCCAGCGGGAAATGCTTCTCCATGAGTTTGTCCCTTACATGAAGCAGCACTGTACCCTTTCCCGTATGGAACAGGAGGCCCAGCGCCTTTTGCAATCCAGCGATTCCCTCCCGCCAGAGCAGACCGCCTATTTGACCGCCCTTGTGGACTATGTAAAGGAGTGCCGCCCGCTTCTCAATCACGGCCAGTATCAGTTGCCGGAGCCACCGCAGCTTTTCGACTTTGATAAGAGCTTGCAAGACTATAAGGTACAGGTACAGGCCGAGGTCGCACAGGAAGCCGAGGATGCCGGATTGACGGTGGAGGAATATCTTGCCTCTGGTTCCGATGCCCCAGCGCAGCCCAACTTTTCCATTTATCAGGTACCGCGCGGCCCGGAAGGGCGCGACTTCCGCTACCGTTCCTATGAGGGCTTGCAGGTGGACGGGCTTTCAGTAGACAGGAAAAATTACCAGCTTGTCTACACAGCCCCGTTGGATAAGAATACCTCTCTGGACGAGATTTACCATCGCTTCAATATGGAACATCCCGCTGATTACACGGGACGTTCCCTCTCTCTGGGAGATATTGTTGTGTTCCGGCAGAACGGGAAACAGACTGCCTACTATGTGGATAGCATCGGTTATCGGGAGGTGCCGGAATTTTTCAAGGAGCAGGGACAGCAGCTTACCCCCGACAAACTGGAAACGGGTGAAACCATTCAAACGCCGAGGGGGACTTTCTATGTAACCGCCATGAGCCGGGAACAGATGGAGGCTGCCGGGTATGGATTCCACCACCAGTCGGAGGACTGCAGGTATCTCATTATGGCAAACGGCACAAGGGCCTTTGCCATCCCTGCCCGGCAGGAAAGTCATATCAAGACGGCGGAAATGTCCACCGAGCAGAACTACAACATGATTGACGGTATACTGAACAACGCTCCGTCCATGGGAGAACTGGAAGCGAGAGTAAAGGCCGGAGAACAGGTTTCCCTTTCGGATGTCGCTGCGGCAGTGAAAGCAGAGGGACAAACGCAAAAACAGGCCCACAAGAATGCTAAGGCCAACCATAGCAAGAAAAAGCCCTCCATCCGGGCGCAGCTTGCCGCCGCCAAGGAGGCACAGAAAAAGAAGCCCCCGGCGTGGGAGAAGTCAAAGGATATGGAGGTGGGAGGCCGTGAATAAGTTTGAGAATGTGGATGTTCTGGCCGCGCTGGAACAGATCATGCGACAGAATACCGCCTTTTATCAGGATGATTTTGAGATTGACAAAGAAATGCTCCGGCAGGCCGCCGCCAGTGATAAGGCCGAAGATAAAACTCTGCTGTGGATGTCGCGCCCCTCAGGGACGTACTGTTTCCGGGAACGTGACGTATTCTTGCAGGACACCCGGCAATACAACACATGGAAATTTTATGGGGAGCAGACCCGCGACTATGTTCTTGCCTATGCCGTGGAGCTGACCGGAAAAGTGGGCGGGAAAATCCGTGGGAATCTCTATGAGCTGGACTATCAGCAGCATTTCCGGCACGTCATAGCCGAGGCGGTAAAAGCGGACAATCTCATTTTGCACTATGAAAAGGGAGACAAGGAACAGCCCGCCACGCAGTATTTTAACAGCAGCCCTGACCCCAAGCTGGGGGCGTTCCTGCGGTATGAGGCCAAGCCCAATGAGCCGGAAAACCTGCGGGAAGTGCTGCGGCAGGAGCAGAGAAGCCGGGAGCCGCTTGTCCCCGGTGATTTCAAAAACCACGTCGCCGCCCTGCGGGACAGGCTGATTTTGACGGAAGCCCGGCGCATAGTAGCCGGGCTGAAAGACCTGTCCGCCCCAAACAGCCCCAACAAGACACATTTCATGGTGGAGCTGTCCCCGTACTTCGTGCAGATCGCGTCCAGCAAGGACACTGACCGCCTCTTTTCCATGCTGCCTTATAAATCCCTGTGTTTTACCGGCATAAGAGAGCGGCATGGGCTGTATGCGGTGATAAACAAGGACGAGAGCCGGGACAAGGAGGTAAGGAGGTCCCGTGTTTCCATCCGCAGGCAGCTTTCCGAAAAGAAACAGGCCAAGGCCCCGAAAAAGGCCCTAGCCCACACCAAGAAAAACGAATTGGAGGTATGAGGCATGTATTTCACCATAGAGGAAGAAAACCTGATTTGTCTGTATCACAAGAGCGATAGACGCAGGACAATGGCCCGGCTACGGGCCGCCTTGCCGGATATGGCGGAAGATATGCGGGCATTGGCCCGCCAGACCCTTGATAAGCTGGACGCTATGAACGACGCCGACTTTGAGGACCAGCAGTTCCATTTCACAGACGAATAACCCAAGCAGGCAAAAGCGCCGGGCGCGGGGGGGCTACATGGCCCCTGCGTCCGGCGCTTTTGCTATGAAATACGCAACACGTTTCAAAGTCTGCCCCAATATATGCGAACATCCTCGGCAGTTAGGGCAATGTTCATTTGCGTTGCTTGCAGCAACGGGCCATTTATCATACAATGGTAGCAACAAAGGAGGTGGTTTCCATGCTGAATGAAAACATGAAAGTAATCAGAAAATCAAAAGGGCTTTCGCAGCAAGATCTGGCGGTCAAGCTGAATGTGGTGCGCCAAACGATTTCAAAATGGGAACAAGGTTTGTCGGTTCCCGATGCAGATATGTTGATTTCCATATCAGAAGCGCTTGGAACGCCGGTCAGCACTTTATTGGGAGAAACGATTATGGAAGCAGAAGTTGACAGCCTAAAAGCTATTTCCGAAAAACTGGAGGTCATAAATCTGCAACTGGCGCAGAGGAAAACCAGGCGAAGGAACCTGCTCCATTGGCTGTTTATAGCATTGTGTGCAGTCATAGTCATCGTTTTTTTCGCCTTATCGGCAGCAAACAGTCCTTATCTGAATTGGAATTATGGTGATCCTGAAATCGCCGTTGTTGGAGTGGCTTTACACGCATTTGAATGGCTGTTTGTCAGACTGGCACCCATTGTCCTGATTGGTGCAATCATTGGCATTTTATTCACACGAAAGAAAGCATAAAATGCTAAGATATCTATAAGGAAGCGCCGGGCGCAGGGTTGATATGGCCCCTGCGTCCGGCACTTTTTTGTGTCATACAAATCCATCCCATTTTCATATGTTAAATGTGACCTTTTGAAGCCGGGCAGGGATTATTTGCTTTGACTGCTCTTTCGTTTCAACCTTCCCGATATACGGGCTGCGACAGAATCAGGCAAACAAGGAAAAATAAGCTGCGCTGCCATTTGTAGAATAAGTAACCTTTGATTCCAGGGGGAACGATAATAGCACGCAGATATACTCCCGACTAAGGAAAAAAGCCCCGATAAATCACGGCTTTTCCCCTTTACTTTTTCTACGCATCCCCCAACATTTCAGAACACAACTGGAAATCCGAATCAATTCGTGAGCAATCGGTAAATAGTCAGAAGAATATACCATACCGCAACCACCAGACGCCAGGTCAGGATGACCCCGCCGATTAGACCGCCTACTATAAAGTTCACAGCAATAATGCCAACCGTGCCGCCTATGTCATACCCATGGGGAACCAGCCAGAAAAACATCCGTCGAATCCCGAAGGGAATCCCGCAGCAAAGCCAGACATAAAAATATTCCGTTTCGCCGTTCTTTGTAAAGGCCGACTTGAAAATCAAAAACAAGAACAGTGCAATTACCAGGGTCAAAACTGTGTGTTTCAAAAAATCCGTCCAAATCTCTCCGCGTGTCATCCTGTCCCTCCATCGTGTATTTTAAGTACAATCTCTATGAATCCGTATTTTGAATCGGTGGTTCAGTCCACCGTGCTTTCTCCGCCAGGAGACAAAGCCAATGTTGTTTTCGGCTTGTATGTGCGTCTATCTGGGAAAAGCCTGCATCTTGTAAATATTGCGTCAACTGCTCCTGTGTAAAGATACGCATTCCGTCGATAATGTCAGTCCATTTTCCGTCTACTTGCTTCGTTCCGTCCGATTCATTCACAATCATAAATGTGCCGCCCGGTTTAAGTACCCGCCAGACTTCTTGAAAGCTCTCTACCGGCCCGGGCCAAAAATAGACCGTTTCAAAGGCAGTGATCACATCAAATGTCGTTGCTTCAAAAGGGAGACGAGACACATCCCCCTGCACAACGTTACATCTCCCAGCCCGCACCTCATTCCGATTGAATTGCTTTGTTTTATCACAAGCGACCTTGGAATAATCCAGGGCTGTCACTCTTGCAGCCGGAAACCGTTTTAAAAGTTCTGCGGTATTGCGTCCTCCGCCACATCCGAAATCCGCCAGCATAGAATGAGCCGTCCTCGGTACATCTGGAAAATAGGAAAGCCCCCAATCGGAAACGGCGGCATGCCCTTGATTCATACCGTTGACCATCATTTTCCCCATCCAGCCGTCCGGCTTTCGGGTATTGTTAAAAAACTGTTTGAGAATCCCCATGGAATAACCTCCTTGCTCTTACTGAGTTTGCAACAACTAACTGATTCTATTATATAGGAACTCCATCAAAAAATCTACTGATTGTTCAAGGATATATAATTGTTGGGAAAAGCCATAGGAAAAAGAAACAGAAGGGAGAGGCAAAAACGATTCAAGCGGGCTATCCGTATCACTTTGTAGAAAAAGTAAATACCGCTTCCAGGAGAAAAGGTAGTAACATACGACCCCACCACCAGTCAAGGGAAAAGGCCCCGATATTTCAGGGCCTTTTCCCTTGACTTTTTCTATGTACGCTCCCTGTGTTTTCGCTCCCATAGCTCCTTGACCTGGCGCTTACATTGTTCGGACAGACAAAGGCCATTGGGCCACTTTGGCGAACACCGATTGTATCGGAACTTGAAATTTGTACCGTATAAAAAAGGTAGCAGCTTTGAAATGAACTACTTCAAAACTGCTGCCCCTTATCTGGGACTGATTTTGAGATTCTACACCTATACATAGTTACTTCTGCTTGTATGCGCGCTCAGAAACTTAAATGATATTGCGGATACCCTCACATATCCGCCTTGCAACCAAGGGATTATTCATCGTATATAAATGAATCCCTTCTACATCGCTGACAAGCAGATCAATAATCTGGCTTAATGCGTAGGACATTCCCGCATCAAAAAGAGCCGCCTTATTCGATTCGTATTTTTGAATGATTTTTTGAAATCGGATGGGAAATGTTGCACCACACATGGTAATCATCCGCTTGATTTGCGCGGCATTGATCACGGGCATGATACCTGGAATGACCGGAACCTGAATGTCAGCAATCCTACAAGCCTCCTGAAAGCGAAAGAACGCATGATTGTCAAAACACAATTGTGACAGAAGCACCTCCGCACCTGCGTTTACCTTTGCTTTTAAATGCTTGATCTCACAGACCTTATCCTCAGATTCAGGATGACACTCCGGGTAACAAGCTCCTAAAAAACAAAAATCCCATTTGCCTTTCATGTACGCAATCAACTCCGATGCATGGAGAAACGATTCTTTTTCCCTCATATTCGGGTTTTTATCCCCACGAAGCGCAAGGACGTTTTGCAGACCGGCGTTGGTAAGAACTCTTGCAAACTCATCGATTTCTGCTTTATCATAGTGCAGACAGGTTAAGTGAACCACCGGCTCCACATGATATTCCTGCTTGATCCGTTTTGCCAGTTCTATGGTGCGGTTGCGGTTGGCACCACCTCCCGCACCAAATGTTACGCTGATATAATCGGGATTCAATTCGCATAACACAGCCAGGGTTTTGTCAATGTTCTTTAATTCACTGTCCTTTTTTGGGGGGAATATTTCAAAGGACAGAGTCTTTTTAGAAGGGTTCCCCTGATTCTGTTTTGTTTGATATAGTTCTGAAATCTTCATTTCGTTATGCATCTTTCCGGATGACTTTTGCAGCCTCTACCATATGTGTAAGGCTTTCCTCTGTTTCCGGTATCCCCCTTGTCTTTAATCCGCAGTCAGGATTGACCCATAGTTTGGTTCGGTCGATTTTGGTGAGCATGGTATGAAGGGCCGCAACAATTTCCTCCACCGAGGGAACCCTTGGGGAATGTATATCATACACCCCTGGCCCCACTTCTGTTTCAAAATTGTGCTCCCTCAGCGAAGTAAGTATTTGTAAATCCGAACGGGAGGCTTCAAATGTAATCACATCGGCGTCCATATCGTCAATCGCCGGAATAATGTCTGTGAACTCACTGTAACACATATGTGTATGGATTTGCGTTTCCGGGCGGACACCGCTGTGTGTCAGGCGGAACGCAGGAATGGCAAAATCCAAATATTCTTTTTTCCAGTCTGATTTCCGAAGCGGCAGCTTTTCCCGAAGGGCCGCCTCGTCAATCTGTATGATTTTAATTCCATTCTTCTCCAAATCCGATACCTCATCCCGGATCGCTAGGGCAATTTGAGAAATGGATTCCTTGATAGAAATATCCTCTCGTGGAAATGACCAGTTGAGGATGGTTACCGGGCCAGTCAGCATTCCCTTCATGGCTTTTTTCGTCAAGGACTGCGCATAAACAGACCACTCAACCGTAATCGGTTTTTCACGATAGACATCGCCCCATATAATAGGAGGCTTGACGCATCTCGTACCATAAGACTGTACCCATGCTTTTTCTGTAAATAGAAAGCCGCCTAATGCTTCGCCAAAATACTCTACCATATCGTTTCGTTCATATTCTCCATGAACCAGCACGTCCAGTCCGATTCCCTCCTGCCATCTGACGCACTCCGCAATTTTCTTTTTGATAAACGCCTTGTATTCTGTTTCCGATACCTCACCTTTGCGGTAAGCCGATCGCTTTACTTTTACATCGTTTGTCTGGGGGAATGAACCGATGGTTGTAGTTGGAAATTCCGGCAATGCAAGTCTCTGTTTCTGCAATACCTGCCGCTTGCTGCGACTGGGTTTTCTGATATAATCATCTTCGGTTATCCGAGAAAGCCGTTGATACACATCTTCATTCACGCAATCTCTTGCTTGCGCAAACAGCTTTGTGTTCGCCTGA
>ENA-ORML01002278-ORML01002278.1-human-gut-metagenome-genome-assembly--contig:-NODE-2278-length-13172-cov-4.150568_pt1 | contig 13172 bp, 9 predicted proteins | sample MGYA00242103_ERZ508995 | MGnify/ENA primary metagenome ERZ508995 (study PRJEB26280, sample SAMEA2338702) | human gut metagenome | biome: human gut; feature: human-associated habitat; material: faeces...
GTCATCGGCGACATGGCAGCGACCGCGCGCTACCAGGGCTCCGGCTCGTCCAAGGTGAGCGCCACCAAGGAGGAAAACATCCTCGACGAGGTCAAGCACACCGAAGGGCTCGTGCTGGCCGGCTACGAGCAGGGTTACGACCGCCAAGGCAAGCCGGATGAGGTGCTGCTGAACGACGCCGTGGCGCTCGCCAAGAAGGACGCCGTGGATGTGGTGTTGGCCGTCGTTGGCCTCGACGAACGCAGCGAATCCGAAGGCCTCGACCGCTCCACCATGGCGATTCCGCAGGCGCAGAACGATCTCGTAACGGCGTTGGCGAAGACCGGCAAACCGGTGGTGATCGTGCTCGTTGCCGGTTCCCCGGTGGAATTGCCGTGGTTCGACGATGTTGCGGCCATGCTGTACGTAGGATTGTCCGGTCAGGCCGGCGCTTCCGCCACCGTGCGTGCGCTGATCGGCGAAGTCAACCCATCCGGACATTTGGCCGAAACCTGGCCGATGCAATACGAGGATTGCCCAAGCTCCGGCTGGTATCCGGCCATTGGGCGTGACGCGATCTACCGCGAGGGCCCGTTCGTCGGCTACCGCTATTACGAGACCGTGGGCGTGCCCGTACGCTTCCCGTTCGGCTACGGTCTGAGCTACTCCACGTTCACGTACAGCGCGATCACCGCCACCGCGACCGGTGTGGATTTCGTCGTCACCAATGATTCCGATGTCGCCGGCTCCACCGTGGCCCAGTTGTATGTGCGCGCGCCGCAGGGTGGCGTGCTCCATCCCGACCGTGAGCTGAAGGGCTTCGTCAAGGTAGAGTTGGCCGCGCATGAAAGCAAGAGTGTGCATATCGATTTCGACCGCTACACGTTCCGCCATTTCGATGTTGCCGCCAATGCATGGAAGACGGAAAGCGGCGAATGGACGCTGCTGGTCGGCGACAATGCGGAGCATTTGCCGCTTGCGATTCCTCACACCGTGGCCGGCGATTGCACGACCGCCGATTGCGCCGCCGATCCTGCGCTTGGCCACTATCTGACCGGACAGGTCAAGGACGTGACCGACGCCGAAATGGCAGTGCTGTTCGGCCATGAGGTGCTTGCCCCCGGCAAGCCGACGACGTTCGGCGTCAACGATCCGATCATGTCGTGGGTGGATTCCAAGGGATTCGCGGCGCGCACTGTTGCCAGGACGCTGACCAAGCGCGAAGCGAAGATTCGCCAGAAGACCGGTTCGCCGGATCTGAACACCCTGTTCATTCTGAATATGCCGCCTCGCGCCATGAGCAAGATGACCCAGGGCATGGTCGATTCGGCGATGGTCGACGCCATCGTGAAGATCGCGAACGGCCATACCTTCCGCGGATTGGGCGGCGTGATCGCCGGCTTCTTCCGCAACCAATCCGCAAACAAGCACACTGCAAAGGAGCTGAACCATGACTGACAACAATGCTGCGAAGCCGGCTGAAACCGGTGCCGGCGAGAAGAAGGTCGGCCCGATCCGCCAGTGGATCAAGGATCATCCGAACATCTGGGAGTTCATCCTGTTCAACGTGCTGTCGAACATCTCCACCATCACCCGCTTCGTGGTGACGTGGATCGGTACCGCCATCTTCATCTCCGGCTTGGGGCTCACGCAGCCGTTCCACTTCCTGATCTTCAACTATGACACCAAGGGCAACGGCCTGGGCGGATTCCTCACCTTCCTGCTGGCCGAGGTGCTTGCGCAGGTGGTGAACTTCTTCGTGCAGATGAAGTGGGTGTTCAAGTCCGACTCCAGCTTCAAGGACGCCGCTTGGAAGTATGTGATCCTCGCCGTGATCATCGTGGTGGTGAACCTTGTGCTGCCGGGCTACGTGACCGGTCTGTGCCAGGGATGGGGCATGAACGCCGGCATCGCAGGCACGATCGCATCCGTGGTCAACACCTTGCTTGCCGTGATCGTCAGCTATCCGCTGCTCAAGTTCTGGGTCATGCCGAAGAGCGGGTCCAAGGAGACGGCCAAGAGCGAGGAGGCCGCCAAGTAGCCCTATTCTGAATTCCTTTCTTCCTGCCCGCCCGGATTTTCCGGGCGGGTTTTCCATGCCTGCTTCGCGCCTGATGTCGTTGGAAGGCGTAGCGTACCTTGCAAATAAGAAGGGTGGTGACTCAGTCGATGAGCCACCACCCTTTGTCATGCCGTGCTATCTAGCGATCAGGCCGGGAAAACGACCTGGCAATTCACGCAGGTGATTACCATGGCCAAAATCGCGTTGATGATGCCACCGAGGTACGGATTGCGGGTCTTGGAATAGATGCCGCGAGCCGTCAGCGGAGTGATAAACAGCAGGAATACGGTGAGGAACATGCTGTCCGGAATGCGGGTGTAGGCCGCACCGAACAGGTCATTGACACCGGTGAGCATGAACTTGGCCCAGCCTGCGCCGGACACCAGTGCCGGCACGGCGGCGGTGACGAGAGCGAGTACCAGGATGTTCACGATCTTGTTCTTGCCATAGGAAGTGTTGTAGTTCATGCAGTTGATGAAGATGGAGGAAATCACGTAGCCAATCAGGAAGATCGGGAGTACCTTAAGCATGTCCACGATCTTGAAGGAGCCGAATGGCATGATGCCCCAGTACAGGAACGAGAAGTTCGTCTTGAAGAAGTACTGCGCTCCCCAGACCAACAGCAGAGTGCCGCCGGTGACGGTGAGAGCCAGCATGATGGTCTTGAACACGCTGAAAGCAGATGTCTTCAAATCGATTTCATCGATGTTCATACCATTCTTCTTAGCGAAGCAGCGGTACCAGATGTAGGTGACAATGGCGGTGAACACGGAGGAAATCGCCAGCATGGAGCCTGCAAACAGTGCCTGCCCCTGCCTGAAGAACGTGCCGATATGGGTGTCGACGCCGTTGTAGTACAGGAACAACGTGCTGACGGTGGCGAACAGGGTGTTGACGATAAGGCAGCCCCATGCCCAAGCCTTGGTTCCCGGATGCGATTCCGCGACACGCATGATGGCATTGCCACGAGAAGTTCCCCTGAAGAGCGGCATCTGGGAGAGCCACAGAGCGAAGAACACGGCGAACATGAACATGCCGATGAAACCGATGGTGCTACCGATCATACGCCACTGGTAGATCTGGTCGCCCGACTGCAACGAGGTGTTCACATTGAAGGCTTTGACCATGAACTCCATGGCAGCTGCGGTAGAAGACGACTGGAAGAGCTGCGAAGTGTGGAAGCCGTTTTCCAGATAGATGACACGGAATGCTTCCTTGCCATCGACCTTCTTCGTATAATACTTGCCACTGACGCCGTCGGCAGTCGAAGAGTCAGGCGTGATACCGAAGTTCAGGAACGATTTGGCGTTATTGTGCTTGAGATAGTCCGGATTCGGCAGCATCTTGCCGGTCGTCTTGTCGGTCTCCTTGAAGGAGTACTGGTCGAATTTACCGGCGATGATGCCTACATTGCGATTGCCGTAATAATTAAAGTACTCGCCGTTATTCTTGGAGGCGGCCTGGGCTGAAGTGGTCTTGCCTGGCACATAGCCGAACGACTGAGTTTCGTTGTCTTTGTAGACGGCGTCGCGGCTGACGTACAGCACGGCCTTGATCAGCTGCTTCTTGGCCTTGTTGTCAAGAAGGATCGTCTCGTGAATGGTGTTGCCTCCGCGGGACTGGCCGGATACGGCGATCTGGTCCTTGTCCACGAATGGAAGTGTGGCCGCGTACTTTACCGTGTCATACAGGCCACGGCCGTTGACCAGCCATTCGGTGTTGTTCAGAATCTCGGAGTCGCCGTGTCCGTAAAGATCGAAGGAGAACACGACGAAGCCTCGACGTGCCCATTCGATCTGGTACAGATCCCACTTTTCCTTGAGACCGTTGCCGCCATGCGCGAACACGATGGTGGGTGCCGGCTTGTCGTTGGTGGCGGTCTTGGGCTTGAGCATGTTGACGCCGAGCCTATGGCCGGATGATGTTTCGATGGTCAGATTCTCTTTGGTGACGTTGCCGAAATCCGTCTGTGCCAGATTCGCGATGCAGCTGCCCAGAATGCACAACAACACCGTAACTATGGTGAGTGCGCCATACGCATGCTGCTTCAAGTATTGCCATACTTTCGACATGGTATTTTTTCTCCCTCTGTTCCTTCCGCATCACCCGAAGATCGCCCTTCGGTAACGCGGGGCCCGGTTCTTCCTTGAGCCGGTTATAGACTAATTTGAGGGTGAAATGGCATTGGGATATGAATGAGAATATGTGCACGTCACACTGCTGGTTTACCGGAGTATCGGCTGATGATGGGCTCAAAACGTATGCTTATCGCGCATGTTCGTATGGGTGTTGGAGATAATATGCACATATGTTCAAAGATTCCGCGCTTGCGTCGATGCAAACCAGACAGCATATCGAAAAGCTGATTCGTGTATCACAGATGTATTATGACGAGGGACTCAATCAATCACAGATTGCCGGAGAGGTCGGCTATTCGCGCTCATCGGTGTCACGCATGCTCACTGAAGCACGGGAAACCGGAATCGTACAGATTACCATCGGGCACCCATTGCAACGATTGCAATCCCTTGAGGAGAATCTTCGGAACAAATACGGGTTGAAAACGGTACGCGTCGCATATTCATACGATGACAACATCGCATCGACGCTAGTGCCTCAATGTGCGGCGCAGCTGCTGATGGAAAACCTCAAACCGGATTCGTTGATCGTTACATCGACCGGGACGCCGATGGCGGCGACAATCAGAGCCTTGCCTCCCCTTGACTACCCTCGTGCGCATGTGACTCAGATGCTGGGTTCGTTGTCTTCCGCCAACTCGTTGACTGATTCTCCGGAAATCTGCCGAATGATGGCAGAACGTCTGGGATGCGCCTACTCGTTGCTTCCTGCGCCACTGATCATGGGATCCGCGGAAGTTGCTCAGGCTGTGCGTTCGGAGAAACTGATCGCCATGACTTTGGCTTTGGGTAACCGAGCCGATATCGCCATTGTCGGTGTAGGAGCGATTCGGCAGGGGCATTCCGGGAGGATTTTCCATTCGTTCGAAGACGCTGCAGTAGCACGGGAGTTGCAGGAAAAGGGAGTGGTCGGGCATATTTGCGGACATCATATCGATATGCATGGCAATCATGTGCGAACCAGTCTGTGTGAGCGCACCATCAGCATCGATTTCGAACGGTTTCGTGACATTCCATTGGTCATTGGAGTCGCTTGGGAGACGTGGCGTGCGCGGGCACTGCACGCATGCTTGGTCGGTGGACTGATGTCGGCACTCGCTACCAATCAGGGAATGGCTGAGTTGTTATTGGATATGGACTAATCACCGTTAGGATGCTGGAAGGATTGGGTATGCCCGTGCGCCACCGTGATGATTGCAATTGCTGCCAGCACGTACAACAGCACGTTGAGCGTCAATGACGCTCCATATCCGCCGGTCATGTCGAAAATCAATCCATGAACTGTGGTAGCGATGGCTACGGTCAGCTGGCCGGTGGCGTTGATGACGGACAGCGCGCGGGCATAATCATCTCCCGGGAATACGCGGCGTATGCTCCAGGGAAGTGCAATCATGAGCAGGCATTGGCCGATTCCCGCCAGAAAACTTGCAGTGATCGCAACTTCCATATTGGCTCCGAAAAGCAGACTGAACCATCCTGTGGTTCCGATGGCGGCAAACAGCGTGATTGCGAATTGCGGTCTGACACGGTCCAGCGTCGAACCTATGGCAAGTTTGCCGACGCTGGCTCCAATCATGCGGGCCGTGACCACCCAAGCGGCCTGTGTAAGCGTGAGTCCGATGGAAATCCCGTACGCGGGAATATGCTGATTGATGCCGGATACGATTTGCAACAAAATCATGGCGGCTGACAGCAGCAGAAACGCCGGTGAACGAAGCATGCCGATGAGATGCCCGCTTTTCGTCCGTGTATCATGCGCAGGTTTGGCGTTTGGGGCAGACGCAGTGTCGAGCTTGCCATGTGGATATGGTTTAAGCAGGTAGGAGCAGGGGAGTAGCAGCACCATCAGCATCGCACCGGTCAGTAGATATGCCGATCGCCATCCATATGACGCGATGACGTGCGAAATCAGAGGATTGAATATGGCTCCTCCCAATCCTGACAAACAGCCGGTTATGCCAAGGACCGTGCCGAAATGAGTGGGAAACCATGCCGCAAGCAGAATGGGTGGCATCAGCGTTATCGGAATAACATAGGCGAGTCCCATCACAGCGAATGCGAGATAGAACTGCCAGAGGGCATACGCCCGACTGCAAAGCAGGAATCCCACGGCGCAGATACCAATGCAGCCGATAAGTGTGGGGCGCAAGCGAATGCGATGTGAAAAGCGACTGAACGCGGCCATGGAGATGGCACTGCAAATCAATCGAATCGATACGGTTAGGCTGACCTTGGCTCGACCCACATGTAAATCACGGCTGATGGCGTCGAAATACAGCCCTGAAGTGTTGGTGATGAGAGCGAAGCCGATGAAGGACATGGCGCAGCAGCCTACGAATACTGCCAGTGAGGAGCGGGTGGAGCGAATCCGTTCTTCCATAGCGTCCTTTCCTAGCTGGTCGTTGGGCGGTACCGTTTGAAGAACGTCGCCGCCTCTTTTACGATTTGCTGTGATTCCTCATTATGCTCCAGGCCGACCTCCTTGACTGCGAAGTCGTGTACGAGAGCGTGGTCAAGACCTTTCGGGAGTAATCGCAGTTCATAATCATGATGGCGGTATTGCAGGATTCTTGCGAATTCCAGAGTGTTGTCCGCGAGATAATCCTCGGTGCTGGTCTGCAGATAGAAGGGCGGAAGATTGCCATCAACTACAAGGCGATCGACATCAAGATAGGGGGAGATGCGAATTCGTTCCTTCAGCGTTGGAAAGTAGCCTTCCGCATAGTATCCCATTGCAGTTCCATGCACGCCTCCCTCGAAGCGATACATGCCGCTGCATCCTGCAATGGCGAGGATGCGGGCGGTTCCGCAGGCTTCCTTCATGCCAAGCTGTGACGCGACGACCGGTGAATGGAGTACGGCGGTGAGGTACAAGATAAGCAGGGTGGCCGCGGAATCTCCAATCAGAAACAGAGCATTCGTATCCATGCCATAGTCATGCGCGTGCTCATTCGTCCAGATAATTGCGTCAAGCGCATCGTGTAGTTGGCCTTGGAATCCAATTTGCGGGACCAGCCGATAGTTGGCATTGACCACGGCGAACCCATACTTCGCTAAATACATATCGCGACACATGGTATTTTGTTTGTCGCCATGGTAGAGACCCCCGCCATGGAAGTCGATGATGACCGGAAGAGGTTCATGTTGTGTTTCCGGACGATACAGGTCCAATTTGCGCAGTTGGTCCGGAATGCCATATGGGAGATCCGTCAGTACATGCACTCCGTTCGGCTTATGCTCTTTGGCGAGTCTGTCTGCGTCGCCGGCATGACGGGCGTTGGTGTTGGACTCAAATAATGCTTTCACCGGTTCGCTGAGCATATGTCACCACCTTGGTTGCGTATGATACGAATACTGTATGCCTGTATCTAGCGCGAACAGTCTAGGAGTTGCACATATGTGCAACCTACGATTCAGACAAGTATCCCAACTATTTCGTCAGTACGTCGAACGGCGGATTGCCTATGCGCTCATGACAGTGTAGATGTTGTCATGGGCTCCGACTTCACGCGCTATTGTGCACGGCTAGTCATTCGAATAGCTAGGAGTCCATCCCCCGTCCAACGTGCCGCCGTTTCATCGTATGATTTTGTTGTGTATGTTTACGATTATACAAATCGTAAACATACACAATAAAGTGGGTGAACGCGACGAAGGACGGGCATGCACCTGACGGCGTCAGCGATTCCTCTCCGCAAAATCGCACATACGACGCAGTCCCTTACGCAACTCATCCGCATCGCCGGCGTACGACAATCGCACGAATCCCTGCCCTTCCTCGCCGAATGCCTCGCCGGGCACCACGGCGGTACTGGCAGTGGGTGGTGAAAGGTATGGTGGAGGTCCGGTTCCTTGCTTTTGGCTGTGGCAGAAATCGTCTGTTTTGTGCAAAAACAAGCCTTTGAAATTGTCTATTTTGTGCATCTTGTGTCTTGAATGCTATATATTCCAATATATTTGCCGCCGATGAATCTGCCGCTGTACGCCTTATGGTGTTTGGCGGATGTGGCCGGCCTTGTTGCCGAGGACGACGAGCCTGATCGGCCGTTCACTATGCAGACGCAAGTTGTGTGACTGACATTGGAATTCATGTTCTGGTGGGGGATGTTGGCGAATAAATCCGCCGTCGGTGGAACGATGGTGATGCGGTAACACGTATGACGAGACGGACTGGAGACGAGGTACACACAACGTGAGAGAGGCAATGGTGTCGGATCAATCGCAGGACGAGGCGGAACAGCAGCCGAAAATCGGCAGAATACCGGCGCTGATCGCGGCGGTGGCCGTCGTCGGCATCGCGATCGGCGCGGCCGCAGGTTTGCTGACGCTCATGCTGTACCAGGTCGAACGTTTCGCGCTTGGATACATCGAGAACGCGCATGAATCCGGCCCGTTCAACGTGCCTGCCATCCGTCGTGCGATTTCCGTGACGGTCGGTGCCGCCATCGCGGCCGTGATCTGGTGGCTGCTGCGCACGCGTACCACAACAGTGCCATCCGTCAAGAAAGCCGTCGGTGGTGCGCTGATGCCGGTCTGGCAGACCATCGTACATGTGCTGCTGCAGATTTTTATCGTCGGTACCGGCATGTCGATCGGCCGCGAGGTGGCTCCGCGCGAGCTTGGCGCGATGTTCGGCCAACGATTCGCCCGCTGGGTGCGTCTCGACGTGAAAGACACGCGTATGCTGGTGGCCATTACCGCCGCGGCCGGTCTCGCGGGCGTCTACAACGCGCCGCTTGCGGGCACGTTCTTCGCGGTGGAGATCCTGCTCGCCGACGTGACGCTCGAAACGGTCTCACTCGCGTTCGCCTGCTCGGCGCTCGCCTCATGGGTGGCGAGCCTGGTCAAGGGCACGCACACGTTCTATTTGATTGGCGAGGCGGACGGCCTGTTTACCCCCGACTACATGGTGTTCGCACTGGTTGCCGGACTGATGCTTGGCGCCGCCGGCGCGCTGTTCCGCCGCGGCTCCCAGTGGGCGGAGCGGAACAAGCCATCTGGAGCGGGCATTCTGTGGATGATGCCGCTTGCTGGCCTATTGACAGGCGTTGTGGCGATTGCCGTGCCGCAGGTCATGGGCAACGGTCGCGCCACCGCGCAGCTGAGTTTCTCCTCGAAGGCCGATCTGGCCGTCATCCCGGTGCTGCTGCTGTCTTTTGTGGCCAAGGCGATCGTCACCTTGCTGACGATCCGTTCCGGCGCCGTGCTGCAGCCGGGCATCGCGTTGGGCGCGTCCGGTGGTGCGATGCTGGGCATTCTGTGGATGCAGATGTTCCATACGAATTCGATCGGCATGTACGCGCTGCTGGGTGCGTGCGCGCTGCTCGCCGCCTCGCAGCAGGCTCCGCTGATGGCGATCTGCCTAGTGATGGAATTGGCCGATGCCCCGATCAACCTGTTCGTCCCCATCGGCTTCGCCGTAGCCGTCAGCGCCTTCACCGCCTCCCGCCTGGCCGCCCCCTTAGCCGCCCTGCATTTGCCACGTCCAAGTACCCCCGTCAAGCGGTAATCTGCGTACCCCTCCTACATGGCCATGAGGCCGGTGCGGCGGGGGATGAGCGCGGTCAGCACGAACCAGTGGTTGTCGGTGCGGATCGTCACTTCGCCGCCATACTGCTGCGCGATGTGCCGAATCGACTTCACGCCGAAACCATGCCGATGCTGGTCGTCGCGCTTCGTGGTACGCAGGTTGCCGTCGGCGTCTTTGCTTAGTCGGGAATCGTAATAATTCTCAACGCGAATCACAATAAAGTGATTTTGTTCGAACAAAGCCAGTTTGATAAGTCGCTGTTCCGGATTCGGCAGTTTCAACGTCGCTTCAATCGCATTGTCGAGCGCGTTGCCGAATAGCGATGCGATGTCCATCGACGACATACCGTCCAGCAGCGAGCCGTCCGCCACGGCGGTGAACGTGATGCCACGATCGGCGCAAGTGCGCTCTTTTGTGGTGAGGATGACGTCGAGCACGGGATTGCCGGTATGCTGCTGGGCGCTGTAGCGCTGCACCGACTTCTCCAGCTGCTCGAATCCTGCCGCCGCGTGCTCAGGATCGACTTCGGCACGCAATGCCGCGATCTGATGCTTCAGATCGTGCGCAAGCCGACCAAGCGATTCGATGTTCTCCTTCGACTGCAGGTACTCCTGATGCTGGCTTTCCAGCTGCGCGTTGATTGACGCGATTTCCGCGCTCGCTTCAATGCGCCGAGCCTGCTCCTGTTGCGCGTATAGAATCGCGAATCCGCAGAAATCCACCAGTGTGCGGATATAGAAGATTTCCTGGCCCATCGAACCGGAGAATGGCGTATTGGTCGAAACGAAGCTCAGATTGCTCATGGCGAAGGTGACGATGGTGATGGCCACCGTCGCGGTTGCCGCGGAGGCGGTCGGTAGCGTGGGTGTGGTTTGGCTGAAATTGCCGCGTTCCACCAGCCATGCCAGGCCGAAACACAATGCGTAGGTGGCAACGAGCAGTAAGACGGCATGCCAATCGTAATCCGCGAATCGGCCGTTGCGCATGCCGATGAACGTGACGATCTGCCAATGCAGCGACGCCACCAGTTCGGCCAGTACGAACGCGCGCGCCGTGATGTACAGTCCTTCGCGTTTGCCGGTGCCGGCGCCGAACAGAATCGTCAGGTACATGCAGCCGAAGGCGAGCAGCATGCCGACGATCCAAAACCAGATCGGCATGCTGCCGTCGAAATACTGCACGGCGACGATCGCGGGTAGACCGACCGCGCTGACGATGATGGAACGACGCAACGGCACACGTCGGTACAGCACCGCGATGTACACCATGCACGCCGCCCATTCGCAGATGGCGGTATACGAACGGGGAATGTCGGGCAAGGTGTGGGTGACCGGCACCGTCGACGGTACCGACGCCGCCAACACGTGCACAATGTGTGCGGCATTTGTGGCATCTGCGATATTCACGATATTTGCGATATGCGCGATGCCTGCGATCGCCCCGATCATCTGCCGCCGCCCATGTAATCGGTCAGCGCTGTCAGAAACGCTTTCTTGCGCGGCCGGCTCACGCGCAGCTGCTCGCCGTTCGACATGATGCAATCCTGATCCGCCACGCCCGTCACATGCTTGAGATTGACCAGATAACAGGAGTTCGAGCGGAAGAAATGGTAGTCGGCAAGCTTAGCTTCCATATCCTTGAGCGTGCCGTTGATGGACAGCTTGCCGTCAAGCGTATGGATGACGATGGTGTGCCGAATCGACTCCAAATACAGAATATCCGCCAGATTCAGGCGCATCTGCCCTTTGCCGGTGTCGATAAGCATCGAATCGTCGTCATTGCGCCGCACCATGTCGATCGACTTCTTCAGTTCCTGCGAGAACGCGAACCACGGCAGCGGCTTGAGCAGGTACGACAGCGCGCGCACCTCATATCCGCTGATGGCGTATTGCGGCGCGGCCGTGATGAAGATGATCACCACCTTGTCGTCGCGCTCGCGGATGCGACGGGCGGCTTCCATGCCGTCCATTTCCTTCATTTCGATATCGAGCAGCAGAATGTCGTAGACGGGGCTGTATTTTTCCACGATGCGCGCGCCGTCGTCGAATACGGAGACGGTGAATTGCTCGCCGGTCTCGCTTTGGTAGCGATTGAGGTAATCGAGTACCAATTGGCAGCTTGCAGGGTCGTCCTCGACGACTCCGATTCGGATATTGCGCACGATGAACCTCCACGTCTCACCGTTCAGACTACCGTCCATTCTCTCGCGGAATGAGGATATTGTGATGAAAAACCATCGATTTGAGGGGATGATAACCCCCTAATAGACTGTTTTGAGCGGTGAAAACCCGCGACACGCATTGACGATTCGGTTTGGGTGTGTATAGTAGGTCATGGCTCAACGAAGAGATCTTCGCCAAACCAAATAAGTAAACGCTTTGAATTGTGGCTTTGTCAAAGTAGTAAGCCGCGAGGATGGGCACCGAACAAAAATCCCTTTACAACGGATCGTGAGGCACGTACCTGCCTCTGAAAGGATGACAAATCATGGCAGAAGTCGTATTCGACCATGTTACTCGTATCTACCCGGGCAATGACAAGCCGTCTGTGGATGATCTGAACCTCGACATCAAGGATGGCGAATTCCTGGTGCTGGTCGGCCCGTCTGGTTGCGGTAAGTCTACGACCCTGCGTATGCTCGCAGGCCTCGAAGAGGTCAACAAGGGACGCATCCTCATCGGTGGCAAGGACGTCACCACGATGCAGCCGAAGGACCGCGACATCGCAATGGTGTTCCAGAACTACGCTCTGTACCCGCACATGACCGTTGCCGACAACATGGGCTTCGCCCTGAAGATCGCCGGCACTCCGAAGGACGAGATTCGCAAGCGTGTCGAGAAGGCCGCTGAGATTCTCGACCTGACCGAGTACCTCGACCGCAAGCCGAAGGCTCTGTCCGGTGGTCAGCGTCAGCGTGTGGCCATGGGTCGTGCAATCGTCCGTGAGCCGAAGGTCTTCCTCATGGATGAGCCGCTGTCCAACCTCGACGCCAAGCTCCGTGTGCAGACCCGTACCCAGATCGCCGCTCTGCAGCGTCAGCTGGGTGTCACCACCCTGTACGTGACCCACGATCAGACCGAAGCTCTGACCATGGGTGATCGTATCGCCGTCATCAAGCTCGGCATTCTGCAGCAGGTCGGCGCTCCGACTGAGCTGTACGATCGTCCGGCCAACGTCTTCGTCGCTGGCTTCATCGGCTCCCCGTCGATGAACCTGAACACCCACCCGGTGGTCAACGGCAAGGCGAAGATCGGTGAGGACACCGTGGACCTGCCGGCTGAGGCCGTCAACAAGCTCACCGCCGAAGACAACGGCCAGATTGTGGTCGGCTTCCGTCCGGAAGACGCCTCCTTGGCTGCCCCGGATGAGGCCAACGCCTTCTCCCTCAAGGTCATGAACGTTGAGGATCTGGGCTCCGACGGCTACATCTACGGCAACATCATCACCGATGGCTCCGCTGCTG
>ENA-ORML01002282-ORML01002282.1-human-gut-metagenome-genome-assembly--contig:-NODE-2282-length-13149-cov-4.361692_pt1 | contig 13149 bp, 10 predicted proteins | sample MGYA00242103_ERZ508995 | MGnify/ENA primary metagenome ERZ508995 (study PRJEB26280, sample SAMEA2338702) | human gut metagenome | biome: human gut; feature: human-associated habitat; material: faeces...
CCGAGCTGGCGCAGCTGTGCGACGTGTTCTACATCGGCGGCACCAAGTGCGGCGCTCTGTGCGGTGAGGCCGTGGTGTTTTGCGGCATGCACGCTCCGGCGCATCCCATTCCGCGCATTAAGCAGCACGGTGCGTTGCTGGCCAAGGGCCGCCTGACGGGCGTGCAGTTTGAGGCGCTCTTTACCGACGGCCTGTATTTTGAGATTGGTCGCCAGGCGATTGAGACCGCTCAGACGCTGCGTTGCGTGCTGCACGAGCGCGGTTACCAGTTCTTCTTGGAGACGCCGACCAACCAGCAGTTCGTGATTCTGCCCAACGAGGACATGGCCCGCATTCGCGAGCATGCGGCGATCGAGTACTGGGAAAAGTACGACGATACCCACACGGTGGTGCGTTTTTGCACCAGCTGGGCCACGACGCAGGAGGATATCGACGCGTTGGCGGCGGTTCTGTAGCCTGATGTAATGACGAGGGGCCGCCTTGCGCTTGGGTTTGGCGCAAGGCGGCCTTTGTTTTTGAGGGAGAAGGGTTGTATGACCGAGATGTCCGATCCGACGATTCGTCTGGCGACGCCCGATGATGCGCCGGCGTTGCTTGCCATCTATGAGCCGTATGTGCGCCAGACGGCGATTACCTGCGAATATGAGGTGCCGAGCGTTGAGGAGTTCGCCGGGCGCATCGAGCGTACGCTCAAGCGCTATCCATATTTGGTGATGGAGTTGGACGGGCGTCCGGTAGGCTATGCCTACGTGAGTCCGCTTAACAGCCGCGAGGCATACGACTGGTCGGTCGAGACGTCGATCTACCTGGCACGCGATGTGCGCCATGGCGGGCTGGGTCGCAAGCTGCACGATGCGCTCAAGCAGTGCCTGATCGCGATGGGCATCACCAACATGTGCGCGCTCATTGCCGTGCCGCACGATAAGGACGATGGGTACCTGACGCACAACAGTCAGGATTTCCATGCTCATATGGGATATCGCCTGGTGGGCACCTTCGATCGCTGCGCCCAAAAGTTCGGCCGCTGGTACGACATGTGCTGGATGGAGCTGGTCCTAGCCGAGCGCACACCCAACCAACCCAAACCAACCTGGTTCCCCGCCCTCCTCGCCTAAAACCACCACAAAGGTGCCTGTCCCCATTGTGGTGGTTTTGGTGTTGGTTAGCCGATGGGCTCGGTGTATTTGGCGCGGTCGGTGCGTTGGATGCGCTTGGAGACGTGGAGCGGGCGACCGTCGGTGTCGTAGACGTAGTCGGTGATTAGGATCAACGCCTGCCCGCGCTCAACGTTGAGCAAAAACGCCTCGTTTTGCGAGGCATAGCACACCTCAAAGGTCTTGTGCCCCTGTGCCGGCGCGCGATGGAACTCCTGTCGCAGCGTGGCGTAGAGCGAACCGTTGATATCGCGATCGATGAGCGTCTCGAAGCTTGGCGGCAGGTAGGTGGTCTCCAGGCACAGCGGCACGTCGTCCAGGTAGCGCAGGCGGACAAGTTTGACGAGCTTGCTGCCCACGGCGGCGTCAAAGAACTTAGCTATGCTGCCGGCCGCCTTGGCAAAGCCCGAGTCCACGGTGCGCGTGGTGGGCTTCATGCCCTGACCTTCGACCTGCTTGGTATAGCTCGAAAACACTAGGTTGTTCTCGTGGAGCGCGGGCGTGTCGGCCACAAAGGCGCCACGCCCGCGCTCGGTGCGCACCAGGCCCTCATCAACGAGAACCTTAAGGGCGTGGCGCACGGTGCTGCGCGACAGCCCCGATTCGTCCATGAGCTCCATCTCGGACGGCAGCTTGTCTCCGCGCGCGTAAGTGCCGGCGGCGATGCGGTCGCGAAGCGTACCCGCCAAGCGCTCGTATTGGCTCAGTTTCTTTTTAGATGAAGCGTTCATGCGATCAGCCTATATTTAACTTGTATGCTTATCTAAGCAAGCATGTATTCAACACAACAATAAAACCGCTGGTATTGAGCTACCGAAAACCTTACCAGCAAAATTTCTAAGATAAATATAGCATACAACTAGTCGACATAACCAAAACATGTATGTAACTTGTATGCCATCGAGAGCATCAAACGAGAAGAAAGGCTGATGCACGATGACTACTCAGGAACAGGTTAAGGATGTCGTCTCCCAGGTTTTGGCTGACAAGGCAGACAAGGGCGGCATCAAGCGCGTCGTGTGGATTGGCGCCGGCGGATCCAATGGCGGCAACTACCCTGCTCAATACTTTATGGAGCACGAGGCCACGCAGGTCGTGAGCTCCAGCTACACCAGCAACGAATTCGTGCACGCAACCCCGGCCTACGTCAACGAGAACACCCTGGCCGTCGTCGTGTCCATGCGCGGCACCAAGGAGACCATCGTCGCCGCCCAGGTCGCCAAGGACCACGGCGCCAGCACCATCGCCATCTATGTTGACGAGTCCGGCCTCACCGAGGTCTGCGACTACAAGATCCAGTACGACAGCCTGGCCGTCGACGAGTCCTGCATGGGCCGCACCAACTCCGCCGTCGTGACCATGATCGCCATGGAGCTCACGCAGCAGACCGAGGGCTATGCCGAGTACGAGACCGCCATGGCCGCGTTCGACTTGGTCGACCCCATCTATCGCAAGGCCGTCGAGTATACCCGTCCGCTCGCTGCCAAGTGGGCCGAGCAGAACGCCGACAAGCCCTGCATTAACGTCATGGCCCAGGGCCCGCTCTTTGGTGCCGCCTACGTCTTTAGCATCTGCAACGTGCAGGAGATGCTGCAGATCGACTCTTGCACCATCAACACCTGTGACTTCTTCCACGGCCCCTTCGAGATCCTGGACAAGCGCACCTCGCTGTTCCAGCTCATCAGCGTCGGCCGCAGCCGCTGCAACGACGAGCGCGGCATCCGCTTTGTCAACCAGTACGGTGGCGAGCGCGTCTATCAGCTCGACGCCAAGGAGCTCGGCCTCAACGACATCAAGGACAGCGTGAGCGAGTACTTCAACCACCTGATCTTTGCCCCGATCCTCAACAACGTGTACATGCGTGCGCTCTCTGTCGTCACCCACAAGGACTACATGACGCGCCGCTACATGTGGAAGCTTGAGTATTAGTTACGCGGTTTTACCAAACCGCGTAACGGCTCGACGCTGCAAACCCACCTGAGCGGCAATCTGCCTTTCAGCTTCAGCGGCATGACCAGAAGGTCAATGCCGCCTCGTTTCAAGGGACCTTGCTCGCTCAGGTGGGTTTTCGCTGGCGTTGCCAAAGCATCGGCGTCGCCTTGGCCCAGATGCGGCACTTGGAGACGTTCGGCACTTGGGGACAGTCCTAGTCATTGGGGACAGGTTACTTTACACCAAGTTGGCGCATATGAACCTGACCCCTTTGCACCAATGGGTTGTAGCGGTAGAGCAGATTTTTCCGCTCGCCGATTTGTGTCTTGAAAAATGTATATAACGACTATAACGTAGTATGAAACATATTGGAAACAATACCGAGGAGGCTGCGTTGAAGAAAAGCAATCTGGGCTATGTGCTGGTGCTGATCGCCGCGCTTATGTGGGGCAGCATCGGAATCTTTGTAAACGGCATCTCGGCCATGGGCGTTTCGTCCCAGAGCATGGCTGCCTTTCGCTTGTTGGTCGGAGCGCTTATCTTGGCGCCGGTCCTGATGTTTATGGGCTGCCGTCCGGGTGAGGGGTCTACCGTGGCTCAGGGTCCGCTGGCCCTGTTCAAGGCAAGCCCTAAAGAGCTTGTTCCCTGTGCGCTTGTCGGCATCGTCGGTTTGGCCGCCGCCAACACCTGTTATTACGAGTGCATGGGCGAGGTGGGCATGTCCACGGCCTCGGTGCTGCTCTACACCTCGCCGGTGTTTGGCGTCATGCTCGGCCGCGTGCTTTATCGCGAGGACGTGACCCCCAACAAGCTCGTTGCCATTGTCTTTAACATCGTTGGCTGCGTGCTTGCAGTGACCAATGGCGACCTTTCCGGTTTCCATTTTTCGGTTTGGGGCGTCACATCGGGCGTGATTGCAGGCCTTTGTGGTGCGTCGCTCGCGGTGTTTAGCCGGATAGCAACCAAGACGGTCCACCCGCTGGCTGTCACGTTTTGGGGCTTTGTTTTTGGCGGTGCGGTTATGGCAGCTATCGCGGCTCCGTGGCCGGATGTCGCCGCGGCAATGTCGCCACAGCTGCTGCTGCTGTTCCTTGGCTTTGGACTCATCCCCACAGCCGTGGCCTACATCCTATATATGCAGGGTCTGTCCATGGGACTCGAGACATCGAAGGTTCCCGTCGTAATGTCTTTCGAGACGGTCGTCACCGTACTGGTGGGCATTGGTGTCTATGCCGAGCCCGCCGGCGCGATCAAGGTCCTGGGCATTGTGCTGGTGCTCGCGTCCATCCTGATCATGAACACCGACTTCTCCAAGCTGCGCAACAGTGTGTTTGTCGGTCATGTCGTTGAGAGCATGACCTTTAAGCCCAACGCGTGGTGGACAGAGAAATCGCAGGACATGGATCTGTTTAAGGAACGCACGGGCATTGCCTTGGAGCCCACCGTGCAAGAAAGCCCCTGGTACTTCGTGCGATAGGGGGTTGCGCACGGCGTCCGACCTGGGGTTATCCCGCCGTCGCCGGCCTGCCCAGCTCCCACGTTTCAAGTGCGTTAAACCCGCGAACGGTCGATTTTCACCCGCAAACGGTCTTTATACTAATTAGCAATATAAGCAACGTATAAGACGTTATAATGACCATAACGAAAAGGAGGAGGCAAGATGAATCAGATCATTCTCGCATCTCATGGCGGCCTGGCCGCAGGCGCCAAAGACACGCTCGAGATGGTTCTCGGTGACGTGTCGAACGTCCACGTTGTGTCGCTTGCTCGTGACGACAAGGAGCCCATCACCAATAAGGTGGACGCCATGATCGCCACGTTCAACGCGGACGACACCGTCTATGTGCTGACCGATATGCTCGGCAGCTCGGTCAACAACAGCATGGTCGAGCTTTCCAAGAACGGCACGAAGTTCACGGTTGTCAGCGGTTTCAACATTCCGCTGGCACTGACGCTTGCTATGAGCCCCGTCCCCGTCAAGGGCGCCGAGCTCGCGGCCCTCATCAACGAGGCCCGCACCGGTCTGACCAACCCCAACGCACCGGTCGAGGTCGCCGCGGCTCCCGCCAAGAAGGCCAAGGCGCCCCGTCACAGCTCCGGTCCCGCCAAGATCGTCCTCGCACGTCTTGACTACCGTCTGCTGCACGGCCAGGTCGTCTTTACCTGGACCACCAAGGTTCAGGCCGAGCGCATCATCGTCGTCGACAACGCTGCCGCCAACGATGACATCAAGAAGGGCGCTCTTAAGCTGGCCAAGCCCCAGGGCGTGCGCCTGAACGTCTTCACCGTCGAGCGTGCCCTCGCCAAGATGGACAAGCTCAACACCCTCGGCGAGCGCGTCATGTTCGTCTTTGGCAACACGGCCGAGATGCTGCAGTTCTGCCAGGGCTACAAGCTCGATGCCATCAACCTGGGCGCCACCGCCAACCACGACGGTGCCGATCAGGTCGGCGGCAAGGACAGCTCCGTCTTCTTCGACGCCACCCAGAAGGCCGATGTCAACCAGCTGCTCGACATGGGCATCAAGCTCTATGTCCAGCAGACCCCTACGTATCAGAGCGTCGACATCGACGCCAAGCTGTAATCAACCAGGCTTTTGCCTGACTGAAAGGAGAAGGGTATGAATACGTTCATCAGTGCGGTGCTCGTCGGCCTCGTCGGCGTGTTCTGCATGTGGGACTCCCGCCTGCTCGGTCGTCTTAACTTCGAGCAGCCCCTCGTTGGCGCTACGCTCGTCGGTCTGCTGCTGGGCGATGTGCCCACCGGTCTTGCCGTCGGTGCCGCCGTCGAGCTCGTGTCCATGGGCCTGGTGCAGGTCGGCGCCGCCGTTCCGCCCGATATGGTCCTGGGCGGCATCGTGGCCGCTGCCTTTGCGTGCCTGACCGATGCTTCCGCCGAGACCGCCATGACGATCGCCATCCCGGTCGCCGTCCTGGGTCAGCTCCTCGGCATCGTGTTCCGTTCCATCATCGCCGTCCTCACCCATGTGGCAGATAACGCGATTGATAACGGAAAGTTCAAGACCGCCTACCGTATGCACATCTGCGCCGGCTCCGGTCTGTACGCCGTCATGTACTTCCTGCCGATCTTCCTCGCCGTCTTTGTTGGCACCGACCTGGTTCAGGCCATCGTCAACATGGTTCCCGAGTGGCTGTCCACTGGTCTTAACGTTTCGACCAAGATCATGACCGCCTACGGCTTGGCCCTGCTGCTCACCATGATGATCAAGAAGGGTATGACTCCGTTCCTGTTCATCGGTTTCCTGCTCGCCGCTTACCTCAAACTGTCCGTCATCGCGGTCGCTCTGATCGGTGTGTGCCTGGCTGTCGTCTTCATGGGCTTCAAGTTCAACGGTTCCCATGCAGCCGCCGGTGTCGATTCCGACTACGATCCGCTCGAAGACGACGAAGACTAAGGAGGAACACACTATGGCAACCGCAACCAAGGACGTGTCCCTGAACAAGAAGGTCAGCCAGTTCTTCTGGCGCTCCTGGGCCATCCAGGCCTCTTGGAACTACGAGCGTCAGATGAACATGGGCTTCCTCTACGGCATGGTTCCCACGCTCGATCGCCTCTATCCGGATGAGTCCGACCCCAAGCAGCTCGCTGCTAAGAAAGAGGCTTACCACCGTCACATGGCGTTCTACAACTGCACCCCGCAGACGAGCGCTTTCATCCTGGGCCTCTCCGCCTCCATGGAGGAGGAGTACGCCAAGGATCCCGAGAACTTCGATCCCGATTCGATCAACGCGGTCAAGACCTCCCTCATGGGTCCGCTTTCCGGCATCGGTGACTCCTTCTTCCAGGGCACCATCCGCGTTATCGCCTTTGGCCTGGGCGTTCAGCTGGCTCAGCAGGGCTCCATCATGGGCCCGATCCTGGCCATGCTCATCTCCATCGTCCCCTCTGTGCTGATCACTTGGTTCGCAGCCAAGATGGGCTATCAGGGCGGCCACGAGTACCTGAGCAAGCTTCAGGGCGGCGACCTCATGGAGAAGCTCATGTATGTCTGCGGCATCGTGGGTCTTATGTCCGTGGGCGGCATGATCGCTACGCTGATCGGCGCCACCACCCCGCTGCAGTTCGCTGACGGCACCGTCGTGATCCAGGACATCCTGGACGGCATGATGCCCCAGATGATCTCCCTCGGCCTCACCGGCCTTATGTACTGGCTCATCAAGAAGAACGTCAACACCGGTTGGCTTCTCGTGATCGCCATCGTGGGCGGCATCGCCCTCTCCGCGGCCGGCATCCTGGCCTAGTCGCGACTAAGCGCCTAACCGCTTTCCCCCGGGGGCCTGCCTGGCATCCCATACCCCAGGCAGGCTTCCATCCCTAAATGTGTCAAAGGGACAGTTCCTTTGACACATCCTCAACGGACCGGCGACTCGGTCCAAATCACGGTAACCCTGCGTGCGCCCGGCAATGTGGCGCCGCAAAAATCGAAAGGAATGTGTCAGATGTACGAGATCGACCTTAACCTCCCTAAGCAGATCGTCGCTGACGTCCTGTCCAACCACGAGATCCACAGCGTCGCCTTCGTCGGCTGCGGCGCTTCCATGTCCGACCTGTACCCCGCCAAGTACTTCCTGGCCAACAACACGGACAAGCTGAACGTTCAGATCTTCACTGCTAACGAGTTCAACTACGACACGCCTTCCTGGGTCAACGAGCACACCTTCGTGATCACCTGCTCCCTCGGTGGCTCCACGCCCGAGACCGTCGAGGCCAACAAGACCGCCAAGAAGCACAACTGCCCGGTCGTCTCCCTCACCAACAAGCCTGGCTCCGCTCTGACCGTCGACGCCGACCACGTTATCGTTCACGGCTTCCACGCCAACTACGCTGCCAAGTGCGAGAAGCCCGGCTATGCCATCGCTCTTGCTGTCGAGATCCTTCAGCAGACCGAGGGTTATGACCACTACGAGGACATGATCACCGGCCTCACCAACGTCTTTGAGCTCTGCGAGAACGCCGCTCAGTCCTGCAAGAAGCTCGCCAAGAAGTTCGCCGAGGACTTCAAGGACGACAAGATGATCTACTTCATGGCTTCCGGTGCCTCCGAGAAGATGGCTTATTCTCACGCTGCCTTCCTGTTCACCGAGATGCAGTGGATCGACGCCGCTGCCTACAACACCGGTGAGTACTTCCACGGCCCGTTCGAGGTTTCCACCGAGGGTAAGCCCTACGTCTTCTTCATGTCCGATGGCGCTACCCGTCCGATGGACGCCCGCGCCCTCACCTTCCTTAAGCGCATGGGCGCCAAGGTCGCTCTGATCGACTCCAAGGACTACGGCCTGGCTGACGCCGTGCCCGCGAGCGTCGTTACCTACTTCAACCCGCTGCTGCACCTCGCCGTTATGCGTGAGTACGGCAACCAGATCGCCGAGGCCCGCCAGCACCCGCTGACCATGCGTCGCTACATGTGGAAGCTTTCCTACTAATCACAAGTAAGTAAACCTTACGGGTTGATTGAAAGGGGATGGGGTTTGCGCCCCGTCCCCTTTTTTGCTCTGGGGAGGGCGTATCCGTCGCGCCACAAAACCTCAGATAAAACCTACCAAAATAAACCTGTCCCTTTTTGGCAGGTGGGAGGAGATGCGTATGATCAAGGCAGTGCTGTTTGACATGGACGGCGTGCTGGTCGATACCGAGTGGTTCTACAACCGTCGTCGCGTGGCGTTTATGGAGGAGAAGGGCTTCCACTTTGACGAGATCCCCGATCTTTCGGGGTCTAACGAGCCGGCCATTTGGGAGGCGCTGGTGCCCGACGATGTTGAGCTGCGCGAGCGCCTGCGCGTGGAGTACAAGCAGGTTTACAGCCCGGACCACCCCGTTCCGTATGCCGAGCTGCTCAACGAGCAGACGGAGCCGGTGATGCGTGAGCTGCACAAGCGCGGCGTGAAGTGTGCCATCGCGAGCTCGTCCTATCGCGAGCTGATCGACGAGCTGGTGGAGATTGCCGGTATCGCCGACGTGCTGGACTACACCATCAGCGGTCACGAGTGCAGTGCGTTTAAGCCCGACCCCGAGATCTACTTGCGTGCCATGGAGGCGCTGGGGGTGGAGCCTGCCGAGTGCCTGGTTATCGAGGACTCGCCTTTGGGCATCGAGGCTGGCAAGCGCTCCGGCGCCCGCGTCCTGGCGCTGCGTCCGCACGAGGGTGTCAGCCTCGATCAATCGCGAGCCGATGCCGTTATCGATAATCTGACCGACATTTTGGCCGCTTTGTAGCGTCAATCCGCCGCGAGAAGCACTGATTCACGCGTCTTTTGCTGCGGATTGGCTTAATTTGTCATCTATTTGGATCCGTTTGGCTTCGATTCGGGCTAAGTGAGTAGACTTTTTGGCGCAGGCCGAGCACAATGCATATCTTCCTTTGTAAAACCGCAGGTCACAGGGGTGGCGGTTTTGGGTGTGCTCGGCAGATCGTAAAAAGTCTACTCACTTGTAATTTAGGCCTTTGGTCGTGGGGTTGCTGGTCCCGCTTTGGTTGTCGAGAGAGGGTGAATTGAAGCGCCCCCGCACGCTCCATGCTACAATCGCGGACATACCCCACAACTACATCTGCCTTCGAAAGGAGCCTACGTGGCGAACGCCATCGATCAGCTCACGGACCGCGTGCTCATGCTCGGCCGCCTCACCATCGTCCGCCGTGCCATTACTGCCGTGGCGGTCACAATTTCTGCCGTCCTCCAGACATTCCTGATCCAGGCGTTCATTCAGCCCGCCGACTTGCTTCCGAGCGGCCTCACCGGCGTTGCGGTCCTGCTCGATCGCGTTACCTCGCTGGGCGGCGTTCACATCGACATCTCGCTCGGTATGCTCGCGCTCAACATCCCCGTGGCGCTCCTATGCTGGAGCGGCATTAGCAAGCGCTTCGTCATCTTCTCGATGATGCAGGTCGTGCTCTCGTCGCTGTTCCTCAACGTCTTTCACTTCGCTCCATTTTTGGGCGACAAGATCATGCTCATCATTTTTGGCGGCGTGGTCTCGGGTCTGGGCGCTGCCATCGCACTTAAATCCGGCGCATCCACCGGCGGCACCGACTTTATCGCGTTATGGGTCTCCAACCACACGGGCAAGACCATCTGGGGCGTCATCTTTGGTTTCAACTGCTTTATCTTGGCGATCTTTGGTTTTATGTTTGGCTGGGACAAGGCGGCGTACTCCATCGTGTTCCAGTTTATTTCGACCAAGACCATCGACAGTTTCTATCGTCGCTACGATCGCGTGACGCTGCAGATCACGACGCGCAAGGCAGACGAGGTCATGACTGCCTACGTAAACCATTTTCAGCACGGCATTAGCTGCGCCGAGGTCGTCGGCGGATATAGCCGCGAAAAGATGTACCTGCTGCACGCCGTTGTATCGACCTACGAGAGCCAGGACATTATCAAGCTGGTGTGCGACATTGATCCCGGGGCCGTGATCAACGTGTTCCACACGCTCAACTTTGTGGGCGGCTGGTGGGGCGGCCATGTCGACGAGCCCATGCCCACGGCCGTTCCCGATCCCGACAAGCCCGCACGCATGGCCAGCAGGCAGGCGCGCCTCAGCGAACAGGACAGCCTGCAGCAGGACGACGGCAAGTAGGGTATTGGCATTTTGCCGGTCCTGCGCAACCCATCCGAACGAGCCCCCCGAAAGCCCCGTTGCTTTCGAGAGGCTCTCGTTTGCCCAGATAAAACCTACCAAAATGAAGCTGTCGCTTTTTGGTAGGGAGGGTGTATCGTTTTATCAATATGAGGTAACATGAAACTAGACGTTATATACGTATTAGTTATTTCAATATTTCGATAAGAGTGATTAGATATGCCTGCGCCCAAAAATGCACCGCTTTACCAGCAGATTTACGACGAAATCAAGGATGCGATCGAGAAAGGTGTTTATGCACCCAAGGAGCGTATTCCGTCCGAGCTTGAGCTAGCCGAGCAGTACGACGTGAGCCGCATTACGGTGCGCCGCGCCGTCGAGGAGCTGTGTTCCGATGGCTACCTGGTTAAGCAGCAGGGCCGTGGCACCTTTGTTTCCACGCCGCACATCAACCGCCAGTTCCACGCCTCGACGCTGCAGACGTTTACCGCGCTGTGTGCCGACAACGGCATGAAGGCGGGCGCACATGTGGTCGATCGCCAGATTGTGCCGGCACGTCAAAACGAGATGGAGTTCTTTGGCCTGCAGAAGGACGCGCTGCTGCTGCATATTAAGCGCGTGCGTACAGCCGACGGCGAGCCCATCTTTGAGGAGAACATCTTTGTGCCGTTTGACGCCTACCGTGAGCTGTTGACGGCCGATCTTGAGGACAAGTCGATTTTTGCCGAGGTCGAGCGTGTTGGCGGAACGCCGATTGTCTCGGTTGGCTACCGCACGGTCGAGGCCGTTCGTGCCAATACCGAGCAGGCGGCCGAGTTGGGCATTGCTCCGCACGATCCGCTGCTCAACCTGCGTGCCAGCTTTACCGGTCCCAATGGCGAGCCGGTCCTGATGGGTAAGCAGTACTACGTGGGATCGCGCTACGTCATGGTGATGTAGGCTACGCGGTTTTGCCAAACCGCGTAACGGCTCGACGCTGCAAACGCCCCTAAGCGGCAATCTGCAGAATGAGCGTGGATAATCTCCCGTTTTTGGCTCGGTGACGGCCTCAAAGTGGGAGATTATCCACGCTCATCCGGAAAGTGTCCGAAATCCACGCTCGTCCGCCTTGGATCCTATTGCCCGTGGCCGGCAGCCGGGCGACGCCGGTCCGCGTGGCGGCGTATAATCGGCGGCAGATGACTTAGACGTTAGGAAACCATGACCGATAGTATGCAGCAGATGGCGCTCGACACGCTCGGCGCCTATTTTGGCTACACCTCGTTTCGCCCGGGGCAGGACCGCATGGTCGATGCGATCCTTGCCGGCCGCGATGCGCTCGGCGTTATGCCCACAGGCGCCGGCAAGTCCATTTGCTACCAGGTGCCTGCGCTTATGCTGCCTGGTATCACCTTTGTGGTGAGCCCGTTGCTGTCGCTTATGGAGGATCAGACGCGTGCGTTGCTCGCGGCGGGTGCACGACCCAGCTATCTCAACTCCAGCCTTACCCCGGCCCAGCAAAACACCGTGCTCAAGCGGGCGCGCGAGGGCCGTTATCAGCTTATGTATGTGGCGCCCGAGCGCCTGCTCGAGCCGCGCTTTCTGGCCTTTGCGCAGGAGGCCGCGGCCGAAGGCGGCATTGGCGTTCCACTCGTGGCCATTGACGAGGCCCACTGCGTGAGCCAGTGGGGCCAAGATTTCCGTCCCGCTTACCTGCAGATTCGCGAGTTTATCGATTCGCTGCCGCGGCGCCCGATCGTGGCGGCGTTTACCGCCACGGCGACCGAGCGCGTGCGCGCCGATATCCAGCAAATGCTCGGCTTGCAAAACCCAGCGACCGTGGTGACGGGTTTTGATCGCAAGAACCTCTACTTTGGTTGCGAAGAGATGGGCGACAAGGCCAAGACCGCCTGGGTGCGCGACTACGTGATCGCGCATTCGAGCGAGAGCGGCATCGTGTATTGCTCGACCCGCAAGACGGTCGACGCGCTGGCAGGCGAGCTTGCCGAGGCGCTGGGCCCCAGCGGCATTCGCGTTGGCCGCTACCATGCCGGCATGGGCAACGATGCCCGCCGCCAGAGCCAGCGTGCCTTTATCGACGACGACATTCAGGTGATGGTTGCCACCAACGCCTTTGGCATGGGTATCGACAAGCCCAACGTGCGCTATGTGATTCACAACAACGTGCCCGAGAGCATCGAGGCATACTACCAGGAAGCGGGCCGCGCCGGCCGCGATGGCGATCCGGCAAGCTGCCATTTGCTGTGGAACGGCAACGATTTCCGTATGCGCCGCTTTTTGATCGACCGCGGCGATGCGGCCGACGAGGCGCTTGACGACGAGCAGCGCGCGTGGGCGCTCCAGAACCGTTATCGCCTGCTCAGCCAGATGGAGGGCTACTGCAATACCACCGGCTGCCTGCGCGAATACATGCTGCGCTACTTTGGCGACGAGGCCGCGGCCGAGCACTGGGACCTCGCCGGGCTTT
>ENA-ORML01002284-ORML01002284.1-human-gut-metagenome-genome-assembly--contig:-NODE-2284-length-13141-cov-2.514596_pt1 | contig 13141 bp, 12 predicted proteins | sample MGYA00242103_ERZ508995 | MGnify/ENA primary metagenome ERZ508995 (study PRJEB26280, sample SAMEA2338702) | human gut metagenome | biome: human gut; feature: human-associated habitat; material: faeces...
CGCCGATATTCTCGCCAGTATCTCCGGAGGGGTTTCTGCTTCCCTGCCATAATATTGTGCTTGGCGCACTCTTAACTCCATTTCTATTTCACCACGTTGCTTAAAGAGCTTTCTAACGTCTTCTTGTGTATACATTAGTCGCCCTCCTCTTCTTCCGCAGCGCAGTGCTTAGTGCGACATGAACGGCAAGGGGAAAGGTGTCCTTTTATTTCTCGGTTTTCTCGAACTGATTAGACAACTTCTCCTCCAAGTTTTCCAGTCGGTTTTGGATGCTCACGATGCCGTCTTGAATATTGCCGCTGAGCTTATCAATGGTAGCCTGATACTGTGCTTCTCGTTCTTCATTCTGTTTCAGCATCCGAAAGAACAGATAAATGTACAAGCCAGCTCAAATTCCTTGCTGGAGTGCAATTTCGATAATATTCTGCAAGCTGGCGTCCATCGCTGTAATAGTCTCCTTTCTCTGGCATATCTAAGCAAGAACGGCTGTCTTCTTACTCCTCCCATATCATAATTCAAGTCAGCAAACAGAGGGAGTGCAACAAACTGCGCTGTCCATACGTTTTTCGTGCAATTTTGACGCATTCATTGGCAACCGTCTCCTTGGAGAAGCTGCGACAAGAATATACGTTCCTCTTCACTTCCTATAGTGCTCGAAAGCTGTCCATTCCACTACCTTCAAATAAATTTGTATAAAACCGCGAATAATCATCCTCATAGCATCCACACCATGTTATAGCGGCGTTTATTTTCACTGCGTCGCAAAGTAAAATCAGAGTGAAGTCAACGCTATAGCTGACAATCAATGCTATGAAGTGATTATCTGATCGGCACAAGGAGGATATATATATGGATGTTGAAGTGGATTACAGGCGCATAGGTCGTCATTTTCGCGCAGCGCGTCAGCAGCTGCATTTGAAGCAAAAGGACGTGGCAGAGCTGATTGGGGTCTCGACCAAGACCTATAGTAATATGGAGCGCGGCGCACAGAAGCTCAATCTGTATAGGATTGTGCAGATCTGCCGCCTCCTCAAGTTGAAGCCGGGCTGCGCTTTGGATGATTGCAACGATGAGTTTCTCGCCTTTGAAATGGAACATCCCACAGAACTCTGTGAGGCGAAGACTCAGCTGATCCTTCTGAGCAGCAAATGTTCAGACGAAACTGCCTTTCTGTTGAATGCCATAGCACAGTTGGTCTGTAATTTCATAGAGCGTAAGCGGTAGTGACTGAATTCTCCAGCCAGCGATTTGTTGCGCCAACAGAGCACCAAAAGAGAGGAACAAGTTTGAAAGTCGCCCCCCGGTGCGTTTTACAACCCCGTCGGTGCCTTTCGCAGAAAGGCGGATTATAGCAATGAGAGAAACGAATATCGATCCGCAAAACATTGAAGAAATGTATATCAAGTATTATGCAACGCTCAAACGCTATTGCATACGGCTGGTTTCATATAATCCCCGTTACACTGCAATAGCGGATGACTGTGTGCAGGAGGCTTTCTATCGCGCCATCCGCAATTCAAAGGACTTTACTTCCAGCAAGAATCAATATGGATGGCTTGCCACCTGTTGTTTGCACTATATGCTGTCGCACATCAGGCAAGGCAGGCGAAGGGAAGCGATTATTGGTAAGCCGGTAAGCCTTGAAGCATACGGCGACGTGCCAGACCTGATGGATAACGTGCTGGCTTGGATCACCAGGACAGAGCAGCGCGATACCATCGCGGAATTCATAGCAGAGCTGACGCCACTGGAGCAGAAGGTGTTCCACGTATACTATGAAAAGGGACAGTCGCTGAAGGATACAGCACAGCAGGCCGAGATCACGAGCACTTCAGCACGGGGCGCACTGGACAGAATTCGAGCCAAAGGGCGGCACTTCCACTTAGCGGTGATTCTTTTTATAGGGCAATATACTTTTGATTTGTTCATGCGGTATATGAAGTGAAGGAAGTGAAAATGATGAGCGAGCAGAAAGGGAACGTTATCCGACAGGTGCTGAATCTGATCGAATATGGGAACATCTCGCAGACTGAGGCAGTACAGCGGCTCGAAGCAATGATACAGTCTGAGATAGAGAAACAGGATGAATCCGCTGACATGGAATTGGTCACGGCCTGTGAAGAGCTGCTATGGCAAATCAACACGCATGGCCGGATTGCATTTGAAGACAAACACAAAGAAAGCAAGGCTATCTTGATGCGCCGACTGGCTCCTCGGGCGCGGCATCGTGCCGCAGCCATCCGCATGGGACTGCGAGCAGTTGCAGTTGCAGCGGCAATCCTTGTTTTGGTCGTAGTGGGCGATGGCATACTGAACCGGGAATGGCTATTCGGTCATTCTTCTGATGACGAGCAGCAGTATGCGATTCAAGGACAGGTGATAGACCCCGGCCTTGTAGAGGATGGCAATGCTTCGGGCGAAGATGCCGCTGGTGTCTTAACAACAACCGACTGGGATGCTGCTGTGGCTTTCCTCGGTATGGAACCCACGGTTCCGACTCGGTTGCCGGAGGGATGGAGCGTCAAGCAATACCATGCGACCCGTTTCGACGATGAACTGATCTTGAATGTTTCCTATATAAATGAAGGTGATCCAGATGCTACGCTGCTATTCCTTTGGGATCACTATTTCAGCGTGGAGGCTGCTAATCTGGCGCTGGAGCAGAACGCTGACGGTGAGTGGGTAGAGATTGACGGTTTACGGGTATATATGACCTCAAATATGGAGAAAACACGATATGCTTGGATCGACGGAATGACCGTCTGCTCACTTACTACTTCTTGCCGTCTTGATGAAATAGCCTCTGTTGTCGCTTCTCTTATGCCCAAAGAATAAGCCGATACCGGTTATGTTGTTGGCGCTTCGGGCAACACGTACACAGCCATTGAAGGAAATGCTGGCGGAGTGGTGGCTAATGGACGGCGAAAGATAGCACTTGTAACTGGTAATCGATTTACTGACACTCATGATACTCATGGGCGAATCCATCATCATGGCGTAGCGCATCCGTTAGGCGAGGGTAATCCTATTTTAGTACAAAGGGACTGCCTCAGAATGCATAAATGATTGCATATCACCCTTGCCTCCCCTAAAGAGGAGGTGTCTCGAAGGGGTGGAGGGGTTTGCCCGTTGCTTGTGTGGCCTCCCCCCCTCAGTTAGCCTTCGGCTGACAGTTCCCCTAAAGGGGAAGCATGCATCAACATGCATTTTGAGACAGCTCCCCAGCCCGCCGACAAAGGGCATGTTTTCAACCGAAGACATGCCCTTTGCGCTGATAATGCAAATATAGCAACAACAAATATATAAGCCAAAACGCCTTGGCAATGCGTTTCATGTTTTGGGCTGCGGCGGTCAGGTGGCGCTGCTCGTACATATTGCGGATTCCGAGCATAGCGCAAGCCATCATCTCACTTTCGTCAAAGGAAACTATTGCCTCAAGGCTATATCTTACTACTTCTGCGGAGCATTGTCATCAACAATTTCGCTAGTCACTGTCGTATCAATCAAGCTGCAGTTGTGCAGATCAAGTACATATCCATCATTTAGGCGGATGATGATTTCATCCTTCGCTTGAAGCATATGGCGTTCTCCGATATCTAGCGAAATATCTTGCATGAGCGTAGAAACAATGTAGTAGGCATCACTAACATCGTCTGCGATGATTTTGTATGTGACATCAGGAGCTCCTATAAAATCTATTCCGCAAATCTGACGACCATTTGAAGAAATAAAATTCGTCACATTAGTCACATTAATAGAGGAAATGGGAGTGAAGAGACATTGGTCAGACAATGAAATGGACATTTGCATAGGCAGCAGCACAGAATAAGACGCATTTTGTTTGCCACTAATTCTATGCTCTATGAAATTTCCCCTGGAACTTAGTATTTTGACTATCGCGCCATTTCCTTGCTGCGCGGAAATACGCCACAATCCAGAAGGCAAATCTTCTCCAACTGTGTAGTCTCCAGCCGCAAGAATACGTGGCTCTTCATTAAGTAGAAGCATACTCTCATATGTTAGGACGGATGCATGTCTGCTCAAAATGAAACCATCGTAATTACCGTACTGTACTTGTAAGAACTCTCCCGCATTACCAATAAGCTTTAAAGCCATCCCATTGCTAATTACATCTCCAGGTTTGTCAAGATCACAATCACCTAGCAATTCAATAAAACCATTTGGATCTACAAAAGGATCGCTTGCTTCGAAGGAAACAAAGGCAAAACCAATAGACTTGATCTTGTCTGTTGCGTTAGATATGTTCAGATGCGACGTTTTCATATATCCTTCCGTAGATAGAAAAACCTGACACCATTCTGGACCATACTCTAAAATGTAGACTTGCGCACCGGGGTAATAGAAGCCAGCAATCTCCGCCTTCGATTCCTCTGGTGCGCTATAGAAATAGCACTTTTCAGATTCGTCTCCTAGTACGGAACCCACAAGTAGTTGACTGGTGCGTGTATCCTCTAAAGCACGTGCAGATAAGCAACTGCAAATACATAGCAGTATAGCCAAGGTAAGTAGCATAGCGGTCTTCTTCATAAAACATCACTCCTTTCAGAAAAATATAACGTTTGCTCTGCCAATTTTCTTCCCATTTTTTTGCCGAGGTCATAGAAAAAACATGTCATCATCCTGACAGTGATTTGACCGTGAATTGACATGCTGGTGACAGTGTATTGTCACTTTTCAAGCTGTGCGAATGCAAATATAATTTAGACAGAAACAAGGAGTCGCGACTGATGTTTCTTGAAAGTAAATGTACCAGTATTAACAAATGGTGAGCAATGAAAGGGGTAAACTAACATGGCAGAAGCTAATATGGCGCGTAACGGTAAGTTTAGCAGGGGGCTAAGTGGTTGGACTACGAGTGGGGTCGAATTGTCAAACAACCAAGGGATAAATGGATCAAAGTGTGCCAAGTTTACATTTAAGAACTCAAGCATGGGATATCTGCAGCAAGTCTTTCCGATTGAACCTGCATGTACCTATAAGGTAACCTGTTGGGTCAAATGGACGGGTTGTAGACAACTGGTTATTGCGCGGTCCGGAAGCAATGGCTGGGAATACTCGCATTTCGCGTTTGAGAATACGCAGTCTAATACGTTTAAGAAGTTTGAAATCAGTTATCTGAGCTCTGAAAATCCAAGCGCAACTGGCCTTAATCTTGTATTCTATGTTTACAAGGATAGTAACGCCACAGGATCGGAAGCTTACATTGACAAGATTGAAATCAATGGTACTGTACCGACGAGACGAGGATGCTTTTGGATTAAGGCACCGTGCCCGGTATATAGCAAAGCAACGGGAAACAAGCTTGATACCTGTCCTACAGGACGCAGACTATATGCGTACTACGAAGATGGTGATACCATTTCGTTGCATTGGCCTTCCAAAGGCAAGCCAACTGCTATCATCACACTTGATGACAACTTAATTGGCGGCTCTGTCGACCCTAATTTCACGTGGAGTGACTCTGAACGAATCCTGCAAGTTGTTATGAACGAGGTTGGTAGAACCCTGGATGACTTTGGTAATGTGGCCGACCCGTGGTGTCAAACTTTTGTCAATTGGGTCTCAATCCTTGGTGGAGCGGATTGCAGTCATCCGGTATATGATATTTCTGGTTGTAGCTCAGCAATCAAAGCGTTGGGGGATCGATACCATCCGGTTGGAGATACTGTTCAGCCCGGCGATTACACTCCTACCTTGGGTGATTGGGTATACTATAGGGACATTAGTAAGCCCGAAAATCCGGATAAGCCCGCAGACCATGTTGGATTTATTTTGGGTTCTACCAGCACTGGTTTTAATACCGTAGAAGCAAACCGTGGTGCTGATGTTGTACAGCGATTTGCCATTCCTCGTCGTGGGTGCGCTGAAGGTTCGAACCTGAAAATCATTGGCTTTGCACGAGCACCATACAACAGCTAAAATCTGTCAGCCCTGATTGCGAGTAACCGACGCTGACGCGGAAAAAGAACAACAGAGGACATGCTGTCACACAGCATGTCCTCTCAGACCGTTGACAAACCCTCCAGTCAACGGTCATTTTGTTGTCCAAAAGCAAGAGAAAGCGTGGCCTTGATGTTGCAGGTGAAATTATCACTGCTCAATGACAACGATACAATCAGGTTGCGTAGGGTCTCACGCATAGAAGCTCATCCGCCTTTTCATGGAATAAGAAAAAGCAGCCAGTCGGCATATTTCTCGAAGTGTGATTACCGCCAACTTCGGCCGTTTCTCGGAGTCGGCGAAAAACGCCCGGATATCATGTTGACAATTTTTACATTTTCGGGTAAACTACTTGTGGGGTGGAATTTGGCCGAAAGGAGTGTGGCATATGCCCTACATCACGAGAGATTTAGAGAAGGTCGTTTTTTCTGTGACGCAGGAGTATCCGGTCGTAATTGTGACAGGACCGAGACAGGTGGGCAAAACCACCATGCTGGAAAAGCTCCGCGAGGGAACAAGCCGAAATTATGTGTCCTTAGACGATCTGACCGAACGCACACTTGCGCAGACAGATCCTCAGATGTTTTTCCAATTGCATAAACCGCCTATCCTGATTGACGAAGTGCAGTATGCGCCGCAGCTTTTCATCTACATCAAGATCATGGTCGATCAGAGCCATCGGGCGGGAGATTTCTGGCTGACCGGGTCGCAGGCGTTCAAGCTGATGACGCTGGCAGGTGAATCACTTGCAGGTCGAGCCTGTGTATTGCACCTGAATGGTTTGTCACAAAAAGAGCTTTACGGCAGTGGCGAGAACCAGCCGTTTTCTGTCTCTATTGATGCCATTCGGGAGCGCATCGCACACCGTGAAGCTGCGGATACGCCTGCGATCTTTGAGAGGATCTTTCGCGGCTCCATGCCCGCGTTTGCCAGCGGAGCGATCAGCAACCGAAGCCTCTTTTACTCGAGCTATCTCCAGACCTACATCGAGCGTGATGTGAGGGAGTTGGACGGCAGCATTGAAGCGACAGAGTTCCTGCGCTTCATAACGGCAGTCGCCTGCCGCACAGGTCAGATGGTCAATTACTCGGATATAGGCGGCGACCTTGACGGTATGCGCACGGAGAAGGTTCAAGCGTGGCTAGGCTTACTGGAGAAATCGGACATCATCTTCTATCTCCACCCCTACTCGAACAATCAGCTGAAGCGCACAGTGTCAAAGCCGAAGCTGTATTTCTATGATTGCGGTCTTGTCGCGTACCTTACCCGTTGGTCAAGCCCTGAAACGTTGGAAGCGGGCGCCTTGAACGGAGCGATCCTGGAAAACTACACGGTTGCGGAGATCGTCAAATCCTACTACTATTCCGGCGAGATGCCGCTCATCAATTACTACCGCGATAACGACGCGAAAGAAATCGACGTTGTGATCGAATCAGATGGCGAAACGCACCCGATGGAGATCAAGAAAACCAGCAACCCCGGTACCCAGCTCGTTCGTCCCTTCCGATTGCTGGACAAAGGCTCTGTCAAACGCGGACAGGGTGCCATTCTCTGCATGAAGGATACGTTATCCGCCATTGACAGCCAAAACCTGATCGTCCCCATATGGTCAATTTGATGGTTTGATATTGCTCCAAACCTCGTCGATATAAGTCCGACGAGGTTCTTTTTGCTATACATTGATGTGGCAGATCTCATCTCACGCAGCGCACAAAGACTGATATTTTAACAGTATAGGTCTTTTCTCCATTTTTGCATAAAGATTACGGTCGATCACAGCAATATTTCATATGACATGTATATTGATGAGCCGATAAAGAGAGCGCCTCCCATGCTTTTCGTCTTGATGGCGTATTGAAAGTATGGACAGTTTTGCTGTCGGTAATCTGGCACTACTTTGACCGTAAAATGTCAGTGTTTTGGCGGTATACTGTCACTTTTCAACGCTTCTTGGGTGCGGTATTATACAGTTGCAAAAGGAAATGGTGGCCGCCGAAACCCGATGCAAAATAAAAGAAATCAAAGGAGAAATGAAAATAGCTGATACCTATTACGTGAATGTTCCCTACGGCGAAACGGTGAATGTGCGAACCGAACCGAGTCGTCAGAGTCCCATCCTCTTCACTTTGCCGCGTGGTACCATGGTTACCAGATGGGGTACTTTCGGTGCTACTGATGGTTCTGGTGATCAGTACTACGGTATCAATACCGAAGATGGTCGCTCTGGCTGCATCAATTCCAGTTTCCTTACGACTTCGTACGTCGATCCTGGCGATCCTTGGATTGGCACTTATGGCTCTACTGTTTGGAAAAAGAGCCTTCACTCTGGTCAGTATCATGCGGAGGTGCAGAATATCCAGCGCGATCTTCGTAAGGTTGGCTATACCACCATTACGAACGCCGACGGATACTACGGCACCATCACCGAAACAGCAGTCAAGAACTTTCAGCGCAACTGGGGTTTGACCGTTGATGGCTACTGTGGGAACGCAACCAAATCAGCGCTTTGGAACCATCCTGATCGGACCTAATCGAACAACCTGATTTCAACGGAACGGGAGTGTCTCAAAATAACTTTGAGGCGCTCCCTATTCTTTTGCCGATATCTAAGCCCCAACGCACATTTAAACACCCTAAATAATACATACAGGCTATTTACAAGCAAAAAACGCAACAAAACCACAAGGCACCTTCCAGAGCCAAGCTCCCCAACCTATGCCTTGCCAAACTCACGAAACTATTTTTTCAAAGAGATGCGATTGCAGTCGACCTACACTCGTCTTTGCATAGAATTTGTTCGGATTGAAAGCAAGGCACAACAGCAATAGCTCAATGGAAACAATACGCTTGCCTCTTGTCAAGGAAGGTAATGCTGAAAGCAAAGAACAAATTGCGTGAACTGACGAGGCGGAACCGGGGACAGAATGTCCGCAAGGTCATGGGCGAAGTCAAACGCTGCATGACAGGGTGGCTCAATTACTACGCGATAGCATCCATGAAGCAGAGAATGCAGGAATGGGATGAGTGGCTGCGTCGAAGAATCCGAACGTACATCTGGAAGCAATGAAAGAAGCCGAGAATCAAATTCCGCAACCTGATAAAACTGGGTGTGCCAGAATGCTTCGCGCGGATGGTGGCGTACAGCGGACGAGGATATTGGTTTACGGAGAAAACCAGATCCGTAACGAGAGCCACAACAAATGAAAGGCTCATACGCACTGGGTACTTTGAACTTTCCCTGACGTATGAGTCTATTCAAACTGCTTATATTGGACGCGCCGTGTGCCTAACGGTACGTCGGGGGTTAGTCACCCAATGTTATTAAGATAGTATACTTACATCAATTTTTTACACAAAGAAGTATTTCACTGCTGTTAGCATCTAAAGTTACTTGATAATGAACTTTTGCTTGGGTTGGGCTTTCAATCGAGCAGAAGCATACATACCATTTTCGTTGGTTGCCAATGTCTAGCATGAGAGTACCCTTGCTGGAACAAGCAATGCAATAGCGCCATTAGCGCCTCTGCGCCCTTTGGGGTCGATGTAATCGTTGCACCGCTGCGCCTTAATTTCATAACCGAGGAATTTTGCCGCTTGACTGCTGGCACTGGTAATCAAGGTCTTTTCCTCTGACAGTTCTAAGTGAAGCTCTTGCTTTAAGAAACCGTGCATTTCTGCTTTGATTTTCTCTGCATCGGCTTTTGAACCGGTGAATCCGATGAGGAAATCGTCAGCATACCGAACATAGCGGCATCTGCGATAGTTCTCGTCATAAGGGTCAACCGAGGGAATACCACGTCGTTCTACTTCAAGTCTGTGGGCAGTTTGAATATCACCACGCTTTCTTGCTTTACTGATTTCAGCATTCATCCGACTATACACAGGATTCGCCTTTTGCCGCTTCCCCCGTGTGTTATTAGGAATCAGAACTTTCTCAATCCATTGGTCAAACTCATTGAGGTAAATATTTGCCAGAAGTGGACTGATAACGCCACCCTGCGGAGTTCCGCTGATTGTCTGATTAAACTTCCAGTCCTCCAAATATCCGGCTTTTAGCATATTAGATACCAGGCGGATAAATCTGCCGTCATGGATATTTTTCTCAAGTATTTTCAGCAGAACAGCATGGTCTATTGTGTCGAAGTATTTAGAAATATCCCCTTCGATAAACCAGCGTGTTCCTTTCCATACTTGAATTTCCTGCAAAGCCGTGTGGCATCCCCTGTTGGGCCGGAATCCATGAGAATGTGTGCTGAATTGCGGTTCATAGTACGCTTCCAAAATCTCGCGCATCACTTCCTGCAATAACTTATCTCCCCATGTTGGAATGCCCAGGGGACGCTTCTTCCCGTTTTTCTTTGGGATATATTCACGTCTTGCCGGTTTCCACTGATATTTTTCTTCTCTGAGAAGTTCAATCATCCTATCAATTTTCTGAATTGACATTCCATCAACCGTTTCTTCAGTGACACCTTTTGTCATTGCTCCGTTATTCGGGTATAACTTTGCATAGGCGTTTAGATAAAATTCACGGTTGAATAAGAGCTTATAAACTCTCTCGATAGGTTTGTGCTGTTTTCCACGTTCTTGAATGACTGTTAAAATAGTTTTGGCTGTACGCATCTCACGCACCTACTCCTTTCTAACAAATCGAAATTACCTGCCGTCCTTCGCCATGTGAGCGGCTTTCCCGCTTCCGATTTTACGGCTATCCCTGTCATTTCAGGGTTCTCGGACTACTATGACGGCTCCGTGACCATGGGGGTCTCCCCCTTTAGGCCATCCTGCCATTCGTCAAAAGTGTACGTTTCGAGCATCCCGTAGGTCCCTCGTTCGTTCCTTTATTCCCGTTCACTACGGGCTCTTTCACTGCAAAAAGTTACTCGCCCAAAATCAACAACAGCGAGCATACAGTGACACCGGTATCAGTCGCTTTCCGGTGGGCGATGCTTTGCACCAAGTCAGAACTGAGGTTCAGGCAGTTTAGCTTTAACCATAGGACGCGGAACTTGCGGAGCGTCAAGACCTTGCGACTGGTCCCTTATCCGCTTTACCAACATGCGATTGTCCCCTTTGAGTTTCCTCGCCAGGTAGGTTGGTCGTTCCCATTATTCACTTTTAATAATGTCCCCCTGCGGGGGAGATACACTTTTGCGCGTAGCAGCGCACAATCTTGAGCATGTTATCGACCGTAGGATCGACCATCTTCCCATGGACGGCTGCGGCCCGCTCAGAAAGGGCCTGCACCATTTCCTGCTGCTGCGCGGTGGGCTTGACGACCACCGTCTCATAATGCACCTGCGGCGTCGGCAGATGAAGCTGATCCGCGGTCTTGATGTCCGCGACCTGACGAAAGACATTCATGAGCTCCGGCAGGTTGAAAAACTTGGCAAACCGGGTGCGCGCCCGATAACCGGTGCCCTCCGGGGCCAGCTCAATAGCCGTCGTTGTCTCTCCGAACGTCGATGCCCAGCAGTCAAAATGCGTCATGCCGCTGCGCTGCAAGGCTCCGTATTGCAGGTACCGCTGCATGGTGTACAGCTCGGTCATGGAGTTGCTGACCGGTGTACCCGTGGCAAAGATGATGCCGCGTCCGCCGGTCAGCTCGTCCATATAGCGGCATTTCAGGTACATGTCGCTGGACTTCTGCGCTTCGGAAGTGGAAATCCCGGCCACGTTGCGCATCTTCGTGTACAGAAAAAGGTTCTTGTAGGCGTGCGCCTCGTCCACATACAGCCGGTCTACGCCCAGCTGCTCAAAGGTCACCACATCGTCCTTTCGATCTTCGGCCCGGAGCTTTTCAAGTCGGGTTTCCAGCTGCCGCTTTGACTTTTCAAGTTGCTTGATCGAGAAGCGCTCGCCGTTTTCTCTTTTCAGTTCTTCAATGCCTTCCATGATCTCGTCGATTTCTTCCTGCAATAGCCGTTCCTGACGCTCATGGGATACGGGGATCTTCTCGAACTGACTGTGTCCGATGATGACGGCGTCGTAATCTCCCGTGGCAATGCGCGCGCAAAACTTCTTTCGGTTGCTCGTCTCAAAGTCTTTTTTGGTCGTGACCAGAATGCGCGCGGATGGATACAGCCGAAGGAACTCGGAGGCCCATTGCTCCGTCAGGTGGTTGGGCACGACAAACATGCTCTTCTGGCACAGCCCCAGGCGCTTGCTTTCCATGGCCGCGGCGACCATCTCAAACGTCTTTCCTGCCCCCACCTGATGGGCCAGCAGCGTATTTCCGCCATAGAGGATATGCGCGACGGCGTTTCTCTGGTGTTCGCGCAGCGAGATCTCCGGGTTCATGCCCGAAAAGACGATATGCCTTCCATCGTACTCGCGGGGCCGAACCGAATTGAACAGCTCGTTGTACTGCGCCACCAACGCCTGACGGCGGTCGGGGTCTTTCCAAATCCATTCCCGAAAGGCGTCCTTGATGGCCTGCTGCTTTTGCTGGGCAAGGGTGGTCGCCTTCTGATTGAGCACCCGCTGTTCCCGCCCGTCTGCGTCCTGGATGGTATCGTAAATGCGCACATCCCGCAGGTTCAGCGTATCCTCCAGAATCTTGTAGGCATTTGCCCGGTCCGTGCCGTAGGTGGTGTATGCCGCGACGTTGGTGCGCGATACGACATTCTTACCGTTGATCCGCCACTCTGCCGTATGCGCCGAAAAGTGTACCTCAATGACGCGGCGCTGGTAGTACGGCGTTTCCAGCAATTCATACATGAAGTCCTGGACGTACTCCTGCGAAATCCACGTCGCGCCCAGGCGCACGTCGATGTCGGAGGCTTCCAGGTCTTTGGGCTGCGCCGCTTCCAGCGCCGAGACATTGACCCCAAACGCGGCGTCTGCCTGCGCGGCAGCCCTGGCATCCCGCAGCTTCTGGCGCACATTGCCGGAGAGGTCCTCGTCTGCCGTGACGTATTGCTCCGTGCCGGGAATTCGGAAGATGACGCCGCTCAGCTCCTGAACGATCTCCTCCTCGCTCTTTCCGGTCAGCCCGGCCATGAAGCCCAGATCCACCCTGGCCCGTTCGCCAATGGATACGGCCAGCGCATCGGATGCGGTGTCCACGTGATCGACGCGGCGCTGCTGCCTGATGGTCCGTCTGGTGAACATATCCGCTTTGCGCAAAAGCCGGTGCTCGTCATCGAGAATTTCCAGCGAGCAGAGCAGATAGTAGGAG
>ENA-ORML01002287-ORML01002287.1-human-gut-metagenome-genome-assembly--contig:-NODE-2287-length-13113-cov-4.554526_pt1 | contig 13113 bp, 11 predicted proteins | sample MGYA00242103_ERZ508995 | MGnify/ENA primary metagenome ERZ508995 (study PRJEB26280, sample SAMEA2338702) | human gut metagenome | biome: human gut; feature: human-associated habitat; material: faeces...
CGCATTCCTGCAGGGTGGTATTCACCAGTTCGTCCACCAGCGCGTCCACCTGCCGGGCAAGGTCGTCGCTGACCACGGCGGTGTAGGTGCTAGGCGTGGCCCAGGCGATGAGACCGAAGGTCATGGCCCCGGCCAGCAGCAAAATCAGCGTGGTCATTAGAAAGATGCGCGCCGTGAGGCTTTCAGCGACCTTCCTTTGCAGCACGGTAGCCCACCCCCCTGACCGTCTCAATATAATCGCGGTTCAGTTTGTGCCGCAGATTCTTGATGTGGCTGTCCACCACCCGCTCATCGCCGAAAAAGTCGTAGCCCCACAGTTTGGAAAGGAGCATCTCGCGGGTGAACACCCGGCCGGGAGCGCGGACCAGCGTATGGAGCAGGTCAAATTCCCGCGCCGTCAGTTCCAGGGGTCGCCCCGCCGCCAGCACCTCCCGGGCGTCCAGATCCAGCACCAGATCGCGATAGCGCAGCCTGCGGGGCTCTGCCTCCGCGCCCCGGCGGCGAAGGATGACCCGTATCTTCTCCAGCAGCACCGGGATGGAGAAGGGCTTGGTCACATAGTCGTCGATGTCCAGTCCAAACCCCCTCAGCTGCTCCTCCTCGCCATCCAGAGCGGTGAGCATGAGGATGGGCACCTGGGACTGGCGGCGGATCAGTTCGCACACGCCAAAACCGTCGATCTTCGGCAGCAGCACGTCCAGCAGCACCAGATCGAAGGGCTGCGCATGAAACAGGTCCAGCGCTGCCACGCCATCGCCGGCTGCGGCCGTCTCATAACCGGCATCCTCCAGATAGGTCCGCAACAGTTCCTGAATGTCCGGCTCATCTTCCACGATCAGTATCTTTTTCATGCTTCGATCACCATGAAGAAGTATAGCACGGAATTGTGGATATATCATGGAGAAAGAGGAGATTCCCTCGCGCGGCGGATGACGGCCGTTAAAACGATGCGCGACGTTCCTTCCAAAGCGGCATATACACGGGAATTGCCGGTTGGGAAAACGCGCTACTGGTGGATCGCCAAAAACGCCACAACGGATCGGGGATGGAAGACCTGATATACGCATGATATTCCCCTTCAGAAACGGCGTAGAGATCCGGCAAAGGCCATGAAGGCAAACGATTTGGCGAAACCGCGAATCCCGCGAAATTCCCCGTGAAACCCTCTGGCGCGCAGGCTTTCCGCCCCAAAGGGGTAAAAAAACCCCCTGCCGGCTTTGTATCAAAAACTGGCAGGGGATCTGGAGAGTCTGCTCTTTGAAGCACAATGGCGTTCCGTTAAGATAACCATCCTTACACGCCCGCCATCCTCATTCCAAGGCGCAAGCAGGACATCTGCTGAAGCTGCCCATTCTGCGCTCTCTGCTCTTGGCGTTCATCTTCAGTTTCAGTCAGACATCCACCAAAAATATGCGGTGATCGACGGGCGTATCATATGGTATGGAAGCATCAATTTTCTGAGCTTCGGCGCTTCACAGGAAAGCATCATGCGGTTGGTCAGTAGCAGTATTGCAAACGCTTTACAAAAGCGTCAGGAGGGAAAGGCATAATGTCGGAGAGAATCGTTCATAAAATCGAAAAACACCAATACGCCAACTTTGGGAAAAAGACCGTTGTCATATATGCCAGGGTCAGCACAAATAAGCCTTCACAATTGCACAGCATGGCGATGCAGGTTTCTGCTTTAACGCAGCAGGTCTATCGTTTATGGCACTGGCGATTGGCGGACATCTACATCGATTTTGAGAGCGGAGCCAGCGATGATCGCTCTGAATTTCAACGAATGATCAATGACTGCATCAGCAAACGATACAATATGGTTCTGACCAAAAGCGTCAGCCGTTTTGGACGCGATACCCTTGACGGTCTGAATGCCATACGCAAACTGAAACAGCACGGAGTAGAAGTATATTTCGACTTGGAGGAGTTGAAGTCCTTTCAGCCGGACTTTGAACTGCATTATTCTATCCGCGCTGCTATTGCCCATGGCGAGCGGGAGAATATTCATGATAACATCGCCATGTCCATCAATCAAAAAATTCTTGATGGCACTTCCAGTATCTATTCTCGTCCATGTTACGGCTATCGCAAATCAGAAGATGGTTCCCTTCTGATTGTTCCGGAGGAAGCTGAAACTGTTCGTCTCATCTTCAACCTTTATCTGTCTGGGTATAGTATTATCGGTATTATCCACGAACTCGAATCTCGTTCCATATCTTCGCCAACAGGAAAGCCGAAATGGTGTCGACGAGCGATCGATACGCTTCTCAGCAATGAAAAATATCGCGGTGGTTCGACTGCAACCACAGTTCTCATGAGCGACGCGCCTCAAAGCAAGCAGAGAGCAAGGTATTTGTTTTCCGATCATCATGAAGCAATTATCGACGAAAAGACCTTTATTGCTGTCGCGAAAGAAAAACAACGCCGCTGTAACATTGAAGTGGATGAAAATGGAGTTCATCGCAAGAAAACCCGATACACAGCAAAAATCAGAGTTTCTGGATCTCTCAAAGAAGAATAGACTACTCGATCGTCCGGATTAGTCTAAATTCAGTCTTCATACTCGGTGACGATTGCAGGAGGCTTTTGTATAGTATAAATCAAATCGTTACACGGTGTAACGATATAAAGCGTACACCGTGTAACGATTAAAAGCGTACACCGTGTAACGATATATCAGGGGTATTCATTTTTTGACGAGGAAAACGGCGGTCGAGTAGTTTAAAAAGCGACCTGCTACGCGGAAGGGGAGAAAGGATGAAATGAGGTTTTGACAGAAAAACAAGTCAATCTTGCATAACAAAGCCTAAATTGGGCTGATTTTCGGATATATCAGCCTATATTTGCATCTTCAACACTTGAAACCGCAAAAAGAAAGAACACCGACATTGTATCAATATCGGTGTCCTTTGGTGGTGCGATCGACGGGACTTGAACCCGTACCCTTATCGGACACGCCCCTCAAACGTGCGCGTATGCCAATTCCGCCACGATCGCGCGTTGCGGTTTTGCAACGATAGGTATTATATCGGATTTGGGGGGCGTTTGTCAAGATGATTTTCCGCTTTTTCTCAAACAATTGGGAAAAGCCTTTCCTGCATGACCTTTCCCTCAGGCAGCCGCTGCGCGCAGAGAGCCGGCGTTTTCACTCCTCCGCCGAATGCCCGTCCGGGAAAGAGGCAGACAGGTCGTAGGGCGTGGTTTGATATACGAAATAATCCAGCCAGTTGGAATAGAGCAGGTTGGCGCAGGAACGCCACCGGACCACCGGCTCTTTTTCCGGGTCGTCATCGGGGAAATAGTGTTGCGGAAGCTGAATGTCCACACCCGCGGCCACATCCCGCAGATACTCCTTTTTCAGGGTGTCGCGGTCGTATTCGGCATGGCCCATCAGGTAGACCTGGCGGCCGCCCTCGGTTTTCACGGCGTACACACCCGCTTCCGGCGAGGCGGCCAGGACCTTGAGGCCGGGCACAGCCTCGATATCCGCACGATCGACGGTGGTGTTCCGGGAATGAGGCACCCAGAAGCGGTCGTCAAAGCCGCGGAACAGGATGAAGTTGGGGTCCTCCACCGTATGCTCGAACACTCCAAACAGCTTGTGGGGCAGCTGACGCTTGGGAATGCCGTAATGATAGTACAACCCTGCCTGCGCGCCCCAGCAGATGTGCAAAGTCGAATGAACGTGCGTCTTGCTCCATTCCATGATTTCGCACAGCTCAGGCCAGTAGTCCACCTGCTCAAAGGGCAGGTGTTCCACCGGCGCGCCGGTGATGAGCAGGCCGTCGAACTTCTGATCCTTCACGTCGCAAAAGCGCTTGTAAAACGCCAGCATATGCTCCTGCGGCGTATTTTTGGCCACGCGTCCCGAAGGCGCGATCAGCTCCAGCTCGATTTGCAGCGGTGTGTTGCCCAGCACGCGGGCGAACTGCGTCTCGGTGTCCACCTTGGTGGGCATCAGGTTGAGAAGCAGAATGCGCAGAGGCCGGATATCCTGCGTCAGAGCGCGGGTTTCCGTCATCACGAAGATGTTTTCACGGGTCAGGGTCTCGGTGGCCGGAAGCTGGTTGGGAATCTTGATGGGCACAGGGTTCGCCTCGCTTTGACTGATGATGGCGTTCGCCGGTCAGATGGCGTCCAACGCCTGGGAGATATCGGCAATCAGGTCCTCCCGGCTCTCCAGGCCGCAGCTCATGCGCACCAGGCCGGCCGGTACGCCGGCCGCGCGCAGCTGCTCGTCGTTCATCTGGCGATGGGTGGAGCTGGCGGGGTTGAGGCAGCAGGTGCGGGCGTCGGCTACGTGGGTCTCGATAGCCGCCAGCTTGAGCGCCTTCATAAAGGCGCTGGCCGCCGCGCGTCCGCCCTTGAGCTCAAAGGATACCACGCCGCAGGAGCCGTTGGGGAGGTATTTCTGCGCCAGCGCGTGGTAGGGATCACCGGGCAGGCCGCAGTAAATCACCCGCTCCACCTTGGGATGGGCCGACAGGTATTCGGCCACCGCCTGGCCGTTTTCACAGTGGCGGGCCATGCGCACATGCAGGCTTTCCAGACCCAGATTCAGGTAAAACGCATGCTGGGGCGACTGGATGGCGCCCAGGTCGCGCATCAGCTGCGCGGTGCACTTGGTGATGAAGGCGCCCTCTTTGCCGAAGCGCTCGGCATAGGTGATGCCGTGATAGCTTTCATCCGGGGTGCACAGGCCGGGAAACTTGTCCGCATGGGCCATCCAGTCAAACCGTCCCCCATCCACGATGGCCCCGCCCACCGCCGTGCCGTGCCCGTCCATATACTTGGTGGTGGAATGGGTCACGATGTCCGCGCCCCATTCGAAGGGCCGGCAGTTGACAGGCGTGGCAAAGGTATTGTCCACGATCAGGGGCACGCCGTGCGCATGGGCAGCGGCGGCAAACTTCTCAATATCCAGCACGGTCAGCGCGGGGTTGGCGATGGTCTCGCCAAAGACGGCCCTGGTATTGGGACGGAACGCCGCGTCCAGCTCTTCCGCCGTACAGTCGGGCGCAACAAATGTGCAGGTGATACCCATCTTGGCCATGGTGACGGAAATCAGGTTGAATGTGCCCCCGTAGATGCTGGAGGACGCCACGATGTGGTCCCCGCAGGCGGCAATATTGAACAGCGCGAAGAAATTCGCCGCCTGGCCCGACGAGGTCAGCATGGCCGCCGTGCCGCCTTCCAACGCGGCGATCTTGGCTGCCACATGGTCGTTGGTGGGGTTTTGCAGGCGGGTATAAAAATCCCCGGAAGCCTCCAGATCAAACAGCTTGCCCATATCTTCGCTGGTGGCGTACTTGAACGTGGTGGACTGAATGATGGGAATCTGCCGGGGTTCGCCGTTGCCGGGGGTATATCCTCCCTGGACGCAGATGGTTTCAATGCGCTGCTGGCTCATGGTGGGGTGACTCCTTTCCTGCCCGCATGATAAAAAGGACGGGGCGCAAAGCATGCCGGTATCATCGCGGCGGGTGCGGGGGAAAAGCCCGTTTGCGCCGTACTGGCATCATAACGCGGGCGGGGGCGTATGTCAAGGGCGGAAGCCCGGATGGCCCTTGCGAAAACACCTTTCTACGGCACACACCTGCTTAACCTTCCGCGAGAATAAGCAGGAGGGATTGTATCTTTTGGCTGATTCGTTATTTTTTGAAAGGATACCTTATGCTGATTGGAGGAAAAACAATGAAAAAAAACATCCGACTATGCTTGATTCTGCTGTGTCTGAACCTGCTGGTATCCTTAACCGGCTTGGCGCAGACCGAAGAAACCATCTACTACGCCGCCCCGCACGATACTGCATCCTATCATGTGGACCCCGCCTGTCCGCTCATCCCATCACAGGACCGGGAGTCCCTGCTTACCCTGACCCCGGAAGCGCTCTCCGAGGCACCCTACCAGACCCTCCTTCCCTGCACACTGTGCTTCGGGCAGTTGGAAGGCAACGCACTGGAGGAGATGGCTAGAACCAACCCCTTTGTCTATCGCTCGCGCAGCGCCTATGACACTGCGAAAAACAGTACCCTGATCGCCCAGGCAGGCGCGTATCTCGCCGGACGCGATATGGACCCTGGCATCTACACCATCGAGGCGGATGCGCGTTGCGCAGGCGAAGCGCGCGTGCTCACTTGCGACGGAGAGGCGCTGTATGCCTATGCGCTGGAGGGAGAAACCCTTTGTTCGCTCTACCTAGGCGAGGGGATGACCGTGGAGCTGCCTGCCAACTGCCGCATGCGCCGGGTACGCTACAATCCGGTTTTTGAGGATCAGCGGCAGAAGCTCACCATCTCCCACCGCCGCTTCTTCACATGGATGGAACTGCCCACCTATGATTATCTCATTACGAACATCCCCGGCGAGGAGGCGTACTTCATCGTATCCACCATCGGGGCTGAAACGGGGAAAGAAACGCCTGTACGCACCGAGGTCCGGGAGGACGACACCGTATCATTGGAGCTGTGGCGACAGGACGACCGGTTTGTCGAGTTCGTCAACTGTATTGTATGGCCCGCCGAAGTCGGCGTAGGCTAAGGGAGGAAACAGACATGAAACAGATTTGAATCCTTTTTATGCTGCTGATGATGCTGTGTCCCTCTTTCTGTCCGCACCCCCGACCCTCAAAATCAAATTCTATCGCTTACACATGCGGTAGCATCAGCTTGTCGACAAAAGCTCATCTGAGGCGATCTTTTCCTACAGATGCTTAAGAAATGTTTGCGCCCAGAGGCGTAAACTACCCGCCTGCCCAGCAGAGCGAGCGATACGAATTCACTTTGGAGGATCTTCGGGTCTTCCAAACCTCTCGAAAGTTTTTTTGACAGGCTGTGGTGTCGCCTTCTTTAGGCCACGTCTCATACTGGCAAAAAACCATTTTGGAAGTTTTGTCGGGTCGTAGCCCTCAAAATGAAATCCAAATCATCTTGACTTCCTCATTTGGCATCCCTTAAGATGGCGTTTTTCTCATTTCTGCCAGGCAGTGATTCCATTCTACAATCTTACATCAGATACGCGATGGATTAGTTGTTATCTCCATGAACCCATTGCGCAATAATACCGTTCTTTCACAGCGCTTAACGACCTCAGGATCATGTGTTGCAATGAGTATAGTATTATTCTCGTGATGCAGGTTTGCGACAATGTCCATTAATTGCATTGCGCTTGACTCGTCCAGGTTGGTTGTTGGCTCATCGAGTATGAGTAGCTCCCAGGGTTTTATGATTGCTCGTGCAAACGCTAATTTCCTGATTTCGCCGCCTGATAGGTGGGCTGCTTTCTCTTTTGGATCTTGCGTCAAACCAACGAGTTTCATCACATCATGTACTTTGATATGAATCTGATTTTGTTCTAGTTTATGTGGTATAAGAGGTAAACGGAGATTCCACTCAATAGACTTCTCCAACACAACATTTCCTTGCTGAAACATCAAGGATATTTTATTCATATATAACTGTTGAAGTGCTCTGGAACCGCTCTTTCGCTTAAGCTCCTCCCCGAACAGCATGATCTGCCCATAATCTGGCGTGATGACACCGGTAAGAACATTAAGCAATGTAGATTTTCCACTGCCTGTTTTCCCAATCAGTGCAACCATTTCTCCCCTGGCAAATGCTCCGGTTACACGATCAAGAATCACTCTATCTCCATATCTCTTTGTTACGTTGCTGAATTCACATACATTCATAAATTGACCTCCTTCATGTACTCTGATCGCATACGCTTTTCATAGCGAAGCGCTATTTTTTTCAACAGGTAATATTCGCCAATATCCAATGCACACCACACCAAACCAAATTCGAAGCTCATCTGACGCACGCAACATATCATAACCGTTAAAATAATTTGAAATATCATGATGAAATAATAAACTGCATATCGTTTGAATGTAGAATAGCCGTTAATATATTTTAAGATGATCAAAGGAATAGCTCTTTTGATGTATGCACGAAACGTTAAAACATTACTGATAAGTTGAGATAAAAATAGAAATATTATGACAATCCCAAGTGCAGTCATCCTACTCCTCAATTCGCGCCGCAACGCGTTTATTGATTGTCGGAGCGACACAATCGATTGAATGTTATCATCAAGTCCTAATTCAGCAAGTTTTTTTGATATATTGAGTTTATATTCATCGCTTCCGCTGCCTATATATATTTTCAGCGGATCAAGAACACCGTTTCCCGTGATACACACTCGCTCGGTAATGAGGCTATTCTTCTCCGTGAGCACGCAAACAATTGCATTCTCACAGTATTCTGTGTCCGGCTGAAATGTAAAAAGCTTTTGTGATGGTTTTATGTGTATGATTTGTATACCTTCACTGTGCGTATTCTGTGGGACGGCGTACTGGCGCTCCAGCTTTAACATCTCATTTCGCCTTTCTCTGAAGAAAGCCATTATTTTACTATCTTGGCTGGCTTCCAGCGGGCTGAGTATGATGATGTCTGTTTCATCCTCACTTATATTTACTGTGCCACCTTCAGCGTCAATGATTGGAATGATGCCGAGATAATTGGGATTCACATACAATATGGGGACGCCGTTAACATCGGTGTCTTGCCTGCAATAGATTGCTCCATAATGGTTGAGCCAAGTGTATAGCTCGCCATTGATCGCAAGATCATTTTTGTTTACCTGGTCAAATATGATTTTTTCATCTTCTCCAACAAACAACTCCGGAACGACCCCATATTCGTTCTCATAAGTTTTCCATTCTGCTGTCCGAGGCAATCTGTTCATGATGTCCACTGTGTATTGATATGTTGCATAGGTTGTTCCGACAATCAAAGCGAGCGAAACAACTTTGATTACTATCTGTATGAGAGTAAAAATACCAAGCTTTATTTTCCCGTTGTCAATAGAATGATTGAAATAGTACAAAGACAGAGCGCCGAAACATATCATATGGATGAAGCAATAACAAACAAATACAGGAAGCAAAAATCCACTATTAGAGCACAAAGCAGCAATGGCAAGACCAATGATCAGCAGAAATGCAAATCCGTACCTTCCCACAATACATTCTGCTGTGTTGCAGAAGGACAGTCCGCTATACCGTGCTATACGAATGGCCTGCCTGCTTCGTTGTATATGTAGCATAATTGAAGCAAATAAAGCCATTAGGCTGATATATACAACGTTCCTAAAAGCATCTATGGATGGGTTAAGCGCTGATGCCAACAGCGAGGCAACGATCCAAATCATGCTTATATATACAGATAGCACAACTTCATCCCCCTGCACCATGTTACCAATATGATGCCCTTCCATATTTCGTTAGGTTAAACCCTTTATGCTACGTTACAGGAAGAGAATGCCAAGCATACTTTTCCGACAGGTTTACGCCGTCCGCCTACTGCGCCTTCCGCTCCGCCGGGCGGCGTAAGGAAACCTTGCTATGCAAGGCTTCCGCCTCCACCGCCCATGTCTTGGATTCGGATTTCACTTGGAGGGCCTGCGTGGACTCCAAGCCTACCTAAAAGGGTTTTTTGATAGTCTGACTATTTTGGTCATTCAATGTCGATTTGGTTAGTCCCAAACCGTTAACGCTGGGTTGACTTTCGCAGAGCCATACCATTTTACGATGCCGTTTTCATTAACCCGCATCAGGTGAGCTGCTCTCATTACTTTGTGGCCAAGAGCATTGCCATTATCCTATTATCCTCCGTCAGCCGTTGCTGTTCCATGACAGATAAACCTTTACCAGTTCCGGGCCGTCCGGTCCGGCATGCACATAAATCTGAAAGAATTCTCTGCTTTGCGGATTCCTCAGGACAAAATTCCAAACAGGGATTACTTCTTCGGGCACGGCGGGCGAACTGAGGACAAATTCGGCATACCAGAGCGGATATGCTTCCTCGCTCCAGCCGCCATCACCGCCATAATCCCGTGCCAGCACCTCCTTCGCAAAGGCGAGGCCCTCCTCATAGGACACTTCGTTTTCCTTTGGCAGGCCACAAATCGTATACGACTTGTCTGCGTTGAATCCGGGATACAGCTCCATCAGCTCAAGGATTTTATCGCCGATCATGGCTTTTTCCTGATAAGTCTGGTCAAAGCTTTCATCAGGAAATTGACGTTTGAACACCATGAGAATCTCCTCAGGCGTTTGCTCCGGAGAGGCCAGATGATCGTATTCCAGCGTGATTTCTCCGCTTTGCGAGAGGATGGAGAGGTGGTAAAGCCGGTTTCGGGCCGTGGAAACGCCGTTGTAAACGCTGATTGACCAGAGGGGCGCATTCGGATCATCGGTCAGGAAGGAAAAGGTCCAGGTAGCCGCCCGTAGCTCCTCCTCCGTTTCCTGCCTCAACGCAAGCAGGGATGCGATAGCGGCCTCCTGCGCCTGCTGTTGGGTGAGGTCCTCTTCCGCGGGCAAACCATAGCTGTGCGAAAGGACTTCCTCCAGGCTGGGCGGAATATAGAAACCAGGCTTTTGCCTGTATTCCTCGATGAGCGCGGGCAGCTCGGCCGCGAAGGCGTACTGCTTCTCAATGGTCCAGGTGCGAAAGGGGGTGCCGCCATTATAAGCATCGTAGTAGGCTACCAATGTGTCCTGTTGAGCACGTGCGGGCAGGAACAGAAAAATGCAGATGACCGTCGTCAGCAGGGCAAGCGTTTTCCTGAGGGTCATTTTTGTTCCTCCTGTTCTCGTTGCGCTGTTTTTCATTTTTGCACGGTAAATGCAGGGCAGGAAGCGCCGGGTCACTGCTCCAAAAACAGCAGCTGAAACCGCTGATCCAACTGACGGATCAGGTTTTCGCCATCCAACATGCCGGCGGCGTACTGCTTCAGCAGGCTTTCAATCTCCGTCTTCATTTCCGTGGTGGCCCGCCAGTAGGGGGAATCCTGGGGAATGTAGAGATAAGGTTCCAGCGCGCGATAGGCCGCGATCGCCTCCGCCGACACCAGATCCTGCCACGCTTCCAGCTCCGCAATGACGGCTTCCTGCTGGGTGACGGCGTCCTGCGCCTCCGCCCTGTGGGCGTCGTCAGCGCTGTCCAGCAGCGCGCGCCTGCGCTCAAGCTCCTGCCTTGCTTCCTCCAGCTGCGCCTTCACGCCCTGGTTGGGAATCGGGTCGTTCCGGTCGGGATAGAGGGTCAGCGTGGCGTCCGTCGCGCTGCGTTCAGTCGCATAGGTCAGGAAGGTGGCAGCCTCCTCCACGTGCTGGCTATACGGATTGACGATGGCCAGGAAGATGGTCGCCAGTGTGCGCTTTTCGCCGTTTTCCTCAAAGGGCGGCGCGGGAAGGAGCACCTTGTCGTAGGCGCCGGCCTCTCCCACGTTCAGGGGATTGCTGTCGCCGAGGGTGAAAATGGCGGCCGGACGGCTGGACATCAGCGCGTCATCCGCAGGGCTGGCCAGCACCTCATCCACGTTTTCAGACGGATAGTCCAATGCCTCAAGGGCGGCGAGCACCTGCCGGAACGCCGGCGTATCAAAGGACAACGGCTGATCGGAGCGCTCGTACTGCGTGATGTATTCCGACACGACCATCTCCAGATAGGGATAAAGGCGCAGATCGTAGCCGTCGTAAGCGGTGCTTGCAAAGGTAAAGTCATACTCGCCCGCCTTGTCCCAATCCCAGTCAAGCTGCATCTGCAGAAATTCCGTCATTGTTTCGGGAATATGATCGTATCCCGCGGCCTTCAGCAGATCCGGACGCACGGACCAGGCGCTGGCATAGAGGGAGATGGGAAGCGCAAAAATCTGATCTCCATGGGTAACCGCCTGCTGAAGCTGAGGAACCATGGTTCCGACGCTCTCACGCAGCGCCGGATAGGGCGAAAGGTCCCTAGCATAGCCCTTGTCAATCAGGCTCCAGACATTCCAGGAATCCGGCAGCACATAGATATCTGTCGACGAATCCCGGCTTTGAATGGCGGAGATGAACTGCGTGCGGCTGACGGAGAAATCGTTGTCGATCACCAGTGGGATCTCCGGGTGGTCGCTCATGAAGGCGGGAATCATGTACGGGTCGAACCCGTAACCCCGCACCACCAGCGGCGAATCCTGCTCCGCCTGCACCGCCCAGGGCATCGTCCACAGGGCCAAAATCAGAAACCATACAAAGCATTTCCGCATATTCAGGATCTCCTTTCTCTCTGCGATGGATGGATGGGGTATTCGGCCACATACGCGGGGTTCTGCGCATAAAACGCATTCGGCAACGCGACTTTTTGACAAATCATTCCACTATGGAAACGAACAGGAAGTAAAAAAGCTTCCCACGATATTCCATTTTGCTTTCGGGCTGGTCTACAGAAGGGATTGCGCCCATGGCCTGGGGCATGACGGAACCTGTAAGCGGCCCGCGTTTCATATCGGGGCACAAAGAGCGGCCGGCTTTGCGTCATGCAAAACCGGCGTTCCCAATCGGCAAGCTGCACCTCCATCGCTGACGTGCATCAGGTGTTCTCTTCCCGCTCGACAAACCAGTACGGCTCGTCGTGAAACAGCACGGCGATGCTTCCCTCCGCCTCGCACACATAGCGGATTCCCTGTCCGCCCGCCTTGAGCGACGCGGCCTGGCGCACGTCCAGAATCCGGTCGATGCGAAAGACGGGACCATCCTCCCCCCGGAACAGCAGCGGACGGATGCTGCCATCCAGCCCAAAATCGGCCCGTACCTTCACATAGCGCTTGCAGGGGTTTTCCGGTCTGCGTCTCCTTAACTCCATGGCGTCTCTTCCTCCTTATCCCGCATAGAACGGCACGGGGTGCACCGTATGCTCCTCCCTGGGGTTCAACTGCGCATATTGCCCGTCAGCGAGCACCACCGCCCGGCGCACGATCTGATGCCCGAAGCGGCGGCGCAGCCCGTCGATGGCGCTTTCCAGACGCTCGGTTTTGATGCGCCGCGCCTCATCGCCCAGAAAATCCAGCTGGACAGGGGCGTCGTCCGGGGTCAGCGCCGAGCAGCTCAGACCCGCGCTGCGGTAGGGAAAGCCGCCGGCGAAGCGCCCGTCAAAGAGCCGCACGGCTGTCTGCGCAATCTCCCCCGTCAGGTTGGTGGCTCGCGGCAGCGTCTGCTGGCAGGAGCGGGTTACAAGCTCGGCGTTTCGCGCGCTGATGCTCACGCACCGGGCCCGCAGCCCTTCCTGACGC
>ENA-ORML01002291-ORML01002291.1-human-gut-metagenome-genome-assembly--contig:-NODE-2291-length-13099-cov-4.102883_pt1 | contig 13099 bp, 10 predicted proteins | sample MGYA00242103_ERZ508995 | MGnify/ENA primary metagenome ERZ508995 (study PRJEB26280, sample SAMEA2338702) | human gut metagenome | biome: human gut; feature: human-associated habitat; material: faeces...
GGACAAAAGATAGTCAAGATATTCAAAATATAATAAAGCGCGCAGATGAATTAATGTATTCAAATAAGCAAGAATATTATTCAACGCATAAAACAACAGGACGCTATAGACATGATAAAACTTTACAATATTTATCGAATCCAGATATTCTTGATTTGAAAATATCTCAAGGACAATTTCATGTATATTTGCAGGCAAAAATAGATGTTAAAAGTTGTGAGTTAGTCGGAGCAGATGCATTAATAAAATACAAAGATGATTCTCAATTTATACAGTCACCTGATAAATTTATTTCTATATTAGAGGATTCTCATCAAATTGATAAGATAGATTTTTTTGTATTTGAGAAAATATGTCAGCAATTACAAGAGTGGAAAAATGCAAATAAAAAATTATTTCCAATATCAAGTCATTTCTCAAGAAGTACCTTTATGAAATCTGATTTTTTAGAAAGACTCGAAACAACAGTAGAACTATATGATGTTCCTAAAAAATATTTAGAAGTAGAGATTACTGAAAATATGTTTACCACAAATTATAAAGAAGTAAAAGAACGAATTACTCAAATTAGATCAGCAGGATTTATTGTTTCAGTTGATGATTTTGGTATTGAAAGCTCGAATCTTGCTCTTTTAGCAACAGCTCAATTTGATATTCTCAAAATAGATAAAAGTTTTATATCAGATGTTGTATCTAATAAAAACACCAGAACTGTTATTGAGTCTATGGTTGATGTTTGTACAAAAATGAATATTAAACTTATTGCTGAAGGTGTTGAAAATAAAGAACAATTAAATGTATTAAAAGAATGTGGAATTAGAACAGTTCAAGGTTTTTTGTTTAGTAAACCTATACCAATGATTGAGTACGAATGGAAGTATATGAAATAAATGGGAAAATATAAAGAGGATAGAATATGAAGAAAACAGATTTACTGGAAAATAAATTAAAGACTAAGGGAATTCTTGCTTTTTTAATCATTATTAGTGTCATAGCATTACTTTGTTCATTGCTCATTAAGCGTGGTTCGGATATAGCCAATAATGAAGTCAATAGATATTTATCAGAGATTTCACAACAGACTTCCTATAAGGTGAATCAAGGAATAGATATGAATATTGATAAATTAACGACCATAGGGCGTTCTTTAAGATATTTAAATAAAGAAAAGCAAGAGAGTTATATTAAGGAAATATTAGCTGACAGTGCTTATGAATGGATAGGCATTGTCTCATCTGAAGGAGTTATAAGGACTACAAATGATCAAGGTGTTCATCTAAATAATTTACAGATTATTCAAGAGGTTTTACAAGGTCAATCTGTAGTAAGTGAAGAAATCGTAGAAAATTCACAAGGTGAAAAGGGGACACTTTATGCAGTACCATATCAGGAAAATAATGAAAAAAATGTACTTGTTGGATGGATGCCCAGTGATACAATGAGGTTATTATTAAATACAGATACATTTGATGGAACAGGATTCTCGCATATAGTATCAAAAAATGGGAATTTCATATTGTATTCAGCAAATTCTAACTCAGCACTTAAAGGAGATAACTTCTTTACTTCATTAGAAGAGCAAGGAAAAGTGAGTGATGGCTATCATTTAGAATCTATGAAAAAGAATCTTTTAGATGGGAAAGATGGTGAAATTGAATTTACAATTGGTGATAATGAGGAGCGAGCTTTGATATATACAGCTTTAGATGAGGGGAATTGGTATCTCTTATCTATTGTTCCACCTGACATTTATAATACTCTCATTAGTTCATATATATTTCAATCTGTTTTAACAGTGGCAGGCAGTGTATCAGTGTTGTTCATTTGTTTGTTTATAATGATATGGTGGGTAACGAAGAATAAGAATCAAGAAATTTATAATATTGCTTTTGTTGATCCCATTACTCTTGGGTTTACACAGCCACGATTAAAAATAGAAATAGATGAATTGATGAATCATTTTGAACCTTTCTCTTTTATTACACTTGATTTAAAGAAGTTTAAATTAATTAATGACTCATTTGGCAGTTATGAAGGAAATAGGGTCCTTAATCACGTATATCATTGTATAAAGAAAAACTTAAATGATAAGGAATCAGTATCAAGAATTAATGCTGATAACTTTGATATTATCTTTAAGACAATTGATAAAGAAGAAATATCTGAACGTTTAACAAAGATAGCAACAGATATTAATGAATTTAATAAGGAACGAGAAATTCCTTATTTTATACCCATTATTTGTGGAACGTATATTGTAACACAAAAAGATGATACAATGATTACTATTCATGACCGTGCTAATGCGGCACGAAAGAAAAATAAACAAAATGGACAGTTACTTTGCAATAATCTTTTTTATGAAGAATTAGAAAGACTTAATATGATCAAAGAAAAAGAAATTGAAAATTCAATGGAAAAAGCATTAGAAAATCATGAGTTTGAAGTTTATCTTCAACCAAAGGTATGTTTAAAAACAGGCAAGGTTATAGGTGCAGAAGCCTTAGTTCGTTGGATACATCCAACGAAAGGAATGATTTATCCAAATGATTTTATACCATTATTTGAAGAGAATGGCTTTATTTTAAAGTTGGATCAATATGTTTTTGAAGAAGTGTGTAAATTATTACGTAGATGGATTGATGAAGAAAAGCCACTTCGAAGAATTTCTGTTAATCTTTCACGTAATCACTTAAATAAACAAGGGTTTTTAAAAGAATATAGTGTAATTCAAAAAAAATACAATGTACCACCAGAACTATTAGAAATAGAATTAACTGAAACAATTGTTTTTGAGAATCTATCCTTGCTTAAAGATATTATTGATGATATTCATAATATGGGGTTTCTATGTTCAATGGATGATTTTGGAAGTGGTTATTCTTCACTTAATGTTTTAAAAGAGGTGCCTGTAGACATATTAAAGCTTGATCGCATTTTCTTTGTCAATGAAGCTACAAAACGCAGCAATGATGTTGTTCAAAGTGTCATTGAATTGGCAAAGAAATTAGATATGGAAACTGTTGCTGAGGGAATTGAAACAATCCCTCAGGTTGAGAGTCTACAAAAGATGCAATGCGATATTATTCAAGGATATGTTTTTGCAAAACCAATGCCTATAAGTGAATTTGAAGAAAAATATAATAAAGATCTTGCCATTATTGATGTAAATCATTAAATAAAAATATCCTTTGAAACAGAAGATAAAATTAAATCTGTGAATGAGGATATTTTTTGATATAAATGAAAATATGAATAAACATTTTAAGCTAATGGTAACAAGTTTCTTTACCGATGTAACATTATGAACTTATTTTGCTATAATGGTTAATGAAGATTAACGAAAGAGATGAGACTATGAGCAAACATGAAGTTATAATTAACAAGGAAAAGTGTATAGGATGTCAAATGTGTATAAAAGATTGTCCTGCACATAACATTGAATTCAAAGACAAGAAAGCAGCAATTATTGATAAAGAGTGTATAATGTGTGGTCATTGTGTTGCTATTTGTCCAAAAAATGCAGTTATTATAAGTGGCTACACAGATCATCCTATAATAAGGGAGAAGGATGTAAACTTAAATCCCAATGATATTTTAAATACAATACGTTTTCGAAGAACAATTAGGCAATTTCAAAAGAAAAATATTCCACAATCAGTGTTAGAGCAAATTGTAGAAGCAGGAAGGCTCACACACACAGCCAAAAATATGCAGGATATTTCAATGATAGTATTAGATAAAGAAAAGTCAAGAGTAGAAAGAATGGCAGTTCAACTCTTTAGAAGAATAAAGCCATTTGCAAATCTATTCAGCTCTATGATAAAAAGAACGAATATAACTGATGATTTCTTCTTTTTTGAAGCTCCTATAGCAATAGTCATTGCCTCAAAAGATCCAATTAATGGTGCATTGGCTGCTCAAAATATGGAATTCGTTGCAGAAGCAAATGGTTTAGGTGTTTTATATAGTGGTTTTTTTTCAATGGCAGCAAATCATTCATGGCAAATTAAAAGAATTTTGGAATTACCAAAAGGGAAAAAAGTTATAACAACCTTGGTTTTAGGTTATCCTAAAGTTAAATATCAGAGAAGTGTGCAAAGAGAAAAGAGCGACATTAAATTTTTATGAGGTGAATATATGGAAAAAGAATGTCAAGAAAGATTAGAACAAATTACTTATGGATTTAAGGAATGTCAAAAAGCACTCATAGCAATAGGAGATGAAACAAGGCAAGTTATTTTACTTGTTTTATTACAGAGTGATTTATCAGGTATACGTGTTGGAGAAATAGCTAAAAAAGCTCATTTAACAAGACCATCAGTATCTCACCATTTACAGATACTGAAAGAAGCTGGAATTGTAAATATGAGAAAAGAAGGAACGAAAAACTTTTATTATATAAGTGGAGATGAAACACGTTGGAAGGAAATTGTTGATTTGGTTGAACTTATATATGAAGGCGTTTTGCATATTAAAAAATAGGGAGGAATAAATGATGATTTTATATTTTTCGGGTACTGGTAATAGTCAGTATGTTGCTCATATCATTAGTAAAGAAATACATGATGATGTACTTAATCTATTTGATAAAATACGTACTCAAGACTACACAGCTTTAAAATCTTCCAAACCATGGATCATTGTTGCACCTACATATGCGTGGAGAATCCCACGCATAGTAAATGAATGGTTAAAGAAAACACCACTTCATGGAAATAAAGATATTTATTTTGTGATGACTTGTGCAGGTTCAAAAGGAAATGCAGGATACTATCTTAAAGAATGGTGTCAAGATAAAGGACTTCAATATAAAGGTTGCACACAAATCATTATGCCAGAAAATTATATTGCACTTTATGATACAACTTCTCCAGAATTAATTCCTGAAATTTTGGAACAAGCATATCGTTGTGTTTTAAAGAGTGTTTACTATATTAAAGAAAATAAGTCATTCCCTGAATCATCAATAACACTAAAGGACAAAGTAAGTAGTGGAATTGTTAATGATCTTTTTTATCCTTTATTTGTACAAGCTAAAAAATTCTATGGAAATGATAATTGTATCTCATGTGGCAAATGTGAAAAACTCTGTCCTTTAAGTAATATAAAACTTATAGAGGGTCAACCTATATGGGGAAATCATTGCACGCATTGTATGGCTTGTATTTCTCGCTGTCCAAAAGGTGCAATTGAATATGGAAAGAAGACAAAAGACAGAATTCGATATGTTTGTCCAAAATAACAATTAAAAGTATTATATAAAAACGGAGGCTTGATATCTTATTTATCATTTCTCCGTTTTATTTTTAATATAAATATAAGTTCGTAAATGTTAACTTTTACGAACTTATAATTTTACCACTATATTCCCATATATTTACTAATATTTTATCCTATTTAACGTATTATTACAAGGTTTTTAAAAGTTAACAATTATAAACTCAATGTTTACGAAGGTTGTATAAAGTCTCATCAGAACTCAACATTTACACAAGGACTTATAATTTAAATATACACTATATAGACGACAAAGAGAGGAAAGGTAATATATGAGAAAAAAAGTTTTATTGAAAGTATCAGCTTGTTGTTTGGTAGTAATTATGTCCTTTAATGTATTGATTCAGGGAACATTAGCTACAAAAGAGAAATCTACAATACCAATATCTCATGATGATACAGAAACAGTTAGTCATAGCAAAAATACACCTAATCCAGAAACGGATTTTGATTTTAGTTCTTCTACAGGAACTATCACAAAATATAAGGGTTCTGCTGGAACAGTTATAATTCCAGATACAATTGGTGGCATTCCAGTGAAAGTCATAGGCGATGATGCCTTTAATTATGCTAGAATTAATAAGAAAGTTCTTTCTATAACATTACCATCAACATTAAAATCCATAGGCAATTCTGCATTTTATAATCAAGATATTTCATACATTGATTTTCCAAATGGACTTGATAGAATAGAAGGACAAGCCTTTTTAAATTGTACTCAATTAAAAGAGGTTATATTACCTGATTCAGTATCAACATTGGGGGAAAGTGCTTTTAAACAATGTGAATCTATTGAAAAGGTTGTGTTATCTAGTAACTTGACTGAGATACCGAATTCATGTTTTTACTCTTGGACAAAACAAGGAGCCCTTAATGACATTATATTTAAAGAAGGTCTAGAGGTCATAGGGGCAAATGCATTTATGAATCAAAGTCTAAAAAATGTACAGCTTCCTAATTCAGTTCGTATTATTGATCAACAAGTGTTTGCAAGGCAAGCAGACGCGAGTAATCATGGAGATTTTTATATTGGAACTGGCATTGAAGAGATTCGTTCCCAAAATGGTATTCCAAATATAGCAAATGCATTTTCAGGATGGAAAGGTAGAATTATATTTCCGCTTACAAAAGATGTCATAGACTCTAGAGGAGCAAATGCTATATTAGATTATCCCAATAGTTCATTCAAGGTGTTTTATGCAAATATTGTAGATTATAATACAAATGGTGGAAATCCAGCAAGTATACCAAGTGAAACAGTTTTATTTGAAGATACTATAAAAAGTATTCCTGTTCAACCAATTAAAGATGGCTTTTCCTTTGCAGGCTGGTACAGTGATAGTGCTTTAACTAATCTATGGAATTTTACAACTTCAAAGGTAACATCAGATATAACTTTATATGCAAAATGGGTTCCCATTGAATGGACAATCACTTTTGACACAAATGGTGGAAGTGCTATAGAAAAACAAAAAGTCAATATGTATGACTTCATTTCTGAACCGTCTACTCCAATTAAGAATGGTTACACTTTTGCAGGCTGGTACAGTGATAGTGCTTTAACTAATCCATGGAACTTTACAACTTCAAAGGTAACATCAGATATGACTTTATATGCAAAATGGGATGAATCAAATTCTCATTTAACTGAAATAGATGAAAATACTATAATTGTTACAAAACCATCTAATACAAACAATAACATTAACACATCAGATAGTACCAATACTCATTTATATATTTTTTTTACAGTTTTATCTCTTTTAGCTTTTGGTATTGTTATTTTTAAAAAGAAAAACATTTAAAATATGATATAAGCTTTGTTGATGGTATTCATATTGGTGAATTTGCAGATCATTAATACAACATACTGATTAATCAGTACTTTCGTTTGAAAGAATGAAACATATATATTATAATATATATAAATGAGAAAGAGAGAAAGGAGATTAATTATGGAAAAAGAAGTGCTAGACTATGTGATTGAAAAAACACATGAATTAATGAATGCATCATCTTGTTGTAATGAAGCAAAAGAAGCTGCTCAATCATGGTTGGACGCTATTGGAACAGAAGATGAAGGTATTGAAACAGAAAAGTATATTGCTGAGTTAGAAGAAGATATTGGAACTATTGATGGCTTGATAGATTTTGCTGGATCTGAGTATGGTATAAAACACTTTGGAGTTGAAACTGCTAAAAGTATTTTAGAACATGCGAAGGAAATAAAGGCTCAAGGTGCAAAGTATTGCGATTGTGCTGCATGCCAAGCTGTTGCTGCAATTCTTGAAAAGAAAGATGATTTACTTTATTTGATGAAAAAAGATTAATTTGATAATAGTCATGAAAAGAGTAAAATGATACATGAACTGCCTCCAATCTGTTAGATTTTTGGTCTAAGTTTTTGGGGGCAGTTCATACAGTGGTTTACTCTTTTTATTTATAAGTATAATTATAAAGTGTTTGTGAATATATGAGAAGTATAGTAAAATATGAAAAAATAGAAAATAATAGCGAGGTTAATGAATGAATAGAAAATATCCTAAAATTATTCTTTCCGAAGAGGGAGAGAAGTGGTTAGATAATGGTCAAATGTGGATGTATAAAAACAATGCAGTTGATATTGATGAAACAATTGAAAATGGATCATTGGTAGATATTATGACAACTAGAGGAAGATATATGGGAACAGGTTTTATTTCTAAGAATAGTCATATTACTGTTCGTATTTTATCAAAGAAAAGTGATGAAATCATTGATAGAGATTTTTTTAAGAAAAGAATCCAATTTGCATATGATTTTCGTAAGACACTAGAACTAGATAATATTGAGAATTGTAGACTTATTTTTGGTGAGGCAGATCAGCTGCCAGGATTAACTGTTGATAGATATAATGACATTTTGGTCACACAAGTGAGTTCATATGGATTAGATGTTATAAAAGACATGATTTATGAACTGTTGCTTGAAGTTTTAAATGAAGATGGGCAAGATATCAAAGGGATTTATGAAAGAAATGATATAAAGATAAGGGCAAAAGAAGGGTTGTCATTAGAAAAAGGTTTTTGGAGAAATGCTCATTTACCAACAACAACAATTATCAATGAAAATGGAATTTTATTACATGTTGATGTAGAAAATGGTCAAAAGACAGGATATTTTTTAGATCAGAAAGCCAATAGAGTTTTATTAAGAAAAATGGCACATGGTAAAAAAGTATTGGATTGTTTTAGTCATACAGGAGGTTTTGCATTAAATGCTGCATATGGTAAAGCAAAAGAAGTACACGCAGTTGATGTTTCTCAAACTGCTTTGAACCAGGCCTATGAAAATGCTAAATTAAATCATTTGGAGAATAAAATGAGGTTTATAAAAGATGATGTTTTTGATTATTTAGATAAATGTAAAGTCGGGCAGTATGATATTATTGTCTTAGATCCACCTGCATTTACAAAATCAAGAAGAACAATTGATCATGCTTATAATGGATATAAAAAAATTAATATGAAAGCTATGAAATTATTAGGTAGAGGTGGATATCTCATCACATGTAGTTGTTCACGTTTTATGGAAACTGATAATTTTGAAAAGATGTTGCGTGAATCTGCTCTTGAAAGCGGAGTGACTCTAAAACAGGTATCTGTGACACAACAAAATCATGATCATCCTATTCTTTGGACAATGGAAGAAACATCTTATTTAAAGTTTTATATTTTCCAGATTATTTAGTATATTTAAATAATGAAGAAGTTTAATGTATAAACTTCTTTTTTAATGGTGCATTTTAAAAAATTCTTTTCATGTGATTGAATCACAGAACTTATCAATATATTTATATAAAATATATTTGAAAAGAGGTTATAAAAATGTTAAAGACTTTAATTATTGGTGGAGTTGCTGGCGGAGCGACAACAGCAGCTCGTTTGAGACGTCGTGATGAAGAACGAGAAATTGTTATTTTAGAACGTGGTGAATATATTTCTTATGCAAATTGTGGATTACCTTATTATATTGGTGATGTTATTAAGAGTAGAGATACTCTATTATTACAAACACCAGAAGCAATGAAGGCAAAGTTTAATATTGATGTGAGAACACAACATGAAGTTATTAAAATTAATCGTCAGAATAAAAATGTTGTTGTTAGAGATTTAAAGAATGGGACAGAGTATATTGAAGAATATGACTCTTTGGTTATTGCGACTGGCTCATCTCCTATTCAACCACCTATTCCTGGTATTCATAATGAAAATATTGTTTCGTTATGGAATGTAAAAGATACTGATTTTATTAAGAATTATATTCAAGAACATAAACCAGAAAAGGTTACTGTTGTTGGTGGGGGATTTATTGGATTAGAAATGGCTGAAAATCTACACACTCTTGGAATGAAAGTCAGCTTAGTAGAGTTACAGAATCAAGTTATGGCACCTATTGATTTTGAAATGGCACAATTATTGCATGAGAATATAACAATGAATAATGTTGATTTATATTTGAGTCATGGAGTAAAGGAGTTTATTCAAAAAGATAAACAAACGATTGTCTGTTTAAATGATGGTCAGCAGATTATTAGTGATTTGGTTATTTTGGCATTAGGAGTGAAGCCAAATAGTTCATTGGCGAAAGAAGCAGATTTGAATATCAATGAACGTGGAGGCATTATTGTTGATGAATATTTAAGAACTTCAGATAAAGATATCTATGCAGTAGGTGATGTTATTGAAGTAGACAATTTTGTGTTAAAAAATAAAACAATGATACCGTTAGCTGGACCAGCAAATAAACAGGGAAGGATCTGTGCTGATAATTTGGTTGGTGATTGTAAGATTTATCAAGGAAGTTTAGGCAGTTCAGTTGCAAAGGTTTTTGATTTAACAGTTGCTAATGTAGGAGTTAATGAGAAAATGCTGCAAGCATTAGGAAAGAAAAAAGATAAGGACTATCTAACAATCATTATTAATCAAAAATCACATGCTGGTTATTATCCTGGTGCCACTCCATTGACTTTAAAATTAATATTTGATTTTGATGGACAAATATATGGTGGACAAATCATTGGTCAGGATGGAGTTGATAAACGAATTGATACTTTAGCTACAGTGATGCGTTTAAAAGGAACTATTCATGATTTGGCAGAATTAGAACTTTCATATGCACCACCTTATTCTTCAGCAAAAGACCCCGTGAATATGCTAGGTTTCGTGGCTGAAAATGTATTAGATAATTTGGTAAAATTCATATATCCTCATGAATTTGATCAACTGGTTCAAAATCATCCAAATGATCATATAGTGTTAGATATAACGGAAGATGTCGAAAGAATGGTATATCATATCAAAGATTCTTATCATATACCATTAGGGCAATTACATGAAAGGATTAATGAATTAGATAGAAATAAAACAATTATACCTTATTGTGCTATAGGTGTACGTTCTTATAATGCTGCTAGAATTTTAATGCAGAATGGATTTTCAAAAGTAAAAGTATTAGCTGGAGGAACTGCCTTTTATAAATCAATGCATTATCTAGAAAACAATTTATCTGTTCAACAACAAAAACAGGAAATTATTCCTGAAGATAAAGAACTTAGAATTCTTGATTGTACAGGATTACAATGTCCTGGACCAATTATGAAAGTTAACGAGGTTATGGCAACTCTAGAAGCTAATGAAGTATTAAAAGTTTCAGCAACAGATATGGGATTTATAAGAGATATTGGAACATGGTGTCAACGTACAGGGCATACATTGTTAAAAAGTGAACGCAAAGGAAAAGAGAATTTTGCTTATATTAAAAAAGATATAAATGAATGCCCAATTCATCAGGCAGTTGAGATTCCACAAGGAAAAACAATGGTTGTCTTTAGTGGTGATTTAGATAAGGTATTAGCATCATTTATTATTGCTAATGGAGCAGCTGCAATGGGTAGACCAGTGACAATGTTCTTTACTTTCTGGGGATTAAATGCACTTCGTAAAACTGAAAAGCAACATATTAAGAAATCATTTATTGAAAAGATGTTTGGAATTATGATGCCTCGAGGAAGTGAGAAATTAAAACTATCCAAAATGAACATGGCGGGTATGGGAACAAGTATGATGAAAAAAGTTATGAAAAATAAAAATGTGAATTCATTAGAAGAATTAATGAGTCTCGCCCAATCTAATGGTGTTAAATTGGTAGCATGTACTATGTCTATGGATATTATGGGGATTACAAAAGAAGAGTTAATAGATGGTGTTGAACTTGCAGGTGTAGCCAGTTATTTAGGTGATGCGGAAGAGTCAAATGTAAATCTATTTATTTAAAAAACTGGAATATTCCAGTTTTTTACTTTGTTAAATTCTTTAATTTTTGATAATCAATAATTTCAATCTGACCCCTAGATAATCTTACGAAACCTTCCTCACTAAAATATTTCAACATTCTTGTGACAACTTCACGTGCACTACCAATAAGTTTGGCAATTTGTTCATGTGTTGCTTTAATTATATAATTGTTACTATGATCAGCTTCTTCAATTAAAAAGAGCGCTAAACGTTGATCAAAACTCATAAACAGAATTTGTTCCATTGCCCACATCACTTTTGAAAAACGGTCAGTTGCAGTTTTATATGCAAATAATTCTACATGGGCGTTTTCATGTGCAATTTTACCAAAATCAGTTGAATTAATTTGTAGAGTTTTACAATCAGTATTTGCGTCTATATAAATATCAAAAGTAATATTTTGTAAAATGCAAGATGCTGATAAGACGCAAATATCACTTTCATATAATCGATAAAGAGTAATCTCACGTCCATCAGGAGACAACATATAGACTCTTAGACACCCGCTTTTAACAAGAATAACACCTAGACATTCTATGTCACCATTATAGAGTGTTGTATTTTTTAAGTATGTTTTAGAAAATGCTTTTTCTTCTATGTGATTCTTTTGTTCGGGAGTTAATTGCTTCCAAAAAGGAAAACTATTCATCAATAACTTTAAGTCACTTTTTTCTAACATGAAATCACCTCTAGACTAATCATAACCAATTCGTTCTCAAATAACAAGGTGTGTGAATTAAAGATTATATCTTTATAGAGAGAATCTACTATTATTATATATATGATTTGTGATTTATGATAGAATATGAAAGATAGAGGGGAAGTATAGGAGAGGTTAATATGCAAGTTTTACTGAGTTTATTAATTGGTTATGTTGCTTTATATATTGTTATTTATCTACATGAAGTTGGACATGCTATTTGGTATTGTCGATTTGGTTGTAAAAAGCATTGGTATCATGTCACTGTTGAACCCTATTTGTTTTTTTCTACACCTTTGCCAGTGGATATAGAAAAAGCTGATAATCTGAGTTCCAACAAGGATATCATTGTTTCTTATGGGGGTATACTGAATAATCTTATTTTTACTTTTATTGCATATTTCCTTATTTGTAGAATCAATATAATGGATTATTATCTATCTTTATTTTTGTGGATGTTTTATACATTACATATTTCAGAAATAGTAAGTTATATGTTTATTGGTAATCTGTATCTAGTAAGTGATATGAAGAATATTGCAAAAAGAAAACCTTTATTGCGTTGGGTTAATTTGGTCATAGGAATCATTTTAACATTAGGGTATGTATGGATATTGACAACAATTCCACAAGAATTATTTATATATATATTAATATATAATCTACTTACAATTGTATGCATGGGATTAGGACGGATAATTTTTACTATAAAACATGGTAAGGGCTCATAAAATTTGTTTTAAAGGAGAAGAAATAACTTTTATTACATGTATATCTTCACCTT
>ENA-ORML01002316-ORML01002316.1-human-gut-metagenome-genome-assembly--contig:-NODE-2316-length-12924-cov-2.887326_pt1 | contig 12924 bp, 7 predicted proteins | sample MGYA00242103_ERZ508995 | MGnify/ENA primary metagenome ERZ508995 (study PRJEB26280, sample SAMEA2338702) | human gut metagenome | biome: human gut; feature: human-associated habitat; material: faeces...
GCATCCAGCGCTTCCGGCCGCGCGTCAGGCTTTGTTTATTCAGAAGAGGCGGACAAAGGTTTGCTCAAGGGCCAGTATGTGGGCGGTATTCTTGGGTTTGGCTCGGACTGCCTGTTGCTCGAATGCAGCACGGAGAGTAAGGGCTATATTCTCGGCTCAGATTATGTGGGCGGCATTGTTGGCGGATTGACGCAGCATGCGAATAACTTCAGTCGAATCGGCGGCGGGATCAGCGTTACGACCAATGCCGGTTATGTTATCGGTTATAATTATGTGGGCGGCATTATCGGAAAAAATGACGGCAGCAACAAGGTAGAAAACTGTGTCAATAACGGTGTGGCGGCGGGCTATACGTCCTATATCGGCGGCATTGTCGGTTATAATGGTGAAGGAGCAACGGTCAGCAACTGTGTCAGCTATATCTCTGATCACAGCGGAGAGATTTTCAATCGGATTGTCAACACATGGAAGGCTGCCGGAAGTTATGCGGGCGGCATTGCCGGCTATAATAATGGAACGGTAGAATTTAAAGGTACAAACAGCCAGATTACTGTAAAATCCGTGTCCGGCATTGTTGTCGGCTAGGATTATGTGGGCGGTGTTGTCGGCTTTAATGATACGAAGGGCAATCTGGATGTGGATTACACGTTGATTGGCGGACGCATTTACGCCTATGGCGACTGTGCGGGCGGGTATATCGGCCTGAATGCATCGACAGGCATATTAACGGATGAAATTGAAATCAAGCCTTCCAGCGTGGACGGCAGATATTGCGTGGGCGGCTGTATCGGCGCCAATGTGGCAGAATTGGAAAAGGATATCACGATGGACGGTTTCCGCACAAACAATAGACTTGGAAGTTTGACGGCAAAGGCATTTGCCGGCGGTGTCATCGGTTACCAGAGGACTTATACGGCCGGACAGTTTGGAAATTCCTATGGCGGAAGTATGCTTTCTTATATGCAGCAGCACAAGTATGAGATTTTGCCTCAGCTCGATAATGAGAATCTTCCTACGAAGGTTACGCCATCAGACAATTTATATCAGTTGACTTTAACGGATAAAAATAATAATCAGAATTCCCTGTCCTCGGCCATTAACACATTGCCTGTCTCTGCCCGGATGTATGTGGGCGGTGTGCTGGGCTATTGTGAGAATGGCAGTAAACTGACAATAAAGAACTGCAAAAATGAAGGAAGGATTTCTAAAGTTTCCGATGCAAACGGAGTAGGCGTTGCGCGATATCTGGAAGACAACGGTTTTGATGCATCGGAAGTCGATTCGGATATTAAAACAGATATGGCGGGCGGTATCATCGGGGTCAATCTCACCAATCAGGTCATTGACCACTGTGCAAACTCGGGAAGTCTTACCGGTTTCACCTGCCTTGGCGGTGTGGCCGGCTTCAACGGCGGCGGCGTTTTCAATTGTGAGCTGGCCGGAAACTTCGGCAATGCCAGTCAGGATTATGTGGGCGGTATTGCGGGATTGAATATTAAAACTTCCTCGACTCCGCTGAACTATAAAGATGTTAAAGGAAAAGAATGGAACAGCTATGTTCCGGGGACAATTGCGGTCTGCCGGGTCAATAACGGCGTGACGGTTACCGGGCGGAATACAGTGGGCGGTATCGCAGCCTATAATCTTTCCGGCGGCGTGATTCAGGACAGTATCTGCATCGGCAATATAACAGCCCGCGGAAATTATGCCGGGGGTATCGCCGGACGCAATAATGGATTAGTGTTTGTTGGAGAGGATAATTATACGGAAAAACGTACGATTTCCGGCCGAAACGGCCAGGGTATCGGCGGCCTTGTGGGCTGCAATGAGGTATCCGGCAGTATTCAGATGTCCGGAAACGGCGATGTAATCGCGGTAAACAGCGGCGTGACGGTTATCGGCGGAATGAATGTGGGCGGTTTGATCGGCGAGAATAAGGGAAGCTTTGGAACGGCTGATGGAATCCTTGTATGCAGGGCGGCGGAGGTTCATGCGCTGCAGGGAAATGCAGGCGGCATTGCGGGGATTTCCTCGAAAGATATTAGCTATGCAAAAAATGCTTCCGGGCAGGTGACAGCGGATAATGGTCTGGCTGGCGGAATCGCGGCTTCCAATCCGGCCGGAGGAAATATTCAATACTGCGTCAATGAAGGGAATGTAAACAGTAACCATGGTTATGCGGGCGGCATTGCGGCGGAGAACTGGGGAACCATTCAGGGATGTTCTGTGGGAACAGCGAATCGGAAAATCACTGTCCGCAGCCGGGGTGTGGCCGAAGTTGGGGCTGTGTGTGCGGTGAATCATGCCGGGGCTTCGATTGAAAGCTGTTCGACTGCTTTGGGTTCAAAAGTAACGCTTGATGGCGACGGAAAGGTTTATGGCGGCGTGACCGGCCTGAATGAGGGAAGTGTGAAAACTATAACTATCACGGTAATGCCGGACATTGAGGCTAACGGCGCGACGGCTCTCTCTGTTGGCGGCGCAGCCGGAGTGAATCAGAATTACATTGCGGATATTACGGGAAAGGAAAATTTCGAAAACTTCAGTAATTATCGCTATCTGGGCGGTATTGCGGGAGAAAACAGAGCCGGTGCTGAAATTATCAATAGCAGCTATGCCGGTGAGATGACGGAAAGCTCCGGGGCTTCCGCAGGCAATTGTTACGGCGGAATTGCCGGAATTAATGCCGGTGAGGTTTCATCTTGTAGGACAGAAAATCTCACGATGAATATTCAGGGCGCTTATGCGGCTACGCCGACAAGTACGGCAGAGGAGAAGGAAGCTATGGCTTCCCATACGGGCGGCATTGTCGGCAAAAATGAAGCGGATGCAATCGTCAGCAACTGCTCTATGAATTCGACCGGCGGAAGCATTACGGTGGCAAACGGTATGGCCGGCGGCGTGGCAGGCTATAATAAGGGAACCATCATCCGCTGCGGCGATGAGGCCACCGTCAATAAGATGAGCGGCTATACAGGCAGCGAAAGTGTCGATACTTTATGCGAAAGTATGAATATCACAGCCCATGACGGCTATGTCAACTGGGGGGATAATAAGAATATAGAAGACCTTACATATAATAACAACGATTCTGTTTCAGGAAAAAGAACGCGGCTGATTCTTTCCACAAAAGGCAGTCTGGGCGGTATCACTGCCTATAACGGGCCGACGGGAAAACTGGAGTACTGTGCCGCCGGCGACTGGTTTTTAAACAATAAGTCGGGGGATATCAGCGTGGGTACCGGCGGCGTTATCGGCATGAATGAGTCGGAACAGGATATGAAGTATCTGGTCAACCGGGCATTCGTGGGGCGGCAGCTCAAAAAAGCGGATACGAATCGATTTGCCGGAGGTATTATCGGCAATCAAAGCAATTCTACCATGGAGGGATGGACCTTATCCCATTGTGTAAATTATGGAATGGTCTATGGCTATAATTCCCATTATTGCGGAGGTATTATCGGACAGTGGACCGGCAGCGGCGGCAATATTGAGGAGTGCCGGAATTACGGTGGGCTGCAGACAACCTATACGGCAGGATGGGTTGGCGCTTCAGCGGGCATTGTAGCTCAACTTTATCATGCCTATGATGGGAATACTTATAATATTATTGGCTGTGGTAATTTTGGAAGCATTTATGGACAAGGCGGACAATCTTACACAGATTCGAATAAGAAAGATGCGGCAGCAAATGACAGTGCGGGAATTCTCGGAAATGTAACAACTTATCGCAGGGCTGCTGACCAGGCACAGCGTTTTACTATCCAGGTATTGGATTGTGTCAATGGACCGGGAGTTGAAATCTATTCCGCTTCCATGGCATCAGGAATTGTCGGCTTTTTCTCTATGGATGATCCGGATAACGGACAAAATATTGGAAATGCCACAGGAAATGTGCAGCTTCGGATTGAACGCTGCCGGAATTTCTCCTCCAGATTGGTAGGAAAAACCTATGCTGCCGGAATATTTGGTGACCGATATGGTACAACAGGTGCAAGGAATACGACAATCAAGGACTGTTATTCTGTGAATGATAAGCAGAGAAAGAATTTTCCGATTATATCTGTCAAATCAAATGCGGGCAGTGACGGGGCTTCAGTAAAGGGACTGAATAATTATTTCTTTGATGATTTAGACGGTGCAAGCAGTTATCATACATCATTTTCTCTGGCAGAAGGAAAAGAAAATGCAGAACAGAGCAGCGGTACAATTTCACGATGGGCATATACGAGTGGAAGTACAGATTTGTGGCGTGCAGGCAGCGACCGGGTCTATATTATGCGTAATCAGACAAGCGGCAGATATTTTGCAGCCTATCTGACAGAGGCAGGCAAAACCGGCAAAGATATTGATGGCAAGGGCTGCTATATTGACCCGAAGGACGGAGGCATTTATAACTCGAACACCAATGAGAAAATTGCTAAAATTTTATTTGAACTGCCAGCGGATGCGGCAAAATATACAGATACAAATAGTTTGGTTACTTCGGGCAGTCCATTTTACACTTATGTCCGCGGCGGCTGGCGTACATTGGAGGGCGCGGTCGATAATGGAAACGGCGGAAAGAAGCTGACGGCTCCGAAAGAGGTTCGAGCGGAGATTATTAATGGTAAGATACAGCTTGAAATAACCCCGGATACAAATCCGGACAGGTGGGCAGAAGCAGGCAGCAAATGTGACCCGTTCAAATATGAAGCGGCCATCTATGTCGGCGGCAGCCTTGTCGGCACAGAATATCTTTATGCGGAAACAGGAAGTGTCCCGATACCGGCAAGCTCCGGCGGAGCGGTTTCTGTTGAGGTTCGGGCCGTGAGCATGTATGAGGATGTGGCCCCATCGGATTATACAACGGCAGGGAATATTGATGAAAAAACCTTGCTGCCGACGCCGGATATCCGTGCGGAGATTGTCTGGAATCAAGCGCTGACGGATTATCGGTATGAGATATCACTGAATAATCTGGAGGATTATAATACGCTGGCGGGAGCCAATTGGAGAGTAACGGCTGAAGTGACCGGCGGGCAGGTGGAATTATCTCAGGATAAGCCGGCGGTGCAGGTGACAGGAGATGCAAATCAGCAGCAGCTCATTGCTCAGGCGGTGCCGCATGGGACGACAGAGTATATTGAATCGGCCAGGGTGTCAGTGGCGGCATTTATGCCAGCCAACTATAAGCCGGATGCTTCTTTGAGAGGTGGGGTATCGGCAATTCCTAAAGTGGAGATAAAAGGCACAACGCTTAAGGATTTAAATGTCATGGTTTCCCTGACTCATTCGAGCGATGCCTTGACCACACCGCCGATTTACCGGGTAGATCTGTTGGGGACATGGAAGAAGGGTACGACGGAGGAAAAAGAAAATGTTGTTTTTGCCAGCCAGGATATCCTGGTGGCTTCAAAGGGAACAGCTTCCGTAAGCTTTGCGAATCTTCCGGAGTATATGAGATATGTATCCAATCTGCAGGTTCGCATTTGGTTTGCAGGAACGGGCCTTGGGCCGGTTTACAGTTATCATAAATTGGATAAAGAAACTGGTGCAAATGTTATTCAGATGACAGAGTTGGATGAGAGCGGCAAACCGGTTTATGAATACTCGTATACTGAGATACTTGAGAAGAGGCAGAAAGGCCAAGATTCAGATTATTACGAAAGATACCGATATCTTTCAAATGTAATCTTCACCTGGCTTCCTGCGCCGGAACTTTGCGGTGTGACGGATGGAGACGGCGGTGAGCTTGCGCCGGAGTATGACGGCGACGGCAATCTGCAATACACTTTCTATTGGGATGCGGATACGGCTTTTGGTGAGGATGCCAAATATGAAATCGCCCTTATGGGCGTCGATGAAAAGGGCAGCTCAGTGTTGATTGATACGTCGGCCTGCCAGCCGGTGAAAGGAACTTATAAAGATAAAAATGCCTGGGCCCTTACTGTTCCGGCGGAGGATTGGAATTTTAAGAAAGTAAAATTGGCTGTTACCCGGGTGGGGGATGCGGCAAAACAGGAAATCGGACTTTCCTCCGAGGCATCCTATAAGGTGCGCCAGCGTCTGCCGGGGCCGGAGCAGCCGGTCATTCATATTATCAGTGTGGATGAATTGGATTACACGGTAACATGGCCGGCCATTACGCCGGAAACGGGCTGCGGTTCCTATCAGCTCTATGCGCAGATTTATGATGAAACAAAAAACAGCTATGATACGCCGTTCAAACTGGGAGATGCAGTCGCTGCAAATGGCGGAGCAGAATACACGGAAAGGGTAAATCTTGAAAATTATGCAGGAAAGCAGATGCGCTTTTATGTGGCGGCCCAGGCGGCAGCAGATTCCACGGATTATGTGGACAGCGCGGCGGGCATCACCGCTGATTTAACCGTGCCGGAACGTATTGCGGCGCCAAAGGTTGACTGGACAACCTCATGGACTTATGATAGAAATCAGCCGTTGACTGTTTACAATTTTGAATCGGGAAATACCCAGAATGGATTGACGGTGAAATTGAAGGCACGGGATAACGCAAGTATTCCTCCGGGCGGCAGCGCCTATCTGATGCGGGCTTATATTTATGAGACGGAGGATGGAGCGAAAGCGGCGATTCAGGCGGCGGCTGGCGGCAGTTCAGAGCTGACCGGCTATATAACCGGTTATCTGGTTGAGAAAGATGTCATTTCACCGGTAGAAATGGAAAAGGCAGAATCGGATATGGATTATCGGCATACGATGCAGGGACTGGCCGCAGCCTATGCAGGAAAATGGGTTGTATTCCAGGCAAGAATCTCTTCGGGAAGCGGTAATGTCAGCTCCCATTGGGTGACGGCTGAGACGCCGGAGCGGCTTCCATATGTTAAACTGGATACGGCGCAGATACAGTCTGAGCGGATATGGAATTCGCTTACGGCGAAGGTCAGCGAGAATCCGGATATTCCGCCGAGCGAGGTTCCATGGAGCGCTGAGCAGACGGCATTTTATTGGAACAGTCAGGACTATGCGGATGTATGTTATGTGGATATTACAGAAAAAATAACCGATGGCACGGGAATTTTGCACCAGTATCGGATACATGAAACTCTGTCGGGGGATGGAAGCCCGATGGTGACCGTATCCGAGTGGGGCGATGACGGCAATGGAAACATTCAGTGGAATGGGGTGGCCGGACAGCGTATTCAGGCCGGACAGTATATTTATCCGCTGACCGGATATGCACAGCAGACAACCAATCCGGACGGCACCCAGAAGATGGCCGGAGGTTATCAAAAGACGGTGGATGGTTATTATACCTTTAATGATGTGACAGCTCATTATGAGTTGACAACTTACGCCTATATTCGGGCGGATTTGCAGGCGGACGGCAGTTTCCGTTATACACTGGTATTGCCGGATACAGCCTCCGTAAAGGCTTCTGCGAAGGAAGATGTGGCCGGTTATATTTTGCCGGGAAGTGAATGGAAATACAGCAGTAAGGTTGCATTTCGGACGGATGTTCTCGCCAATGAGGCAGAGGACGCGAATAAGAGTCCGGCCTATGTGGGTTCGGATGAAAATGCAGTCGAATTGAATTAAAGCCGGAAATGAGAAAGGGGGAGAGAATGTGCTGAGGCATGGATTTGAAAAGCTGAAAGAGAATAAGAAAAAAGGACTTTCTCTCCCTTTTGTGGCATGTGCCGGCGCATTTCTCCTAGCCTTTGCTCTGGCGCTGGTTTATACAGCGGGCGTTATGCTTTCCAATGCAAATCAAAAGCTTGTGGAGGAACGATGTTATCAGCTTGCAAAAAGCTTTGCCGGAGTGGTTGACCAGGAATTGCAGAAATCGGCGGAACAGAGCAGTTTCCGTCAATTTGCAGATAAATTTCTGAATAGCTCTTCCTATAACGTGTATAGTCCGGAGCATCCGGAAACGGTTTATCATTATATATTGCAGACAGGGGAAGATGCCGACTATGGAGAGATTTCTCTTCGGCTCCGCAAGGAAATCAATGAGGATGATTCAAAGGCGCTGGAGAGTACTATTAAGCCCCCGGAAGCTGGCAGTGAGACAAATTATACGGAGATAATTAAGAGTAAGAAAGAAACAAAATTCCAGCGGTATATTTTCACGGTGGAAGTGGTTGCCGGCTATGAAGGGCTTACCTATAATTATGCCACCGAGTATTATCGGGAAGACCAATATCCTATTATATTCCGTTATGAAGATAAGACTATTGTGTGGGATGAAGGTGAGAATCAATGGGAAATCGGCAATACGGCCGGCCCCCCCCTTGTCCGTTTGCTGATCCGGATGCGGAGATTACTTATACTTATGATACAGAGCATCCGCAAAGCACCCGATTCCTTCCGGTGCATGAGGAAGGGGGTGTTTCCTCATGAAAAGGCGGCGAATAGACAGTCGTTCCGGCGAGACGATTGTGGAAGTGATGGTCAGCGTTCTTATCTTTTTGATGCTTATGGCAGTTCTGCAAGGGGCAATCATGTTCTGCAATTCTGCCCAGAAAAAGAGCCGGCAGATTCGGCAGGATACGACGGAAATTTGCAGAAAATTGCAGGCGGCCACCGCTGAGGACAACGGTTCAACTAACTTTGATTTTTATGCGACATCGGCGGATGAGAGTGTCATCGGTGATAATGTATTTTCAATTTCTGCACCGAAGCAGAAGAAAACTGTATCTTATGGCGCTGCCGGGGAAACGTCGTCAACCATCTTTTATATGTATGGGGGGACGACGCCATGAAAAAAATAAGACGCAGAAGAGAAGGAATGACGCTGGTGGAACTCATTGTGTCTCTGGCCCTTTTGAGTATTTTGATGGTGATGGTTGTGGGGGTGGTAAGCCCGGCGGCCAAAACCTTTGCCCGGATGCAGCAGCTTCAGTTTGCCCAGCTTGTGCTGGATAATGTGGAGGATGAAATCAAATCACAGCTTCAGGATGCGGCGGGCAATATTAAGATTTATAATGTGTCCAATGGCGGAAATCTGGTGAGCGCTCCGGGTTCAGACAGCGGCGCTGTGCTTGAATATGTGAACACGGAGAGTTATGTGGTGCTGATGTCGGCGGACGGCTGCGAAGAGACAACCCTGATGCAGAGCGGACAGGTTATGGGGACAGAGTCGGCGGCTTCGGGAAGGCTGCTGCTGCGTTATTACTGGCAGAAGGCAGCCGGTTCCGAGACAGAGGCTTATAAATATAATTATAAAGAGGGCGGCAAGCTTGTGGCCCGGGCGGCGCAGCAGGTTTTTGCCGATAAATATTATATGGGAAGCTATCTGAAACTGACATTTTCTTTCCCGAATGGCGTGGGCGAGAAAGACGAAGCGGATTATATCAATGTACATGCGGAGCTGTACCGGGATGCAGGCCGTTCAGAACTTCTGGCCTCAGAAGATTTCATTGCGGACCTTCGGTATAAGGCCACCCGCATCGATGATGTGACGGCTATCGAGGAATAAAAGAATATGAACGGGGCAGCGCACGGCCCTGTTTATAGATAAATAAAATCAAAAAAAGAGAGGAGATAAAAACATGTTAGAAAAATTATGGAACAAGAAAAATGACAAAAAAGGCTTTACCCTTGTAGAGCTGATTGTCGTGCTGATTATTCTGGCAATTCTGGCAGCATTGTTGATTCCTGCTCTGACAGGCTATATCGACAAGGCAAAAGAAAAACAGATTATCGCTGAAACACGCCAGGCGGTTATGGCAGCACAGACGTTGGCAGATGAAGAGTATGCAAAAGGGACTGCCATTACCACAACTACAGTTGCGGTGGCAGATATTAAGGAATTAGGTGAGGTTACAGGAGATATTACAATTGATGCGGTTTCTGGTGGAAAAATCACAAAATTAACTTATAAGAGAGCTGGAAAGACATGTGTATATGAAGTCAAAACTACCGGAACAGAATATACGGTTTCTGATACTACCCCGTAACTATTTCTAACAACACATTAAAAAGGAGAGCGCACTTATGCCAGACAACCGGTCCGAAGGGGCGATACATAAGACAACTAAATATGTTTTTACCGTCCGCGTGTTGGAAGTGCTGGTGATAGTGCTGCTCGCCATTGTTGCGGTCATACCCGGAGTGCTGCACATTATGTACCGTGCGGATGCTCAGGTAGCTCTGGGAAATGCGAGGCTGGTGCGTACAGCGCTCGATATGACCGGGTTGGAAGCTTATGCGGACAACCGTCCTCTCAGTAATCCTGCTTCGAAAAGCGGGATTACTGAGGAGGCCTATCGAAATGTGCTTATGACAAGCAAAATACCTGGGGACTTTTGGGTGACGCAGGTGGATGAAAGCGGATATGAGGTACTTCGCTTTGTATACCGGGAGGGCGATTATATCGTCATTTGCCAGGCAGACCCGCTGTCCTATGAAGTCCTGCGGGCCGAGACTTATATTGATACAAGGTCAAATGGAGAATAGCAAATGATTGCATGTCTGGAATTTATTTTGTGGGTGTTCCGGTTTTTTATGGGCGCCTGTGTTTTTAGTTTTATCAATGTGGTTATCTGCCGTCTGCCCCGCGGCGAGAGTGTGGTAAAGGGGCGCAGCCATTGTATGGAATGTGGGCATGAGCTGGCTGCAAAGGAATTAATCCCACTGGTGAGTTATATTGGACTGGGCGGAAAATGCAGCCAGTGCGGCGTGCATATTCCAATCCGTGATTTTATGGTAGAATGTACAGGCGGCGCGGCGTTTGTGCTTTGCGCTGTTTTTTATGGTATAGGAAAGACGGGAGTAATCTCTCTTCGGGGATTGATTGTTTTTCTGTTTTTGGCGGTTTTGATGGCGGTGGCAGTCATTGACTGGGATACCCGCATTATTTATGACAGGTTTCATATGATGATAGGAATACTTGGGGTGGCGGCGGTATGGCTGTTCCCGGAGATTTCTCTGATAAGCCGGTTGATTGGCCTGCTGATTATTTCTGTGCCGATGCTTGTGCTGGCCATTGCGGTTCCCGGCGCTTTTGGCGGCGGAGATATCAAGCTGATGGCGGTCTGCGGATGGCTGCTTGGCTGGAAAGCCAATGTATTTGCCATGTTTGCCGGGCTTCTGACAGCGGGGCTCTATTGCGGCGTCATGCTGGCAAAAAAGAAATTAGGGCGGAAGGACCATTTTGCCTTCGGTCCCTTTCTGGCGATTGGACTGGCGATAGCCGCTTTTTGCGGTGAATGGATAGGAAATTGGTATTTATCTCTTTTATAGGGAAGGAGTGTAGACATAGATGGCGCAATTTCGATATAAAGCAAAAAATATGGAAGGCAGGATGCGCCGTGGGGTGATGGAGGCCGTGAGTGAAAAGGCGTTGCAGCAGGACCTCAGGGAGCAGGGCTTCTATCTGATTTCAGCAAAGAAAACGGGGAATTTTGGAGGTCGTAAAAAATTCACCTCCAGGCAGCTGGCGGAATTTAACCGGGAGCTTTCCAGCCTTTTGACAGCGGGCGTCAGCCTGGTGCGGGCCCTGGATATTATTTCTCAGGAGGAGGGCGCACCGGCCTTTGCGAGAGAAGTTTACGGGGAAATGCTTTCAGATATAAAAAAGGGTGTCAGCCTGTCGGATGCGATGGAAAATCGGAATTGCTTTCCGGGGCTTATGCGGGGGATGATTCGTTCCGGCGAGGGGAGCGGTAATCTGGATGAGGTTACGGCGCGGCTGGCTGTGCATTATGAAAAAGAGGCGATTTTGAATCAGCAGGTGCGCTTGGCGATGATGTATCCTCTGGTACTGCTGGTGATGTGCGTTGTGATTGTACTGATTATTGTGACCTTTGTACTTCCCCAGTTTGAAGAACTGTTCTCCCAGATGGAGAGCCTTCCGCTGCCGACGGAGATAGTTATGGCATTTTCGCATTTGCTTGTGGAGCGCTGGTATGCGGTGCTTGTGGCGGTACTTTTCGTTATTGCGGTAAGCCGGGTTATTCTCAGTTTTCCGAGGATGCGAAGAGAAATGGATTATCTGAAGGTACATGCTCCGATTTTTGGAAAGCTGAATAAGGTTATTTATACAGCCCGGTTTGCCCGGACACTCAGCAGTCTTTATTCCAGCGGCATGTCGGTCGTCAATTCGCTCAAGCTGGCGGCGGAAACCATTGGCAATCAATATGTGGAAGAACAGTTTGCACAGGTATCGGTTAAGGTTCGAAGCGGCGTACCTTTGTCGGAGGCTTTGCAGGATGTGGACGGCCTGATGAAGAAGCTTGCTTCGACCATATTGGTCGGCGAGGAAAGCGGGCGGCTGGATACTATGCTGGATTCCATTGCCCAGTCAATGGAAATGGAGGCTCAGGAGGCAACCAAACGGATGGTAACTCTCTTAGAGCCGCTGATGATTTGTGTGATGGCTTTGCTGGTGGGATTTGTGGTTGTAGCGGTCATGCTGCCAATCTATGAATCCTATGGAGCGATTGAAAACGCAAGATAGAGGGATTAAAAAAACAGGAGATAAGAAAGGAGGATGGGGTCCAATGAGTCAGACAGTAATTGTATTTCAGGATGAGAGCATCCTGGCGGTCGATGGCAAAGAAGGATTAAAACCCCAAATCCAGCGTACATATAAGATAGAACTTAGCGGGTATGGAGACCCTTTTGCGAGATGGCGGAACGGATTGGAACAGTTGAAGGCGAAAGCGAAGGAATTAAAAAAAGTCCGGCTGGTGCTGCCCTCCAGCATGTGCCAGGTGAAATCCATGCGTCTTCCTTATGCAAAGGGGAAAGAATTGGATGCCATGGTAAAGCGGGAAATGCAGGAGAGTTTCCGCAGTGAGATTTTTGATTATTCAATCATTCAGAGTGATTCCGGACAGGGAGTGTCTCTCGTTGGCGCCAGTGTGGAGAAGGATGTGCTGAAACAGTTCATGGACATGTGCCGGGAATTTCAGATTGAAGTTGTCGGTGCGGCGGCGCCGATGGAGGCTATTCAGCGGG
>ENA-ORML01002331-ORML01002331.1-human-gut-metagenome-genome-assembly--contig:-NODE-2331-length-12847-cov-3.768215_pt1 | contig 12847 bp, 10 predicted proteins | sample MGYA00242103_ERZ508995 | MGnify/ENA primary metagenome ERZ508995 (study PRJEB26280, sample SAMEA2338702) | human gut metagenome | biome: human gut; feature: human-associated habitat; material: faeces...
GAAGTCCAAGCCAGTCAAGGCCAAAGACCTCATGGTGGACAACTACACCTCCATAGACTTGGAGACCACCGGGTTCTCGCCAAGCGATGACAGGATCGTGGAGATCGGGGCCATCCGCGTCAGGAACGGCCGACCGGTCAAACGGTACAGCCAGCTCATCAACCCACAACGTCCGCTGCCCGAGGAGATCACACGTCTCAATGGACTCACCGACGCCGATCTGCGCAACCAGCCGACCGTAGACCAAGTGCTCCCGGACTTCATCAGATTCATAGGGAACGACACCCTCATCGGCCACAACATCAACGAATTCGACGCCGCCTTCCTCCTCGCCAACACCACCAGACTCGGCATGAGACACATCGGCAACAAAACCATCGACACCCTGCCACTGGACCGCGCCCTCTACCCAGAAGAGCCGAAACACCGCCTTGTCGACATCATCCGCCGATTCGGCATCGCACAAACGGAAAGCCATCGCGCGGCAGACGACGCACTCCAAACCGCACAATGCTACGAAACCATGAAAGCCTACATGAAGGCCAACGGAATCAAATAACCCTTATCCAGGAACAGAATCGCCCCGGCGCTCGCAGAGTGACCGGGGCGGTTTCGTGTTTAGGGCTTGATCCGCCCGACACGGGATTTATTGCTTGACCGTCTTGACGGTGATGGTGGTACCGAGCGCGGTGGTCTCCCAGCTCACGCCGTCCGCCTCACTGTAGGTGAAGTCCTTGGTGGCATCCTGCGAGGCGAGGAGCGCGCTGGCCATGGTCTCGGTGTCGCCCTGGCTGGTCCATTTCCAATCGCCGGCTGCGGCCGGTGCCTGATAGGTGCCCTTCCAGTAGAGGCTCTTGGTGTCGGTGCCGATCCAGTTGACCTCGATGGTGTCGCCGCTGATGGTAGCTTCCATGTATGAGCTCGGGTCGTTGGAATTGGTCTGCTTCCATGTGCCGGTCAGATCGGCCGGCTGGGGTTTGGGTTCTTCCTTATTGGTCTCGGTCTTTGACGTGCCATCGGATTTGGCCGGCGCATCGGCCGTAGTGCTTCCCCCGCAAGCGGACAGGCCGGTAAGCAACATCGCCGCAACAAGCAGTGCGATTGCCTTTTTCATGATGGGTCTCCCTTCGTGCCGGACATTGTCGTCCGACATGACTCAATCATATAGCGAAACACAAGATCATATAGCGAAACACAAGAACCAAGGACTCATCCCGGTGCTCGCGGTGAGTCGTCGGGATGAGTCCTTATATGGCTCGGAAGCTACGCGGCGAGTTCCACGGGAGCCCGCTCTTCCAATTTGGAGTAGGGGATAACGGCACACCGTAGTTGCGGAACGCGGTGAGCGCGCCGCGCTGCAACGGCGTCTGCCGGTCGTCGCCGATGACTATCAGCCGGGAATCCCTGCGCTTGGGATCCTTCTTCGTGTCATCCCAACCGAACATGATGTCTTTCACGGCGTCCTTGTCGAATCGGTTCGGTGCCTGGCAGAACCGGGTCGGATGGTTGGCGCTACGCTGGAACAGGAAATCGAAGTTGTGCTCGTAGCTGGATACGCCTCGGATCCCCACGTTCGGAGTGTAGAACACATGGCATGAGTCGAGCTTCAATGCAACGTCGTCAGCAAAGTAGGACAGCACCCTCTTCTGTTCTGTAACGGCATCAGTACAATGTTCGTAATGAACAGTTGTTCGCGCAAGGAAATGCCGGCATATGGTGCGTCATGTTCAAAGCATAGAGATTCATTATCCGGCCTCAACGAGAATGATTTGGTTCTAGCGCAATACATGCTTTCACGACACATGCTTTCGTGATACATACGTTGGTCAGAAGATATTGCGCTAGAACTCAGCAGTCACCGCACGTGGTCCACGATGTCGTTGACCTTGGTCATATCGATATCGCGCTCGCCGAATGCCTGCCGCTCGTAGGCCAGGTCGATGTGGTGTTCGTGTGCGTAATCGATGATACGGCGAGCCAAATCGGCAATGTCGCCGGACTTGTTGAAGGAACGACCACGCAGCAGCACGCGTTGCATAAGAGGGCGCATCGCCTTGACCAACTTGTACCGGTCTGACTTCACCTTCACCATCCAACCGTCGGCAAAATATAGCACCACGCCTTCACGCGGGCTTGCCTTGGCTTCGCCGATTGCCTGGGCGACTTCTTCCGGCGAATGGCGGATCGCCACCGTTTCCGGCCGCACGAAGCCGCCGGCAAGAGTGAACGTTTCCTCGTGAGCGGCATCGATGGAGAACGATTCGGCATTACGAATCAGATGCAGCAAGCGCAGCCCGGATGATTCGTATCCAACGATGTGCCGGTCGGACTCGCGATCGATGACTTCAAACGCCGCCGTGACATTCCACTCATGCAACATACGCCACAATTCGGCACGTACCGCTGAATCTGAAGGAAACAGGCGCTCGATAAGCGCGGAATAATCCGTTTGCCCCGACTTCGACCAGAAGCGGAACAATCCAGGAGTTCCCGCCGCGCCCACGAGCCCGAGAAATCCGTTCTCCTTGCGCTCAACGCGCACGGGCAACGACTCTGGATGTTCTTGAGCGTGATTGACGACTTGGGCGAACGATGTCTCCTCCGTCTCGTCCACAGCAAAGAACTTCTCGAACCCGCGTTGCACCACCTGACCGTTGCCGCCGACAAAAAGCCCTCGCGCATTGATGGTGCGATCCGTCCACCGATGTTCACGAAATGCCTCTGCAGTGAAATTGCACGCATACACGTCTGTTTCGCCGCGCACCGGAATAACCCGAACGTAAGGGTCCGCGCGCATACGCTCCAACAGGTTTCCATTCGGATCGCCCGGTTCCAACGGGCGGAACATCGCGGTGTGAAAATGCTTCCAGGACGAACGAATGTAATCTTCCGGAACACGGTCAGCGGTATCACGCGCCGCATTGCGACGCAACAATTCGTCTAGAGGAACGTCAAAATCCCTCGTTTCCCACAGTGCGCCATGACGTTGAGCGAGTAGCGCCAGTTCGGCTGCATACCGGGGATTAGCGTGTTGCGCATCCGCCACCACATCCCACCCCGCATCCAATGCGTCGGCAATCATGTGCCGTCCCATGGCAACCACCATGTCATTGAATCGCTTGCCGTGCTCGGATTGCAGTCGGTTTCGGACCTGTGCCGAGCCGGCGATCATGAGCCGAATGTCATCGAGAGAAATCACGCAATGCGGCCACGTGTTGGCGGGGTCCTCACACCATGAGCGTGCCCACGTGGACTTGCCCGAAGCGGGCAGTCCTCGCAGAATAATGAGCTTTGCCATAGCCAAGCTCCTTTCGTTGTGCTGTGGGGCGAGACAGGTGCCAGCGATGGCATAAGGTTCTGCTCGCCCCAATATTGCTTGTATTATGATTCGGCTGCCGAAACCGAGCCGCCTGGTTCCTGCTGTGCGGCGGAGTCAATGGGGCGCCGGCCCGGGGGAGTCGGGCATATCCAGCGGTGATACGTGCGTTGAATCGGTCGCGTGTGCATGGAACCAGTCGGCAATCTGTGTTTCGCTTACCGGTTGCAGATTCCATGCGTCCAGTCCAACGTTGAGGGCTTCGTGGCGTGCGCCCTCCGGAGACAGCTGGTGCGTGTGACCATACAGCAGACGATGTCCGTCGAACGGCAATGCCTGATCGCGGAAACGTACGGCATCATCCGGCCAGCCATAGGCAAGATCCTCACGGTAGGGGAAATGCGATAGATTGACGGTCTCCGTTGCCTGCGGGCGGCCAATTCCGAGACCGGTCAGCTCCGCCGTGCTGTTCGGCTCAATCGATTCGAACAGATCTCGCGCGGGTGCATCGTCCAGCCACCAGTCATCGTGATTGCCGATAACCGCGTGCAGATGCCTGCAGCGCAGCTGACGCAGGCAGCTCTTCAGATGCCGGACCGATGTTCGGTATCCGATATCGCCCAAAATCCACAGCTCGTCGTCCTCGCCGACAATCCGATTGATATTGGCCACGATTGCTTCATCGTGCGCATCGGTGTCTGCGGCCTTGCGGAAATTGAGCCGGGAATCGTCAAGCACCACGCCCTTCGCCCAATCCTCGGCGGCCTTGCGTCCCTGCGAGGAGAGGAGAGCGTCATACTGTGTGTGCCCAGGGTCGAACGTGGTGAATCCGCGCAGCACGCTGACCAGCGGATGCCCGAAATGCGTGTCAGTAGTGAAATACTTCATGATCTGTTGTTCTTTCTGAATATGTGATGGTATGCAATGGGTTTTGCTGCGGTGCATTGAGTTGCGGCGATGCCAAGAACACATGCTCGTACAGGTGCGTTTATGAAGCATGGTGCGAACGAGCCGGCTCGATATCACCGGCAATGATTCAGCTATGCGCCAATGAGAGGTGTACTGATCAGATTTGTATGGCAGCGAGCAGGCTGCGCTTGTTTCCGGTTATTGGTTGGAACTGAGCAGTACGCAAACCCTGTTTGAAGGCGCATTCGAGCATCGCCGGCAGGTTCATCTGCTGACGCTTGGCGTGTTCGTTCACGCCGTTGCTGCTGAATGCGATACGTTGAATCATGGTGTGCACACCATAAGGTCTTACGTCCAAATCCGTCAAATCACGGTGTGTGTAAGCAAGTTACGTTTTGGTCATTCATGGGGGCTTCTTCGCGAATCCGTCAAACTACGCAGTGTGCATGTATGGTCATGTACCGCAGCTACGTAATTATGAGTACACTTGGCCTATAAGTGCAACGAAGCACTTGCCGTCGATGACGGACATCATGGCAGGTGCGTGAAAAGGGGAGCAACAACCATGGGCAACATGTTCGATAATTTGGGCAAAGGTCTTAATGATTTCACCAAACAAGCCGGTAAAATAGCCGGAAATATCGGTGACACAGCGGGAAAAATCACGAAAGATGTTGCCAAAGGGGCAGGTAAGCTTGCCGGCGATGCGGGCAAAATGACGGCAGCTGTTGCAGGGAGCGTGGCACAGTCTGCGGCCGTCGCAAGTGGCGAAGTAAGCAAAGCGGCTGACAGCATGGCAAAGGGTACCGTCTCAATCGCTAAAAACGTCAAGGATAGTGCCGATAAGGTCGATTTGTTTAATTCCAAACTAAGAGCTAAGGCTGTTGAGGATTACAACAATGCCGTAGAACGCTATGAAAACGTAGCGGATGATTTAGCTAAAAGTACGCAAGCGCTGTATGACTTGAGAAAAATCGCTATTGTGCATGTCAAGTATGTTGAACAACATATCAATCAATTGGCTAATACGCCAAAAGAATTTGCCGTTGAACTGCATAAGATCAATACCGAAGTAACGACGTTCGAGAATAAAGAGGATGAGATTAAGGAGGCAGAAAAGCAAGCAAAAGCAGCTGAAGGAGGGTCTGGAGCAGGAGCCACCCTCAGTGCTTTGGGAATCGCAGTAGCAACCATGGGACCTACGGCTGCAATGGGTGTGGCCACCACCTTCGGTGTAGCTTCGACCGGTACTGCCATTTCTGCATTATCCGGAGCTGCAGCAAATAGTGCTGCTCTGGCTTGGCTTGGTGGCGGTGCATTGGCTGCAGGTGGCGGTGGCATGTCAGCCGGAACCGCGTTCCTGGGCTTGGCTGGTCCGGTTGGATGGACCATCGCTGGCGTGGCGGGCGCTGCGGCAATTGGTTCTGGTATTTATGCGAATCATAAAAACAAAGAAACTGCTGACAAGCTTTTGCTTGAGCGCCAGAATGTGGAAGTATTAATTCGCAAATTCAATGTGAAGAATGCCGAAGTCGCGGCATTGACTGAGGCAACGCAAACTCAGATAGATGGTGTACAGCGTGCGAATGCTGCGGTGACAGGCGCCGATTACAGCCAGTTCTCCCACGAAGAGAAAATGCAGGCGGGATTACTGGTCAATATGACGCTCACCTTAGCGCAAATGATTAACAAGGAACTGGAACTCGATGACTGACAAGAATACTGCTGACAAGCACGCCATCGATAACAATGTTGCTCAGGGCATTGCCGCGTATATTGATTATTTGAATCAGCTACGTGTGTCTACTCTGATGGACACATTGAGACAGATTCTTAATAATGAAACAGGTCAGCTGAAAGATCTCGCCGAGCGACAAGCTAATGCGCTAAGGAACCTTGATTTAGCGAATCAAAATGTCATGAACATTGTCAACAGTGGGCGTGGTGGTGAAAATGGTATGCATGGATTTATCGCTGAATTCGCGCAGACGGGAATCGCTAACGCCAGACGAGCATTTGAAGGGTTGGAAAAATCAACAATTACGCTTAATAATAATGGTCCTGCTGATTTGTTGATTAACGGCAAGCCAGTGCAGGTAAAGTTCTATGCGAACCTAATGAACGAGCTGAAGACATCTGCGGAATACCGTTCTATGGATATGATGTTTTCAAAGGACCACATGGACGTTTTTCGTGCGGTCATGCATGGCGATAAAGAAGTCTTTCTCAACGGACAACCGCTAACCAGTAACCAAGTGCAGAAAATTAAGCAGATTATCGAAGAGGAAAGTAACATCCGGGGACTGTCCTGGGACAAATGGATGCAATCATCGGTATTGAAATATGATCAGGTCCAAAGAGAAGCGATTGACCGGACTTTTACTGAAGAAACCGACAATATTAAACGGCAGACATCCGAGCAAAAGAGCGAAATCTCCAATAAGGCCAATACGGATAAGGCTGCTGCATATCACAAAGCTCAGCCGAATCTAGGCGAGGCTAACAAAGCTGCCGGGGTGGGTGCTGCTATCCAAGGTGGATTGAACTTCGGCATTTTCGTGTATCAAAAGCACGAAGAAGGCAAGGAAATATGGCAGTTTACCGCTGAGGATTGGAAGGAAGGAGGCGTCAAGACAGCAGAGGGTGCCTTCAAAGGCGGGTTTTCGGGCTATGCAATTTATGGATTGACCAATGTCTGTCATCTTTCGGCTCCGAGCGCAGGGGCGATAGCGTCCGGAACTTTTGGACTCATAGATGCTGTCATGAAATTCCGTTCCGGAGAGATTGATGATGACGGTTTCTTGAGCTTGGTAACTATCAATGCCCTTGATGCTACCGGCGCGGCGGTAGGAGCGGCGATTGGTCAGACGCTTATTCCTGTTCCCGTTGTGGGCGCGCTTATCGGGTCAATTGTCGCTTCGAATGTGCTTGGTCTTGGCAAGAACATATTGAGTGCAAGAGAGCGGGCAATCATCGCTGAATATCAGCGCAAAGCGGACTTGTTCGTCGCGAATCTCGACGTGCAATACGCGCAAATATTGGAAACTCTTCTCGATAAATACCGGAAACTAGGGGAGCTGCAGACTTATGCATTCAATCTTGATTTAAATATACAGCTACGTTTCGCCGCATCTGTTGATTTGGCAAGATTCATTGGTGTCTCTGAAACCGAGATATTGCACAATGAAGCAGAGATTGACGACTTCTTCCTGTAAGGGGAGATGTTGCCGTAATTGCTGTACCAACGACTAGACGTTGGTACAGCAACAATCTTTGGTTTTGTAGGTATGTGATTTCGAGTAATTCACAAACTGTAGATCTGTGCGCCGAACGGCCAGAGCGCAAGCTTGGCCATTTTGAACGACTGGATGCCGAACGGAATGCCGATGATGGGGATGCAGTTGAGCACGCCTGCACCCAGATAGCCGAGCGCCATCCACCAGCCGACCAGCACCACCCACAGGATGTTGGCCAAGGCAGAGCCGACTCCGCCGCCGTATTGCACGGTTTTGCCAAACGGCGTCAGGGTGAGTCCCGCCATCTTGAACGCTTGAATGCCGAGCGGGATGCCGATGATGGAGATGCACAGAATCAGTCCCACCAATGCCCATCCGATTGCGATGGCCAACCCACCAAGAATGATCCACAGGATATTGCCGAGAACTCGCATGATTTGCCCCTTTCCGATTCCGGTCGATGCCTCGCATGTCCGGCTTCACTATTTTGCCAGACATCATGACGGAAACACGAGACGCAACCCTTGTCTCGCCCCTGATTCATCCTCGGACCGCTACCCAGGCGGATCGTATGCGGTAAGCCCAATCCTTTTGTAAAGATTTTGTGTATTGTCGGGCATGCGTGGGTTTCACCGTCGATCTGAATGATGATAGGCTTCTCGATGTCTGCCGTACGAAGACCCATCAAGGAGATGCCATGAACCTGTATCGCTACGCGATGTTCATCGCACGCGCCTGCCGTGGGTCGTTCGTCGGCAATGTTCTGTTTGCCAATCCACAAATGGCCCTATTCTCGATGCTGGTGTAGCGGGGACACGCCTTATGCCGGGATGTACCGATGGCCCATCCGCAGTCGACGTCGCATGAATCGCTCACCATAGCCATCAACTTACGCAAAGCCGCGAATCGTTTGCCGTATATGAATGCGGAACGGATGGCGGCTTTTCCTTTACCCCGGACTCATCGGTGTCCCCGCGTCTTGACACAAGTATGGGGCCGGATCGCCCACACATGCCGTTACCAACAGAAGGAAATGCTGTGACCTCACAGAAAACCGCGGAATTCGGGTCCGCCGCCAGTTCCGTAAAGCCTATTGATTCGCACGCCCGATTCATCGTCGTGGGCGTGATCGTCGTCGGCTCGTTCATCGCGCTGCTCAACCAGACCGTCATGTCACCGGCCTTGCCGGCACTGATGCGTGATTTCAATATCACCACCGGCACCGTGCAGTGGGTGACCAGCGTCTACATGCTGGTCTCGGGCATCATGGTGCCGATTTCAGGCTATCTGATTGATAAATTCTCCACCCGAAAGCTCTTCGCCGGAGCTCTTGCCACTTTCATGGTCGGCACACTGCTGTGTGCCGTCGCGCCGAATTTCGTGCTGTTGCTCGTCGGACGCATATTGCAATCCGCCGGCTCCGGCGTGCTGTTGCCATTGGTCGCCGTAGTGCCGATGCTCGTCTATCCGCCGGATAAGCGCGGCACCGCCATGGGCATGGCCGGTATCGTCATGGCCGCCGGCCCGGCTATCGGCCCGGTTGTCGGTGGTCTGGTGATTGACGGTTTCGGATGGCGCCCGATGTTCATTGGCATTGCAGTCGTGGCACTGGTCATCCTTGTCGGAGGCACGATGATGCTCAAGAACGTCAGCGAGTTGAAGAACCCAAAGCTCAACATCCTGTCCGTGATCCTTTCGACCATCGCGTTCGGTGGCCTGCTCTATGGCTTCTCGTCCGCTTCCACGATGGGATGGAGCAGTCCGGTCGTCATTATCTCAATCGTCGTTGGTCTTGTGGCCTTCGTCGCATTCGTATACAAGCAAGTCAAGCTTGATGAGCCATTGTTGCGCGTTGACACCCTTGCCACCCGCAACTTCCGCAACTCCGCGATTCTGGTCACTCTGATCAACGCCGCAGTCGCCGCAACCAACGTGACGTTGCCTATCTTCATCCAGAATGTGCTCGGCCAATCCGCCACCGTCACCGGCATGGTCATGCTGCCCGCCGCGGCGGTCGGCATCATCCTGAGTCCGGTCGCTGGTGCCGCATTCGACAAATTCGGCCCGCGCGGCGTGGGCATCGGCGGCCTTGCGCTCATGACCATCTCTCTTGGTCTTCTCGGCACCATCAACACCAGGACATCAGTGCTGTTTGTCGCCGTGTTCTGCGCATTGCAGGCATCCGGTCAGGCTATCGCCAACATGCCGATCAACACTTGGGGCGTCAACGCTTTGCCGAACGACATGATCGCCCATGGCAACGCCATCGCCAACACCGGCCGCCAGATCGCGGCAGCCATTGCGACCTCGCTTCTGGTTACCGCAGAAACATCCGTGACCGCCTCGCACATGTCCCAGGGTGTGAAGTCCGCCACGGCCAGCGGCATCGCGTTCTCCTACCTGCTGTGCGCCGCCATCTCGCTGGTCGCCCTGATCATCTGCATCTTCACCGTCACCAGTCGTGCCAAGGAGAAGGCCGCACGCAACGCCAAGGCCTACGAGGCGCAAGCCTCCGCCGAAGTCGCGGCCGAAACCACTGAAGGCCAGCCCGCCGAGCATCACTACGCCGGCGCATACGTGGCCCCTGCCTCCTCCCTGTTCAAGCAGACCCAGGAACAGTCCATCAGTGGGATCATGGACGATCATCCCTACAGCTGCCTGGACAGCGATGACATCACGCATGTGGTGCGCGAGTTCATCCGCCTCAACGTTTCCAGCCTTCCCGTGGTGAACGGCGATGGCAGGCTCGTCGGCTTCGTCAGCGACGGCGATGTCATGAAATCGATTGCCACCTATGAATCCCGTACGGTTTCCACCGGCACTGGTTCGACGATGGTGGTGTTCGACGACGAAACCGTGGCCTCCAAGGTGCAGGCGCTCTCCGGCAAGAAGGTGATGGACATCGCCACGCGTAAGGTCGTTGCCGCCACGCCCGACCAGCATGTTGGAGAGGTGGCCCGAATCCTCGCCAAGAAGCAGTTCAAGAAACTGCCGGTGGTGGATGGTGATGGCAGACTCGTCGGTGTGATCCGCCGTAAGTCCGTGATGGAACATGCCTTCGACGCGTTGTTCCCAAAGGATGATCGGTGATTCGGCGTCATCATCGTCCGCAACAACATGCGCGTGGTCGCCTTCGGCATCACTCTGGTGGGCGTCTCCGTCGTTGGTCTTGGCGTGGTCCACAAGCTGCTGGCGTATTTGCTGATTGATGTGGTGAACGGTTTGGCTTCGGCCATCTGCATGGGCCCGATGCGCACCATCATCCAGACCGAGACCGATGAGAAGATGGCTGGCCGTGTATTCGGCCAGGCACGGCGCAACACTAGTGTCGATGCGGCGCGTAACGCGGCCTGATGGCGATTAAGCCGAACTACCAAATTTGTGCGTACGACTCGTAGGACGTGTAGTCCGGCAAATCGTACACCAGTATCGAGAAAGGCATGGATTGGCCATTGTCCGGCCAATCCACAAATGCCATTTCTCCATAGATGATGGCACCTTGCTTATCCCGCAACACTAGGGAAACCTTGATCTGCTGTCCATCTGAAGGCTTGAAACCATCGGTCACGGCGCGGACTTCGCCATTGAAGGTCGTGCCGCCGTCGTTGTTGCGCACTTTGGAGATTCCGCTGATGGGGAAAGTGGCAGTGCCTTGTGCTTCCGTGACGTTGTACTCATTCGGACTGAGCGCAACGAAGTCCACGGTGGCCGGTGCGGTACCTTGACCCGCTTGCCCGGCGTTATATATAGTCTGATTCGGGAACGCCATATTCAGCGTTTGCGTCTGCGAGAACACGATGGAGCCGTCTTTGGTTCGCCGGTGATGGCGACTTCTGGATACTGTACCTGCAGGGTTGTGCTGGTGTTGCGCAGGGCGAATGCGTAGCTAACGTACCCCTGTTGGCTTACAGACCAACCGGATTCCACCAGCTCCAGCGGATTGTCGGCAACCGCGTCGGTGCCGCTTGTGCCGGTACTGTTATTGCCGCCAATGTGGCGGCACTGGGCTTGCGTTTTTTCGGCAGTGGCATTGTCGGCAGCGTTGCCACAGCCTGTATTGACCGGGGCATTGTCGGCAACGGCCTCGCCGTCCTGCTCTTGGACGCGCCGTTCGCGAATGCGTTGCTCAATGGGATCGTCGACCAAAGTCTGGATGATGCGTGCCAGATCGCGGTCTCAGACTGCATCCCACTTACCGACGTCCAACAATTGGGGGTGCGGTTCAGTTCCGTGAAAAACACTCTTGTGCTTTGCTTCGTTTCCTGCTATGTGTGAAAACATGGATAATACGCATGCTCGCCGCTTCGATGACACGGTGCGGCGTCGGGCGGGGGAGCGCGGCGCCATCATGACGCTGCGCGACTGTCCGCGCGCCATGCGCGTTGTCGTGGACGGCATCGACCTGGATGACCGGCACCGGTTCCGCCTATGTGAGATAGGATTGGCTCCGGGCGCGGGTTTACGGGTCATGCAGCGGAGCGCTTTCGGCGGAAGGGTCGTCGCATTCGGAAACGAACGTGTCGCGGTGGACGGCGGCACCGCGCGTGCCGTCCGGGTACGGTTCGCGCGGGATGAACATGCGCAAGACGACGTTGCGTAACGCGAAGAGAACGGGAATATGCGCGAATGTTGAATCTACGGAACCTGAGGGGCGGCGACTGCTGCCGTTCGCAGAATGGCTGTTGCCGGCATCGCGCTTGTCGTGTCAACAGACCCGCGAATGACGGCATGGGCGGCGGCTCCGGCAATATGGGAAACGTCGAAAATGTAAAACGCGTCGTGTTTGTAGGCAATCCGAACGTTGGCAAATCTTCCATGTTCAACGCGCTGCTTGGCGCGAGGACCCGTACGATGAACGCGCCAGGCACCACGGTGTCCATCACTTGCGGGCAATACCGGTACAAAAGCTCGAAAACGACGAAAAATCCGCAGAATTGGCAGTTTGTGGACACTCCCGGAACCTATTCGCTATCTCCGATGAGTCCCGACGAGCAGGTTGCCGTCGACGCGTTGACCGGCGCGTCGGGCATGCCCGTTCCCGACCTTGCCGTCGTGGTGCTGGACGCCACCGCGCTGTCCCGATCGCTGTACCTGCTGTCGATGGTGGTGGAGCTCGGGCTGCCCACCGTCGTGGCACTCACCATGAACGACCTCGCCGTCCGCAACGGCTGCGGCGTCGATGCGGAACGACTGTCCCATTTGCTGGACGGCATGCCGGTCGTCGCGATTGACGGACGTACCGGAGACGGCGGCAAGGCTTTGGCCGACGCGATCGCCGCAAGTTTCGAGGGAACGCCCGTTCCGCACGGGCTGACCGCACTGCCAACCGCGACAGCCGACGCCGACATGAAAACCGCCGACGGCCTGAGCGTCTGGGCCGAATCGC
>ENA-ORML01002341-ORML01002341.1-human-gut-metagenome-genome-assembly--contig:-NODE-2341-length-12817-cov-3.400094_pt1 | contig 12817 bp, 13 predicted proteins | sample MGYA00242103_ERZ508995 | MGnify/ENA primary metagenome ERZ508995 (study PRJEB26280, sample SAMEA2338702) | human gut metagenome | biome: human gut; feature: human-associated habitat; material: faeces...
ACCAGTGACCCCCTGCTTGTAAGGCAGGTGCTCTAACCAGCTGAGCTATGCTCCCGTCCTTGCCGCCGGAAGGGCTTACCATCGCAACGGCAAGGATAATTATACTAAAAACCGGTCGCCATGTCAACAGGAAAAACAGATTTTTTCAATCTTTTTTCTCAAGGCTCTGGATCAGCCCCTCCAGCTCCGGGCCGGAGAAGTGGTACACCCGGTCGCAGAATTGGCACGTCAGGTCGCAGGAGCCTTGCTCGGCCAGAATGGCGGAGAGTTCGTCCCGACCCAGTGACAGCAGCGCCCGCTCGATGCGGTCCCGGCTGCACCCGCAGCGGTACTCCACAGGCTCCTGCTCCAGCACCTTCACCTCGAAGTCCGACAGCACCGTCCGCAGCATGGCCTCCGGGTCGGGATCCTTTTCCAGAATGGCGGAGACGTTGCCGGCGGCCATGATACCGCCCTCCACCTTGGCGATGGTGTCCTCCCCGGCGCCGGGCATCAGCTGGATCAGATAGCCTCCGGCGGCCTTGACGCTCTGGTCCCGGTCAATGAGTACCCCCAGAGCACAGGCGGTGGGGATCTGCTCAGACTCCACGAAATAGGCGGCGATGTCCTCGGCGATCTCGCCTCCCAGCAGATTCACGGTACCCACATAGGGCTCCTTCATGTGTAGGTCCTTGATGACCGTCAGGGAGCCCTCCTGCCCCACGGCCCCACCCACGTCCAGCTTGCCGTCGGGGCGCAGGGGCAACTCCGTCTGAGGGTTGGTGACGTAGCCACGGACGTTGCCGTCGGAGTCGGATACCGCCAGAATGGTACCCAAGGGGCCGCTGCCCTTGATCTGGAGGGTCAGGCTGGCGCCGTGGCCCTTCAGGGCGTTGCCCATCATGGAGGCTCCGGCCAGTGTCCGGCCCAAGGCGGCGGTGGCCACCGGCAGGGTCTTGTGGATCTGTCGGGCCCGCTCCGTCAGGTCCCGGCTGCTGATAGCGGCGGCCTGCACCAAGCCGTCGGATGTAATGGCACGCAAAATATGATCGTTCATGAAAATGACCTCACTCTCTGATACAGGAAAAATAGATCCGCTGCTCGTTCTCCGTGGGACGGCGCAGCTTTCCGTCGCCCCAAGTGCGGATATCGTTGAAACCGGCAGCCCTCAGCCAGCCGGTGAGCTCCTCTGTGGTATAGGCCCGCTGCCGGTGGATCTCCAGCTCCCGCTGCCATGCACCGTCCCGGCGGCGGTCGAAGAGATCCATGTAATAGGTACACAGTCCCCGGTGATACTCCGTGCGCCAGACGCAGTAGGTGTCCTCCGTCTCGTCCAGAAAGACCTGTCCATCCAGCGCCGCCAGCTTGGCCACGGTATTGATGTCGAACACCAGCAGCCCGCCGGGGGCGATGAACAGGTGCAGCCGCCGGAAGGTGCGCTGCACATCGGCGGGGCGGGTGAGATAGTTCAGGCTGTCCAGACAGCAGATGGCGGCATCCACCGTGCCGTAAAGATCCAGCTGGGGCATGGACTGGTGCAGGAAGATGGGGGGGATGCCCTCCACCTGTCCGCTTTTCTCCATGGCGGCGGCCAGCATCTCCTCGGAGCCATCCACGCCGATGAGCTCATAGCCCCGGTCTGTCAGCAGCCACGTCATGGTGCCGGTGCCGCAGGCCAGATCCAGCACCGTGTGGACGGGGATACGGCTGCGGCGGAAGAGCTTTTCCAGAAAGTCCGCCCGCTTCTCGTAGCCTACGTCGGTGGTCAGGGCATCGTAGGACGCCGCAAGCCCCTCATAGCTGCTCATGACCGTCCTCCTTCATCTTGCCAAGCACACTGACATAGCCGCCGGTCCCGTTGAGGAGAGCCCGGTTCACCCGACTGATGGTAGCGCTGGAGGCGCCGGTGCGCTCCAGTATGTCGCTGTATACCATGCCCTCGCTGAGCAGGGTGGCTACCTCGTAGCGCTGCTCCATGGAGCGCAGCTCGGCAATGGTACACAGGTCTTGGAAGAAGGCATAGCACTCCTCCTCCGTTTCCAGAGCCAGAATGGCCCGGTACAGCCGCTCGTTTTTCTCCTTGGTGGCGATGGTGGTCTTGTGCGCCATGGAACATTCCTCCGTTTCTGTTGGATGTACTTTCATATTGTATCATGGTAACGTATGAAAGTAAACGGGCGGCGGAAACTTTTTTGCACCTGCGGTGCCGGGGGTGCATAGAGTGGAGGGTAGGATACGAGAGGAGGGCTGGCTGTGGCTGTGACCGTTGAACCTGTTTTTCCGCCCCAAGTGCTGACTTGGGAGGAGCTGCCGCTGCTGACAGTGGAGGCAGAGCTGCCCCATTGGGAGGGAAAGCGGGCCTTCTGCCGGTATTATGCAGCGTGGGGCAGGGGGCTGCTGGACTATGGCCGCCGGGTGCTGCTGCCGCAGCTGGCGGAGCGATGTCGGAGGGCTTTGGAACAGGGCGGGATGCTGCCGCTGACTACGGCGGCCCTCCGCAGCCGTATCGTTCGGGAGACGGAGCGTGGTGTGAGCATCTGCACGGAGCTCACGGGGCCGTGGCCGTACCGCTGCCGGGGCGATGTGTGGGCGGATGGCCTGCCGGTAGGACTGGGAGAGTGCTTCCCTCCCCATGCGCTGTGGCGCCGCTGTTTGCGGGAGACGGCGCAAGAGCGGGGGCTGGTCCTGCACCCCGGCGATTTCTGGTTGGGGGAGGAGGGACTGCTCCTGCCGGGGAGCCGTCCCAGCGGGGGATACGAGGTGGTGTGTTTGCCCTATGACCCGGAGCTGGGGCCGCTGGATCCACTTGGGCCGTGATGGGCCGGCAACGAGTACATGAACAAAGAGCTTAAGGACATTACCATCACCGTCTACGCCACCCAGGACACCGTGGAGAGCGACAGCTTCAACAACACCTATGACGAGAACGCCACTTACCCTGTGGTGAACGTTATGGAACTGAAGGAGGCTCTGACCAACGACGGCTACTATTACGGCGGCGGTACTGCTGTGCAGGTTCAGGAGGGTAACGCTGGTCATCAATGGCGGCACCTTTGCCTGTGAGCCATTCGACGATCCGTATGGCTACAACTTCCTGATCAACTGTGTGGACAGCACTTACAAGAATGGTACGGCGAAGGTCATCATTCAGGGCGGTACGTTTTTATCAACTTCGACCCCGCCAACAACTCCGCTGAGGGTGCCGCACCAACTTCGTGGCCGATGGTTACAAGGTCGTGCCTCAGACTCAGACCAACGGCGACATTTGGTATACTGTGGTTGCTGAGTAATTCCCTGCATCAAAAAGAGCGCTCTCCCCGGAATGGGGAGAGCGCTCTTTTTGATGTGTGCAATCATTCCCACTCCACGGTTGCGGGGGGCTTAGAGGTGATATCATAGACGATGCGGTTGATATGCTTTACCTCGCCCACGATGCGGCCGCTGACCTTATCCAGCAGCTCATAGGGCAGGCGGGACCACGTAGCGGTCATGAAGTCCTGAGACTGCACCGCCCGCAGGGCCAGCGTATAGTCGTAGGTGCGCTCGTCGCCCATGACGCCCACGCTGCGGACGCTGGTCAGCACGGCAAAGTACTGACTGGTGGTACGGTCCAATCCCGCCAGAGCCATCTCCTCCCGGAAGATGGCATCGGCATCCCGCAGGATCTCCAGTTTCTCATCGGTGATCTCACCGATGACACGGATGGCCAGACCGGGGCCGGGGAAGGGCTGGCGCCACACCAGCTGCTCCGGCAGGCCCAGCTCGATGCCCAGCTGCCGCACCTCATCCTTGAACAGCCGCCGCAGGGGCTCCACGATGTCCTTGAAGTCCACGCAGTCTGGCAAGCCGCCCACATTGTGGTGGCTCTTGATGACCACGGACTCGCCGCCCAGACCGGACTCCACTACATCGGGATAGATGGTGCCCTGTGCCAGGAAATCCACGGCACCGATCTTCTTGGCCTCGGCCTCAAAGACCCGGATGAACTCCTCACCGATGATCTTGCGCTTGGTCTCCGGGTCGGTGACACCGGCCAGCTTGGAGAGGAAGCGGTCCTTGGCGTTGACCCGGCGCACGTCCACATGGAACTGGCGGGTCATGACCTCCTCCACCTGATCGCCCTCGTCCTTCCGCAGCAGACCGTGATCCACGAAGATACAGGTCAACTGATCGCCCACGGCACGCTGCAGCAGGGCGGCAGCCACAGAGCTGTCCACGCCGCCGGAGAGAGCCAGCAGCACACGGCCACTGCCGATCTTGGCCCGGCACTCCGCCACGGCCTCCTCCAGATAGGACGCCATGGTCCACTCGGCGGTGAAGCCGCAGATGCCGTATAGGAAATTCTGCAGCAGCTCCTTGCCGTACTGGGTGTGGAGTACCTCCGGGTGGAATTGCACGCCGTAAAGCTGCTTCTCGGCGCACTGGATGGCAGCGCAGCGGCAGCCGTCGGTGGAGGCCACCACCTCGAAGCCGGGGGCCAGCGTCTCCACCTCCACGCCGTGGCTCATCCAGTACACGGCGGTGGCGGGGATATCCTTAAACAGAGGGCTCTTGCCGTTATGGGTCAGCTCTACCTTGCCGTACTCACGGGTCCCGGCCCGGCGGCACTGGCCGCCCAGCAGATGGATCATCAGCTGCTGACCGTAGCAGATGCCCAGCACAGGGATGCCCATAGAGAACAGGGCGGGATCCACCATGGGAGCATTTGGCTCGAACACCGTGGCGGGGCCACCGGTGAAAATGAGAGCGTCAGGCTGGAAGGCCCGGATATTCTCCATAGACTCCCGCCAGGAGCGGATCTCGCAGTATACGCCGCATTCACGGACACGGCGAGCCACCAGCAGATTATACTGGCCGCCGAAGTCCAGCACTAAAACCTTTTTCATACCGGATCATCCTCCCGGAAGGTGATGTGGTCGGGCGTAGCCTCCTCGATAACGGCCAGAGAGTGGATGTTGTAGCCCTGCTCCCGGAAGGAGTCGCCGCCGTGCTGGAAGCCCTTTTCCACCGCCACGCCGATGCCCACCAGCTCGGCGCCGGCGGCATTGACGATGTCGATGAGACCCTGCATGGCGTAGCCCTTAGCCATGAAGTCGTCGATGATAAGGACCTTGTCCTCCGGCCCCAGCCACTCCTGCGCCACGATAAGGGTGGCCTTCTTCTTGTAAGTATAAGAGAAGATCTCGCTCTGGTACAGGCCACCCTCGATGTTGTCGCTCTTGGCCTTCTTGGCAAACACCATGGGCACGCCGTACTTATTGGCGCAGATGGTGGCCAGAGCGATGCCACTGGCCTCGGCGGTCAGCACCATGGTGATCTTGCTGACGTCAAAATAACGAGCGAACTCGTCCGCCAGTTCCTCCATGAAGGCGGTGTCCACCCGATGGTTCAAAAACCCGTCTACCTTGATGATGTTGCCGGGCAGGACACGGCCCTCCCGACGGATGCGCTCTTTCAATGCTTCCACGATCTACACTCCTTTATTATAAGTCGCTGGTACTCCACCATATTGACCCTATTCTGCCCAATTTCCGGGGGAAAAACAATAGGGAGAAAAACCAAGCTTTTCTTGGTTTTTCTCCCGGTATTTGTCAGTTCTCCCAGTTCAGAGGCGTACCTGAACGCTGGGATAAGCTGTCCTTTACGAAGTCGGCAAACCGCTGGGCCGCCGGGGTCAGAGGCACGTCCCGCAGGACGCACAGATCCACGCTGCGGGGCGGGATCTCGAAGTCCGTAGCCAGCTTCCGCAGTCGACCCTTCGACAGCTCTTCGTGGACGAATTCTTCCGTGACGCCCGCCACCCCGAAGCCGATGGCCGCCAGATCCACCAGCAGGCTCCGTGCACCCAGCTCGATCTCCGGATGCAGCCGCTGGCCATTTTGCAGGAAGTACTTCTCCAGATACAGCCGGGAGGAGGCCTTACGCTCCAAAAGGATCAGGGGGAAGGCGGCGATCTCCGCCAGAGAATAGACATGGCCGAAGTCGCAGGGATAGTCCGCCGCCGCCACGAACACGGAGTGGGTGGCGAAGCAGGGGTGCGTCTCCAGCGAGGCGGACTCCTGGGGGGTGCTGGCAAAGGCGATATCCACCTTGCCGGATTGCAGCAGGCCCAGTACCTTGTGGCTGCGGCCGGAAACGATCTGGATGTGGATGGCGGGATACTGCCGGTGGAACCGATCCAGATACGGCAGCAGGAACTGGCTGGTGACGGTGTCGCTGGCGCCGATGGTCAGGTGTCCCATCTGCAGCTCCCGGCTCTGGGACAGCTTCTCCTCGCCGGTCTCCAGCAGGCCGATGGCGCTGCGGACGTACTCGTACAGCATCCGGCCGTCCGGTGTCAGGGCCACGCCACGGGAGTTGCGGGCAAACAGACGGGTCTGCAGCTCGCCCTCCAGCTGCTTGATGGACTGGCTGACGGCGGATTGGGAGATATACAGGGCCTGAGCGGCGGCGGTGATGTTGCCGGCCTCGGCCACCTCCTTGAATACACGATAAAGCTCCAATTTCACAGACATAATGCAGGACCTCATAAATAGGGATAATATATATCACTGGTGCAATATGCTGTCATTATAGCAGATTTTTACGGGATTGCAAGGGAATTTATAGCGCCCTGTCTCTTGAAACACCGGGGAGAATGTGCTACAATGCCATATAGCATATGGAAAAGGATGACTTCTATGGATAAGCGCACCACAGATATCGTCTGCTACTGCACATGGGTCGGTCTGCTCGTCGCCGTGCTGGCGGGGAACCGGGAGGCCAGCCGCTTCCACCTGAACCAGTCGCTGGTGCTGGGTATTTTCGGCCTGCTGGGGGTCATCCCCTGCGTGGGCTGGGTGTGGGCCGTCTTTGTGGCGGTGTGGTGGTGCATGGGCCTTACCGGGGCCATCCGGGGCGTGGAGCGGCCGGTGCCGGTGCTGGGCGGCATCCGTATCCTGCTTTGACGCAATGTTGTATGGAGCGTGCTGCGGCACGATTTTCATAGTGGACCAATGTTCAACAATTAGGAGGAAAAAACCATGTCTTTTATGATCGAAACGTCTGCCCGTCACATTCACCTGACCCAGGAGACGCTGGAGAAGCTGTTCGGCGAGGGCTATGAGCTCACCGTCCGCAAGCCCCTGTCCTATCCCGGCCAGTACGCCAGCAACGAGCGTCTGACTGTGGTGGGCCCCAAGAAGGAGATGGCCAACGTGTCCATCCTGGGTCCCGTGCGTAAGATGGATCAGATCGAGCTGTCCGCCACCGATGCCCGCACGCTGGGCATCGATGCCCCCGTCCGTGAGAGCGGCGACGTGAAGGGCTCCGGCGCATGTAAGCTGGTAGGTCCCAAGGGCGAGGTGGAGCTGACCGAGGGCGTCATTATCGCTAAGCGTCACCTGCACATCACCGAGGCCGACGCCGCCGAGATGGGTGTGAAGAACGGCGAGATCATCAAGGTGGCCTGCGGCGGCGAGGGCCGTAAGCTGATTTTTGACGATGTGGTGGTTCGTGTCAACAAGGACGCCGTCACCACCATGCACATCGACACCGACGAGTCTCAGGCTGCCGGCAACCCCAAGGTCGGCGAGATCGTGCGGTAAGCAAGCACAAAAAAGGACACGACAGGCTGCGCCTGCCGTGTCCTTTTTTACTTCTTGGGGGATGCCCCATTGCAGCACCGCCACGAACAGAGCGTCCAGCACGATGTTGGTGACGCCGGCGGCAATGGTGACGTACAGGCCCAGCTGAGGCCGTTCCGCCGTCACCAGAAAGCTCTGGAAGGTGTTTTGCAGCATATAGGGGATCAGGCCCAGCAGGACGATACGTCCGTAGCTGACGCACACCGGCAGCATGGTCTCGTCGGCGCCCAGCAGCCGGGACATCGGCGTGAGAAAGGCAATGCCGCCGATGGTGAACACGGCACCCAGCCCGATCAGCACATAGATCATCAGGGAGAAGATCTCGTTGGCACGCTTTTCGCTGCCGGCCCCCAGGGTGTACGCCACCAGCGCACTGCCACCGGTACCCAGCATGAAGCCCACGGCACCCAACACCATGAGAAACGGCATAATGAGGTTCACGGCAGCAAAGGCATCGGAGCCCACAAAGTTGGACACGAAAACACCGTCCACCACGCAGTAGATGGAGGTACACACCATCATGATGACAGACGGCAGCGTGAAGCGCAGCAGTTTTCGATAGGTGAAGTGCTCGGATAGTTGAATACGCATGAAAAGAAAGTCCTCCACAATAATGTCCGAAACCGGACAAGCATATTTTAGTACGCTTTCGTACATGAGTCAAGAAAATCTTTCGACGGCCCTCCGCATTTTCCTTGCATTTCCACATGGGATAGGATATAATATTTCCCGATAGATACGGACAGAGGCAATGCGCTGCAAAGGCCCGTGGGGTCAGGCGCAAAGCTGAACAAGAGAACGGGGACGAGCCCCACGTTGACCAACACCGTGTGCATCGAGGTGTCTATCCCGCCGACGAAAGTCAGCCATTGGAAGCGTGCTTCTGAGAAGGCAGGGGAGATCACCGCTTGAGATGCGAGCCGGGAGACCTACTGTTGCCGTTAGAATGATCCCAGGAATGGTTATGGTGTTATTCTGCCACGCAGGATGGCCCCATATTTTTTTTGCGCCTGCTCCCGTGCACCGCGGGAGCGGCGGCACGGAGAATGAGGAGTATATGAAGAAGATTCGACCCTATCTATGGCGGGGCGGAGCGCTGGTGCTGGCGGCGGCCTTGGTGGTGCTGCTGGTGCTGTCCGGGATGGGCCTTTCCACGCAGGAGCCGGAGCCGCTGCCCCAGCCCCCGGTCCAGACTATCCGCACCGAGGGACAGGGAGGCGCCTCCCAGCAGGAGAAGCCCGACGCCCCGGAGCAGCCGGAGGACCCGGAGAACGAGGACACGCCGGAAGAGCCGGAGACTCCGGAGCAGCCGGACGAGGAGCCGCCTCAGGAGGAACCCGATGCCCCGGAGCAGCCGGAGGATCCCACAGACGATCCGGAGAAGCCGGAGCAGCCCGGCGATAATCCGCAGCCCGGCGATAATCCCGGCAAGGGCGATAACGACGGCCCCGGCCCGGTGGACCCGGAGCCCGGTCCCTCCGACGATACCAGCACCCGCATCATCACGGATCTCAGCAACTGTGAGATCACCTATAACCAGCTGACAGATGACACGCTGCCCTTTTACGCCTATCTCATCAACCCCAATGGCGAGACGCTGAAGGTGAAGCTGCAAAACAGCGATACCCCCATGAACGGCCGGTATCTCACCAGCGCCGACGGCAAGAACTACACCGCTCGGATGGTGCGCAATGAGACCAACCACATTACCCTCTACCGCAAGAAGGGGAACACCACGGTGGAGGAGGTTCGCTTCTCCATCCGGTATGTAGCACAGAAGGCCGATGAGGATCATCCCACCATCGGTGAGCATCCCCCCACCATCGTCACCAATCTGGACGGCGTGACGGAGACCAGCAACCGCAACTTCACCCTGACGGTGAAGGCCACGGCCTACACAGGCTCTCCCCTCTACGCCAGCCAGATCGAGGTGCAGATGGACGGAAAGCGCATCACAGGCCCCACCGGCGGCCCGGTGTACGAGTATCAGCTCTACTTCCCGGATCCCATCGTGGGCGATACGGTGGAGCACACCATTACCATCCGGGCCTGGGACGGGGAGGGCAACTCCGCCTTCGTGTCCTATCGCATCCTCTACCGCTTCGTGGATACCGGCGACGTCATCGGCACGGCCTATATCGTCATCGACGCCACCACCGTGGGACTGGATGTGATGGAGGAGCCGTATACCTACAAAATTCGCCAGAATACCCCGGCCTCCTATGCCGTTATCGAGGCGCTGGAGGAGTGGGGCTACGAGTACGAATACTCCGGCTCCATGGACGTGGGCTTCTATCTGCGGCGCATCAGCCGGGGCGGCATGATGGACTATCCCGCCATCCCGGAGAACCTGTGGAGCAAGATCCTGCAGGACGGCCTGACCCTGACGGGCCAGACGGATAACAACAGCCTGGGCGAGTTCGACTATACTCAGGGCTCCGGCTGGATGTACTCTGTGGGCGGCAATACCTATGCCGGTAAGGGCCTGTCCGGCTATTACCTCACCGACGGCGATACCCTGTATCTGCGCTTCACGCTGGCCTACGGCAAGGACATCGGCGGATACAGCTCCACCGGCGGCAGCTACGGGCTGCTGCCCAGCTATTGCGGTAAGTGGCTCAACGGCACCTACATTGAGGAGCACGTCTGGGGTGAGCCGACACAGACAGTGGCGCCGGACTGCACCCATCCCGGCGAGATCAGCACCGTCTGCACCGTCTGCGGCGATCGGAAGGATCAGCAGGAGGTGCCGCCTCTGGGGCATGATTTCGTGGAGACGGGACGCACGGAGCCGGGAGAGGACGGAACACCGGGCTACATCGAATACACCTGCTCCCGCTGCGGGGAGCAGAAGCAGGAGCCGATCCCGGCGGTCAATGCCGGGTGGCTCCCCCGGCGGCGCAGACTGCCGGACTACGCTATGACAGGAGCGAGATATGAACGATAGAATGAGAAAGGGCTGCTGCCGCCTGTTGACGCTGCTGCTGACACTGGTGCTGGTGATCCCCGCCTATGGGCAGGAGACGCTGGATGCGCTGGCGGCGGCGCAGGGCTGCACGGCGGAGACACTGCTGCAAAGCGACAAGCTGACAGCGGGAGACTCCGTCAGCGACTGGGTGGCCATCGCCGTGAGCCGGGCCGGTACGGAGGGGGATACCTCCGCTTACCGCAAGGCACTGGAGCGCTATGTGACCCGGATGTACCGGGAGCAGGGGGGCTTGGACCGCTTGCGAGCCACGGAGTGGCAGCGCACCGCCCTGACGGCGCTGGCGCTGGGAGCGGACCCCACCGCCTTCGGCCGGGACAAGAACGGTCGGTCGGTGAACCTGCTGGCCGACGGCGTATATCAATTCACCGCCGCCAAATCTCTGGGAACGCAGGGACTCAACGGCTGGATCTTCGGTCTGATCGCTCTGGACAGCGCCCGCTTCGCCGTGCCGGAGGATGCCGTCTACACCAGAGCCGCTATTTTGCAGGCGCTGGTGGCAGCGCAGGAGCCGGAGGGCGGCTTCGGCCTGACGGTAGGGAATTCGGACGTGGATCTGACAGCCATGACCCTGCAGGCGCTGGCGCCCTATCAGAACAGCACAGTGACGTATACCGGAACCTCCGGGGAGTCTGTGACCATCCGGGAGGTGGTGCGCCGGGCGCTGGCGTGGCTGTCTGACCAGCAGACGGCGGAGGGCGATTTCATCAGCTGGGATGCCGCCAATCTGGAGAGCACGGCGCAGGTCATCATCGCCCTGTGCAGCTTGGGAGTGGACCCGGCCACGGACGCCCGGTTCGTGAAAAACGGCATCAGCGCCGTGGACGGGCTGATGCGCTACCGGCTGGACGACGGCACCTTCCGCCATATTCTGACGGACGGCTCCGATGTCATGGCCACGGAGCAGGCCCTTCTGGCACAGGAGGCCATGGAGCGGCTGTCCGCCGCCCGCCGGAGCCTGTATGACTTCCGGGAGGAGATGCCGGAGGATGTAAAGATGCAGGTGACGGCCCTGAACGAGGCACTGACGGATGTGGCGGTGGCCACGCCGGAGGAGGTGCAGGCTCTGTATACCCGATATCTGGCCATCCCCGCCGCCGAGCGCAGCTATGTGTTCGCTGCCGGGGCGCTGCTGGATCGGATGCAGGAGCTTTCCCTGGAGATCACGCCGGAGGATCCGGCGCAGGCATATGAGCTGCGGGCTGCGGCGGAGGTGACCACCTCCGGTTCCGGCGCCGTAGTATGGATCGCCGCAGGCGCCGCCGTGGTAGTGGTGGCCGCAGGCATCGTGATTTGGAGCAAGCGGAGGAAAATATGTACGAAGTAACGGAGAAAATTCTGCGGGAAGTGCGGAAGGTCATCGTCGGCAAGGACGATGTGGTGGAGAAGGTTTGGATCTCCATTCTGGCTCAGGGCCATGTGCTGCTGGAGGACGTGCCGGGGGTGGGTAAGACCACCATGGCGCTGGCCTTTTCCAAGGCGCTGGGGCTGGAAACCAAGCGTGTGCAGTTCACACCGGACACCATGCCCTCGGATATCATCGGCTTTTCCCTGCCGGAGCAGGGGCGGATGGTGTATCAGCCCGGTGCGGTGATGACCAATCTGCTGCTGGCAGACGAGATCAACCGTACCTCCAGCAAGACCCAGTCGGCGCTGCTGGAGGCCATGGAGGAGGGTCATGTCACCGTAGACGGCGTGACCCACGATCTGCCGGCCCCCTTTGTGGTGCTGGCCACTCAGAACCCCATCGGCTCTGCCGGTACACAGAATCTGCCCAACTCCCAGCTGGATCGCTTCCTCATGAAGCTGAGCATGGGCTATCCCGATGTGGGCAGTCAGGTGCGCATCCTGAGGGAGCGCAGCCAGCAGGAGCCTCTGGAGCAGGTGGAGCCGGTGATGCGCCGGGAGGAGCTGATCGCCGCCATTGCCAGGGTGCGTCAGGTCCATGTGGACGACCAGATCTATGATTACATCGCCCGGCTGGCGGAGGTGACACGCACCCATCCGCTGCTGAAGCTGGGTATCAGCCCCCGTGGCGCTCTGGCCCTGTGCCGTACGGCTAAGGCCAGAGCCTTCGCAGAGGGACGGGATTTTGTGGTGCCGGAGGACGTGACGCAGATGGCGGAATATGTGTTTGCCCACCGTCTGATGCTTTCCTCCAAGGCCCGCCTCAACGAGTACACACCGGAGGCCATCGTGGCGGAGGTGCTGGCGCAGACCCAGCCGC
>ENA-ORML01002345-ORML01002345.1-human-gut-metagenome-genome-assembly--contig:-NODE-2345-length-12804-cov-2.690721_pt1 | contig 12804 bp, 13 predicted proteins | sample MGYA00242103_ERZ508995 | MGnify/ENA primary metagenome ERZ508995 (study PRJEB26280, sample SAMEA2338702) | human gut metagenome | biome: human gut; feature: human-associated habitat; material: faeces...
GCCCAGTGCGGATGACCTGCGCGTAGGCGTTGCCCCACAGAATACAAAGAAAACGCAGAAATCCCTGTAATATCAAGGGTTTTCAGCGTTTCTATTCTTAATTTGTCGCTTGTTTGTCGCTTAAATCTGCTTTGCTACACTAAATGATAGCCCACGATAAGAGACAACAATAACAAAATGATTCTTGAAACGCGGGGGCGCTTGTGTTAAAATCAAACATGGGTAGTTGCGTGTAAGCATTAGCCCGACACTATAGAAAGGCGGTTATTGGTCGTGGAATTGAACCAACCCATTAACAGCGCTTTATCACAAAGGACAATTCCCCCGTTTACGACAATCGAATTGTTTGCAGGCGCAGGCGGGCTTGCATTGGGAATTGAAAAGGCAGGCTTCAACACTCTTGCCCTTATAGAATTTGATAAAGACGCTGCCGACACCCTCAAGGTCAACCGTCCGCAATGGAATGTTATCTGTGACGATATTGCTAACATATCCCCTTTGGATTTGACAGAGTATTTTCATTTGCAGACTGGGGAATTAGACTTGCTTTCAGGCGGCGCGCCGTGTCAAGCCTTTTCCTATGCGGGTAAGCGCTTAGGACTTGAAGATGCAAGGGGAACACTGTTCTATCACTATGCTATTTTCCTTCGCAAGCTGCAACCGAAAGTTTTTTTATTTGAGAACGTCAGGGGACTTTTGACGCATGACAACGGGCGTACATACAAAACAATGCTCAATGTGTTTGCGGAAAGCGGGTATACCATACAAAGGCAAGTATTAAACGCATGGGACTATGGCAATGCTCAAAAGCGTGAACGTCTAATAACAATAGGCATACGAAACGATTTAATTGGCAAAATAGCGATAGAGTTTCCTAAACCCCATGAATACAAGCCTGTGTTGCGGGACGTATTGCAAAATGTCCCCGAAAGTGAAGGCGTTCAGTATTCTGCCCATAAACGGGATATTTTTGCGCTTGTGCCGCCGGGCGGTTATTGGCGGGATATTCCGGAAGATATTGCAAGAGAATACATGAAAAGTTGTTGGTTCATGGGCGGTGGGCGAACGGGCATTCTGCGCCGTATGAGCATGGATGAACCGTCACTTGCTGTTTTGACATCGCCGTCACAGAAACAAACGGAACGTTGTCACCCATTGGAACCGCGTCCGTTTACTGTTCGTGAAAACGCAAGAATTCAATCCTTCCCTGATAATTGGCAATTTTGCGGTAATGTAAGCAGTCAATACAAGCAAGTTGGGAATGCTGTTCCTGTGAATTTAGCGTTTGCCATTGGCATAGAATTACGAAAGGGGCTTGAACAGCTATGTGGGAATTGACTTTCATATCCGAACAGGATTTCAAAAGTCACGTTCGTAACACGATACAACACTATGGTGAAAAGTTAGCACCTTTTGATTTAAGAAGGTTCAATAGCAATATCGTTGATCCCATAAAGCTGATTTTCGATAAAACGGTCTATCAGTACAGTTGGGAAGAAATCATCAAGAATGAAATTTTCCGACAGCGGGACAAATCGAACAATAACGATATTGGTTACTTTCATCAGCGCATTTTTCAGTATATAGCGGGTTGCACTGTGCCGCAAGCAGGTTGGGACGTTATTTTTTCAAGAGATGAAAGAATTGACGTTCCTGAATGTGGTACTGTCAGAACAATATACGTTGAAATGAAGAACAAGCATAACACTATGAATTCTGCTTCAAGTGCAAAAACGTATATGAAAATGCAGGGACAGCTATTAACAGACGATGATTGTGCTTGCTTTTTGGTTGAAGCAATAGCGAAACGGTCACAAAATATTACATGGGTTGTTTCTGTTGATGGTACAAGGCAAAGACACCGTCGTATTCGCCGTGTCAGTATGGATGAATTCTATAGAACAGTGACGGGTCAGCCAGACGCTTTCTATAAAATGTGTATGGTTTTGCCCACTGTTATTCAAGAAGTTGTTGCTAACGCAGATAACATAGCGGTTCCACATGATACAGTCATTGAAGAATTACAGCGAATCGCAGACAGAAAGAACGGTTCTTTCGCTTTAGCCCTCTATATGCTCGGGTTTGAAAGCTACAGCGGGTTTAATCAATAATAGGCATATGCGGCAGGGGTTGAAAAATGCCCTGCCGCTGTTATCAAAGATTCTGTCTTGATCGTCGTTACCTCCGCTTGCAGTACAGCGTCAAATCAGCCCTGTACCCTTCAAACACGTCCACGCGGGTAATGTCGTACAGCGCGCCGTTATAGCGCACACAACAGGAAGTGTTCACGTCATCCCTGTAATTGATTTGGAACAACACTTCTTCCTTCATCTGCACAGCGCTTGCGGCGAAAAATTCGCTGCCGGATAGCTGCCGGAAATACGCCCACACCCTCGCGATGGTCGTTTCCACGGTCACGGGATAACCGTTTTCATTGATTATGCTGTTAAAGGCCACAAGTTCAATTTTCTTGTCTTTCAGCTTCATTGTATCGCCCCCGTAAACTCGTTGTAATGCTCATACAGCCCCACATAGCAATCCAGCAGCGCCGCCGTTCCGTCAATACGCTGTTTGGGGCTTTGGTTCTTGATCGGAACAATATTACCGTTCCTGTCCGTCTGTATGCCCGTGTTGGTCAGGCACCATTTCAGCACAGGATTGTTGTTATAGTTCACCCTGTGCGCCGTCAGGTCTGCGCCCAACATCTGCATGGGCAGGGAAAGCGTCTTTGCGCCCTGTATACAGCGAACCATTGTAAAACCCTGCATCTGCATTTCTTCCACAAAATAGCGGGCGGAATAGCTGTCGTAATACACCCACGCGGGCGCAAGGTCATAGGCTTTGACTGTCTCCACAAACCACGCCGTAACGTCGCTGTAGCTGATCGTATTGCCCGCACACAGGCGCAACAGTCCACGCTCAAACCATTTGTCATAAGGAATTTTATCGCGCATGACGCGCTCTTGCAGGCTGTCAGCGGGCAACCAATACATTTGAGCGATATATTTCACGTCGCTGTCCGGCTTCATAAACAGCAGGCTTGCACAGGTCAGGTCAGTCGTAATGGACAGGTCAACGCCGCCGATACAATACGCACCCCGAAATTCTTCAAGGTCAAAGGTCGCCGTGTTGTTGATCGCGTCAAAGGACAGCCACGCCGTTTTCACCGTTTCCCGCACGTTGAATTCCTTGCACAATATGCCGCTTAACTCGGATGGATTTTGTTTGGCGCGCTCCACTTTGATTTTTAGATCATCCAGCTTTTTCACCGTCCCCAAAGCGGGATTGGCTTTCATCCATGCGGCGGGGTCTGTCCATTCGTCCCGCCTGTCCAGTTCATACAATATGGGCAGGAACGTGTCATCTGTGATTATGCCGTCCGCCACGTTGCAGGCGTGTTCATACATTTCGTCATAAATACATTCGCGGACAGTTCCCGCCGTCGTTATCATCATCAACAGCGGTTGGCGGCGCGCACTTTGCGATTGCCGCATGACTTCATAAAGGTTCCTGTCCTTTACACCGTGCAATTCGTCCATAACCACGAATGAAGCGTTCAGGCCGTCCAGCGTGTCAGAATTGCGCGCCAGCGGTTGCAATTTGGACATATTCGGCGTAAAGTACAGGTCTGTTTTCCGCTTGCGCGCGTGCTTCGACAGTTCGGGGGACTGCTTCACCATGTTCAGGCATTCGTCAAACAACAGGCGGCTTTGCGCGTATTTCGTCGCCGTGCTGTAAACCTCTGCGCCCGGCTCTCCGTCGGCGGTCAGCATGTACAGCGACAAGCCCGCCAGAAGCGTTGTTTTGCCGTTTTTCCGCCCACACAGGAAGAATGCTTCACGATACCTGCGCAAGCCCGTTGAAGCGTCTACAAAGCCAAACAGCGCCTGTATAAAGGCTTTCTGAAACAGTTCAAGGGTCACGGGCTTGCCCGCCCATTCTCCCTTGGAATGCCTGCAAAAGCGCTCTATGAAGGTTATGGGGCGGGTCGCCCGCTGTTCGTCGAATGTATAGCGCCCGCCCTGCGCCGCGCATTCGTCTGCAAGGCGCGCGTAAATCTTTTTCACGCGCCTGCCAGCGGGGATATTTCCCCACTGCAACAGGTCGTTATACTGCGCAATGTAATTCATGCTTCCTGTCCCGTGAAGTCAAGCAGCGCGTCGCTTTCGGGCTGCGCGCTGTCGGCTTCAAGTTCCTTGACAAGCTGCAAATAGCGGCGCTCCGTCGCAAGATACATCCGCATAAGGGCGGTATAGCTCTTATAATCGCCGTCCGCCTTGATCGCAGGAAGTTCGCTTTCCATGTACACCATTTCTTGACGCAGAGTATCAATCTGAATGGCGCGCTCCATGTCATAGCTTTCGCAGTTGGTCATCATGTTCATGGTCATATATCTTCCCCCTTCGTTTGAACCAATTCCCCGTCAGTGTCAAAGGAAAGGCCGCGCAAGATCGCCCCGCCCTGCCCGAAATGCTCTTTGTTGTGACAGTCAAGGCACAGGGCTTCAAGGTTGTCGGGGTTCATGCTGATTGCGGGATTATCCACATTGGACGGGTTCAAATGCGCCTTATGATGGACAATCACAGCGGGCGCGCCGCAACGTTCACAAATGCAATTTCTCGACAGAAGGAACGTCCGCGCAAGCCTGCGCCACGCCGCCGAATGATAGAATTCCCTCTGCGTCATGGCAGTTCCCTTTCCGCGCTCAACGCTTTGAGCAGGCAGTCAATTACCCGCTGCAATTTGTCCGTGTCCGCGTTTTCGCCGTAATACCATTGCCACAGGATAAACCGCCCGGCGGTCAGGGCTACGGGGGAATATTCGCCCCCGTTTGCCCTGTAGCCCGTCGTATGGTAAAGGTAATCGGGCAATGCCCCGACAAGGGCGATTATTTCACCGTCATTGTCGGTTCCGCTGATACGCAGAATGTCACGCGCTTCGTCCAGATCAAACATTGCCGTTCACCTTCCCTTCATCATGCTGCCGCAACAGTCACCTTGACAAAGGCGGCGGGGACAATCGGCTTTCCGTCTGCGATACACAGCGCCCGGAAGTCAATCAGGCCGCTGGTAAAACCGCTTTCGCGGGACACCTCTACGGCTACACCTTCAGGAATATTGACGCCGTAATACTTGAAGTTGCCGAACAGCACCGTCCCGGCGGGGATATTGTCGTCTACGACAACCTCATACCCGAACAGGCGGCGCGCTCCGCCCGTCACGCTGTTCGTGAACAGATATGCGCCGCTGCCGTCCTTCAGCGGGTACACCTGCCCGAACAGGGTTGCCGTTGACATGGCGAATTTTGCGCCGCCAGCATACCCGGCGGGCAACATCGCAATCGCTTCAAGCAGCGTGTCGGCGGTCAGCGCGGTCACGCTCTTGCTGTTCGTGGCGTTCCACGAAATGCCCGACAGAATGCCCGTCGGCTGTCCGCTGCCCGTGCCGTTGACGATTGCCGCCCCTATGGCGTCCGCAATGGCGCTGCGCAGTTCGTCGGTAATATACCCTTCAAAGGCGCGCGTCTCCATGCGCTTCACGGCGGCGGACATGGACAGCACCTTGATAAGCTCGCGCCCCGTAAAGGTCACGGCGGTTGCGGTCGCTTCCCTGCGCTCAACGGCTGCGCCCTCCGTGTGCCAGCTTGCCGCGTCCGTCGGCGTCCCAACAGGAACGGACAGGTTGGACGGGACGTTGAACAGGCGGATTTCGTTGAACAGCCCGTTCACGCCGCGCGCCTGCTTTACGATTTCGTTCAGGGTCTGCGTCGGGATAACGGCAGCGCTGTTGGACAGCGTGTTGAAGCTGTCCGCGCGCTTTTCCGCCTGCGCCGCGTCATAGGCGCGCGTTTCCGCTTCGGTCAGTTCCTTGCCCAACAGCTTCTTGTAAAAGGCTGCGCGGTATTCGGGCGTCGCGTGCGTGTCGGGGTTGACGTTCGCCGCATTCAATACGGCGCTTTCAATGGGGTTAAACATATCGTTCCTTCCTTCCTGCGCGTTGCGCGCGGTCACATGGGTTTGGGGGTATGCCGCGCGGTTTACGATGGATATTTCATAAACCCGTGCAATCTGCGTGATCGTCCGTTCGCGGGCGCGCTCGTCAAACGTCTGCTTGCCAATGTCAAAGGCAAAGGACATTTCGGACAGATCGCCGCGCTTTACGGCTTCATAGACGGCGCGCCCCTGCGCCGTGTTGGGCAACTCCGCGCGCATTTCAAGCCCTGCGTCCGTCACGGTCAGGGTCAGCGTTTTCGGGCTGCGCGCAAGCGGAATGCCCGCGCCGTCGTGGTTGACAAGCAGCGTAATGTCATCAAGGTTCACGCCGTCAAGCGCGCTGCGCGCTATGCGTTCGGTCACACCGCCCAAATTGGCGGGGCGGTCAAACACAATGGCGGTTCCTTCGACAATCAGGGGCGTTGCCGCTGCCCGGACGTTATACGCCCACGTCTGTGTCGTGTGGTTCACTTTGTTCACCTTCCTTTTCATCAAGCTGGTATGCGTCCGCTTTGTCAGCGGTTACATAGTTCAGGGATTGCAAGCGCCTGTCACCGTCGGGGACAGCGGGCAGGGCAAGCAGTTTGCGCGCTTCGTTGATGGAAATAACGCCGAACGGCAACAGTTCCCGCAACAGGGATATTCGGGTTGCCGCGCTTGAAAACTCAAGGCGTTCGGCGGTAAACGTCACCTGCGCGCCGCATTTGCGGGAAAACTCCAGCGACATTTGCAGGGCAAGCGGTTCAATGACGCTTTCGTAAAACGCCGCAAATTCGTTTTCGGTATAATCGCCCGCCGCTATTTTGGGGCTGATACCCAAATAGGCGCATATCTGTCTGTTGATCGCGTCCGTCGCTTCGTGGGGGACGTTGTAACCCGTCTGCGCCGTAGGAACAAATTCAAATCGCTGGTCAGTCGCCGCAATGCCGCCAGCGTTTGACAGGTTCAGATAGTCGGAAACGAATTTTTCTTTTTCCGCCTTTACCTGCGCGGAATTGACCAATGACGTAAATTTCAGGATTCCCCGAATATTGGTCGCGTTCTTCACCGCTGCCCCTGTCGCTTCAGTCAGCGTGTGCGCCGTGTCAATCAGCGGATATAAAGGGGCGTTGTCATTGCCCAACAGTTCGTTTGTTGCGTAATGCCTGCGCAGGTGTATAACGTCGTCGTATGGCAACATTACCTGCTTGCCGTCCGCAAAGATCATTTTTGCGTACAGCGTTCCACCCTGCGCGCCGATAAACTCAACGCTTGAAGGGGTCAGCGGGTAAAAGGCCGTCACGGCGCGCGCGCGCTGAATCAGCACAAAGGCGTTGTTCGTCGTGTAGTAGGCCGTAACGGTCTTATACAGCAGATCATAGGCCGTCATGTAGGGATTGGGCGTATCGGTCAGCAGGGCGTCAATCGCGCCGTCCTCGCTGTGCGCTTTCAGCTTTGCCGCGTGTCGGGCGATAGCGTCAACAGCGCTGCGATACGTCGCGCTTGCGTATGCCGTCCCGCTGAATGCTGTAAATCCGCTTTGCAGTTCCAGCATGATTCCCTGCGTGCGCGGCGGCTTGCGCTTCAATATGCGGTCGAATACGTTCATACATGGTCACATCCTTTGTTTTTTTCTGCCCACGCGGGGGAAAAGATAACTGCGGCGTCGGTCAATCGTGGGCGGGTTGCGCGCGCTGAGGGCGGGGGTTCGCCAAAAGTGACGGACAGTGACGGTCAATTCCTATTAATTCTAATTTTTCAAAATTCGGTTTTACGTGGAAAGGCTTGTATTTGTCCGTCACTGTCCGTCACTCCCTTCCATGACGCTATCCCACGGCGTCGGTTCGTCCACTTCTACAAAGCCCGTCACATCCACCTTGACGGACAGGCCGCGCACGATTGCCCCTGTGTTGGTCTTGCGCGTTTCAAAGCCCGCGTTTTGCAACGCTTTCTTGAAATCGTCCGCCCTGTGCCTGTATTCGCCCGTATCGTCGCAATATTTCTTGTAACGTTGATACAGCGCCCCGGACGGCTGCACATGGCGCGGGACAACGTCGCAACATTCTTTTATGAATGCGTCAAGCCAGTCGTTATCTTCCCGATACTCGCGCGTTGCATCCTTAACGCAATCGGGCTTTTCGATGAAAAAGCCCTGTGCAATGACGCGCCGCGCGCCGTCGATCATCCATTGGAGAATAGCGCCGCCCGCGTGTTCAAACAGGTATTGTCCATAGTTCAGGATTTCGCCCTTTGCGCCGCGAAAACGCGCCTTGAAGGGCATGACAATCAGTCTGTCCCAACTGCCGCTATCAAGGGTTCCCACCTTGGGAAGATGGTTGGTGAACAATATCGCCGTATGCGCGGGCAGGAAGTCAAAGGGATCCTTGAATTTCTTTTCGCCCTTGATCGGGTCTGTGCTGCACAGCTTTTTCACCATAGCTGTGTCTAGTCTCTGCCCTTCTTCCAATTCAGCGGCGACAATCAGGCGCTTGCCACGCAGTTCGGCTATTTCAGGCTTTTTGTTCGCCCGGTTGTTTGTGGTCAAAACGTCGCTTGACAGGCTGCCCGCATAGTCGCCGAAAACATAGCGCTGCGCGTTGAAAAATGTGGACTTGCCGTTGCCGCCCTGTCCCGTCGCTATGGCCAACTGTTCACGCATAACCCGCCCCACGGCGCACAATCCCGCCACGTCCTGCAAATATCGCTCAAAGTCCGCGTCATTGCAGGTCAGGCGTTTCAGGAAATCCGTGAATATGTCCGCGCCGTCCTTTGACGGGGAACAGGCCGTTATCTTCGTGCAGTAATCGGCGGGGTCATGCGGGCGCAGTCGCCCGGTTTTCAAGTCCACAGTCCCGGCAGGCGTGTTCAGGATATATGGGTCATGGTCAAGCAAGGCAACGTCAATTTCCAGCATGGCGGCGGCTTCGGTCATCATTGCCGCAATTTTATTTGACTTGCGCCGTCCCAACACATAACCTCTGAAACTCTCCTCATATTCAAGGCGCTTTTTCGCTTCTTCGGCTTTCCCTGTGTCTCCGCTTTCAACGGCGGCGTCATATGCCTTGCGCGCGCACTTTATCCGCGTCCGCGCTTCTTCAAGCTGCCTGTCCGTCAACTCCTGCGCCAGCACGCGCGCCTTTAGTTCGCTTTCCTGCCAAACCTTGCCGTTATAGACAATCCATTTGGTTGCGGGCGTATATTTGGCGCGGCTGCCGTATTCAGCGGCAAATAATGCGGCTTGCCCTAAATCCGTCCAGTCAGCGGGTTCAAGGCTTTCAGCGAATGCGCGCACGGCATATTCCTTCGGCGAGATATAATCGGGGGCTTTGCTGGTATTACGGTCATAGTTCCCGCAAGCGCTGCGCCAGATCGTTTCAAGTTCCTTTGCTTCAAGGGGCTGTTCACATTGCGCGGCGCGCTCTTGGAAGGCTTCAAGCGCCTTGCCGTCATCTGTGCCGTATTTCTTCAATACGGTCGCCGCAAAGCGGGAAAGCGTGCTGTTGCGCTGTCCGACAGGGATAACGCCGCTGTTCGCCTGCCTGCGTTCCTGCGCTGCCTTTTCCTGCGTTGCGCGGGCGCGCTGCGCGCTTTTCTGAATTTCCATGAATTCGTCAACGCACAGATCGCCCGCATGAAACACAGGCTGCGGATTCTCAACGCCGTACAGAAAGCGCGCCGCGTCAATGGCGTTTTCATCGAATGCGGGAAAATGTTCGCGCATTCCCTTTTTGAGCGCCGCCCAACTGTCAGCATTCTTCACCGTATGTTTCAACGGGAAGTAATAATGATATTTCGGGCGCGCAGGCAATCCGTCCTTTTCCCTCATGTGATTGCGTGAAGGGACGGCGTAAAAGGCCACGCCCGGAAACGCTGCCGCCACATCGTCAGGCGTTTTCCACTCATCGGGCGACAGATCGGGCTGCATGGGGTCGGGCTGCGAATTGTCGCAATCCATCGCGGCGCAGTCTGCCTGCATGAAATCCTTTATGCCCCTGTGCGCCTTGATCGTTTCACCCGCCCTGTTTTTCGCGTCCCCGTATTGGGCGCAAACATGGTCATACTGCGCGGCGCGCGCCAGATCGTCAACGCCTTGAATTCGCGCTTCAAAGGGATATGAAGTGTTGAATTTTCTGCCCCGCACGTTGGACACATACAGGGTCATGGCGTTATTCACGATTGGGGTCATATTTTTCACCGCCGTTTTTCAGATAGTCCGCGAATATATCCCTGCAAATGTAACAGCGCCGCCCAACTTGAATGACAGGAAACGCGCCGCGCTTCACAAGGGTTCTAATCGCAAATTCAGGAAATTGAAATTCCTGCGCCGTCTCCCGTATGGTTAAGGCAAGTTTGTTTTTCTCCATCAGCACGCCCCTTCCAAATTGACGTTGACAAATGCGTTTTCATTGCGTATAATAGTATACGACAAGCAAAATTGTCTGTCAACTGTTTTGGTTGTTGCAAAAACAATGTTCAAGCAAATCGAATGTTTGGAGGTAACAGTAATGGCGAACACAAGCGGAATTTACGCAGATCGCTACGAAAGTCACTTTGCTTCAACGCTGCGCGCCTTTATGGACAGGCACCCGGTTACACGCGAAAAGACCACACAGAAACAGCTTGCCGAACATTTGGGGGTCAGGCCGCAAACGGTCAGCTTATACGCTGTCGGGGAAAGCCTGCCCGATTGCGAAAAGCTGTTGAAGATCGCTGAATATTTCGGCTGCACCTGCGATTTTCTCATGACGGGCAAGGTCACGGAATACGCGCCCATACGCGAAACGTTGGGCTTCTCGGACGAAACGATTGCGTGCTTGAAGTTGGTCAGGGATGGTTACTTTGCGGATGAAACCCCGGATATGCTCGCAATGCTTGACGCCCTGCTTTCTGATAAGGACTTTTATTTGACGCTACAGCGCGCCGCCGAACACGTCCACGCAAGCAAATACAGCTTGACGCGGGAAATCAGCGCAGACGCGCCAGAATTCTACAAATGGAAAGCGGCGCAGGCAATGCAGGACTATTTCATTCACCTAATGGACACGGACTTTATTGCGCTGTTTGAACGGCGTTCCACCTATAGCGGGGCGCACGGCGACAGCGGGGAACAGGACGCGCAGGACGAACAGTAACGGAAGGGGGAAGATTCATGGCAAGCATTCGCAAGCGCGGCGAAACGTTCACCATAACCGCATACATGGGCTATGACAGTCAGGGCAAGCAGATCAAGAAAACCACGACATACAGGCCGCCCGAAAACGTGACGGCAGGCAAGGCCGAAAAGTTGGCGCGGGCATTTGCGGCGACATGGGAAGAAAAAATCAAGGGCTATGCCGCCCTCGATGAAAATCGCACATTTGCCGAATTGGTACATTGGTACTATGAAAGCGTTGCGCCACTACAGCTAAAGCCCAATATTCTGATTGACAATCAGACGATGATTAACACCTATGTCATGCCCACGCTTGCCCGAAAGAAGTTGAAGGAAATCACGCCGTCCATGCTTGACGCGCTTTTCTCGGACATGATGAGAAACGGACGGACTAAAGACACGTACAGGTTGAAAGAGGGCGTAACGCTGCCCAAAGGCACAAAACGCGGCGTCAATCTCTGTACAATCGCCAGTGACACAGGGCTTTCCCGCAACACTGTCAACAGGCTTTCGGCGGGGCACAGCATCGAACGGGACAGCGCGCAAAAGATCGCCGATTGTTTGGGCATACCTTTTCAGGATATGTTTGAAAGCAGCGTTGAAGATCGCGCGCTTGCTGTCAGCACAGTTTCGCGTGTGCGCCGCTGCCTGTCCGCTGTGTTCACGGCGGCGGTCAGGAAAGAAATCATGCGCCGCAATCCTGTCTCTAACTCTGTGCCGATAAGCAAAAAGGCGGTCAATCCTGTCACATTCCTTGACGAAACGCAGGCCGTTCAGTTGGTTGCCGCGCTTGACGCACAGGATGATTTCATGTTCAAGGTCATGATTAACACCCTGCTTTATACGGGTATGCGCGGCGGCGAATTGTGCGGGCTGCAATGGCAGGATATTGACATGGACAGGGGGATTATTTTCATCCGTCATACGCTCATATACGTGCGCAAGGTCGGCGGCGAACGGGGACAGCGCAAGGGCAAGGGGCATGAAAGAACCTTCATCCTTCAAAGCCCGAAAACCACGGCGGGCGAAAGGTACGTTGTCATGCCCGCGTCATTGCTCGCCCTGTTCAGGGAATACAAGCAGCGTCAGGACGCGCAGAAAGCGGAAAAGGGCGACAGTTGGAATGTTGACAACATGGTTTTTATAACCATCAATGGCAACTATTACAGCGAACAATATCTGAATACGCGGTTCAAGAAACTTGCCCGAAAGATCGGACTGCCCGCTGAAATCCATCTGCACAGCCTGCGGCACACAACGGCAAGCCTGCTTATCAATTCGGACGTTCCGCCGAAACTGATTGCCGAACAGTTGGGACACGCAAGCGCCAGTATTACGCAGGATATCTATTCCCACATATTCGCGTCCAGCAGAGCGCGCGCCGCGCAGGCGCTTGAAATCGCCCTTGCGCCGAAAACTGAATAGCGCGCACTCCACAGACAGGCGACAGAAATCCCCCCGGAAACGGGCTAATTTTTGTCGCTTGTTTGTCGCTTAAATCCTCTAAATGTCGCTTGTTTTTCGCAAACAAGCCTAAACGAACTTCAACGAAATGCAAAGAAGAGACTGTTCAAAAAGCCTTATTTTACGGGACTTATCAAGCATTTACGGGTCAATTCTAAACGATAACGAACGACACTAATTTGAATGATTTACTTTCCCCACAAAAGCAGGTGGGAAA
>ENA-ORML01002349-ORML01002349.1-human-gut-metagenome-genome-assembly--contig:-NODE-2349-length-12789-cov-3.129967_pt1 | contig 12789 bp, 7 predicted proteins | sample MGYA00242103_ERZ508995 | MGnify/ENA primary metagenome ERZ508995 (study PRJEB26280, sample SAMEA2338702) | human gut metagenome | biome: human gut; feature: human-associated habitat; material: faeces...
TGCAACCTCAACACATTGGTTTCAACTGCCGTCACCACGTTCTCCGGAAAATCTGTCGGTAATGAAGTCTTCACGTTATCCAGTGCTGCCGGAATCATTCTGGCAAAGTCACTCAGGATTTCATGCATCTGCACTTCCGGGAATTTCAGCACCTTTGCTGTCGCCAGAAAATGTCGCGGATAAATTTTATCGATTGCCGTTTTTTTGCCTTTGGATGCGTTAAGCCCCATTGCCAGTTTGAGATCGCTGATGTGTATTCCCGTACCGCCAAGGACCGGAAATGCCGAAATGATGTCATAAAATGGTGTGAGCCGATAACTGCCGCCAGCCTGAATAAATACGGAGAAGTTTTTTGCATGGCCATCTGTTGCGCCAATCAACCACTGGAAGACCTGAAACTTCATAAAATCATAGCGATCTTTCAGCGCCTCGCTGGACCCCATCAAAAAAGCCATAATTTGCGCGATACCGGGGCCTCCATCTGATTCATATTTCACCGATGAAGGTAAACCGAATGTCTGGCACATATCCTCCTGTGGCAAGCGAAGTAAAACCGTTCGCTCAGTATTCCAACGCCTGTCAAAACGTTTGACCGCTAACGCGCGCACCCTTCCCGCTTTAATGATTTCTGCGTCCGGAACATTCAACCCGAGTTCTTTCGCCAGCAGCAAACAGTAATACTCATTATCAACGCTTTGGCTAAGATCGAGCGTCGCATTGGGCTGTCTGATTTCGCCAATCGGCAATTTGATAATGTGCGTCGTTGGCGTTATTCCCTTCGGAATGCACCAGTCATTGCCTATTCTGAGCAGCGCAGTCTTCTCCTGTGCGCCAGCAACCGAGATGCGAAAGTCATTTTCTTCTCTAATCATGCCTAACGGGATATCTGCTTTATAAGCCGTTAATACTTCTTCAAGTCTGGCTTCAGTAAGCTTTTCCCATGCCATTATCGGACACATTACGGTTTCATCTTCGGGGATTAACGTCACGGCACCAACGCTGTCTCGCCCTATTTCTGACAATAAATCAAACGGTTGTCTGGATTTAGCATGATAACGTTTAACGATCCGGTCACGTACAATCGGGCTATCGGGTAACAGGTTATCGAAGAAGTTAAATACGGCATCAGAGGTGATATTCCTCCTCTGCAATGGCAGCGAAAGTGACAACGGTCTGGCATAACGGCTGGCTAACCACTCAGGTGCATACTTAAAGGTGTGCGCGCCGTTGGCTAACTTCGTTAACTCGCCTACCCGCTGGTTGTTCATCCAAGTGACAAGTTTAGGCATTACCACTCCAGATCTTGCTGTTCTGTTGCTTCTGGCGAGGCATTTTTTGCGTCGCATAGCGTCATTGAGAGTTCAAGCGACTGTAAAATCTTAAAAAATGTCGTGAGCGAGGTATTGTTAGGATTGTTTTCGAAATTGGAAATTGTCGCCTGCTTAATGCCGATTTTTTTCGCCAACTCGCTCTGCGTCCAGCCGTTTTGCTGGCGAACCAGTTTCATTGCATTCGCCAATTGCGTTGGGCTATAGATCTTCTGAAAGCTCATCATGTCATACGTCCACAGCAAATTTATCCGCTTAAGGGGATATTATCAGTTTTATCCTTTAGTGAGGATAAAGTCAATCTGGAAACACATCTTATCCGCTGTACGGGATAAACGCTGCGATATCCGCGATCGCGGATAAAAGGGAGGCTTTAAAGCCTTTGAAGTCGGCAATATTAAGCCGCATGCCATCTCGACATGCGGCTTATACGGTTTACCAGCTATATTTCACTCCCAGCATGCCCTGAGTATCGCTATAGCCTTTATCACCTAGTTGCACACCGACATTCCCCCACAGGCTAAGGTTGTTATTTACTTTCGCCTCAACCCCGGTACGTACTTCACCGAGATTACGCGCACCTTCACGGCCTACGGTTTGACCATTCATCTTCACGGCGTAGACTTTGCTGTTGTTGATCCAATTCGCTTCAATGTAAGGCTGGAACTCACGCTGTTTACCATCGTCACGCTGGTGATGGCTGTTCAGGTAGGTTTTCACCCCAAGTCGCGTTTGCACATTTCCGTCGCCTTCCGTTTCAATGCGCGTTCCGTCTTTCCGGGTATGGTCGGAATCTTTCACACCCATCCAGGTGATTTGCGCCTGTGGCTGGACGTACCAGGTATTCAGCGTCTCTTCGCTGCCGCTAAATGTTCCCGCTTCAAAGGTATACCCACCCTCAACAGAGGCCGTCACACCGCGAGAATCATAGTCGTCAGCAGAACGGTTATCGGAACTGACGCTGTTATCAAACCAGTTATACAGCGCCCAGCTGTCAACATAAGCGCCGGTCTTATTCGCATCGTTCTGATACCAGGTCGCGTACAGCCCAGCGCTGTAACCGCTGATGCGCCCATCCGATTTATAACCCACACGATTACTCTGAGTATTACTGTGCTGATTAGCGTAACCTGCCATCACGCCAAGATGCCAGCGATCCTGCGCGTTGCTACTCCACTGCGCCAAATCGCCGCCTAGCTGCAATACATAGCGGTTAGCCTGAGTATTTAGCTGACCGTCACCGGCCCTTGAACGTTCGTGCCCTCCGACATGACGCATCCACATACTGCTTGCCGACCCCTGAGAATGCAGTGAATCTATATACTGCGGCTCACCCAGACGGTCGTGTAAACGATGGCTAAACAGCGAGTTGGCTGCGGCAATGTTGCTGATATAGCTTCCGGCCTCCGGGCGATAAACTGATGGGCCTTCCGGATCCACAACAGGGGGATTATTGATGGGGTCGGGCGTATCCGGTGGCGTTACGCCGTCCCATTTACTGGTCAGATACCAGTTTTTCTCGTCATTCCCCTTCCCTTTAGCCAGCGTGTAGACGTAAGCCCCAGCTTCGACAGTTCCGGTGGTCAGCGCGAAGTTACCTGCAGAATTCCCGCCAACCTCAATGAGTTCAATACCGTTGACCGTTTGTGCACCGACGCCGCCAATGTTATCAACCCGAACGCGAGTGTTCCCTTGGGTATCGCCTTTCACGTTCATTTTATCGGTGGGCGAATTATCGCCGCCCAGCGTCGCGTTGAACGTCATCAGGCCATTGTTTCCGGTATAGTTGCCGTTAACGGTCAGTACATTCCCCGGTTTCCCCCCTTCGCTATTCATTTGAACCGTGCCGCCATTCTCCAGGTTGCCGCCGATTGTGGTTTTAGCGACACGCAGTGTCCCCCCAGGCATAACGTTCACATCACCTGCAGTGGTGACATTTCCCGACATCACACCGCTGTTATGGATATTAATGTGTTGACTTGCCATATTAATGGCAGAGTCGGAACCGAAAGCAATTTCCCCCCCCACGATATCCGTCGTACCCTGATACGCCGCGGAATCGTTGTTAAGAGTCAGGATCCCGGTACCCAGTTTTGTCACATCACCGCTACCGCTGATACTGTGCGTCATCGCCCAGCTACGCTCAGTGGAGATGGTGAGCAGGCCATTATTGATAACGGAAGCATCACCCAGGTTTTTCTGCTCGTTGACGCTGAGCGCGCTGCCTGTATCAATGTTGAATTGCCCCACAAAGCGGCTATTATCGCCATCCAGCTCTACATCTGTCCTGGCGGTTGCGCTCACGATACCCTTCCCGCTTATGCTATTGCGCAGTTCGCCAGTCACGTTTTTTAGCGTTAACAGACCGTTATTGGCAATATTTCCTCTGCCTAACCCCTGCGTATTATCGAGGCTGACTTCCGCATTTGGGCTAATGCTGGTTAACGCATTGTAGCGTGCATTAAGCCCCTCGATAGCCAGCGTTCCCCCTGTAACATTTAGGTTTCCGCCACCTGTCAGTTCACCCTGACTGATCCCACCCTTATTTACCGTCAGCGCCCCCTCTTTGAACAAAACAGTCGAACCCATCTGCCCGGTGAATGTCTCTACCGTCTGCGTCGATCCATTAAGATCGACGATGGCCGCGTTGCTGATGTTCAGTTCCCGGGTGTTGCCAAGTGCACCATCCGCATCGGTACGTAATGTCCCCATCTGAACGTAGGTTGCCCCCTGATAGTCGTTCTGACCGTTGGAAAGCGAAACCTGTCGCACCGTATTGATTGCCAGATCCCCTTCACCACCGATTTTTGCCGACATATCGGCCGTTGCGCCATAGGCTCCGCCATGTTCGGCTAACGTCAGCTTTTGCCCACCATGGATGTTCAGCGCTTTCAGCCCATAGTTAACGTACAAACCATCACCTGGTGCGGTCGTGAGGCGGAATCCATAATCACCCTCGGCGACCACCGTTCCGTTTTGCGCAATGTGTAACGTTTTGTCCGCTTCCACCTCGTCGCCCTGTAAATCACGTAACGTTAATGAGCCACCCGACCCAATAACCGTTTGCGCCTTCACCAGTTGAACGCCGACATGGCTATCATCGTGTTCCAGCAAATTGAGCGTCGTCAGAGGGTTATTCGCCATGGGATCATTCCACGGTTTAGGCACGTCGATAAGCACGTCGCCCGTCCCGTTTACCTGATAGTTACGGCCTTTCCAGGTGTAGTCACCCGCGCCGACAACCAGCGTATCGACGCTGATATATCCCTCTGCAAGCGTCGCAGCAGGAATATCCGTATCGAAAATGAGCGTACCGCCATTCATGGCCAGTCCACCAATGGATTGCTCTCCCACTTTTACCGATGTGGTATTTTCACTGTCAGACTGCAACATCGCGTGAGTAAGCGCAGCGGTGTTGTCGCGTTCCAGAGTGAAGGTACTGTCTTTCAGTTGGGCAACACCGGCGAATTCAGTCCCTGTTGCATGGGTAAAGCCAAACATCTTGTCGGAGGATGACAGCTGCACTCGCATCAAACCATCGCCTTTGAGCGCATTGGTCAGCGTGTAATCTCCTGCACTGTTCGTTGATGCGAGAATGTCGAGCGTACCGGGGCTTGCAATGGTGACTTCACTCGAACCCATGCCCGTTACCCCATCTGCCGTATGAGACGCAATGGTCAGGAGGCCGTCATTGACCAGCGTTTTACCGCTATAAGTATTCCCTGCATTGAACACCGTATGGCCTGCATCATGGATCACTTTTCCGTCTTTATCGTCACCCGTAATCAGCATATCGACCTGGTAGCCGGCATCACTGTTATTAGTATGATTAAAGACAAAAACACCTTCGCCAGAACCAAACTCTACTTTCGTCGCGTTGGTTATATACCCGGCATCTGCCGCCGCCTCACCGTGAGCTGCACCAATGTTTAGCGTTCCTACAGCAGGTTCAAAAACACCTAAGTAAACTTCTCCACCTTCGACATTCAGCGTGCCGCTATTCGTCAGGGTTAACGTACCCGTACCAGATGTCCCTACGTACATATTGAATGTTTCAAGAAGAGAGTTCTGCCCATCCACCCTCACGTCGCCCTTACTTTTGTCATTGAGAGCTATCTGTGTATCACGCGCTTTAACTATACCTCCGGTGGTAATATTCAGTTCACCCGTGCCTAATACACCGACCTGTAGCAATTGGGCGTTAGTAGATGATGTCTTTAAATTCCAGAGACTATCCGTTGAAATATTAACTATCCCTTTACCGGAGGCATTTCCTCCGATAAATCCATAGCCCGTTGAATTAAGGGTGGCACCATTACTGACATTTACGATACCGCTACCAAAATTACCGACATTGATACCCACAGTATCGAACGATGATGTCCCATCCATCAGGTTCAGTGTGCCGATACCGCTTGCTTTATCGCCCAAAAAAGTAATATTTTGCGATACAAACTTACCGCCATCGCTAATATTGAGGTTTCCGACGCCCGCAACACCAATGGTGGTATAGACATTCTTATTGACCTCCCACATCCCCCCGTGGTGATGCTGACATTCCCGACGCCGTTTTCTCCATAACCGAGTGAGCTTCCTCCGTTGCTGACAACAAGCCCCTCATTACTGATATTCATTTCGCCGTGGCCGTCATAACCAAGATTAGTTCCGAGATTAGTGATAACGGAGTTCTTATCCTTAACAGTAATGTTGCCTGTGCCTGTTTCTTTCATCCCCGCAGTGATAATTCCCGAATCTACTTTACCTTCACGCGAGACATTAAGTTCACCGTCACCAGCATCACCGATATAGATATAGCGGAAAGCTTCGCCTATTCCGAGGAAACTCCAATGCCCTTTATCGGTCACGTTGACGACACCGTGGGAACCGTCTTCAACGCCCACCAATGAATATTCTTTGTTATTAATTAGTCCATTATTGGAAATATTGACTGCGCCATTACCGAAATATCCATTATAGAGTCTGCGTACCGTGATGACAGAGTCTTGATCCTGCACATTCAGGGTTCCGACACCGGTGGCATTGCCACCGATAATCGTATTTTCAGCCGTAACCAGCCCCCCCTCGCGAATAGTCGCTTCCCCCATCCCTTGATTACCAATTTGAAATTCAATTGAGGAATCGTTATTTTTTATTAGCCACTCGCCACCCTTTTCAACGACAACCTGGCCATTACTGCCCGCCTGATAGCCTAAAATGGCGACGATTGAACTCGTGACGTAACCCTTATCCGTAATATTTAATGAGCCCGTACCGTAACTCCCTATTTCGAATAATTCGGTCGTCAGAACAGAGTCCTCTCCCTCAACATTGACCGTCCCGACGCCTCCTGTCGAAGAACCTAATCTTAAATAGCCTCCATCGACGTGACCCTTCTGTTTAATATTCAGCGTCCCCGTTCCGGATTGACCCACATTTAAAGGCCTTGCATTATTTCCGCTATCATACAATCGCCAGGTGCCACCCAAAACATTAACGGTGCCCTCTGAGTCCTCATTAGCGCCAATGACGCTGGTAGTAATAGTGGTTAAGGAGGCATTACCGCCAGCCAAAATATTAAGCACTCCAGTGCCATACCAGCCAACCAGGTAGGCATCATAAGCAACATCAGTATCAATATTGGTAATCTGATCATTATCAACTTCCAGACTTGCACCAGACGCTGAACCGCTTAGTGCCAGCAAAACACCCAGCGTCAATCTACTGAATTTCGTTGTCAGTCCAGAGGATTTACGCAAATTAACCGTCGATGTTTTACCTGCCCTGCGAGTTAATTCCGAGCAGGCCTGAAATACCTGTAGAGTACAATTCCATATCACGCGATAGATTCTATTCATATAAACGCTCCATATACAAACAATACAGCCACGAAAGAGATGAGTCGTCAGACATTAAAAATGAAACTTATTAAATTGTCAGAGGTCTGTATTGAGTGTTAGTTGGAGGTGGGAAGGTGTCAATTTGGCTAATTTGCTAATACTTTCGAATTGATAGATTAAAAAATGCATAGTTCTTATTTTATTTAAAAATGAACTATGAGTTATTGTTGATTAATAAGAAAACTGTTTCTTTCAATAGGAAAATTATCATCATCATATTTAACAAAGAATAGCACTAATTGCTAAAAATCGAAGTTTATTAAACCCCTTTTGCATCCATTAGTGTCTTTAGGAATATTCGCTATAAAATAAGGGTTGTGCTTAATGCTTTAAGAAAAATAGCAATTTTCCCTTGAATATAGTACTGGTGATGGAACGATGAATCTGCAAGCTGGCTTTTAACAAGCCAGCTCTAAAAGAAGGGAAATAAGAATAACTATACTCAAAAACTAACAGCCACGGTCATCATGATGTGGCTGTCAATGAAACTATAACCCAGGCGCTTTCCATAACGACGTCGTCAGTCCATGATCAACCAGCCCCAGCTGATCCTGATAAACTGCCTGCCACTTATCGCGTGAATCCTGATAAAGTTCATGCTTTTCCGGGTCTGGTGTGTGCGTCCGTTCCCAGCGAACCAGGCGTTCTCCGGTTTCTGCCATTGATGAAAAAATTCCGGCACCGACGCCAGCTGCAATGGCACATCCTAATGCAGTGGCTTCTTTGACCACCGGAATATTGACGGGTAATCCCGAGACATCAGCGAGAATTTGACTCCATAATTTCCCTTTTGAACCTCCGCCTGCAAAGACTAACGATGAAGGATGAATATTCGAGAAATCAGCAATTTGCTGCAAGTTACACGCTGATACAATCGCCGCATTTTCTTCCAGCGCACGGAACAATGTCGCTTTGTTACATTTATCCGGGTCAATGGACAAGTTAATAAAGGAAGGCGCAGCGTGATACCAGGTTTTAAAGCGCATTCTGTCGGAGAAGATCGGCATTACGCCCCACGACCCAGGCGGCACCCGACTGGCCATCTCTTCCAGCAGCGTATAGGTGTCGATGCCTAAACGTTCGGCAATCAGTTTTTCTTCGGCACAGAAAGCATCGCGGAACCAGCGCATGGTGAGTCCGGTAAAAAAGCTTATAGATTCAGCTTGTACCATGCCAGGAATAACATGAGGATTAACGCGCACGTTCATTTCTGGGTCTGTCACCGGCGCGGCTAAATTTACAACTTGCTGCCAGAATGTGCCGCCAAGAACCGCGGTTTGTGCCGGACGCACAACGCCTAACCCAAGGCAACCAAGCTGCACGTCGCCTCCTCCAACGACCACCGGAGTGCCCGCCTTCAGACCGCAGAGTTCCGCCGCTTGTGAACTTACCACGCCCAGCAATGTGCCGGTTTCTTTGACAGGAGAAAGAATATCGGCACGCAGGCCAGCCATATCCAGCAATGCAGGTTTCCAGTCACGGGTGGTTAGATCAAGAAGTCCCGTGGTGCCAGCGTTAGAGGGATCCACCGCCAGTTCGCCGCTGAGCATATAGGCCAGCCAGTCGCTGATCATGGTGATGGTTGATGCCTGACGGTAAATATCGGAACGATGGTGCGCCAGCCAAAGTAATCTGGGGATGGCACTTAAAGCCAGTGTTTGTCCGGTCGCGCGATAAACTTCGTTTTCAAAGGTATTGTTGTGCAGTTCTTTAAGTTCGCTAACTTCGCGCGCTGCTCTGGCATCCACATTGGCGCAGGCCCAGATCGGTGTTCCTTCATTGTTATATAAAACAATGCCTTCACGCATAGAACATGCCGAAACGGCAGCGATATACTCCGGGTCTATGCCGGCGTTGTGCAGCGCCTGGCGCATACACTCACACGCCAGTTGCCAGTTTTTGTTGAGATCAAATTCCATAGAACCAGGAACGTCCGGTACTGCCAGGTGCCGCCACTCCGCCTGTCCCACTGCTATTTGATTGCCTTCCAGGTCGAATATCACAGCCCGAATACTTCCGGTACCTGCATCCAGCGCCATCAGGTAATACTTTGATTCTGAAGGGGTAAAGAGTCGAGCCATTAGATTATCCTCGGCTTATGCGTTCTGTCTGTTCCTCTATACGTTCTCCATCATTCCCGGTAATAAGGTCATGCAAATTTAACTACGTAAAATCGCCGCTGCTGTGTCCTGATCGGTAACCAGTGCGTTGATATAACCGCCTTTCATTGCAGCGGCAATTGCTTCGGCTTTATTTTCTCCCCCTGCCACGCCAACCCGGACGGGTATGGTCTTCAGCGAGCTTAAAGGTAAGCCAATCAGTTCGTTATGTATTTTAATATCCGTGACAACGTCACCTTTTGCATCAAAAAAGTAGCCTAAAATGTCGCCAACCGCCCCTTTTCGACCAATCATTAACTGTTCGCCCTGGCTGATATAACCGGAGCGAATGATCGTCGCGTCGTCCTGTTGACTGACGGCCCCAATGCCGACAATCGCCACATCGGCTGCTTGCGCGGCTAACAGAACATCTTTGACGCAATTTTCATTTTTTAGCGTACGGGCAATGTCAGCGGAGGATGCCCGCAACGGAGCCGGAATAATATTCACACTGCACGCCGCGTTAAGCTGCCCGATACCCGTCATATAAGAACCGACGCCACCGGAGAGCGTGACCAGGCGAATTTGCTGTGACGAAATAAAACCACTTAAGCGTTGCAGCGTATTCATGGTTGCCTCGCCAAAACCAATCGCCAGCATCTGTTGTGGTTGAAGTAAACTCATCAACATATGCGCCGCGCCTATCCCCAGTCGCCCGCCGACATCAGCATCCGCAAGCCCAGGGATCACCCGGACATGTTGCAGCGAAAACTGACGACGTAATTGAGTTTCATATTCCAGACAGCCTTCAAAGCGAGAATTAATCTGTACGCGAATAATGCCGGACTGATGCCCTTTCTCCAGCAAGCGCGACACTTTCAAACGGGTCAGGCCGAGACGATCGCTGATCTCGCTCTGGGTCAGCCCGTCGTGATAGTAAAACCACGCGATCCGCGCGACCTGTTCTTCTTCACACATTCCCTGTTCTGAAATTGCCGAATCGTTGATTGTCATAATTCATTCTTCACTTTGAACATATTTAAATCTTTAATGCAATTGTTCAGTTCTTGCGCATTTATATCTGTGATGGCAGCCACAGTTTGACTCTACGAGCATGAACAAACGCAACCGTGAAAATCAAAATAGCATAAATTGTGATCTATTCGTCGGAAATATGTGCAATGTCCACCTAAGGTTATGAACAAATTAAAAGCAGAAATACATTTGTTCAAAACTCACCTGCAAAACTGAACGGGGGAAATATGCAAACGAGTGATACCCGCGCGTTACCGCTACTTTGCGCCCGCTCGGTTTATAAACAGTATTCAGGGGTCAATGTCCTGAAAGGCATCGATTTTACGTTGCATCAGGGGGAGGTCCACGCCCTGCTCGGCGGCAATGGTGCCGGTAAATCGACGTTAATGAAGATTATTGCCGGTATTACCCCTGCTGATAGCGGTACGCTGGAGATTGGGGGCAACAACTACGCCAGATTAACGCCAGTTCATGCTCATCAGCTGGGCATTTATCTCGTTCCCCAGGAACCGCTGCTTTTCCCAAGCCTGTCGATAAAAGAAAACATCCTGTTTGGGATGGCAAAAAAACAGCTCTCCATGCAAAAAATGAAGAACTTGCTGGCGGCGCTGGGCTGCCAGTTTGATCTGCATAGTCTGGCAGGATCGCTGGATGTCGCCGATCGCCAAATGGTGGAAATCCTCCGCGGGCTAATGCGCGACTCGCAGATTCTGATCCTCGATGAACCTACCGCCTCGCTTACCCCTGCGGAAACCGAACGCTTGTTTACTCGCTTGCAAGAGCTGCTTGCTACTGGCGTGGGTATTGTTTTTATCTCGCATAAGCTGCCGGAAATTCGCCAGATTGCCGATCGAATTAGCGTGATGCGCGACGGAACCATCGCCTTAAGCGGCAAAACCAGCGAACTGTCTACCGACGACATTATTCAGGCCATCACGCCAGTGGTACGGGAAAAATCGCTCTCTGCCAGCCAAAAATTATGGCTGGAGTTACCTGGTAACCGCCCACAACATGCTGCCGGAACGCCGGTGCTGACACTGGAAAATCTGACCGGCGAAGGTTTCAGGAATGTCAGCATGACGCTCAATGCCGGAGAAATTCTGGGCCTGGCTGGGCTGGTGGGGGCCGGACGCACAGAACTGGCCGAGACGCTCTATGGTCTGCGTACTTTGCGTGGCGGACGCATTATGCTGAATGGTAAAGAGATCAATAAATTATCCACTGGAGAACGTTTACTGCGCGGTCTGGTTTATCTGCCGGAAGATCGCCAGTCATCCGGACTGAATCTCGATGCTTCGCTTGCCTGGAACGTCTGCGCCCTTACTCATAACCTTCGTGGATTCTGGGCGAAAACCGCGAAAGATAATGCCACCCTGGAACGTTATCGTCGGGCGCTGAATATTAAATTTAACCAACCGGAACAAGCTGCACGGACATTATCCGGTGGCAACCAGCAAAAAATCCTCATTGCCAAATGCCTGGAAGCTTCGCCGCAAGCATTGATTGTCGATGAGCCGACGCGCGGCGTGGATGTCTCGGCCCGTAATGATATCTACCAGCTGTTGCGCAGCATCGCCGCACAAAATGTGGCAGTGCTGCTTATCTCCTCCGATCTGGAAGAGATCGAACTGATGGCAGATCGCGTGTATGTGATGCATCAGGGCGAAATTGCCCACTCTGCACTGACCGGGCGCGATATTAATGTCGAGACTATTATGCGCGTTGCCTTCGGCGATAGTCAGCGTCAGGAGGTGTCATGCTGAAGTTTATTCAGAACAACCGTGAAATCACGGCACTGCTGGCGGTGGTGCTGCTGTTTGCATTACCCGCCAGTATTTAAGTGTGCAAACGCTGACCATGGTTTATAGCAGCGCGCAAATCCTGATCCTGCTGGCAATGGGCGCGACGCTGGTAATGCTTACGCGCAATATTGATGTTTCAGTGGGTTCGATTACCGGAATGTGCGCAGTGCTGTTGGGGATGTTACTGAACGCGGGGTATTCACTACCTGTTGCTTGTGTCGCGACTTTACTGCTTGGTTTGCTCGCGGGATTTTTCAACGGTGTCCTGGTCGCGTGGCTAAAGATCCCTGCCATTGTTGCCACCCTTGGCACGTTAGGGTTGTACAGAGGCATCATGTTGCTGTGGACTGGCGGTAAATGGATTGAAGGGTTCCCCGCCGAACTGAAACAGCTCTCCGCACCGCTGCTGTTTGGCGTTTCCGCGATTGGTTGGTTGACGATAATTCTGGTGGCATTTATGGCCTGGCTGCTGGCAAAGACGGCGTTTGGACGCAGTTTTTATGCCACGGGCGATAATTTACAGGGCGCTCGTCAACTGGGTGTTCGTACGGAAGCCATTCGCATTGTGGCATTTTCGTTGAACGGCTGCATGGCGGCACTGGCGGGAATTGTGTTTGCTTCGCAGATT
>ENA-ORML01002351-ORML01002351.1-human-gut-metagenome-genome-assembly--contig:-NODE-2351-length-12787-cov-2.366949_pt1 | contig 12787 bp, 10 predicted proteins | sample MGYA00242103_ERZ508995 | MGnify/ENA primary metagenome ERZ508995 (study PRJEB26280, sample SAMEA2338702) | human gut metagenome | biome: human gut; feature: human-associated habitat; material: faeces...
CACTTTATTTGTATCCAGGTTCAACGTACCGCCATTGGAGAAGTACAATTCTTTTGTTCCGCCTGCCGAGTTATGCATACGGGAAGAATATACGACCTGGAAATTCTCGCCTGCTTTTCCATAATCGAACACAGCCGTCATCGTATCATAACTGCGGCGCCCGTCATTCCATTGATAGATTCCACCATTGGCTGCGACACTATTCGGGTGGTTGCAACCAGTAAACCAGTGTACCGTATCGATCTGATGTGACATCCACTGGCCGGGAATGCCGGAAGAATACGGCCAGAACAGGCGATATTCCAAATACTTACGCGGGTCCCATTCTTCGTACGGGCGATTCAGCAGGAAACGCTTCCAATCAGTATCCCTCTCAAAACATTGTGCGACCAAAGCCGGACGACGCCAGCGTCCGGGCTGGTTAACGTTCCAACACATTTCCACCATCGTGATCTTGCCAAACTTACCAGAACGGATAAAGTCGTTGGCAGCATGATAGTTTGGGGCCGAGCGGCGTTGGGAACCAATCTGCACGATCTTTCCACTTTCCAACACAGCTTTGCGGGCAGCACGAGCATCTTCCATCGTTTCAGCAAAAGGTTTCTCTACATAGGCATCGCATCCGGCTTTAACCGCTTCGATACAGTGCAAAGCATGCTGGAAATCGGATGTGGCAACGATCACGGCATCACACATTTTTGCGTCATACAGTTCTTCGTTGTTACGGAATGCTTTCACTTTCTTTCCATATTTCTCCTGGAAGAAAGCAACACCTTCTTCTCTACGCCGTTTCCAAATGTCGGAAATAGCGACGATTTCAAAGCCTAACTCATCGGCACAGGCCATAAAAGCAGGAATCAAAGAATGGCGGGCACGGTCTGAAAAGCCGACGATACCCACACGAATCTTCTCGTTTGCGCCCATTATGTTAGCGAAACTCTCTGTACTGAATCCCAGTCCGCCAATAGTCAGACCTGCTGCACCTAAGGCGCTGTGTTTAAGGAAATCTCTACGTGTTGTCATGGTTCCTATTTTTTAGTTAACTATTTAAGTTCTCTAATCTTGATATTCCGGAAAGAAACTTCGTCCCAGTGATCCTGCAAAAGGATATGACCTTTTTCAGCAGTACCGAAAGGTCCAAATTCGGCATATTCCTTCTTCGCGAATTTGCTTCCCTTCACGACTTCCAAGAATGCATCCGAAGCCCAATCATACTCAACGGTCTTAAAGCCGTTCATCCAATGTTCGACATGTTTGTTAGGGAATACTTTGATAACTCCCTTATTCCACTGTCCGACACCATTGAAGCGTTTGTTTTTCGCAGGGATAATATCGTACAAGCTGGAAACCGTACGGCTACCAGGATAAGTCGTGTACAGTTTGGCATCCGGATGTTGCTTGTCATCCAGAACCTGGTATTCCGGACCGATCACAAAGCCTTTATTCTTCTTGCTTTCCTGAATCAGATATTTCATACCGCTATTTGCACCTTCCGTCAACTTGAACTCAAAGCTCAGCTCGAAGGCGCCAAACTCATCGACTGTCAGGATATCACCACCTCTTTTACCTTCCGGACCGCCATTCTTCATAACAGTCAATTCACCATTTTCAATCTTCCATCCGTTTTCAGGGAATGTTTCCTGTCCGGCACCCCGCCATCCGTTAGAAGTCTTACCGTCAAACAACAGTTTCCAACCAGCCGCTTTTTCTGCTTCTGTCAGCGTATTCGGAATACAGTTCACTTCCGGAGCTAACGGGCCTTGCATACGCTCTGCCTCCAGATTTTCCGTCTTAATACGGATATTACGCCACCAAATTTCCTTGCCGACATTCTCCGTTTTCCCGAAAATGCCATGTACCTGGAAAGCGATAAAACCTTCCGGTGTCATATCATCTACTACATTCGAAGTGTTCACACCATTCAGCCAGATGCGGATACTGTTGCCGATAGCTTCAATTCGATACTTGTTCCAATCATCTTTCTTATAGGCGGCTCGTCCAGCTTCGTTATTCGTTAAAGGAGCCAGCCAACCGCGTCGCGCCTCATCATAAAGCCCACCACTCCAAGCACGGTCGGACGGGTCAATTTCGCACTGATAGCCATGCACACGTCCATTATTGTAATCCGGCTTACTTTCGCTTCGAAACTGCACCCCGGAATTCAAGTCTGGATGACATTTCACTTCAAACTCCAGAATAAAATCACCATACGTTTGTTCTGTTGCCATAAAACTGTTCGGTTCTTTATCCACAGTCTGGCCGACCATACATCCATTCTCTACACGATAGGGAGCCTTACCATTCAACTGCTTGAAGCCAGTAAAATCCTTACCATTAAACAATTGCTGCCATCCGTCGTTAGGTTGGCAGGCACCACACAGCAAAGTCAGAGACAAAGCTGCTAATTTCAAATACGCTTTCATTTGCTTTCTGATACTATAATTAGTTAGACAATTAATTTCCTTTAGTTAACAAACATGTGTACGTGCACAAAGATATAAGTTTTTGCACTATCATTGCATTAAATCTCAAAAAAGTTAGAATAACTACACTAAAATAGCTCTTTACAAGCCGTCTATTTCCCACTCTCCCTGCTATTATTTTAAAATCAGAGTCGGCGATTATATAATCACTGCAGCCAATTACATAGTCGCTGCCATTGATTTAAGAATAATATGGCAGTAAGGCCATTTTTTATTACGCAATAAAAGAATAAAGTAAATAAGATTTACAAATTTGTTCTCCTGTATCCCAATAAGAAGTATATTTGCAGACAAATGACCTTATTATAAACGAATTGATTTTTATGAAACAACAGTTTATGAAGACTGCCTTTTTTGATTTCGACGGTGTGGTTGTAGACACAGAACCTATTTACGATATTTACTGGAATGAAGCAGGAAAACGCTATCAGACGGGAATCCCCAATTTCGCATCCCACATCAAAGGGACGACATTACCTTATATATTGGAGAAGTATTTTTCCGACCGATCTGAAGAATTTAAGGAAAAGGTAATCCGCGAATCAATGGAATTCGAACAGCAGATGCCTTTTCCACCGGTTCCGGGTGCGATGGAGTTTATCCATCTTCTGAAAAGTAAAGATGTAAAAGTCGGTTTGGTCACCAGCTCCGATGATGCCAAGCTAAAACGGGCTTTCCGCCTTTTGAAACTCGACAATCTGTTCGATACGGTCGAGTGCCGACCGGATCACAAAAGGGAAACCCGATCCAATGTGTTATTTGCTTGCCGCCTCCGACCTGCATGTATCACCTTCCGACAGTCTGGTATTTGAAGACTCTTTTGCCGGAATACAGGCCGGGACCAATGCGGGTATGCGGGTTATCGGACTTAGCACGACCAATTCCGAAGAGTCTTTAAAAGACAAAGTTTATCAGGTCATACCCGACTTCCAAAACATTACGTTCGAAGAATACAAACAGTGGTAGAACGGACATAAAAATAAAAAGGGGATGTGCCGCCACTCCCCTTCTTATTGTACAAAAATCCGATTACTTAAAAATTATATCCGACACGGACAGCCAACGCTGCGGCATCCAAATCCTTTATGATATTATACTTGGCTTCCAAGCCGACAGAAATCCGATCTGTCGCATACACTTCACCTCCTAAGCCGATATTGGCTCCAAAACGAGTTGCATCCCAAGGACCTGCTTTCCAAAACGAAAGGCTTAAGCCTGCCAACGGATAAAAACCGAACATCTCACTCAATTTAAATACATAATGAGCATTCATATCAATTGCCCATGCACTTAACCCATCATTCTTTACTAAATGAGTAATAGACGGGGTCAAACGAAACGCATCCGTTACACAATAACGATAATCGATGCCGATAGTAGCATTGCCGACATCATTAAAATTATAACCCAAGTTGAAGCCAAACGAGGATTGACCTTGCTGCGTCTGTGCATATGCACCTATACTAAACAGCGTCAACATCAACATAACAATTAATTTTTTCATACTTTTCTTATTTAGTACAACAATATCTATCGCCAAATATAGTATTTTTCCTTAACAAAAGTATATTACTTTACTTTTAATTTATCACCTGCACTTTTTACAATGCTACGATAATAGTCTTCATCATAGCCAGGGAAATCCGGATATTCGGATAATCCGTAACCATTCTGCTTAAAATGTCCGTTTTCTTCCTTCTTCACGTTACCATCCATATATTTGACTAACAAGTATTCTCCTAATTTCTTCCAACGGGCTGTTGCCTGGTCGGCAGTAGTAGAACTAAACCAGGTCAGGAACTTGACCGCTTCCGCCGGATTCTTGGCATACAGTTCCGATGCAGCCTTATCGACAGCCGGAATTGTCTGTTGATAGCTGTTCTCCAACTCCTGCTGAACAAGACGGATATCCTGAATCATATAACTATATTTGCCATACGCCATATTAGCCACCCAGTTATGAATCCAGAAAGCGGATGTCCAAGAAAAATTCATCATATCACCGTTTCCGACACGATAACATTCGGGAGAAGCTGTCACCGAACAATAGATCGGCGTAAAGACAGCCATGTCTGCATCATCCACACCGAACCAAAGAATACCACCGACGGCATCCGGTAGCCAATTACGCATCTGAGGAACAATCACAAAACCGGTCTGCTGCGTAGCAATCGCACGCTCGTTCGTATATTCCTGACCGTCCACTTCGAAAGTCATCGGACGCCAACGATACGGAACTTTGTAAGGACCTGCACCGGCATCCTTCGTCATATCTAAATCAGTTCCTTCGAAATGGTCGCGCATACCGTTCTGCACATCCCGAACGGATAACAAACGATCAGGCTTTACATACAAAGGCATAGGCTTCTTCATTGCATCACCCTTAATCAGATCCATATATTGATCCATCGATTTATCATATTTGCGAAAGAAAGACCACACACGGGCTTCACAACCACGCAGAGCACTGAAATCATACGGGCAATAGGCTTTCTGGAAACTAAAATCCTTATCCCTGCCACTGAAATATCCCTTTTCACGAGCAAAAGAGACAACATCCGGTGAATAAATGCAGTTCTCCTTATCATCAAACGGGATCTGCTGAATACGAGATTGATTGGCATGAGCCGAAATACAATCGTCCGGAATGCGAATAGCAACCCAGACTGCTCCTTTATTACCCGGACCTTTACCGATCATTTCCATCACCCAAGCTTCGTTCTTATCAGCAATAGAGAACGTTTCCCCACTGCTATAGTAGCCATAATCCTTCACCAGGTCAGTCATAATCCGAATAGCCTCCCGCGCCGTCTTGGAACGTTGCAAAGTGACATAAATCAGACTGCCGTAATCCATGATACCGGTCGTGTCAACTAGTTCGGGACGCCCCCCGAAAGTGCTTTCCGTAATCGCAACTTGATGTTCATTCATATTACCAACTACAGAATAGGTCTGTTCAACCTGCGGAATCTGTCCTAACGGTTTATGGGTGTCCCACTCGATGATATCCAGCATCGCCCCTTTCGGCCAAGTCGCAGCCGGCCAGCGATACAGTTCACCATATAACGTATGCGAATCTGCCGCATAACTGATCATAACAGAGCCGTCAACCGAGGCTTTCTTTCCCACCAGTAGACCTGTACATGCAAAGGCTTCCATTCCGGAAAGCATAATAGCACAGGTTACCATCAAAATCCATGTTTTTCCCATATAAATAAAGTTTATGCAAATAATAACATATATACGCCGGCACCGCAGCAATAGCCGATCAACGCCAAAATTGAAAATCGTTTGGTATAATACATAAAATCAATCTTTTCCAATCCCATTACCGTTACACCTGTTGCAGAACCGATAATCAAGATACTACCGCCAGTCACGGCACAGTAGGCAAGGAATGTCCAGAAACCTCCGTCCGATACAAAGAACTGAGCATAAGGAGTCAGATTGGCCGCATCCGGTACAATCGGATACATACCCATTGTTGCCGCAACCAAAGCTACGTTGTCCACACAGGAAGACAAAACACCGATCACAAAGCTGATCAGATAAGGTTCATGTACATGCTTATCCAGAAAAGCAGACATCAACCCTAACTGGCCGGAGGTTTCCAAAGCCCCTACCGCCATCAGGATACCCAAAAAGAAAAAGATCGTCGCTAGGTCGATGTTCGGAAGTAACTGAGAAATACGTAACTTATTAGATTCGTGCATATGCAGTTTGCTATACATGATATCCGTATAAAACCACAGGACCACCAAGCCCAACAAAACACCTAAGAAAGGTGGAAGGTCTGTCACCATCTGAAAGACCGGAACCAAAGCCAACGAAAGTACACCAATCACAAAGATCACCCGACGCGAATGATTCGGTATTTCCGGTGCATATTCGTCTGCCATTTCTTCCTCGCTCATCACACGTAAAGTCGCATCTTTCTTAAACAACCAAAAATTAGCAATCGTCAGAGGCACAAGCAAGTTTATCAATGCCGGAAAGAATACATGCGAAATCTGGTGCATAGCCGTGACGTTCTTGCCCACCCAAAGCAAAATGGTCGTCACGTCACCAATCGGAGACCATGAACCACCTGCATTCGCAGCAATAATCACCATACAAGCATATTTCAAACGATCTGTCCGGTCCGGAACCAGTTTCCGTAACACGGCCATAATCACGATAGCAGCAGCCAAGTTATCCAACAAAGCAGAAAAGAAAAAAGCGGCAAAACTTATATACCACAATAATTTCCTTTTATTGGCAGTACGGATATATCCGGTAACAGCCCGGAAACCACCATGCTTATCCACGATATCGACAATCAGCATGGAGCACATGACAAAGAAAAGCGTTTCGGATACATTCCCTAAATGATAAACAATCGAACGGTTTGTAATAAATGTAATAAACTGATCTTTCAGAGGAGCATTTGCCATTTCCGGGTTTTGGGTCAGAAACTCCTGAAACAAAGGACTGGAGCGTTCGACAAAAATATCATAGGCGTCAAACATCAATATCATCCATAGTGATATTGCCATAAACAAAGCTATCGCAGCTTTATTTATCTTTATCTTATCTTCCAGCGCGATTGCAAGAATCCCTAAAACAAAGATGACAGGCATTAAAATAAACATAGTACAATATATTTAAATTTATTATCAAATCACAAAAGAAAGAATTTTTCATTCCAAGCTCTTGCATACCAAAAAGCATTATAAATTTTAGTTAAACAAAAGAATAGTCTGAAAAGCCCCCTCCTTTCGTTTTTATTATATAGAATACAGATATTCTATTTCTTCCGACCAAATAGACTCATCCGGTGTTTCCAGAATTAAAGGAATGTTATCAAACCGGGGATCATCCATCAGCATCTTAAATGTAGTCAATCCCATCACTCCTTTCCCAATACTATCATGGCGATCCACACGGGTAGCCAGATCTTTTTTGGAATCGTTTATATGCATGCCACGCAAATAAGAAAAACCTATTACCTCGTCAAAATGTCGGAATGTCTCCGTAAAACCTTCGACAGTCTTGATATCATAACCTGCAGCCAATGTATGAGCAGTATCTATACAAACTCCGACACGGGATTTATCTTCCACTTTATCGATAATGTAAGCAAGTTGCTCAAAAGTATATCCCAGATTGGTTCCCTGTCCGGCTGTATTTTCTAATACGGCACATACACCCGAAGTCTGATCCAATGCCCAGTTAACCGAATTAGCTATGCGCGTCAGACAGTCCTCCACCTCCATCTGGTTCAAATGACTTCCAGGATGGAAATTCAAACGATTCAATCCCAGTTGCTCACAACGTTGCATTTCATCCAAGAAAGCATCCCGTGACTTCTGCAAACCTTCTGCTTCCGGATGTCCCAGATTGATCAGATAACTGTCATGCGGCAGAATATATTCTGCCGCATAACCAAATTCCTCACAACGCTCTCTGAAAAGAGAAATACTCTTTTTTGTCAGCGGAGAAGATTTCCATTGACGCTGATTACGGGTAAACAAAGCAAATGCCTTCGCCCCAATCGCATTCGCATTCACTGGAGCATTCTCAACTCCACCCGATGCCGACACATGTGCTCCAATATACTTCATTATGTTATTTATGTTTTATTGTTTATTCACCTTCTGCTTTGCATCCTGCAAAATGAAATTTTTCTGTCGCCTGTTCTTGTGTAACTATAAAATAGACCAAGTCGGCACGCGTACATAACTCATCTTGTGAATTATAGATCTCCGTTTCAATAAAGATTGCATTTCGTTTACGGTCTTTGATACGCCCCCTGATTGTCAGCCTGGGCTCACAAGTAGAAAGACTTTTCAGAAAGCGGGCATCCAAGCGTGAGGTCATTCCTGAAGTCTGTAACTTCCTAAGCACTACCCAACCTGCCAATTCGTCCATCAATGTTGTCAGGATTCCACCATGCAACGTATTCAACCACCCCTGATAATGAGCTTCCGGCTCCCAATAAGCTACAATATCGTCGCCATCCTCATAAAACTCCATATGAAGTCCCATCGGATTGCTCGGGGCACAGCCAAAACACATATATCCATCCAATCCTTCCCAGGGATTAATAATCTTTTTCATATTTGATAATTTTTGCCACAGCCCTATTAATTTACAAAGGTAACAAAAAAAGCAGAAATAAGGTTTATTAAAATAGCGCCGCAACAAAGCTGTAAATAAAATAGCCGCAAACCGACACTTTCACCACCACACTGAACAGAAAACCGACAAAAGCCCCTAACCCGGCTTTAAAAGCCTCGGCAGACTTCTTCCCTCCAAACAACTCGCCAATTACGGCTCCTGCAAACGGACCGATCAACACACCCCAGGGTGGAAAGACGAAAAGACCGGCGATCGTCCCGATCATACATCCCCGATTCCCCCATTTACCGCCTCCACTGTATTTTGTGCCCAACATGGGCGTCACATAATCCATCACCTGGACAATAATGACCAAAAAAGCCCATAAAATCAAATGTGTAGTACTGAAATGGATTTTGTCCGTAAAGTGCAAAAGCAACAAACCCACATAAGAAACAGGCGGACCGGGTAATACAGGCAAAAAACAACCTGCCAACCCGGCCAGCAAACAAAGTACCCCCAAAATAATAAGAAAGATATCCATATAGTTATATTTTAGCTGTATAAGTATTCATATGCAATAATACGAAAAAACACGAAAACAGTAAAATATAAATCCAAATCGTTTTCCTCTCAGTGCTGCCTCACCCACCATAAACAGGAACAGGTTGGCGGTGAACACTTCATCCTTTTTAACGGTCGCATTATCCGTATCTAACGAAAGAGAAGATTTTCTTTTGCATCAGGGGCATGCAGGAAAACGGCACCAACTATCGGGCAACTATTCAACTCTTTACAGTCGCCACAAGTATTCAATCCTTTTTTATTTACGCATTTACGGATTTCGCAATAATCGCTACAATAGGCAAATTTAGCACCGTCTGCCCGACATCCCATACAATTTATGGTTGCAGCCGTAATCTCGGGTGCGTTGTTCATCTCACTCCACTTCCGGGCAGTCTTTTCTCTTAATTCATTGTCATTTCCGACTGTGGCTATGCGAGCATCACAACCTTCACAATCCAACCCGCAACATGCAATTAATTGTTTCATCGTCTGTTATAATCCTTTAACCATTCCAAAAACACTACTATAATAAAGGAGGTGTGACAAAATTCATAATATGGCACACCTCCTTTTCAATATTTCTTTTATCAGAGTAAGTCAGAAGCTAATTCGGACAATTGACTACGTTCTCCTTTGATCAGATTGATGTGAGCAAACAATTCTTGCCCTTTCATTTTATCAACCATATAAGCGAGACCATTACTCTGTGCATCCAGATAAGGAGAGTCTATCTGCTGGATATCCCCGGTAAATACCATTTTCGTTCCCTCTCCTGCACGGGTGATAATCGTTTTAATCTCATGCGGAGTCAGGTTCTGCGCCTCATCGATAATACAGAACGTTTCCGAAAGACTTCGACCGCGGATGAAAGCCAATGCTTCAATCACAAGTTGCCCGTTCTTTTGCAAATCATCTATTTTACGAGCATCTGATCCACCGGGTGCAAACTGTCCCTTAATAACATTCAGATTATCAAACAAGGGCTGCATATAAGGAGCCACCTTCTGCTTCTCATCGCCAGGCAAGAATCCTAAATCCTTATTTGCCAAAGCAACAATAGGACGTGCCAGCAGAATCTGTTTATAAACATTCGCCTGTTTTAATGCAGAAGCCAAAGCCAGCAAGGTTTTACCGGTTCCGGCCTTTCCTGTCAACCCGATAAGTTTTACATCCGGATCATTCAGCACCTCAAAAGCAAAACTCTGCTCCGCATTGCGGGGCTGAATACCATAATTGCTGGCTTTTTCCACTTTTTTGAATTTATTGGTGAACGGATTATAACGGGCCAGGACAGAATTACGCACACTCTTTAAAATAAAACATTCGTTCGGCTCCAGCTTCGACTTTATATCGAACAGATCAGCATCGATGCCATCAGGAGATGCATACATCTTATCAATCAAATCCGGATCTATATTCTCGTAAATGTCTTGTGCACGTTTGAAAATATCGACATTAATGACCTTGTCGGTTATATAATCTTCCACTTCGATACCCAACGAACGCGCCTTCATACGCAGGTTCACATCCTTTGTCACCAGAATGGTTTTCACCTTCCGGTCTTTTTCAGACTCAGCAACCGACAGCGTACACGACAGAATACGATGATCTGCGGTTTTTTCCGGAAACGACTGGTAAATTTTCTCCTGATACTTGTCCCCGGTCACCACATGCAAAGTGCCTTTGCCAGGTCCCAGTGAAGCTCCTTTCAAAAAGAGGTCATTGCTGGTCAACGTATCTAACTCGCGTACAAACTCACGGGCATTGTAGTTGATCTGGTCGCTCCCCTTTTTAAACTTATCCAACTCTTCCAACACGACAATCGGAAGATAAATATCATTCTCCTGAAAGTTCTCAATACACTTGTAGTCGTGCAATATGACATTCGTGTCAAGCACAAAATTCTTCTTTGCTCCCATGATCTTTCGATTTAATGATTATGCCTCTAAGATAGAAATATTTCCGAGATATTATCCCTCGAAAGCCAAGAATATATCAAATAGACCAATTAATTCCACTTTTTTACAAAAACCAAAGATCACGCCCCGCTTTATTTACGTATTTTTGCAGGTGAAATGTCAAAATTAAATTCATGAAAAAATACAAACTTATCACATACATGTTGCTGTTTGCCGGATACTTGTCGGCGCAAGATAATTTGTCAGCATTGCTTCCTATGCCGAACCAAGTCAAACAAATCGAAAGTAAGAAAGATTTCATCATAAGCGGAAAGACGACCATACAAACGAATCTGCCGGAGGATGCTTTTTGCATTGCAGAGTTAAAAGACATCTTGCGACAAAGAACAGGGAAAACACCAACTCTATCCTCTTCCGGATCCGGCAGTTCCGTCATTCGCCTCATACTGGATCCTTCAGCCAAAGGAGATGGACATTACCTGTTATCCGTATCCGAGAAAACAGTTTCCATAAAAGGGGCAACACAGGGTTCCATTCTGTACGGACTTATGACCTTAGATCAGATTCTGTTAGGAGATGTATGCCGGACTCTATCGGGAAAGATTGCACCAATCGAAATCGACGATCAACCCCGTTTCAGTTACCGTTCATTGATGAGTGAGGAAAAGATTCTTGTTTCTGGAACAAATTTCTTCACCCAGGCGGATAATTTCCGAAATCGGCTCAACAAACTGATGCTTACTTTTGAAAACTTAATGAATATTCCTACTTTTACAACCGGATTTTGAGAAACCAATATCAACAAATACATTAAAATTAAACACATAACAAATTTATGAAAAAGATTTTCAGCTTATTGTTAGCGGCCTCCGCGTTTGCGTGCACGCAAGAGAAGGTGGTCGAGATAACCATCAGTAATCCGTCTACCACAGACCGCACAAACGAAATCACCGAAATCACTTCGGACGCCATCACCAAACTGAAGGGTGAGACATTCATCATTTCTGACAATACAGGCTCGCAAGTTCCCTATCAGATAACGTATGACAACAAGATTATTTTTCCTGTTTCCGTCAAGGGGGGTGAAAACGTGACCTACAAGATCACCCCAGGAACACCTGAAGCGTTCAAAACAATTGCCTGCGGTAAACAATATCCCGAACGAGTGGACGATATTGCCTGGGAAAACGACCGTATCGCCTTCCGTACCTACGGTCCGGCCTTGCAAGCTACCGGCGAGAAAGCTTATGGTTGCGATATTTGGGTAAAATGTGTATCCGAACCGATTGTCGACATGCGTTACAAAACCGAACTAGATCCGGAAACAAGAGCTAAGATTGCAGAACTGCGCAAGACCGACCCGAAAGCAGCACAGCAATTGTCCGAATCTGTTTCCTATCATATCGATCATGGTAACGGATTGGATTACTATAAGGTAGGCCCAACATTGGGAGCCGGAACTTCCGCTCTATTAGCAAACGACTCTATCGTCTATCCGTATTGCTACAAAGACTACCAAATTTTAGACAACGGTCCGTTACGTTTCACTGTAAAGCTGGTTTACAATCCTCTGACTGTGAAAGGGAACAATAATGTGATCGAAAACCGCATAATTTCTCTCGATGCAGGTTCCCAAATGAATAAGTTCACAATCACTTACGATAATCTGACCGAAGCGACCCCGGTTGTAACCGGTATCGTTTTGCACGAGCCGAGCAA
>ENA-ORML01002352-ORML01002352.1-human-gut-metagenome-genome-assembly--contig:-NODE-2352-length-12786-cov-15.699238_pt1 | contig 12786 bp, 10 predicted proteins | sample MGYA00242103_ERZ508995 | MGnify/ENA primary metagenome ERZ508995 (study PRJEB26280, sample SAMEA2338702) | human gut metagenome | biome: human gut; feature: human-associated habitat; material: faeces...
TGCCTCGCTCCGCCGCCAGCGCCACGGCGCGGCGCTGCTCCGGCGCGTAGGCCACGCCCTGCTGCTTCTGGATATCGTCGATGATCCTGTCCGCGTTTTTGCCGCAGTCCCAGTCGTCGCCGCAGGCAGCGGCCAGCCGTTTGGCCACGTAGACCTCCGCCTCGTACATCCGCCGCAGGTAGCAGCCCTGCACGTTGGCGATGGGGCGGCACACGATCGCGCCCCGCTCGCACAGGTCGTCCAGCGCCTTTTCCACCGCCTCGCCGTCCACGCCGATCAGCTCCATGGTGGCCGCCAGCAGCTTGGGCCGGGGTAGGAACACGTGGCCGTTGGACAGGTTGTGGTTCAGCTCGTACAGCACCGCCGCCTCCGTGCGGCAGGGAGAATCGCCGTCAAAGCCCATGGCCAGCGCGATCTCGTCGGCGGCGGAGAAGTCCACGCCGCACCGCTCGTCGGTAAGGAGATAGGGGTTGTCCTTCAATTTTTCCAGCGTCTCGTTGCCATAGGCGCGCAGAAGTCCCATGGCCAGCGTTACCGGCAGGTCGTAGCGGCTCAAAAACTCCATCACCCGCCGCAGGCCCGTCAGGCTGCGGAAGGCGGCGGAGATCTCCATGGCCTTCTTGGAGGTGATGCCCTTCAGGGTGGTCAGCTTTTCCGGTTCCTCCTCGATGACCCGCAAGGTGTCCGCGCCGAACTTGTCCACCAATCGGGTAGCGGTGGCGGGGCCGACGCCCTTCAGCACGCCGGAGGCCAGATAGCAGATGATGCCCTCCTCGTCCTGAGGCATGCGGCGCTCCACCAGCTCAGCGGTCATCTGCACGCCGTAGGTGGGGTGGTTGACCCACACGCCGGTGACGGTCATGCTTTCGCCGGCGGCGGCAAAGGGAATGCAGCCCACCACCGTCACCACCTCGCCCTGATCGGTCAGCAGGCTCAGCACCGTATAGCCGTTTTCCTCGTTCTGGAACACCACGTTTTCCACAGTGCCCTCAATGGTACTGCGTTCCCCCATGGGTCTCCCCCCGTTTCTTCAGTGTAATGTTGGGATCGCGCCGCGCGGCCTGTTCCGCTTTGCGCCGTCCCTCGTCAGAAAGTCCCTCGTCCAGCAGGACGACGGTTAATCCCGCCAGCCGCCGCAAAAGCGGCTCAAGCTCCTCCGCGTCGCCGGATAAAGGCACCTGAACGGGTACATTAACGGCCCTTTTGGGGTACATAAACCAGTCGAAAAGCACCCATAAGACCGCTGCGATGCCGACGGCCTCCAGAAACGCGGCCACGCCGTCCCGAAAAAGCTCCATGCCGCTCCCTCCCCCAAGCTATCCTATGCAGAGGAGGTGCGGAGGTGTGACTTACCGCGCCAGCAGCTTTTTCAGATATTGGCCCGTGTAGGAGGCGGGTGTGTCCGCCACCTGCTCCGGCGTCCCGGTGGCCACCACCGTGCCGCCGCCGATACCGCCCTCCGGGCCCAGATCGATGAGATAGTCGGCGCATTTGATCACGTCCAGATTGTGCTCGATTACCAGCACGGTGTTGCCCGCCTCCACCAGCCGCTGCAAAACCGCCAGCAGCTTCTTCACGTCGTCGGCATGCAGGCCGGTGGTGGGCTCGTCCAGAATATAGATGGTGCGGCCGGTGGAGCGCTTGGAAAGCTCCGTGGCCAGCTTGACACGCTGGGCTTCGCCGCCGGACAGGGTGGTGGAGGACTGGCCCAGCTTCACGTAGCCCAGCCCCACGTCCTGTAGGGTTTGCAGCCGGGCGGCGATCTTGGGCAGGGCGGAGAAGAAGGGCAGCGCTTCGTCCACCGTCATTTCCAGCACGTCGGCAATGGACTTGCCCTTGTAGCGCACCTCCAGCGTCTCCCGGTTGTAGCGCTTGCCGTGGCACACCTCGCAGGGGACGTACACGTCCGCCAGGAAGTGCATCTCGATCTTCAGCACGCCGTCGCCGCAGCAGGCCTCGCACCGGCCGCCCTTGGTGTTGAAGGAGAACCGGCCGGGGCCGTAGCCCCTTGCCTTGGCGTCAGGCAGCGAGGCGAACAGGTCGCGGATATCGTTGAACAGGTTGGTATACGTGGCGGGGTTGGAGCGGGGCGTGCGGCCGATGGGACTCTGGTCGATGTTGATGACCTTGTCCAGATGCTCCTCGCCCTCGATGGCGTCGTGCCTGCCGGGGTGGGCCTTCATGCGGTTCAGGTCAGCGCCCAGCCGCTTGAAGATGATCTCGTTGACCAGCGAGCTTTTGCCGCTGCCGGACACGCCGGTGACGCAGGTCAGCGTGCCCAGCGGCACGGACACGTCGATGTTTTTCAGGTTATTTTCTTTCGAGCCCCGCACCGTCAGCCATTTGCCGTTGCCGGGGCGGCGGTGGGCGGGCACCTCAATACGCTTCTTGCCGCTGAGATACTGGCCCGTCAGGCTGTTGGGGTCGGCCATCACCTGCTGCGGCGTTCCGGCGGACACCACCTGTCCGCCCAGCGCGCCTGCGCCGGGGCCGATATCGATGAGCCAGTCGGCGGCACGCATGGTGTCCTCGTCATGCTCCACCACGATGAGGGTGTTGCCCAGATCCCGGAGCCGCCGCAGGGTATCCAGCAGCTTGTCGTTGTCCCGCTGGTGCAGGCCGATGGAGGGCTCGTCCAGAATATACAGCACGCCCATGAGACTGCTGCCGATCTGGGTAGCCAGACGGATACGCTGGCTCTCGCCGCCGGACAGGGTACCGGAGGAGCGGCTGAGGGTCAGATAGCTGAGTCCCACCGACTGCAAAAACCGCAGACGGGAGCCGATCTCCTTCAGAATCTGGGCGGCGATCATCTGCTGATTGCCCGTCAGGGTCAGGCCGTCGAAAAACGCGATCTCGTCGTCCACCGGCATGGCGGTGGCGTCGTGGATGGACAGGCCGCCCACAGTGACGGCCAGCGCCTCCGGCCGCAGCCGCCTGCCCTGACAGGTAGGACAAGGGCAGGCGGTCATGAAGGATTCGATCTCCTTCTTGCTGGCGTCGGACTGGGTCTCCACATACCGGCGCTCCAGATTGTTGGCGATGCCCTCGAAGGCCTGATGCAGCGTTCCCTTGCCCCGGGGCTGGTCGTATTCCAGCGTCAGCTTTTCGCCCTTGGTGCCGTAAAGGATGATATCCTTCACCTCGCGGGACAGCTGGGCGTAGGGGGTGCGGAGGGAAAAATTGTAGCGTTTGCTGAGGGCATCGAAGTACATGCGGGAGATGCCGTCGGAGCGGATGGAGTTCCAGCCGGTGGCCACCACCGCGCCGTCCAGAATGGACTTGCTCTCGTCAGGGATCACCAGCGTGGGGTCCACCTTCAGCTGCATGCCAAGGCCGGTGCAGGTGGGGCATGCGCCGAAGGGACTGTTGAAGGAGAACAGACGGGGCGCCAACTCCTCGATGGACACGCCGCAGTCCTCACAGGCGTAGTTCTGGGAGAAGGACAAGTCCTGTCCCTCCCGCAGCAGATTCACCGTCACAAGGCCGCCGGACAGGTTGGAGGCGGTCTCCACGCTGTCGGTCAGGCGGGTGGCGATGTCAGGGCGGACGATCAGGCGATCCACCACAATGTCGATCTGATGCTTGTTGTTCTTGACCAGCTTGATCTCTTCATCCAGCTCGTGCATTTCGCCGTCGATGCGGGCGCGGACAAAGCCGCCGCGCCGGGCCTCCTCCAGCACCTTGGTGTGCTCACCCTTGCGGCCACGGACCACCGGGGACATTACCTGAATACGGGTGCCCTCCGGCAGCGCCATGATCTGGTCGATAATCTGATCGATGGTCTGCTGGCGAATTTCCTTGCCGCACTTGGGGCAGTGGGGCACGCCGACCCGCGCCCACAGAAGCCGCAGGTAGTCATAGATCTCCGTCACCGTGCCCACAGTGGAGCGGGGGTTCTTGCTGGTGGTTTTCTGGTCGATGGAAATGGCGGGAGACAGGCCGTCGATATAGTCCACGTCGGGCTTGTCCATCTGGCCCAGAAACATCCGGGCGTAGGAGGACAGGCTCTCCACATACCGGCGCTGGCCCTCAGCATAAATGGTGTCGAAGGCCAGAGAGCTTTTGCCGCTGCCGGACAGGCCCGTCAGCACCACCAGCTTATCGCGGGGGATGGTCACGTCGATGTTCTTCAGGTTATTCTCCCGCGCGCCTTTGATGAAAATTTCCTTTTGCATGGTATTCCTCGATTCTGCATCAATTTGTTGCAGATAAGTGTAGTAAAATCAATTTTTAATGTCAATATGTGTTTGAAATATTTCGCGCTCCGGCGCGACCTACTTTTGCCAATAGCGGCAAAAGTACCTCGTGGCCGGAGCCACGAAACTCTCCGTCGCTCGGAAGCGCGAAACTCTCCTATACGATCACATCCGCTGTTTTCGCCCGGAGGAGATTCAGCAGGTCGGCGGGCTTCACCTGCACCTGATGGCCGATCTTTCCGGCGGAGACGGCGATCAGGTCAAGCTCGTTCACCGTCTCGTGAAACACGGTGGGGAACTGCTTCTTCATGCCCACGGGGGAGCAGCCGCCGTGGACATAGCCCGTCAGGGGCAGCAGTTCCTTCTGGGGCAGCATGGCGATGGACTTCTCCCCCACCGCCTTGGCAGCCTTCTTCAAATCCAGATTTTCCGCCACGGGAATATCGAATACATAGTATGCCCCGCTGGCGCCCTTTGTCACCAGCGTTTTGAACACGCCGGCGGCATCCAGCCCCACCTCCGCCGCCACCGACACACCGTCGATGGGCCCGTCGGGGTCGTAGGAAAAGGCGGTATAGGGGATCTTCTTCTGTTCCAGCGTCCGCATGACGTTGGTTTTTTCTTCCTTGTTCTTTGCCATAGGGACAGCCTCCTTGTTATTGTTAATATCGATACATCGCGATCAGGGACAAAACGAGAATATGGACGGGGTAAAAGGCGTAAAAGCCGTACTGCACCGCCTTGGGGGAAAAGCCTCGCTGGCCGTTATACAGCCAGATGGGCACCAGCGCCGCCAGCGACCAAAGCTCGATGGACACATAGCCGCCCATAGCGGCCAGACTAAAAAACGTCAGTCCGAAAAGCTGGGCGATCATCTTGCTGACCGCTCCGCCGGGAGCACGGTGGACACCGTAGAACATGACCACCAGCAGCATGCCCCAGCCGCCGTAGTCGGTGTTGAGACGCTCCAGCAGGAAGAAGGCGGCTGCCATGACCAAGGCCGTCAGCACAAAGGCCAACGCCCTACGGTTTTTCAGCGCCCAGTCCAGCAGCCAGCACACCAGCGCTCCTGTCAGCAGCGTCCACAGCACGTTCTGGTGATAGCTGTCCCACACCGCGCCGCTGTTCATCAGGTTAAAGGGGATCTCCGACAGCAGGGCGAACGCCAGCAGCCGCAGGGCGTACTTCCTCCGGTCGTGGGTGTACACGCAGCCCTCGGCGATCAGAAAGCAGAAGATGGGGAAGGCCACCCGTCCCACGCACCGCAGCCACAAATCGCCGGGAAACAGCGTGTGGCCCAGATGGTCGACGAACATGGTGCAGATGGCAATGAGCTTCAGGTGGAAGCCGTTGAGGAATGGGATTCTTTGCATGTGTCGTCTCCTTTTGCCAGCAGGATCACGCCGCCCAGCACGCAGGCAACGCCCAGCAGTGTCCAGATACTGAGTGTTTCGTGGAAGAACACCACGCCGGTCAGCGCCGCCACCACCGGCTCTACGTTGGCGATGATGGAGGCCTTACCGCTCTCCACGCCTTCAAGGCCCTTGGTGTAGAAGATGTAGGGCAGCACCGTGGCGATGACCACCAGACCCGCCGTACCCAACCATAGGCGGCTGTCGGGCATGGCGGCGGCCAGCTCCGTGGGATTCAGGAAAAACAGCGAGCCGATGCCCGCCACCAGGAACGTCCAGTAGATCATGGTGTAGCTGTCGTAATGGGCAAGGCCATAGTGGGCGAAGATGGTATAGGTGGCGTAGCAGAAGCCCGCGCCTACGCCCAGCAGCAGGCCTACGGCGGACACGGAGGTGTCGCCGCCCACGATGCCGCTGACCAGCGCACAGCCCGCGAAGGACAGCGCCAGCGCCAGAAGCTTCCGCTTTGTCAGGGGCGCCTTCCACAGCAAGGCGCTCATCAGCACCACGAAGGATGGGGCCAGATACAGCAGGATACCCGCCACCGCCAGGGAGCAGTGCATCTGGCAGTTGAAGTAGGTGATGGCCAGACATAGCACGCTGATCAGGCCCGCTGCCAGAAAGATGGGCAGATGCTTCAGCCTGATACGGAACACCTGCCGGTGGAACAGGGCGAACACCACCGTCAGCAGCACAAGGCTGATGAAGTTGCGGATGAACACGCGGTTCCAGACGGACACGCCCGCCTCGCCCAGCATGCGGTTAAACAGGCCGATGAAGCCCCAGCAGGCCGCGCCCAGAATGACGTACAGATAGGAGATGGTCTTTTTCATGGTTCGTTTCTCGGTTCAGGTGAATTTTGACGCAGCAGCGACCAGATGAGATCGGCGCTGCAGGAATAACGGTTCAGTGAGGGGAAATCCACATCCGCGCCGCGGACAGGCGGCAGCAGCAGACGATCGCCCACCACCGCCATGTTGATGACACTCATTGCGCGACAGCATGCGCTGAGTGTGGGCGCCGATATAGCGGGAAAGCGCGTCGTTCACGGCGTCGCACACCACAAGGTTGATACGGGCTCTGGACGCGATCTCCCACTGCAGGCCCTCCTGCTTTGACGGATGGGCGCGGTTGGCGGCCCGGTTGGCCCGGTCACGCTGGGCCTTGCAGGCGGGCGCGGAGAACTCCGGCTGATGCAGCAGCGCCACCCGCCACGAAAACACGCCCTCGATCCGGCAGATCCGGGCGGTCTCATCGCAGAGGTACGTCCATTGAACGCCCGACGCGGTCTCTATGGCGGTGCAGACTGTCTCGTAGTCGAAAGCCCGAGGAAGGGGGAAGGTGTAGTATTGGGTCGACTCCCGGCGCAAACGTTTTTCCTTGCATTCAAGGCAGACCAGCACACCGGCAAGAAGCACACAGACACCGACTGCCATGGCGGTTTCCCGCCAACTGCCGTCCACGGCAAAGGCGATAGCCAGCATAAGGCTGAACAGGGACGGCAGAAGCAGCAGCCCCTGCGCCAGTCCGAAGCGCTTGGCCGCCCGGATGTCCCGGTGGAATTCTTCCGGGCTGGGCATCATTTGCCGCCTCGCAGTTGGATGATCTGGTCACGCAGCAGCGCGGCGTACTCGAATTCCAGCATTTTGCTGGCGGCCTTCATTTCCTTTTCCAGACGGGCGATGGTCTCGGCCCGCTCCCGGTCGCTGAGCTTCTTCTTGGAGAGCTGGGACGCCTCCTCGGCGCTATGGCTGATCTCCACCATCTCCCGCACGCTCTTGCGGATGGTGCGGGGCGTGATGCCGTGGGCCTTGTTGAAGGCGTCCTGTAATTTCCGGCGGCGCTCCGTCTCGTCCATGGCGGCCCGCATGGAGGGCGTCACCGTGTCGGCGTAGAGGATCACCAGACCCTCGGCGTTGCGGGCGGCGCGGCCAATGGTCTGGATCAGGCTGGTCTCGCTGCGGAGAAAGCCCTCCTTGTCCGCGTCCAGTATGGCTACCAGACTGACCTCCGGCAGATCGAGGCCCTCACGCAGCAGGTTGATGCCCACCAGCACATCGAACTCGCCCAGTCGCAGGTCGCGGATGATCTCCATCCGCTCCAGCGCCGCCACGTCGGAATGCATGTACCGCACCCGGATGCCGTTTTGACGGAAGTGGGCGGTCAAATCCTCCGCCATCCGCTTGGTGAGGGTGGTCACCAGCACACGCTCGTTCCGCTCCGCACGGGCGCGGATCTCGGCGGACAGGTCGTCGATCTGGCCTACCACGGGCCGCAGCTCGATGCGGGGGTCTAACAGTCCTGTGGGGCGGATCACCTGCTCCACCACCTGGTCGGCGTGCTGCCGCTCGTATTCGCCGGGGGTGGCGGAGACGTAGATGGCCTGATGGAAGCGCTCCTCGAACTCCTCAAATTTCAGAGGGCGGTTATCGAAAGCGCAGGGCAGGCGGAAGCCGTAGCGCACCAGACTCTCCTTGCGGGCACGGTCGCCGTTGTACATGGCACGTACCTGGGGCAGCGTTACGTGGCTCTCGTCCACGAACAGCAGGAAGTCGTCGGGGAAGAAGTCCAGCAGCGTCATGGGCGGCGACCCGGCGGGCCGCTGGGAGATGATGCGGGAGTAGTTCTCGATGCCGGAGCAGTAGCCCAGCTCGGTCATCATCTCCATGTCGTATTCCGTCCGCTGGCGCAGACGCTGGGCCTCCACCAGCATGTTGTTTTCCTCGAAGAATTGCAGCCGCTCCGCCAGCTCCTTTTTGATCTGGGCCATGGCGGCGTCCATCTTGTCCTTGGGGGTCACGTAGTGGCTGGCGGGATAGATGGCCACGTGGTTCAGGGTCTTCATGGCAGCGCCGGTGACGGGGTGGAACTCGGTGATGCGGTCGATCTCATCACCGAAGAACTCCACGCGGATGGCCCGGTCTTTATAGTAGGCGGGGTACAGCTCCACCGTGTCGCCCCGGACGCGGAACACGTTGCGCTGGAAGACCACGTCGTTGCGCTCGTACCGGTCCTCCACCAGACGGCGCAGCAGCTCGTCCCGATCCATGGTCATGCCGGTGCGCAGGGAGATCATCATGCGGGCGAAGTCGTCCGGCTCGCCCAGACCGTAGATGCAGCTGACGGAGGACACCACGATCACGTCACGCCGCTCCAGCAGGGCGCAGGTGGCGCTGAGCCGCAGGCGGTCGATCTCCTCATTGGTAGAGGCGTCCTTCTCAATATAGGTGTCGGTGTGGGGGATATAGGCCTCCGGCTGGTAGTAGTCGTAGTAGGAGACAAAGTACTCCACGGCGTTTTCCGGGAAGAACTCCCGGAACTCCTCGCACAGCTGGGCGGCCAGCGTCTTGTTGTGGGCCAGCACCAGCGTGGGGCGCTGCACCTGCTCGATGACCTTGGCCATGGTGTAGGTCTTGCCGGAGCCGGTGACGCCCTTGAGCACCTGTTCCCGCAGGCCCAGATCCACGCCCTGGGCCAGCTTTTCGATGGCCTGAGGCTGGTCGCCCGCGGGGGAGTATTCGGAATGGACTTTGAATTGAGGCATAGGGGTTCTCCTTTGGAGTGTTTCGCTCTCCGGAGCGACCTACTTTTGTCAACAGTGACAAAAGTAGGCAAAAACACCGGAAGGAACCTCCGGTTCCTTCACCTCCGGGCGCGCTATAATGTGTACAAAATTGTCAGTGTTTGCCGCACGATCACAGAGGATTGCCTTTTTCGATTCGTAAAAGAATCGTCTCTGCACCAGCGCCGCTACCGCTAATGCAGTGCGGAAAAGTCATTTTTGCATTCACCGTGCGGTGGGGTGAGGGCACCCTACCCTACGCAATTCTACCGTAACCGTTTCGTAGGGCGGCCTGCCCTCAGGCCGCCGCGTACAGCGCATCAGTTTCTACCATTGATAACGCCAGCGGCAGCGGCGCAAAACGGAAGTCAATGCGTCATACGAAACGACAACAGCGGTGTCCTGTGAACGCGTAGTATAAGGCATCATATCTGTAAAAGGCATAGCGTGCGCGGATTCTTAAACCGCAGGTTTAAGTGGCGGTTTTGGGTACTTTTGTCGCCACGGACAAAAGTACCTCGTCCCCGAGGGGACGAAACTCCCCCAAAAATTAAAGTAAATACCCACTCTGGTTCATACTGACAAAATCATTGTCCGCCACGATGATGTGGTCAAGCAATCGGATATCCATGGTTTTCAGCGCGTCGCGCACCCACAGCGTCACCGCCCGATCGCTTTCCGATGGCAGCGCCACGCCGCTGGGGTGGTTGTGTGCCAGCACCACGGCGCTGGCACCGGACAACAGGGCGTTTTCCACCACCTGCCGCACGGAAAGTGCCGTACAGTCGGCGCTGCCCTGAGACAGCTTCTTGCAGCTCAGCAGCTTGCCCTTTCCATCCAGACATGCCTGATACAGCAGCTCCTGCCGCTCATGCCCCAGCAGCTCCAGAAAGTAGCGGCCGCATTTGTCCACACTGTTCAGCACCCGCTCCTTCCCACCGCTGCGCATGGCCCGCTTCTGCACCTGCGGCAGCAGCGTCAGGAACAGCGCCGCGCTTTCGCCCACGCCGTCCACCTTGGACAGCTCCTCCAGCGGGGCGCTGAACACATTTTGCAGCGAGTCGAATTTTTGCAGCAGCCGGTGCGCGATCTCGTTGGTGTCCTTCCGGGGGATGGCGTAGTACAGCAGCAGCTCCAGCACCTCGTGGTCGGCAAAGCCGTCCAGTCCCTGCCGGCGGAACTGCTCCTTTTTCCGGGCGCGGTGTCCGTCGTGCAGTCCCATGGTGTGACCCCCCTTCCTTGTTGAGTGCGGTTTTTATCAACTATACAGTATACCACACTGCGTTTTCCGACACAAGGCGTATTTATAAAACATTTTTTCGACTGCGATAAAAAAGATACCCATCGCTCTTGACAAGCCCTTTATTTTGACATACTATAGCATAAGATGAATGTTCACCGGTAGGTAAGGCTACCGCAGGGATATGGACTGCTGCCGCGAAATGGTGGAGACACCACGAGAGGGTTTGAACAGGCGATATCGAAACCAAGGTATCATCTAACGCAGTTTCACCGCCCGGCGATGCTAAAGCTTGTAACGGTAGGGCAAGAAGCACCCCCATAGGCTTGCTTCCCGCTTTCACCGCAGCGCCTGCCGCGCTGGGGTGTTTTTTTGTGCCCGAAGCAGTGGGCGAACCATGGAAAGGAGGAACGCGGCATGATCGATTTGGAAAACAAAATGGATGCATTGCTGGACGAGATCAGGGAGATGATCCACGAGAAACGCTATGCCGACCTGCGTGACATGTTCCTGCCCATGGAGAGTGCGGATATCGCCCAGATCCTGGAAGAGGCCGGGCCTGAGGTCATGCCGCTGCTGTACCGGCTGCTGCCCAAGGAGACGGCGGCGGAGGTATTCGTGGAGCTGGAGAGCGAGAGTCAGGAGATGCTCATCAACGGCTTTTCCAACACCGAGCTGAAGGAAGTGCTGGACGAGCTGTATCTGGACGACGCCGTGGACATCGTGGAGGAGATGCCCGCCAGCGTGGTGATCCGCATTCTGGATAAGGCCACGCCGGAGATGCGCAAGTCTATCAATGAAATTCTGAAATACCCGGAGGACAGCGCCGGTTCCATCATGAACATGGAATTCCTGTCCCTGAAGAAGGATATGACGGTGGCGGACGCCTTCAAGCGCATCCGCCGCATCGGCGGCGAGCTGGAGACCATCAACATCCTGTACGTCACCGATCCCACCCGCCGCCTGCTGGGCGTGCTGTCCGTCCGCGACCTGCTGCTGGCGGACGAGGACGATCTCATCGAGGATATCATGGATCCGGACGTGGTGTGGGCCAAGACCACCGACGATAAGGAGGACGTGGCTCAGGCGCTGAGCAAGTACGACTTCCTCGCCATGCCCATTGTGGATCTGGAGAAGCGGCTGGTGGGTATCGTCACCGTCGACGACGCTATGGACGTTATCGAGGAGGAGACCACCGAGGACTTCGAGAAGATGGCCGCTATGCTGCCCTCCGACAAGCCCTATCTCCGCGCCGGCGTGTTCGACACGTGGAAGGCCCGTATGCCGTGGCTGCTGATCCTGATGCTGTCGGCCACCTTTACCGGCATGATTTTGAACCATTACGAAAACGCGCTGGCGGCCTGTCTGGTGCTGAACGCCTACATCCCCATGCTGTCGGGCACCGGCGGCAACTCCGGCACGCAGGCGTCGGTGGCGGTGATCCGCGCCCTGAGTCTGGGCGAGGTGGACTTCTCTGACGTGCTGGCGGTGCTGTGGAAAGAGGTCCGCGTAGCCTTCCTGTGCGGCGCGGCGCTGGCCGCCGCCAACTTTGTGAAGATGCAGCTGGTGGACAGGGCGCTGCTGGGCAACAGCGAGGTCACCATGGCGGTGTGCCTGGTGGTGTGCCTGACGGTGATGTTCGTGGTGATCTTCGCCAAGTGCGTGGGCTGCTCGCTGCCGCTGCTGGCGGAGAAGATCGGCCTTGACCCGGCGGTGATGGCCAGCCCGTTTATCACCACCATCGTGGACGCCACCAGCCTGCTGATCTATTTCGCGCTGGCGTCGGCGATACTGGGGATATAAAAACTGGCGAAAAGTCTTACAATTTCAAAAATTTTCAACTGCATATTCCCGATTCTGGCGGACACACTAAGGTCAGGCAAACGGAAAGCCACGCTTTCCGCGCCTGACCTTACTTTTTTATTCGGGAGGAAACCACAATGAGCAATTACGAAAAGTGCGGCTGCACCAACGACGGCTGCCAGTGCACCCCCAACAGCGCCATCAACTGCACCGTGACCAGCTGCGCCCACCACTGCAAGGACGTGGATCGCTGCGGTCTGAACTCCATTCAGGTGGGCACCCATGAGACCAACCCCACCAAGGTGGAGTGCACCGACTGCCAGAGCTTCCGCAAGATGTAACGCCGCACTGTCGTGCGCGAAAAGACCGCCTTTCGGCGGTCTTACATAGCGGGAGGTGGGAAAGCATGAACCAAAAAGCGAAGCTGGGGGTTTCCGGCGCGGCGGCGGGGCTGGTGAACGGACTGTTCGGCGGTGGCGGCGGCATGGTGATGGCGCCGCTGCTGACGGGCTGGTGCGGCTTGGAGCAGAAGCGGGCGCTGGCCACCTGCGTGGGGGGGATATTGCCCTT
>ENA-ORML01002361-ORML01002361.1-human-gut-metagenome-genome-assembly--contig:-NODE-2361-length-12719-cov-2.124842_pt1 | contig 12719 bp, 9 predicted proteins | sample MGYA00242103_ERZ508995 | MGnify/ENA primary metagenome ERZ508995 (study PRJEB26280, sample SAMEA2338702) | human gut metagenome | biome: human gut; feature: human-associated habitat; material: faeces...
TACATGAGATTTTTGTCACAGAGGTTGGCTTGATAGTTCCAGCTGACGGAGCAGACAGCGACTATCAATTTATTAACAGCCAAATCCGATTCGAGCTTGCCGCAAAGGGCATCCAGCGTGCATTGGAAAATGACGAGAAGACAGCTGTCTATCGCGAGGTTATTCTTCCGTCTATAACAAATATCGAAGAATACGTGGGCTTGCTGGTTCCACTCCTCTGTGACATTAACTTGGAGAATGTTCAGCTGGCGGAGCTCCTCGTTTCAGATTTAGCAATGTACGATTTCAAGACAGAAGCAGACGAAAGTGTTCTGATCAGGACTATGCTTGATTTGCTGCTCAATCGATATGGAAGCAACATTACAACGGCGGCTACTCCTGGCGACAAAGATGCCAAATATGTACGCCGAGCTCAGAGAATGCTGTTAATGCGAATTCTGACATCTAAGAGTTTCAAAGCGACAGAAACGGAAAAGGAAGAGTTGGCTCATTCGCCGGCATTCAGAACCAACTCCGCTTGGTTTTCCGAAAACGCAGCTTCATTGGTGCAGTAATTCAAATTTTACTGTTGATTCTGATTGTTTTTCCTTTGATTTTTTCCTCGCCAATCAATAACATAATAAAGAAGGAGCTAATAAAATGGCCAGCAACAAAATTAGTGATCTGATCGAGCAGTTAAAAAACGATGAGAATCGACCTGCGCAAGCTGACTCCCTAATCCCTCTTCTCGAAGCAAAACAGAAAGAACTGGGTGACGATGCCACGGAAGAACAGATGGATCAAGCTATACAAGAATGCATAATGGCTCATCTTGCTGGTTCACTCGGGATGTCAGTTGATGGCACCTCGGGAGAAGAGACGCAAGAATTTATGGAAAGTGCAACGACAGAGGTTAAATCTTTTTTCGATGAAGAAGGTTGGCGCTACTCCGAACGGATTTCAAAACCTGACCTTGTGGTTTATGAATTAGGGTTTAACCTTCAAAACTGCAGTCTCCGCATGAGGGTGCATGTTGAAGCAATGCCTCGAGTCTGCCGTATCGATGCTATTCTTCCGATTACAGCAGATGGAACATATGATTACCTTCTTTGCAAGGCCATCGCTAAAGAGAATTATCCCAGACGCTATGGTGCGATGCAGTATGACGAGCGTGATGGTGAAGTGTCTTACCGTTACAGCTATCCCATAGGCCATGGCGTGTATAAAGATGATTTAAAGCGAATCTTTCTTGCTGTTGCCAACTCTGCTTCGGATAGCTATGCAGAAATAAAGAAGCATTGCGTTGGAAGGTACAAGAAAAAAGAAATCAATGATATATTAAAGAGGATTAACGCCCTTGTAAGCGACTTGAGTGATGAGGGTGAATGATCGTTTCTTTGAAGGAGAAGAAACATGCAGATTAAAGTAGAGAGCTCAAAATATCTTTCGGCTCTAGAGGCAACATTAGCTCGGATCGTATTCGACCGTTCGAGTGGGGAAAGCTTTAGCTTTGAAGACCTTTTTTATCCTCTGGAGATTGATGAAGGAAAATATGCTTTTCAAAGCTATGCAGAGCAGATGGAGCTGGCGCGCAAACTTGTGGGATCAAACTCGGTTTCATCTAATGCTCTCGGCATGTCTATTCTTGAAAAAATACAGCAGTATCAACGCCGAAACAATTCTCCTACTTTACCACCTGTTCATTCTACTTCGCGTGCTTCTGCTCATGCATCTAAGCAAGATGATAGTGATAATAAAGCTATAAGAAATCAGATTCTTGCAAAATTAAAGAGTCAGAACATTACTGGTGATGGCGTAACGGTATCTTCCGAGGCGGAGGAATCATCTTCAGAAGACTTGTTGCAAGTTGAGCCAAAGTATGATCATAGTAGTCTTATTATCTCTGATAACCCTCGAAATAGTCGCATTTTAGCGATCGCAAATGCTGGTCATGGGAAAACAACTCTTTTGCGACGTATAGCACTCTATTATTGTCATCCAATTGACGAAGATGATAGCAGTGAAGATAATAATGAGGCTGCTATAGAGGTAAAAGAAAAATATGATCTGAATGGGAAATACATCCCCTGTATAATCCTACTACGAGATATTACTGACAAAAATTTCTCTGTCGCAAAAGCTATTGAAAGAAGCGTAATATCAGTATTTACAAATGCTTATCCAGAAGAACCAGGCGACTCATTGGCGTCGCAAGTTCAGAAATGGGTTGGCTCTATTCGTAGTAATCTCCTTCTCCTCGTTGATGGACTTGACGAATTGTCTGACAGCATGAGATACAACTTCTTATGTGCATTGGAAGATTATCTTCTGAGCAACCCGCAGACTCATGTTATTATGACTTCAAGAGTTGCCGGCTTGTCAGAAAGCAGAATTCAATCTATCCTTCAGAAAATGGGGTTTAGAGGAAGATCCATTATTCCGCTTGAAGGAGATAATGCGAGAGAATATGCGGAAAGATGGATTGATGTCACTCAACCCGTTGAATTTAGGGAACAATTTAAATCAAACCTTGAGCAAATCTTAATGCAAAAAAAGTTTAAGGATTATAAAGAGTTAATTAGAACTCCCTCAGAATTACTGATGATTCTTAAACAAATTGCAAATGATACATTGTCCTCAAACCGCTTCCAAATGTTCCATGATATTCTCTGGGGATATTTTACTGACCATGTAAAAAGATACGATCAAAAGCGTCCAATATTTGAGGACACCATGACGCTTTTGAGTTTTCTGGCGTATCAAATGCAACTTAATGATTCGATGTTTATCTCGTTACGCGAACTTCAAAAGTTGTCCGAAGAGCTTAATCATCTTAGTTTCCATACTAACCTGATAAAAGATGGAACTCTGGACGACTATAGAGAGTTGCTCGATTCAATAGCTGCAAATGTGGGTATTATCGAGAGAGATGATCGTACTTCGGACATCGTATATACATTTCCAATCAGAGCATACCAAGAATTCTTAACCGCCTATGCTTGCTGTCACTTACGATTGAATACCGATTTATCTAAACCAGACCCATATGGTATCCTTTGTAAAAATCTAAAAGACAGTCGTTGGATCAGTATTACAAATTTTGCATTATTAGACTTAGGCACAAACAACCAACAGGAATTTGATGCCATCATCAGCCAAATATTTAGGGAAGTAAGCGATGTGGAACAGCTTCGTGCTGTCGTCGAGGCTGATTTACCTATCACCAAAGACCATGCATTAGTTTTGTGTGAAAACATCTTTTCAGATCAGGTGTTAACGGAAGAGCAAAAAGAGCTTCTTATTGCCTGTATGAACACAAAATCGGCATATGCTTATGTATATGCACTCAAAGCATCCTACCAGTCCGCCGCATCTGATGACAGATATCTTGAAGCCAATGCACTTTCCACTATCATTTGGGAATACAGTTCGGGACGTTCAGCTTATAAAAAAGCATTCGCAAGTCTCCAGAGCGGTACGAAATCGCAGATAAAACTTGGCGCAGAAATGATTTCTGTAATGTCAAAGACTTTAATGGATGAAGTATCTGCGGCATATAAGGATAAAATCAGAAAAGACTTTAGAGTGTCTGAGGACTTGCTTGTAACCCTTGCCAGCAACGCAAAACTTCAGGAAGACGTTTTCAGTGTTACTGCATTGACAAACATCTGGCTTTCCAAGGCGGATGGATCGGAAAAAGCAAAACTTCTGTTAGATGCGGAATTGGCTTCATTTGTTATTGATTCTATAAACAAGAGCATTTCGACAATCCAGAAGCTGTGCTTAGGCGGTCGTGATGTGGTAAAAAGCCCAGAATACAAGCGAATCCAGGAAATGGTGTTCACTTTAGGTTCTATACCATTCTCCTCCAGGACCAGAAGATTGCTTGACCACGATCAAGGGAATCTCTTTGTTTCAACGTTTTTACAGGCAATGTACCAGAGCTCTAAGGATGATGTTGATGTTGATCAAGTGGCAATTGCAACAGCTTGTTTGTATTACTGCTGGGATATCAACAGATTCATGGAAGCATGGACGTCTGAAATCTGCAGAGGAATGCCGTCTGAGTATGTCCGGAAAGACATGTGCAGTGTTCGCGAGCAGAATCATTTTGATTTAGTCCGAAAAGGGCTTGCAAAACTTGAACGAGCATATCGCGAAGAACACCAAGATGACCTAAACCGCTTAAATGGCGGTAGCTCTGCTGATCCCGTGTTCTCTATGTTCAGAGAAGGAGATTTTCGCGGCGCAGCAAACCACTGCATAAAGGCCATGGGATCAGGAAACGCAAATAAAACAAATCTTGCGTTCTTATTGCGTTATGGTCATTTGAGTAAAAATGATTTGGATTCTCAAGCTGAATACTCTATCCCCGATCTTTTGGAAGAGGGTGTGCAGAACCAGGAAAGCTACGCTCTATTAAACATGGCTCTGTATGAATTAGAGCTTAAGCACTATTCACAGGCAGAATCACTTTTAGATAAGATTTCCGAAGAAGGTTGGCACGATGTTTCTGAAAGATTCTGGTATCCAGAATTGTGGGAACGAATCAGCGATCCGGAAGGCGCTCTTGTTTGTGTAATGGCTCATGCCTATGGCAATTGCGATTTCGACGATTATGAAGAAATGCTCGAATCCGTGAAACAACATTACGGCGGATTAGCTGACAGCGTTTTGAAAATCCAATAATAAACTCTTTCCACCATGGGGAGGGATGCACTCGCATCCCTCCTTTTTACTTTGTTTTTGGGGGATTTTCCCTTTTGCTTCGGTCAAGCCTCCTTATACTTCCTGACAGACTATTGATAAACTTATTACCAGAAAGGAAGGAATTCACATAAAGCTTTGTGATAGGAGGCGGCATAGCATCAAATGAGATATCCAATGCTGAACAACTGGTTAGTGTTTTCTCGTAAAAATCAATACGAGTATGATGTGCATGACTGCCTTTATGATGAAGATTTTACTATGGGAGTAACTATAGCTACATTTGCTAGAAAGCTCAATGGGCATAGGAATCCCTACAGTATCAACATGGGTCTTACCAAAGCAGAAATAAACCATATGCTCAAACAGTTAAGGGAAAATGATCTTCTCAGATACGGAAGGTCGTTAGATGCTGGGTCAGGAGCACACTATACTCTGTGGTTTATTAAACGCAATCCCCTCTTGATAAAGGTGGCTCGTCTTTGGAACTGTTCGCTTATGTTGTCTTGGCTGCCTGTGTTTATTTTTGGAGTATTATTCTTTATTCGAGATCTTCCGATTATCAACACTGATTGTATGTGGCTTGGAAACATTCTCGGCATTATATTCGGAGCACTTCTTCACGAACTTGGTCATGCGTTCGCGGGGCTGACATATGGAGCCAGAGTCTTTGAAATAGGGATCATGATTAATGCTCTTCTTCCTGGTGCCTATGTCCTTATGGACAGCCAAAGTGTGCAATCAAAAATGAAGAGAATTCAGATATATGCGGCAGGAGTGGAATCAAATGCTTTGTTTGCCGGAGTGTGTCTGCTCATTGCGTGCGCAATTCCATATGCAGGTGCTTTCCTCCTTAATGCAGCGATCGGCAATATTATATTGGCCCTGGTCAATATAACTTTCGGTGGCGGCCTTGACGGTGCATCAATTCTATCCGAACTTCTTGGCATTGAAAACCTTGTCGAAGACACAAAAAAGGTTGTTTTGAATAGACGCATAAGAAGAAAGCTGAGATCAAAAGGAATGCCAGGATACGCCTTGATTGCCGTCAGCGTAGTTGTTCAAATACTTCAAATAACCATTCCGGTGATAATCGGATGGAACATTGTGGAGGCTATTACATGTTTCGTATAAAGAAGACGCCGGGTGCAATTAAGACTTATACGGCATCATTGCTCCCAATCTCGCTGTCTATTGTGGGTGCAATAAGGCATTCGCCGATACTGATTGTATTGATGCCAATTGCTTTATTAATTTCTGTAGCATTAACTCCGTGGGCAAGAAAGCGGGAGAATATATGTATGTTCCTGCTTGTTGCAGTTTCAGGGGTGCCTGTCAATATCATAGTGATTCGTTGGCTCCTTGGACTGTCGTTTTTTGAAACGCACTTCTTTGTACTAGCCTTTTTTCGCAGTGTTGCATTGTATCTCATGCTTCTCTCTATGGAAGAACTGATCCTCGGCGTTGTTACAAGGATGATTTGGAAGAATCAGTACAAAATATCATTCTCAAAGTAATGCTCATATTTGAAGAGCTGGCATCAGGAAACGCACAAAGCGAATTTGAAATAATACTTATTTCTCTTCATGTTATTACCCTTGAGCGGACATTTGCTTCCCTATTAAAGGAATAGGTGATCAACTACAATAGAGTCAGAAAGCAAAACAAACCAAACCCAAGCGAAAGGAGATGATATTATGTTCCATTCCTGCAAGAACTGCCACGGAACCGGAGAAGCAACTTGTCCGAGATGTGGCGGTGATGGAAAGATCCAGAACGAGACATGCTATTACTGCAATGGCAAAGGTACGGTCAAATGCCCCGCCTGCGAAGGCAAGGGAACTATCAATGAATGAATAATACTTAGGAGGTATTAAAAATGAACCGCAACTACAATTTCAACGACTATCCCCCTGTAAACGTGAACATGCAGCACATGCCGGTGGCAATTGTCTGCGACACTTCCGGCTCGATGTCCGGAACTCCGATCCAGAACGTGAATCTGTCTGTGAACAGATTTACTGAGGATGTTTGCAAAGATCCGAAAGCGGCTGGACTCGTTGACGTCGCTGTGCTGAGTTTCAATGAGGAACCCACTGTGGTACAGGGCTTCCGCCCCATTACCGAGCTTCAGCCGGTGCAGTTTACTGCTGGAGGCGGCACGAATATTCCTGCCGCGCTTGACATGGCAATCAACAAGATCCGTGAGAGATGCAACCTCTACGCAGAGAATGGCATTGAAATCAAAATGCCGTACATCATCTTGATCACGGATGGATACGGTGGTGATGTTACCGAGATCGCACGGATCATCAAGCAACGCACCGCAGATAAGAAAATGCAGCTGTGGGTTCTCGCCGTCAAAGGCTATGACAAAGAGACGGTCGCAAAGCTGACTGACGGAAAGCGTGTGTTTGAACTGGTTGATGAGGCCGGTTACGACTTCACCGATTTCTTCGACTTCATGGCCATCAGCATCAAGGCCGTTTCTACGAGCTCGCCCGATCAGCGCATTCACGTGGACAATCCCCTTGAGAAGGAAGATACCAATCTGAAGGTACCCGATCTCGATGACTGGCTTAACAGCTGATTGCAGTAAACAAACAGAGCGGCATGTTGAACATGCCGCTCTGAAAGGAGGTTCATAATGATTCGATACTATACAGCAAACATGGCCGGACCTTATCATCTTGATAATGGCATCCCCTGTCAGGATTCCTTCTATATCAAAAGGGATAACAACGGAGTAGTATATGCCAGCGTCGCGGACGGCCTTGGAAGCGAAAGTAACTCTGATGATGGATCGCGCATTGCTTCTCAGAAATCCTGTGATTACTGCATGGAGCATTATACGAGCGGGATGCCGTTTTCAGAAGTTAAGAAGATTATGAACAACGCTTTCGTTACCGCCTATAAAGCGGTGCTGGAAGAGGCACAAGCTGCTGGTAATTCTCCCGACGAATATGATACCACACTTTGCATGGTTATCTTCGATGATGGTCATGTGTTTTACGGTCAGTCTGGCGACAGCGGCATTATTGCCTTGATGGAGAGCGGTGAGTATGTCCCGCTGACTACCCAGCAGCGTGATGAAGACGGATATGTCTTTCCACTTTGTTCTGGTCCCAGCATGTGGGTTTTCGGAGAAGTCGAAGCTCCCGTCTCTTCTGTAATGCTGATGACCGACGGCGTGTGGGAACAGATCTGCCCTCCGTTGCTCCGCAATCATGATGTGAAAATCAATGTTGCACTTGCCAGCAGGTTTATGGATAGGCATGAAACCTCGCTCAGATCTGTGAAAGCGCTTGAAGAGGCTGCAAGCAGATATCTTGAGAACTATCCTCGAAGACTGCTGGACGATGATAAAACCATTGTGGTTATCTATAATCCGCTTCAGCCGGCTAAGAAAATGCCCGCAGATTATTATAAGGCTCCTGATTGGACGTCACTGCAGGAAGCAGCTAAGGCCAATCTTTATGCTGATGATGACTCTGCTGACAAAACGCACAAAGGCAGTGAAGAAGAGCTGGCTGAACATCCCAGCGAAGATTCTGACACTCCTGTGCCGGAAGACCAGTTGGATAAAGGAGACTGCGGTCCCCCCGTGGGCGATGCTGATGATATCTCCACCCATAGTGAAATCGACCACCCTCATACTCCCGACGTTGAGCTTGATCCTATAGTTGTTAGTTCTCATGCAAAGCCCCAAAGAGCGAACAATTCCAGCACCAACAAACGGCACAAGCATATTGAAGACCCCAAAAAAAAGGATCATATAGCTCGACGCAGGGATGTTGGCGCAGCAAGACTTTACGATTTCCTGTCTGTGCTGATTTTAGTGGTCTTCAGCATTACGGCCTTTGCCATGAACGGCTTTGTCAAAGAACATGCACCTGAAACATATCTAGGCGTTTTCCTGGTCTGCTTTATTGCAAATTCGACTGTATTGCTTCCTGCCCCAAGCATTCTGGTCGTATTACAGTATTCGATGATCTTGAATCCGGTAGTGGTGGCGATTTGCGGAGCATTAGGTGCATCCTTGGGCGAGATGGTCGGATTTATGACTGGAGCGCATGGCCGGCATTTTGTCAGCGGAAAACTGATCAGGAAGATCGAGGATCATTTTCCAAGCCATCCTTACATCTTTGTGCTTATTTTTTCAGCCCTGCCTCTCCCTTTGTTTGACGTTGTAGGGATGATGGCAGGAGCTATCCGGCTGAATAAGATCAAGTTTTACCTAATATGTCTTGCAGGCAAGCTCTTCAAAATGTTGATGTTTGTCTGGATGGGACAAGTTGTAGCAAATTATATTCCATAGGAGGTGCAGAAATGAACGTGTGCTATGATCAGGCAGGAAGAAATATTGGCCTGGCAGATCACGCTTTAGCTTCTGGCGGCGAAGGAGCAGTCTACGAAATCGTTGGATATCCTAGAAAGGTCGTTAAGAAGTATCATCACGGAGCCGATGCTAAAAAGCGCGAAGACAAGATCCGGGAGATGGTTAAAATCAGCGCAAGCAGCTCGTTCTCTAATGCAAAGCTTGCGCAGGACGTCGCATGGCCTTTGTCTCAGGTTTACGATCAAGGACACAACTTTATCGGCTTCGGGATGAACAAGATTGCATTCAGCACTGAACTGGACGATCTTTACGTTTATCCTCCGAAGCAGAACCTTCATGTGACTATTAAAGACCGCATTGATTGTTTGATCAGCCTGTCTGACGTTGTCGATAGAATTCATCGAGCCGGGTTGGTTTTCGGTGATGGGAATCCCGACAATCTGAAGATCCGCGACGATTATTCGGTTTGCTTCATCGACGTCGATTCCTTCCATTTCAAAAGCGGTGGAAAAACCTATAAATGCGAAGTGTGCGCCCCTGGATATGTTGCACCCGAACTGATCAAAGCGTGTAAAGGAACAACCTATGCGGATTGTCCTGGTCCGACTTTTACGGAAGAAACGGACAACTTCTCCTGGGCGATCCACTGCTTCAGAATGCTCATGAACGGATGCCATCCCTTCATCTGCCAGCGCCAGCTTAAGCGGGCTGGATCTGCTCCGGCTCCGAAATCGACCGACAAGCGTATTGAATGTGGTGAAACTCCGTTTTTCAAGAGCATTCCCAATTATACGACGCCTAGCTATGCGCCGGATATCAACGCCCTCCCTCCGTACATTCGGGATCTGTTTAAGAGAGCGTTCGTTGATGGACACAGCAATCCCAAGGCCAGACCGACTCCCGCAGAGTGGAAAAAAGCTCTGCTGCGCTTTAGAAATGAAATAACCCAGTGCAAGCATAATCACACTCATTGCTTCTGGAGCGCAAACGGTTCCTGCCCTTATTGCGAAGCAGATAAGCGGCATGCAAGCAAGATGAATACGAGCATGGTTGCAATGGGGAGCAGAACCTCTAATAACAGCGTTCCGACAGCGCCTGTACATACAACAGTTTATACACCGCCTATTGCTGCAAGCCCTGCCGTAGCAGTTGCTAAGCCTGCTTCCAGTGGTTCTGCGGCGTTGTTCTGGTCGCTTACCATTGTGCTGTCGGTTATTCTGCTTGCCATTTTGGGAAACAGCGTTCTTCCGCAAATGTATAATTCGATTGCAGGCGAAGAGATTGTCACGATAATTGGCACCGTTGGCGGCTGTATCGCAGGCTTCGTGGGAACGATTATCTATAACAGCTGCTGGGCGCCTAGTCGACACTCCAAATGCTATGAGTGGTACGAATATGTGCTTTCAGTGCTTACCTGTCTCGGATTTACCTTCGGGTTTGGGATCGCTATGGGACTGGTCTATATTGCAGCAGTAATCATTTTCTATGTTCTGGCGGCAGCGTTCGTCATTGGGATTATCGCCGCTATTTTTTCAGGAGGTTGATAGGATATGAAAGAACATATCAAAGAAATCTTGGTGCAGAAAGAAGGGTACTCTCCGCGATCTGCGGAGAGTACTGCAAATGACCTGGAAAGCATTAAGGATTCCGAGATCTATCAGGCCCTAATCCGCTGGATAGAAAGCGGAAAGAAAACCGATATTGCTCGCGGTTCGTTTTCGTGCCGACAGCTTATTGCTGATCTCGGTATGAAGTATCCCGCAGCACTGATTTTCCTTGACTGGTACTGTGAAGATCCCGAGTCTGCTATAGCATCTATCCGCTGCAGTGGAGGTTAATGCTATGACTTATGAACAAAGTGTAATGCTTACAGGAAGTCAATGGACAGAGCTCAGCGAAGAAAGAAAGCTTGAAGTGCTCCAGACAATCGAAAATCACTCGGCATTTGAGGCTGGCAGATTATCCTGCCCTGTTGTTGGGAAGTTTCTCTATACGGGAACTGATGGTGTCGTGCTAGGCACTTATGATCCCAAAAACCAGGTTATATATGTCAACAGCTCGCAGTTTGCCTCTGATACGAGATACGGAAAGGACTCTGAAGCAATTGTTACCGCTTGCCTGCATGAAGGACGTCATGCATATCAGCACCAGGTGGCAGATGGGATCGTTCTTCACGATAACCAAGCTGAAGCAGATGCATGGAAAGAGAACCTCTCAGAAGGAAATTACATTTCATTCAGGGAAAACCCACGAGCATACTATAATCAGCCGGTTGAAGTGGATGCTCGAAGATTCGCTGAAGAAAAGTACGCAGAAATCGTTGCAGAAAGGCAGTCCTATGATATTGAGGCATACTCAGACCACGCGCCAAGAGATGTTTTTGAAAGGCAGCTGTCTGATGAAGGGACAGATGAAGCACAAAAAGCCGCCTCGTTTCAGCAAACCGAAAAGGAAACAAACGGAATATCTATTGCTTGAGAAAAAGGGGGCGAAGCTCCCTTTCCTGCTTAATAAAGACATTTTTACTCATGATAAGGGTGCTCCGCACTTATACAGAAGCGACAATATAGACTACAATGATGAAGAAAGGAGCGGAGACTATAACACTTATAAGTGAGGAGGCATTCATAGATGATTACTAAAACAGAAACGCTTTACGGAAGCAGAGTAACTGAAAACCCTGTTCCTATGATAAACGCAAATCCCTCAATTGTACTATCAGGTAACGGCAAGCGCTTCGGCATTACCAGAGATCAGCTCTCAACACATTGCTTGATGCTGGGCTCAACAGGCACCGGGAAAACTAATGCTATCCTGCACTTTGTTAAACAGCTTAAAGCTTCTATGAATTCAGAAGACGTAATGCTGGTGTTCGACTCCAAGCTGGATTTTGTCAGGTTTCATAGCGCAGACGATTACGTAATTTCTAATCAGAGAAACAGCGTTGCAGTCAGTGCTGATTGGAACATATTCATGGACATTGTTGCGGATGGCTGGGACAAGGAAGCAATTATTCTGAACGCAGATGAAATTGCAGAAGTAGTGTTTTCTGACAGCATTGCAAACAGCAACCAGCCTTTCTTCCCGACAGCAGCACGAGATGTTTTTGCGGCAATCTTAAAAGCGATGACGTTTTTGGGCATCTCAGACATGGATTACCGGATCAAGCATCTTAATAACAGCACGTTGAATCAGTACCTGTTGACAATCAATGCCACTAAGCTTGTTGAGTTCCTTAACGGTTTCCCAGAGCTTAAAGGTGTCCTCAAATATATTGGAGATGGCAGATCCGATCAAGCCCTTGGTGTCTTCGCTGAACTCCAATCCGTTACGAGCAGACTGTTCGTGAAATGCTTTGGAAAAGACGGCAGATTCTCCGTCCGTAAAGCAGAACGGCAGCGCAACGGTAAGGCTCTCTTTATTGAGTATGATCCTGCATGCGGGCTGTCGTTTCAGCCGATCTATAGAATTCTGGTGGATCTTTTCCTTAAAGAAGCATTATCGCCAAGCCAGAAAAGAGGACATGTCTACATCATCTGTGATGAACTCAAAATGCTTCCGAGCCTAAATCACTTTGAAGATGCCTTGAATTTTGGGCGTTCCCTTGGCATTTCAGTGATTGCTGGCATTCAGAGCATGGAGCAGCTGTACGAATTGTATGGCGAATACGGGGGTAAGAATATTGCTTCCGGAT
>ENA-ORML01002375-ORML01002375.1-human-gut-metagenome-genome-assembly--contig:-NODE-2375-length-12650-cov-3.296705_pt1 | contig 12650 bp, 17 predicted proteins | sample MGYA00242103_ERZ508995 | MGnify/ENA primary metagenome ERZ508995 (study PRJEB26280, sample SAMEA2338702) | human gut metagenome | biome: human gut; feature: human-associated habitat; material: faeces...
GTAGGCGTCCACCGCCAGCTTGCGCCCGGTCAGACCGGTGTCCGCCGCAGGGCCGCCCAGCACGAACCGCCCGGATGGATTGATGAGCAGCCGCATTCCCGGCCGCAGGTACTTCTCCGGGACGACCTTGCGGATGAGCTCTTTAACTTCCCTGCGGATGGTTTCCACCGGCACATCCTCGTCGTGCTGCACGGAGACCACCACTGTGCTCACGGCCACGGGCACATCGTCCTGATACACGACCGTCACTTGCGCCTTGCCGTCCGGCTTCAGCCACGGGATGCGGCTCTCGTCCAGCCTGCGGCAGATGCCCTGCGCCAGTACCACGGGCAGCGGCATCCTCTCCGGCGTCTCGTCCGTGGCGTAGCCCACCATGATCCCCTGATCGCCCGCGCCGAGATCTTCGCCGTCAACTACGGCCTGCGCGATATCGGGCGATTGCCGGTTCAGGCGCACCTCCAGCGCCAGCTCGCCGCCCGTGGAAAGCTCTTCCATGGTGTAGCCCACCTTCGCGCACAGCCGCTTGAGTATGGGTTCCACGTCCACGCTGGCCTTGGAGGTGACCTCACCCGCCACCAGAATCTTTGCGTCCGTCGCCATGACCTCGATGGCCGCCCGCGTGCCGGGATCGCCCTTGAGGTGCTCGTCCAGCAGCATATCCGCGAACTGGTCGCAGAACTTGTCCGGGTGGCCAGCCCGCACGGCCTCGGCGGTCACGAGACGGGGCTTTGTCGAAGTGTTTCTGTCTTTTTCGTTCATACGTTTTCCCCTCATTCGTCGTAGTGGATGACCTGCGTGTTGAAGCGTTTCTTTCCGGGCGCGTCCCGTGTCCGGTTGGGAAATCGGCTGTTCTGGCGGGAATGGTTTTGGCGCTCGCGCTGTTTGCGCCTCTTTTCGTCACGCATCACATTGCACAGCGCATAAAAGCAGGTGGGATCGGCGTAGCCCTCGGTGTTTTTGTAGGTCAGGCGCGCTTCCGGCTCATTGGGCGGTCGGGAGTGCTCCTTGTCGGTATTGATCCTAATCTGTTTGCGGCTCATGCTCTCACCAACCTTTCTGCCGCGGATTTCGTCAGACAGCGCCAGCCGATGAGCAGGCGCGTCAGGATGAAGCTGCAGCCGCGCCTGAGCTGTGTCCAAATATAGACCGGGGCAAAAGCGGACGCTTCCTCCGTGCGGAACACCTCCGTGATGAGCCATTGGCCATGTTCCTTCCGAAGCAGCAGGCAGATGCCATCGTCGTAACGCAGCTCGTGACACTCGGTGTCAAGATGCACACCCGCCGCCTCATGCGCGGCGATGTACTCCGCAAGGTCGCGCTTGAGGATGAACGCGCGAATGTAGCGCCTGCCCAGCGAACGGTTGACCTTGGCGAACTGACGGCGGCCCTGTTTCGTAAAGTCGATAGATACGGCATAGCCCGCCGTGATGAAGCGATGAATGGATTCAGACATTGTTCCGACCTCCTTTGTTTCTTTGCATCAGGTCTATGGGGCGGGTTATGGAGCAAACTGCGCGAAGATGCTGTTCATGACAGCCAGGTCGTCTCCCGTGAGCGTTGGCGCCAGCTTCTTCAGCAGCGCGACCTGCTCCGGGCAGAGGCTTCTGCGCGATGGCTGGTACCAATCCGCCAGTTTTACGCCTCCGTTGTAACGGCCGCGCACAGATTCAATCGGGTAGGAGCAGGCGAGCGCCTCAATGTCGTACTTGATCGTCCTGACGCTGACGTTCAACTCCGCCGCCAGATTCTCGATCTTCTCCGAACGCCGCGCGTTCAGGATCTGCTTGATCGCCTCCCGGCGTTCCGCTTGGTTCACCTGCTCACCCCCTCTCGTGTGCTCTGTGATTGGAATTATCGAGGTTAAAGGTGCAAGGGCTTTGCACCATTAAAAAATTTGCTTTGTAAATTTTCCGTCATCAGTGAACGGCAATAAAAAAACCGGCACAAGCGATTACAGGCCTGCCTTTCAACAGGTCTGTAATGCTCGTGCCGGCTGAACTCAATTTATCGGTTCTGCTCGCGCTGAGCGATTGTCACGAATGGCGGGCGCCTACGCTACAGTGGCTCCCTGCATTTGCGGTCCTTTGACTACATTGTTAAGCCTCTGGGTCGACGGATGGCGTGCCTGTCGGTGTGTTTTCCGTGGCGCCGGTCACCATTGAGGCCATCAGGTGATCCAGCGTGATCTCGTCAAATTCATCTCTGTTTGCTCGCTTGACCCGAAGCGCATATGTTCCGTCTTCTCGTCTGATGGGTTCTCCCACGGGAATCCGGCGATTCGGCGTATAAATCATCTGTGCTCGTCTTCGTCTGTCCACTTTATCCTCCCACCATCCGCATATCACGAATACATCATGCCCGGCATCGTTATCTCATGGCGGCCATCGTCGGGCATGTTCAGCTCGCCCATGAGCGCGGCGGAAAAAATAGCGCGCTTTCCGAAGCGGTTTCGGATCTCGTCAACGCAGTCCTCCAGCTTCTGGCGGCGCATGCGCCGCTGCTCGTCGCCAAACATGTCCAGCTGCGTCGGCTGATCGCTGGGGACAAGGTTGAGCCCGGTCACCGTGAGCGACCTGACCGGCATGTTCCAGGAATAGCGCGTCAAAAACAGCGTCCTTGCCGCCTGAGCGATCTCCATCGGACTCTGGCTGGGATAGCTCAGCTGTGTCTGGTACTGGCTTCCGGACAGGTCGTTGCTGCGAACGGCCAGACGCACGCCCATGGCAGCCAGGCCATACACGCGAAGGCGATGCCCGATATCCTGCGAAAGCTCCAGCATGACCCGCCATACGCTTTCATTGTCGCGCAGGTCGCAGGAGCAGGTGATGCCGTGTCCCACGGATTTGATCGGGGCTTCATAGTCGTTTTGCATCACGCGGCTGTTGTCCTCGCCGTTGGCGAATCGCCAGAGTACAATGCCGTTTTTGCCGAACCAGCCGTGCAGCAGTTCCGGCGGCGTTTTCGCCAGATCGCCTATGGTCAGTATATTACGGGACATCAGCTTGCGCGTCGTTGCAGGTCCGACGTACAGAAGCTCCGATACGGGCAGCGGCCATATGCGCCCCTTCCAGTCGTCCCTGGGCAACGTCGTTACCGCGTCCGGCTTTTTCATGTCGCTGCCCAGCTTGGCAAAGATCTTATTGAAACTGACGCCTATGGAGACCGTGAGCCCCAGCTCATCCCTGACCGCTTTTCGGATCTCCTCGGCAATCGCCGTACCGTCGCCATGCAGCTGCCTGCTCCCCGACACATCCAGCCAGCACTCGTCCATTCCATATGGCTCCATCTTGTCGGTATAACGCAGATAGATGTTGCGCACTAGCCTGGAATACTTGACATAGAGATCGTAGTGCGGCGGTACACAGATTAGCCCCGGACACGCCCTGACCGCCTGCCAGTTTGCCATGCCGGTCTTGACGCCTCTGCGCTTTGCCGGGTAGGACGCCGTCAGTACGATGCCGTGCCGCTCCTCGGTGCTGCCGCATACCGCTATGGCCTGATCGCGCAGCTTCGGATTCTCGTTGACCTCTACGCTCGCGTAAAAACAGTTCAGATCGCTGTGCAGTATGATCCTGTCCGCCATTGCGCATCCCCCTTTGCTCCAAGTGCCATTTCGCTATAGAGCGAATACCTGTGCCATTCATGATAGCACACGCTTTCTTACCGTGTAAATAGCGAAATTGATACATATGTTCGCTTGTGAGAAATTTAATTTTACGCACAAATACGGCAATCGAACAAAATATGAAATTTCAAGAATGCGTCGCATACGTGTTTACAGGTAATCGTTTATGTGCTATAATTCGAACCGAACGGAAGTTCACAAGGAGGTCGCCATATGGCCGAAAGGAAAGGCAACATAGGAGCCAGGGAGAACAAAGCCCTCGCGCAGACAAAGGGCGAGCGAACGAAGATGCAGAATAAGGCGGCGTTTGGCAGCAGGATCCGCGAGTATCGCATAAAGAAGGGCCTGTCCCAGCCTCAACTGGCCGCGCTGCTCGGCGTCACGAAGAATGCCGTCACGAATTGGGAGGCGGGCGCGAGCCGGCCAGACATCGCGAGCATACCGGCGCTATGCACCCATCTGGGGATCTCAGCGGACACCTTTTTTGACATGCCCGCGCAGTACCGCGCGTTGAACGCCGCGGAAGCGGCGCATATGGAGCGGTATCGCCTGCTCGACCGGTACCGGCAGCGTTCGGTGGACGCGCTCATGGATGCGCTGATCGAAAACGAAATGCTCGCATTCCGCGAGCAATGCGTGTCAGCCTTTACGCGCATCGGGCGCGACGAGCTGCCGGCTTCGGCCGGTACCGGCACGCCGCTGGATGATACCTATGAGCGCGAGTATGTGTTTTTGCGAAACTCGCGCAGCGTGTGCCGGGCCGATACGATCATCACCGTCACGGGCGATTCCATGCTGCCGACCTTCCGCGACGGCGACGAACTGCTGGTGGAATATACGCCCGAGATACGCGAGGGCGAGATCGGCATTTTCGTGGTCGCCGGCGAGGGGTTCGTCAAGGAGTATCGCAGCGACGGCCTGCATTCCCACAACCCAAAGTATAAGACCATCCGTCCGATGCAGGACGACAACTTCCGCTGTGTGGGCCGCGTGCTGGGCGCGGTCACCGAGGATATGCTCGCCACGCCGCAGGAACTCGCCGTGCTGAGCGAAGTCTATTCATCCTGACAGGACAGCCGAGCAAAATGCCGCCTAATCCGGCGTATCTCTTTTGCGCCGGTTTATTTCCTCATACCCTTGGGAGGTGATCGTGTGGTCAAGGCGCCCAAGCCCGTCAAGGTTTATGTGGGCGTTGACGTTGCGTTCGATGATTCCGGCCGGATGCGACCGCGCGTCATACACTGGGAGGACGGCAGCCGGTATAAGATCGACAGAGTTTTGGACGTTCGGCCCGCGCCCGCCGCGCGCGCAGGAGGACAGGGCGACAGGTACAGGATACGGTTGCTGGGGAAGGAGACGTGTTGGGAGACATATATCTTTTTCGAGCACAATGCGGACTGCAGCAGTCAGATACCTGGACGCTGGTTCGTTGAACGAAAGGGGGAGTAGCCGTGGGGCTTAAGAAAACCGCCGCCGAACAGCGATGCGACGAGATCGTAGCGTTTATTTCCGACTATGTGTTGCGCAACGGATACAGCCCTACCTTCCGCGAGGTCGGAGAGGCTGTCGGGCTTCATTCCCCGTCCAGCATCAGCAAATACCTCCATCGCCTTGCCGAAGAAGGGCGCGTTTTCTTCGATGAATCCAGACCGCGCACCATCTCCACCGTCGACAGGCGCGACGACATCGAAACGATATCTCGGCGTATTTGTTTGGAAATGGCCGACGGAGGCAAACTATACATGGATTGCCATCTGCAAAAGCCCAGGGCAGCGCCGGTCAGCGTGTGCTTTGACGGGATACTGGACGCCAAGTCCATGCGGGGCAAGATCGGACAGGTCGTTGGCTGTACGGCAAGCTGTGATTGAAGGCATCGAATGCTATGCAGGGAGGCGGAGCTATGTGTGGTCGCTATTATGTTCCGGATGAGGATTCCGCGGCCGATCTGCGCGAGATCATCGAGCAGATCAACCGGCGCGCAAATGCCGGGCCCGTCGTCAAGACCGGCGAGATCGCGCCGTCCGACGTGGCGCCGGTGCTGGCGAACAATCGCAGTCTGGCCGCCACGCCCTTTGCCATGCGGTGGGGCTACAGGCTGGGCAATGGAAAGCTGCTCTTCAACGCCCGAAACGAGACGGCGGACGCGAAGGCGCTGTTTCGGGACGGGATGCGGCAGCGCCGGTGCCTTGTGCCCGCGGCGCACTATTTCGAGTGGGAGAAGCGCGGTAAGGACAGGATAAAGTATGCCATCCGGCCGGGCGGGGCTTCTGTCATGTACATGGCCGGGATATACAGACTTGAGAACGGCGCTCCCGTGTTTACGATTCTGACGCGCGAACCGGCCGCCGCCATATCGTTCATCCACGACCGCATGCCGGTCATTCTCCCGAAGGAAGCGGCCGGCGATTGGCTCAACATCCGCTACGACGCGGGAGACGTGCTCGCGGGTGCGGTGCAGGATGTGGAGTGCTGGCTGGCGTAAGTTGCGCTGGGCGGGGGTCATATTCGTATCGGTGGCACGGAGTAGGTTTCATATGGAAAGCCGTCAGGGAAGCTCATTAGCCCTGACGGCTTCGGTCAGTTATGGGCGCTGTTCAAATCCGGAAGGCCGCATACGGTAGTGGGCCCGTGCTCATGCCGCACGCCATTCAGCTTTCCACAAGTGCATCGTGTGCGAGTGGGCTTCTTCCATGTAGGCGTTAAATTCCCGCGCCGTGCGAAAGGTGGGGTGACTCGCAAAATTGTCGTGCTGCGCAGACATATCTGCGCGCACCCATGAAGAACTGCAACTGCTCCTTCATATTCCAAACGGAGGAAAGCGCGGAAAAGCGGAGGCAGGACGGTTCAAAGCCATGGGTGTAAAATCCGGTGTCCCGGACATTTTTCTCCCTGTACCAAGGGGCGGTTTTCATGGCCTCTGGATCGAGATGAAACGAGTGCGCAGCGGCCGTGTTACCCCGGCCCAAAAAGACTGGGTAGAACGATTGAACGGGCAGGGCTATGCAGCGCATATATGTTACGGCTGGGAGCAGGCTTCCAAACTGATATTGGACTATCTTGCCAGGTAGAGAAATGTAAGAGCAACCCCAAATTTGAAACCGTGGCGCTTCTGGCAAAAGAATTGAATATCAGCCTGGATGCCGCAATCTTCCCCGACATGGTGACCGGGAGCGTCTCAAAAACGGTCGTTGATTTCTTCGCCGGGAAAAGTGAGGCGGAGATCCAGAAGTATATCGCGCTCTGCAAACAGGCGGAGACCTTCCAAAAAGACGAATAACGCGGTCGGGTTTGATGTGCCCGGCCGCGTTACTGTTTTATCCCGTTTGCCATGCGGGCAGATTATTCTTCTTTATGTGCGTTGTAAGCATCCCGCAGATGCTCGAAGGACTCCTGGCTGATGACATGCTCCATCCGGCAGGCGTCCCGCTCCGCCGACGCCGGATCGACGCCGGCCTCCGTGAGCAGATCAGTAAAGAAACGGTGCTTCTCGTAGGTCTGTTCGGCAATCTCGCGGCCCAAGTCGGTCAGGTGGAGGAAAAAGTCCTCATCCATCGTGAGGAAGCCGCCCTCCTTCAAGGTTGCCACCGCATGGCACACGCTGGGTTTTGTGACCTCCATGTGCCGGGCGACATCCACGGAGCGCACCATGCCCATCTTCTTATGGAGAACAAGGATAGCCTCCAGGTAATCTTCTCCCGACGCATGGAGCTTCATTTTACACCTTCCTTATTCAGCGGGTTCCAGAGAAAGAATGTCGAAGAAGTAGGGGGTTCCGGTAAAGGTATAGCCGGAAATCTTGTCTGTGTTATAGACAATCATATCCTTCTGATAGGTCAGAGGAATATCCAGCGCCGTTCCAATATCGAAGTTAAACAGGTAGGTATAGGTATCCCGGACCTCCTGCTCATCCACCATGTTCGTCAGATTCTTAATAGTAGCAAGGAATTCATCGGAGCCCTCAATGCCGGGCAGGGAGGGGGTCTGCGGCACCATGCTGTCCATGGGGGTAAACCAGCAGTGGGGCGAAGCAAAAGCAAACTGACTGTGCCACAGGGTCAGATCGAACTTACCTTCCAGATAATCAGCGTACCACTGCATCTGCTCGGTGCCGTAGATGGTCACATCAATCCCCACCTCCGCGAGCTGGCTCTTGATGACCTCGGCGGTAGGCATACTGGTTGCACTATAATCAGATTCCAAAGTCAGCAGCAGATTCAGCGGCTTACCGTCCTTCTCACGGATTCCGGTGCTCTCATTCATGACCCAACCGGCCTCATCCAGAAGCTGATTCGCCATGTCGGGGTTATAGTCGTAGGTGGTTTCCAGCTCTACATCAGCATAGGGCGTATCACGAGTAACAATCATATCTGCCGCAGGCTCATAACCATTAGAAGTAGCCTGGGACAATTCCTCTTTATCGATGGCGTAAGCCACAGCCTGCCGTACTCGGAGATCAGACATATAGGGACGGGTGGCATTGGTAGTGATAATCTGCACACGGGTATCCTTATCCGCCATCTGGCCCGCAATACCGTCCATAGCAAGGGCCTGGTCGTATTCCTCATAACTCAGCAGACTGGCACCATAGATCATGTCAATCTCGCCAGTTTGGAGCGCCTGTAGGCGGGAAGTGGAGTCAGGAATGTACTTGACGATGATCTCGTCCCAATAGGGCTTTTCACCCCAGTAGTCCTCGTTGCGGACAAAGCGGGTGTACTCGCCGGCCACATACTCGTCATAGATATAGGGACCAGTACCAGCCACACCAGAAATGGTCTGGAAATCATCTGGGATAATGAACTCCGGCGCGCTCATGGGGCACACATCCGACCAGCAAAAATCTTGCAGATAGGCATAGAAGGGGTGGTCATAGTGGAGCGTGATGGTGTAGTCATCGACGATCTCCATTTCCGTAATATCGGTGATACCCTTCAGCGTATAGAAAGATGGGTTGGACTGCTTGTGTTCCAGATTAGTCTTGACCGCCTCGGCGTTAAACGGCTCTCCATTGTGGAAGGTAATCCCCTGCCGCAGATGGAAGGTGAGCTCCGTCTGGTCATCATTATATTCCCAGCTCTCTGCCAGACCAGGGACAATTTCTCCGTTGTCAAAGTCTACCAGATTCTCATACACCAGTTTGGATGTACAGCACAGGGAGTTGTTCATGTAGAGGGTGGAGAGGTCTGTGGTTTCTGCTCCGATGGCGTAGGTCAGCACTTTCTTTTCAGAGTCTGCCATAGTTGATACATCGCCGCCAGACCCCGCAGGCGTCTGGTTACTGCTGCAAGCAGTAAGGAGCATGGCGAAACAACAAATGGCTGCAATGAGACGAGCAAGTTTCGATTTTTTCATGGTTTACTTCCTTTCTTGTGAATTTATGTCAATATTAGATTGACCGATATTAACGATTTGCCCGCTTTCCAGCTCATAAATGCGCTGGGACAGGCGATAGGCGAATTTCATATCGTGGGTGATAAGGAAATAACTGCACCGGTATTCCCGATGGTATGCCTCCAGAACATCCCGAATCGCCTTTTGAGAAATCAGATCAAGTCCGCTGGTTAACTCATCCAAAATAAGATAGTCAGGCCGCACAGCCAGTGCCCGCAGCAGTGCAACGCGCCGCTGCTCACCCCCGGATAGGTTTTTGGTTGGCGTATCCAACAGTTTTCTGCTGGTGGCCGTCAAATCCATCAGTTCTAAAATTCTCTGTTTACGCTCTCCGGAAGATAATTTGGTCAAATTGCGTAATGCTTCCTCCAAGTTATGCCCTACGGAGAGCCTGCGGTTCAGGCTGCCAGTGGCATCCTGGAAAACAGCCTGTATCTTTGTGCGATGGCTACGCCACTGTCCATAACTCCATTTGGCAATGTTCTCGCCATCAAGCAAAATCTCGCCACTGGTGGGTCGTTCCAAACCGATTAAGAGGCGGGCCATTGTGCTTTTTCCACTGCCGCTTTCCCCGGTAAAACTGATATTTTCCCCTTTTACCCATGTAAATGAAATGTCCCTTAGCGCATGAAAGGGCTTGCCGGAGGCGTCCAGAAAGTCCTTACTCACATTTCGGACTTGGATTTCTGCCATGTCCAGCCACCTCCTTCCTCAGCCATAGCCAGACGCACGAACTCTTTTGTCCACTCCTTATGAGGGGCGGCAAACAAATCTGCCGTTGTGCCACATTCCACAATGGTTCCGCTCTGCATCACAAGCAGCTCATCACAGAGAGTGCGAATAGCCGCATCATCATGGGACACAAACAGAATTGCTGCTTGTTGTTTCATTCGCATCAACTCTTGGTTCAGATACGCCTTGTTTTCTTCATCCAAAGCGGAGGTCGGCTCATCTGCAAAGATGTACCGAGGGGAAAGGCCAATTAAAATCGCCATAGTTGCCCGCTGAAGCATACCTCCGGATAGCTGGCCGGGATAGGAACGATAAACCCGATCCGTATCCAGAAGATTGACCTTTTGCAAAACATCCATACTAAGTTTGCGGGCAGCATTTTTGTCTAATCGAAGCCGTTTCCGAAATGTCTCTGACATCTGTGTCCCAACTGGCACATGGAGATTGAAAGCAGTCATCGGGTTTTGCGGAATAAATCCCAAAGTTGTCCCGCAGAGATCCCGCCGCACTTTTTCTGGCTTTTTTAGCAGGTCCTCTCCATCCAGCAATATTTGTCCAGAGTTAATGGATACATCCCCATCTGATACCCCCATCAGCGCCTTTAAGAGGGTGGTTTTGCCGGAGCCGCTGGCACCGGTCAATCCAGTACAGACACCGGGGGTCAAGGTAAACTCCACACGATCCAGCAGAACGACTCCTTTTGATGTTTGAACAGACAGGTTTTTGACCTCTATCATGCCGCGTCACCTCCCTCCAACTGTTTTGCCAACAAATTAAAGGCCAAGGCACACAGGAAAATAAATAGTATCGGCAGGAAAAGCAACGATGGATGGGTCATCAGCATACTTCGCCCCTCGGAGAGCATCGAACCCCAGTCAATCACGTCATCGCCCAAGGTTAGCCCGATAAAGGAAAACGCCGAGATATTCATAATCATTTCCGCGCAGGACAGGCAGAGGAAATGTACTAAAGGCCGGATAATGTTCGGCAAGATATGGACAAATAACACCCTGCTGCGGGAGGCCCCGGAGGACACCGCACACAATACATAAGCCTTATCCAGTTCAATCTCTGTCTGTGTTTTGACCAGTTTAATCATCCTCAAAATCAGGGAAACGGTCAGCGCCACCAGCATCGTAGGGATGCTGTTTCCCCATATTCCGACAAAAATAATAAGGTAAGCTAAAGGCGGGATCGCTGTCACAGCGTCCAGCAAGCTGCTAAATACCAAACTTCTGGCGGCATTTGCTCTACCCAGCCATAATCCGATCAGTGTACCAAGAATAAGCACAATGCCTCCACCCAGCAGTACAATACCGAGGGTCACATATCCGCCATACAAAAGTCGGGATAATTCACAGCGACCAAACTGGTCGGTCCCCAAAGGGAACTCTGCACTGAATGGCGCATACTTGTTGACAATATCCATCGCCTCCGGGTCATGTGGTGCGATAAGAAATCCGAGAAAACAAAAAATAATGATGAGGACCGGGATGATCCATTTCAAATGTTTCATTACAGGCCCCCCTTTCGTGTCTGGAGCAGGCGTTGGATAATGTCTGCCAGAATGTTAAAAATCACCAGTGCAAAAGCAAGGAACAGCACCGTTGCGTAAATCACGGGCAGATCACGATTTGTCAGGCTGTTTACAATCCGATACCCCAATCCTGGCAGAGAAAAAATGTTTTCCACTATGGCGGACCCCGCCATGCACATTCCCATCATCTGCATAAATGTTGGAACCGTAGAAATGATAGCCTGGGGCATAGCGTACCGCACTACAATATAAGGATCGCTTAACCCCCTACAACGGGCGTAGAGAACACTGTCCTCGCTCATGGCCTGCTGAATTGCCTTTGAAAGCATTTGCCCGAAAAAGGCAATCCCGCCCACCGCCAAACAGAGTGCCGCCGGAAGGTATCTCATTAACCCCGTATTACCGGATACACTAATCAGGTTCCATCTCACGGCCACCACATCAATAAAGGAAGTTGCCAGATAAAACGCTGGGATGGAAATTGCCGCAATGGATACAAATGCCAGGATCTTCCCAATCACATTCTTTCGTGTCAGATAGAGTAGAACACCCAATATCAGTGCCCCAACTGCTTGAAAAACCGCAGATAGTAGCACAATACAGGCAGTTTCCTTTAGGGCTGATCCGACAATAAGGAAAACATCCCGATTATCCACATACGAATTTCCCAAGTCAAAATGAAACAAGTCATTCAGCCAGTCCAGATACTGTACGACAATCGGGCGATTCAATCCCATCTGCTCACGCACTGCTTCAATACGCGTCTCATCGACCGTGAATATACGGCGCGAGTAGGCTTCGGCGGCATCGATGGGCGAAAGCTGCATCAGGATAAAAGTGATCGCCGTTACCAGAAATAAGGTTAAAAAAAGTTGTAAAATTTTTTGGAGTAGAAATCTTTTTGTACTCACACCTCCGCCTCCCTGCACTATGCGTTGATTTTCCAGTCAATCGCAGCTTTACGATTCAAAATGAAATCAGCGTAAATGCCCTTTTGCTGGATAAGTTGGTCGTGGGTGCCGTGTTGAACAATCCTTCCGTGATCCACCACTAAAATCTGGTTTGCATGGCGCACCGTTTTCAGTCGATGGGCAATCATAATAATGGTCTTGCCTCCGGTTAATGCTTCAATGGCCGCTTGAAGTTCCGCCTCATTCTCCGGGTCAACATTTGCGGTTGCCTCGTCTAAAATTACGATGGGAGCATCCTTCAGCATGGCTCTGGCTATGGAAAGCCGCTGACGCTCACCGCCGGATATTGTGGCTCCTCCTTCACCAATCACCGTGTCATAGCCGTCAGGCAGCGCCATAATGAAATCATGGCACCGGGCGGCTTTTGCCGCAGCCACCACTTCTTCATGGCTGG
>ENA-ORML01002376-ORML01002376.1-human-gut-metagenome-genome-assembly--contig:-NODE-2376-length-12643-cov-2.329997_pt1 | contig 12643 bp, 10 predicted proteins | sample MGYA00242103_ERZ508995 | MGnify/ENA primary metagenome ERZ508995 (study PRJEB26280, sample SAMEA2338702) | human gut metagenome | biome: human gut; feature: human-associated habitat; material: faeces...
GTCATTTCCGACAGCAGCCGGTTCATCCGGCCACGGATAAACAGGATATGATCCGCATGGATCTTAATATCGCTGGCCTGGCCCTGAGCGCCACCCAGCGGCTGATGGATCATGATCTCGCTGTTGGGCAGCGCCAGCCGCTTGCACACTGCGGTCATTGCGTTGACCGGATGCTCCAGGTGAACAGAGAGCAGTCTGGTTAGTCTTTCAACGGAATCCCCGAACTGAGCGAAGAGCATATCCAGGCTTCCGACAAAGTCGGGCACCTTGGACTGCCGACGGTGTTCCACCGCGATCATGCCCCCAATGTGGATGGGATACTGCAGTCCGACCAGCAGTGCCGACACCTTTGCCGAGGCCATTCCGGTATCAGACGTGGAGAAACGGATGCCAGGCATCAGCTTGGCTGCCATGGAAGACTTGCCCTCCGCGGCCAACAGATGGATGTAGGTGTCCAAGAGTTCCTCTCTCTGGCCAGGAAGTGTCCAGGACGCACTGGTGATGGCATGATCCACATACCCGGAAGAAAACTGATTTCCCGGGAAACGCTCATCCATCTTGCTCTGAAGCCCGTCCAGCAGCTGGTCGATCTCCAGGATGGAGTAGTCCCGACTGTCGCCGGAATGGGCTGCGGATACCTTCTCGTCTCGCACCAGGAGCAGAGCGCTGTCCTTGTGAAGTGCCAAGCAGGAATTGATCACATCGGCCAATTTCTCCCGAGAGAGTTTGGGCAGCGCGGAGCCACCAATCTTTGCCCGGTCCAGCAGGCTCTTATAGGCGGTATCCCGCAAAGGGAAAAACTTGTCACGGAGCTTGATAGCCAGCTTCAGGTTCTCCGCCGTGTCCTCCACTGCTTCGCGGGAGACGGAGGGGTCGAAACTGTCCGTATCCTCATACAGAGGGGAGTTCTTGTCCAGCGCCGCCACCTGCAGTTTCTTTACTTCGGTGCGTTCCCACAAACTGCTCTTGCGGACCTGCTCATGATAGCTGAGCATAGAGGAAAAGTCGCTGAACTGGGTGTGGTAGCTGTCACAACACGATTTCAGCATTGTTTTCTGATCTCCTTTCGTTTTTTGCGGTTTTCACCGCTATATATGCAAAAACAGCGCTCCTGCAAAGGAACGCTGTCTGTGCCGCTTATAAGGCCGGAAAATAAAAAAAGTGCCATCTGCATTTCTGCAAATGGCACTTTGAAACACTGGAAACTGTGCACGCTCTGTGGCGCGACTCTGATACTGTATGGATAAATTATATCATCCTTCCATACATTCGTCAATCACTGCTTAGGGTAGTTTTTGTGTTAAGGGGAAGTACTGTAGTCTGCTGGTATCAGCTTAGAATTAGGGACTGTAATAATGTTCACTCCTCTCTGAGCAGCAAAATGCCGGACCAAGTCCAGCGCCTCTTGATTTGCGCATAAACCGTAAATCAATTTGCCATTCTCTCCAAACGCAAGACACTCGTTTAATGCAAATTCGAATATCTCATTTTCCACCCACCTGTTTCCATCCTCATCTGTGGCAATCAGTTGATTCCCTTCAATCTGAATCTCAATATCAAAGATTTTTATACTGAAAAAGAGGTCATCTAATGCATTTGCCTCATGAATAAGTAATTGCTCTTTTTCTTCATCTTGGCCGCTTGATTCAGATGGTCCTCTTGCTGTGCTGCCATTCTCCATGCTTTGTAAATACTGTTGGATGATGGCGCGATTTTCTTCGGTATCCAGATACAACCCGTCCTGAACACCCGGAATCCCATATATTAGACTGACCCCATCTTCCTCTGCAAAGGTGGCGGCACAACACTCATCAGCACATTCCGTCCCAACCAAACCGCGAAAAACGGATACATGCCACGCATAAGGAATGCAGTCATTGGCATCTGTAGAAAATGAGATGATATAACCATGTGTTAGTGGACGGATATCTGTAATTCTGTCATGGAACTCCGAGAAGGTCTTTTCAAAACTCTCATTTCGGTCCAATCCAGACTGCGTGTTTTCCCATATTGAACCAATGATTTCTTCAACCAAAAGGTCTCCCATCTCAAAATTCAAATTGCCTAGCCCATATTCTTTTGTTAGTTTTTCTGTAACAGAATTATAAATTTGTGTGCGAAAATAAAAATATTCCATAATACCCCCAAAAAGTTATTTTTCGTGCAACCAATCGTCAGTCAGCTGGCTAGACGCCAGACACCGCGATCAGTCTTAATAAATGTCTTGGGATTGATCTGCAATGTTTGCCTTACCTTTTCTCTCCACCACTGGTTTTTCTTCGCTCGTTCGTGTTTCTCAACATGACGGTAGATCTCTTCCAGTGAGGCGCTGCCATTGCAAAACTCCAGCACACCAGCAACAATGTCACGCCAGGTAGTACCGGGCATATCCCTCATATCCCCCTCTACTCGGTGAGATATCAGCAGTGGGACTGCCAACGGTGTACCTTTACGGAGCAGTAAGACATACTCATGAACGATTGGTATGAACCGTCCACCATAGTTCCTGCTATCAGATAAACAGTTATGTTGGGCCTTGATGATGACATTTTCCAGGATTCCGGGCTTGATCAGTTCGAAAATCATGCTGAACAATTTCCCCTTTTTCTTAATGTCACCTACCAGCACTGCCATCCGGCCTCCCTGCTCCAATGCACAGAACTGTTTCATCATGCAGTAATTCATCGCCTGCACAAACCCCTCCCAGGTAGGAATACGGGATAGGTCGAACAGACATGGGTTGTAGCCATAGCGCTGCTGCACCTCACTGGCACGATACATTACGTCCGAATACTGGATGATGTCCCAGTAAGGCGGATGCCAGAAGATGAACTCTGGACGTTCCTGGATGTCAGTGTGAAGCAAGTCAAATCCGCTGTGCAGGTCGTAGGTATGGCTTGTAATGCCCATAGAGTGAGCGGCATCGGCGGTAGTATTGCTGCCACACATATAGTCGCAGATTTCATGCGGCCGGAAGTGGGCAATCAAATCCTCAATGAGTTTGGGCGAGCAGTTGCCGCGATAACGGTTATTCCCTCCCTGTCCTCGCTCTGGATAAGACACAACGCTGGTCAGCGGCGGCCTTGTTTGTTTCGTCATAATCAAATGACTTACCTCCTGTTCAAATCTAATATTGAAAGAGCAGGGACCACAGGCTTGTGCCTGTGGTCCCCGAATACATTGTGAATTGTTCCCTGTCTACTCCGATAATCAGTTTAAGCCGCTCTTGAACGACGCGCGCCCAATGGCTTGTAGGATGTCAGCCGCCGTTTTCCACCTCTTGATAGGCAACTTCCACCTCTTCGTCCGTCAGCATTCCAACATAACGCCTGAACACTGAAACGAGGTGTTCTTCTGTCAGAGCCAGATCAGCCTCCGTCAGCTGCCAGGGGTAGCTCGGCTGATAGAGCAGATAAGCCCTATCATCATAATCATCGCAAGCAGTTAGGGTAAGCCCCTCTGCCTCTTCGATCACTTTCTGCAGGATAGTTGCAAGGCCAAGCATACAGTCTTGATCGAAGTCCATATAATCATCCCAATCAGGCTCACTGATAGAATGCTCTTCCAGCCAGTTGTGGATCTCACGATCTAATTCTGGTGCCGTTTTCAGCAGGGCCTCCAGGCGCTCAACGTTACGTGTCTTAATATCATCTACGCAGAACCCATATCCATAATTGTGCCATGTAGAGTAACTCACGGGCCTTTCACCTCTCTTTCTTTTTGACGCTTTTGAAGCGCCCTAATCCGTAGTTCTCGTTCCGAAAGAAACCGAACACCGTTTTCCCATAGGTATTGTGCTGCATAGTAAGTCAGCGTGCCACCAAAGGCGCCCAAGATTTGCATGGCGGAAATTGAGGTATCAAGGGTTTTGTATGTGCCAATGTGCCAGCGTTTTTTCTCACATTCCGGCTGAATTCTCCCCTCGGCATAACAGTCAAGGTAGATTCCTTCATTACCGCCAAACTGCACCTCAGTCACCACATTGAAATCATCGCACGTGATCTCTTTGGGGTTGCCAAGTGTATCTGGAGAAAAGTAATCCAAAATCGCTTCGATTTGCCCATAATAGCCGTTGTTGACCGCCATTTGGTGGATGTTTTTCATCAGCATCTCCCGCGTGTCTCGCACTACCTTGACCTGAAAGTTTGGATCATCTTCCAAGTACCCTTTGCAGGTTTCAGCAGAAGCAGCGTCGTTGAAATTCTTGCGGATTTTGTAGTCTGAATTTGTGCAGGAAAGCTTTTGTGTCACCCCAGTAGTGGATGCCAGGTTCCAAACACATTGCAAGCAGTTCCTATTCTTACATCCCATAGCGTAATCCTCCATTGATAATCAGAATGGGATGTCTCCGCCATGGAATCCCCTTCGACTGTAGACTGGCTGTTTCTTATCAGCGCCGCCAAACCAGTAGTGGAGTTCACGTTCACCTATCCTTGTGATGGAAAGGTATTCCGGCATCATTTTTTTGAATCGATCCAGGATTTGTTCATTTAAGTGTTCGCTATAAGTCATCTTGAGTTTTTCTGCCGGGATTATGGAAATATTGCGAGACTCATCGTAAGTGACCATGCATGGATCAAATTCAACACAAAGAACGCTGTGATCTTCATCATCGTTAAGCCAAATATACGCCGAGCAATCTGTTGCGAACAGATTAAGTCTGACATTAGAGGCCCCCAAAATCATCCCGTTGCTGTAGTGCAGGATAATTTCATATTGTTCATTTCCCATATTGATAATATTGAGATCCTGAATAGCTTTCTCAAAAGGTAAGCCTTGGTTCAGTTCAAAAGAAATCGCCCGCAGACAGTCGTAGTTCAGAGCGACTTTTTGGGAGAAGGACACCACTTTCGGGATCTCCCCCCGGTATGCTCCATCCAACTTATCCATGAGGTATTCCTGCACCGCCTCGATATTGGGATAACCGAATCGGAAATGGTAATGGAACCGGCCAGGCCTGTTCACCAGGAAGTCGTTCAGCTTGTCCAGACTATTACAAGTGATAATAAAAAGTTTCTTCCCATCAGCAGTGCCATCGAACATACTTAATAACGAGGCCTGCGGATTAGTCTCGTTGTCACCAGGCCGAATGTCGCCAAATGTCTTGTCAAATTCATCAAATAGGCAGACCACTTCTTGGTCGATGGATTGTATGTAATTAGAGATACCGGGAATAAACTGGTCAATAATTAAGACCGGATAACCAGCATCCTGTGCCTTCTCTGACAGCAACCGCGCAAACAGAGACTTGCCGATCCCCTTGGCGCCACTCAGAATCACACCCAAATTTCGCTCAAACATCGAGAATGTCTTGAGCACCTTTTCGGCTTTCTCAGGGTGGACCCCATAGATTTTTTCTTTAACAGCCAGCTTTGAGCGGACTTTCAGATAGAAGCCGGTCATCTCATCAAACCGGACATTGTAGGTATTTGCGGGGATACTATCATAGGCCCGCAGTGAATCACCATATACTTGAAACTTTTCACCAATGCTAATTGCTTTCATGATATTGCTCGCTCCTCCATATTTTAGACAGCAATCTGGATGTTCTTTTCTCTGCCCCACTGCTTCAAAAACTTGCGTTCCTGTTCTGTAATCGGCCGCCGATTAGCACCCTGGGCCTGGCAGATCTGTTTGCCGCTCAGCTGCAGGGTTACCAGAGAACGCTCTGGATCGCCACGGCGTCGCAGGAACAGGATGTGGCACTCGCCTTCAGCCACGCGGTCAATATACTGGCCGACGCAGTGACTCAGGTTAATTCCCTCCTCCGCCAGATCTTCCGGCTTCGTGGGAATCACAATACAGTATCCGCTTCCCGAGTAGGCCAGGTCTTTGATGGACTCATTCTGCTGCTCGAAATTCTCGCATCGTGCGATCAATTTGGCCTGATTGACCTTGAGCGCCATGATGTCATGCTCGGTCTTAAAGTGTGCAGGGTATTTTTCTTTGACTTTTCCATAGAAATCCTGCTGCATGCTCAGATAGTCGAGGTACTCATTAAAAAAGGATTTGTCCACCCTGGCATACCCCTGTGCATAGAGGTCAAACAGGATATAATCTATGAATCGGCGCAGATTGATGCGGTATGGCGAGGCCATGACTTTCATAAAACTGCCGGCGTCCTTGGTCGGGAACGCATCGTTGGCGTAGTAATAGCTGCTATCGGAATAATTCAGCTCCATAATTCCAGACTGAACCAGTTTTTCAGCAAAATACATGGCTTCATTGGCCCCATACTGATCCTCAATCCAAAAAATAACGGGGATGCTGGACTGATACTTTCTGAGGTCGGTCATACTGGGAAACATATTGTAGAGGCGAGTGAACAGTTTACTATTCTGTTCCCAGTACCTGGAGTACATACTTGGGTTAAAGGTGTTGACCAGCACATTATGCCGACACATGTCCGTCAATTGTTCGTCGGTGATAACCTGCATAATGAGGCCAACAGACTCACGATAAATATTGCTCAACCAGTGCACCTGGTGCAGTTGAATAAAGCCATCCTTCAATTCACGCAGGAAAGTGGTCAGGCTCGATTCCTTCAGTTCTTCGATGTTTCCGTTTTTACAGTCCTTGATGTAGTAGATGCCCTTGCTTACCAGGACCACCAGTTCCCGGTCCGTCTTCAATGTCCGCCGCTTGATAATGAAATCAGTGTTGTTTTCCAGCACGACCTCATAGGTGACGGAACACTTTGTCGCCGCACCGCCTATGTCAATGATATAGTCATTCAGCGATACAGTTTTTTTGGCATTTTCGCTCGTCATGTGAGCTACCTCCGTTCTTTCAGATTTTGAACTGACTTCCAGATGTATTAACATGGCCCGGGCTATTTTCAGCCCGGGCCATATTTTGTATCGCGTGATTTACACGCCTTCTCCGCTATGGTTGCGCATCTCATCTTCCTGCCAGATACCAGCAGCCAGCCCATGCTCATAGAGGCTGTGGCCGCTCAAAGCCCGCATAACGCCGTCAGGGTCATGCTCTTCATAAGCCTTCAGAAGAATACGCACCTTCTGAACATAGATGCAGTCATCACAAATCACCTGCCGACGAATCTCTTCGAACAGGCGCTCCATATTTTGGCGTGTCTTAGGAAATTGAGGATATGCCGCGCTGTCCGTCTCATCAAAGCAGATACGTCCACTCTGCTCGGTCCATTTCCCGCTGATAAGAATATGGCGCCAGTAATCCCCTTCCTCGCCGCAATATGAAATGCAGCCTTCCGATGTATAGGGCAACAGCGTTTCCAGAAGTTCCAGGATCGCGTGCTCGTCGTAATTGTGGCAATATGACAACTCGACAGTGAGTGCCTCGTCACCTGGATTGCGGTCCACTTCGGTGAATCCGACCTCATTAAATACAACGGTCAGCCACCAAAAGGGGTCATTGTATCGCAGCATCTTCTGCTTGCTCGCTTGATACGCCCGTTCGATCTGAAACTTCATAGAGTCTCCGCACAGGTTCAATTCGGCGGCGCAGCAGTTATCGTACCAGGTCAACAGCGCCATCTGCAGATTTCGCTGTTCAGTGGCAGATGCTACATTCAGGGTTATAGTTCCGGATCCGGTTGCTTCATAACTCATGCTACTCTCCCCCAGTCTTACAGCTGGACCTGGGCTGCTGCATATGCGCTGAGATAGTAGTCACGCAGTTTTTCCAGTGCAGCGTCAAAACTGTCCTTTACAGGTTTCCGCGTAGGTTTCATACCGTCCAGATAATCGAGGACTGCCCGGCGCTCCTGGGGTTCCAGTCGGGCCAATGCCTGCCGAAGTCGCTTTTCACGAATCAGGTCAGCATCGCTATTTATAGCGGTAACAGGGAGAAAACCAAAGTCCTCCGCCCGTACCCGGTACAAGCCGGCAGCCACACGTCTCTCATGGTCCATCATGGTAAGGGGACTGCAGCGTCGCTTGAGGTTCAGAATTTCATACTGAAGCTCCGCCCAGATGTGGACGGCGACAGAGTCGCAGCGCCGGTCATCATAAGAGTCAATTGCCTGGAGCGCAGTAATGGCCAACTCCTGATACACATCCTCCAGTTCCAGATGCAAGGCATACAGCAAAAAACGGTGCAGCCGCAGCGTGCGGTTGATCAGGTCAATATTTTCCATAAAGATATGATTTCTTGTAATGCTATCCATTTGTGATCTCCTTTTCTGGGCAGGCGGGCATAATGAAGCCAGCTTGCTCCTCCGTATTATCTAAATTCAGTCCAGCGGAAGAGGGGGCTGCCGCCTGTATAGGCTCAGGCAGGCACACTCTCAGTGACCAGGGGAAGGTCAAACAGGAGCCAAAACAGTTCCTCCGAAAGTGCCGTAGCGGACATCCCCTTGTGGTACCAAAGAAGTCGGGGGTCTCCGCCATTCAGCGTGATGATGACAGGAACTTTCCCGCACGGCTGATACGCCAGCGGCGTCACATCAACCTCGATTCCGGCCTTACGAAATACCGGCTCCAGGACTGCCTGAACATACCGGGCGATGCCATTGGGGTTCTCCTCCGCCTCAATAGGGCAACAAATAGCAGATACGGTCAGGGCAAAGCCCAGGGAACTATCCATCGCGTTTTTTACCATGATCAGAAACTCCTTCCGTAAATGGGCAGGGGAAAGCCATCTCAATGGCCTTCCCCTGCTGTCAATTAGTAGCGGATATACCGCTTGATGATACCGGCCAGCTTGACCGGCAGTTTTGTGAGATCAGTGATGTCCAGATAGGCGTCACCATAGATGCGCTCGATGTTCTCCTTATCGGCTCCAATGGCAGCTGCAACGAACAGAATCCCCTTGCGTTGATATTCATGCTTGATTCCACGCAGATCCTCCTCGGCCGCAGTGCCGCCATAGCCAGAATCCGCAGGTTGTCCGTCGGACACCAGCATCAGCAGCTTGATATCCTCCGGCCGATGAACCAGGTGTTCCGCCACAAAACGTAGCGCGGCACCATCCCGGTTACTACCCCTCGCCGAAATATCCATCATCCGATAGCGGTCGTTCTGGTCAATAGCGTCAAACTCAGCGTAGGAATAGAGATCGACGCCACCGGACGTAGAGTGACCATACACGGTAATGGGAATTCCAAGTGCCTGGCAGAAATCATAGAGGATGATTGCGGTCGCTCTGGCATAGGTAGCTCGGTCATTCCAGGACATACTGCCCGACTCATCCAACAAGAGCCCCACACAGAGCGCGGGCATCTCATTGGGCAGCGCATTTTTGTAGAACACCCGGGAGTCCGTCCGAAACAGCGCGTGGGAATCCAGCCGCCTGCCCATCAGCAGGCTTGTCTGTTTGCCGCCGCGCCGACTGTCCTGCATTTGCTGTAGGACGGACTTTTGCAGCTGTTTAGAGATGTGAAGGAGGTCGCCGGCAATGGACTGGTACTCTTCCTTCATTTCTTCATTGACAGAGGCGATCCTGTGAACCGTCTTACTGACGCCGTCATGAATATCACCATAGGAGATGCTCTGTGCCAGTTCTGTCAGTTCCTTGGTTCGCTGGCGCTCCAGTTCTGTGGTCACACTGTCCTCGGCGATCCGGTTCAGCAGCCGCTCAATATCGGCTGCGGCCCCAGTATATCCTGCACCCTCATAGCCGTCATCCAGTTCTGTGCTGCCGCCCTCCGGTGCAGATACCTCACTGGTCTCCTGCAGCGGAATACGGCCTCCCTCCTGGTCCGACACCGTCTGATGTGACTGGGGCAGGCCCGGGCCATTTGGCATCATTTCCAAGCTGTCGTCCTGCTCAGATCCTTCTTCAGACTCAACATCAGCGGGAGCTGCTGTTCCATCTTCATCGGGCTCTTCACTGGAGGATTCGTCAGGTTCTTCACCAGGGGCTTCACCTGGCTCTTTGCTGGGATCTTCGGGGTCTTCACTGGGATCTTCCCCGTCCTCCCCACTCGCGTTCATTGTTTCGTCGCCCTCCGACTCCTGTTCCTCACTCTCGTCGTCCGCCGCTAAGGCTGCAGTTGCTGCACGCTGGGAACTGGTGGCCGATTTGCTCTCAGTTGAGGCAGGCCCCGCCCCCACGGGAGTCGTATCGCCGGTACCTTCCTCGCTGCCGCCGGAAAGGGCGGACAGGATGCTGTTCAGCAGATCGTTCGGGTCGCCGGATCCGGAGCCTCCTCCTTCTGCAGTGGTGTTTTCTGCGTTCTCCTTGAGTTTCTCCAGCAGATCCTTAATGTGAGTCCAGCAGCGGATCAGGATTAGATTCGCTGTACGGCACCGCTCCCGGGCATCCCTGCTGACCAGGGCTTTATCCAGATCGCCCAGAAGCGAGAAGACCATTTGGATTCGCTCATCAGAAAGAGGTGTTCCGCCATACTTGAGTTCTCCCCATAGCATGTAAGAGAGAATCCCGTTACGGATACTCAGCCAAATATGGCCGCCATCCTCTTCCTGGTCGATCATGTCCTCCATGGTTGAGAACTGCTCAAAGCGGACCTGCCGAAGCGTTTCCAGGGTGCTACCCAGAATGCCGGGATAGTCCAGCAGCATCCTGTTTTCGATGTAGCCATCTTCCAGGACATTCAGAATGTCGTGGGTTACCCGAGTAAGCAGTTCCCTGTTTTTCGGGTCAGCTGCCTGGTAGTCCCACAGATCCGCCTCCGCGTCCCGTTCCGTAATATTTCGAAGAACCGGAGGTTCCGGGAACCACTTTCCTGAATCCATAAAGGAATGGTATGACTGATAGAGCAGGAAGTCCGTGTAGAGCACGTGCCCAAGTTCATGGGAAAACATGCCGCTGACCATCTCATACCGCGCCTGCCGCCCTTTCTGCTTGGTCACAAGAGGGTTGCCGGCGTTGATGTGAATCAGGAGGTTGTTCGTAAAGGCCAATCTCGGTTGCTTCGGCTCCCACTTGATGTCCAGCTTCACCCGGCGCCGGTAACCGTATCGCCGCGTCTGTGCAGCGGCAATATCGGCAAAATGGGTCGCCAGGATGCGAGAGGTGAAAAATTGTCGGTCTGTGATTTTGGACTGTTTCTGCTCAATCAGCTGCTTAATCTTTTTGTGACTCACTCTTGCCAAGAGTAGCTGTCCCCCTTTCTAAAACATAGAATTTGTTCAGACCGCCTTCTTGCGTTTGGGTGCGAAGATGGGTTCCAGTACGGTTGTAAGCAAAGCGGCCCGGTCCTCCTCATCGGAAGTGGCTTTGCTCACGATGGTATAGAGCGCAGAGCTGTAGGGATCCCCCGTGATCTCTGTGCTCATGATCCAGTCGATGAGGCTGCGCATTCCGCAGTTACCGTCCGAGATGCCGTTTTTCCGGCAGTAGTCTGCCATATCCGTCACAACCTGCACCATGCGGCCCACCAGGACATCATCCTCACAGCCAGTAATGCTCATGGCGCGCTGCGCCATAATTTCCGGTGCAGGCAGTTCAATGTCCTGGGTAAGGTTCATTCGATCCAATACCGACTGGTTGACGCCCCGGCATCCCTCATAACTGACATTTGTGGTCACCACGACCACGGCGTCCGGGTGGCGGTGAATCACCTCGCCGGTAGGCAAAGTGATAGAACCTCCCTGCTCCAGAAGCGAGTTCAGGCCCACCAGCACACCGGGCTGGATAATGGTCGTAGGCTCCTGGATCTCAACGAGGTACCCATGCTTGAGTGCGCGGATAAAATCCGTCTCGATGTAGGTGAAGGTCTGCCGCCCGTCTGCGGTCTCAGGCTTTACTTTACAAAGCTGCTGAAGTTTATCGGTGACCATCTCCATGACCAGGCCCATGCAGTCCTGGGATGTGGCGTTGGCTTTCTCAACACCAGAAAGCTTCTGATAGGTGCCGACAGGGTCGTAGTCCATGTCGTCCAAGTCGGGCAAGCCCATGAGTTTCTTCACATTCTCATAGGTGATACCACCCATCTCCTTGAGCTGCTCACGCTGCTGATCCAATTCGGCATCGCCGGTAGATGGGCCGTTTGTGTCAGGAAACACCTGGCCAATCAGGTCGTAGATCTCCGTCCCGGCAGAGCATGTGTACTTCATGTACGGCAGGTTCAAGCCGGCAGCAATGGCACGGGCGCCCTCGGTTTTTCCGGTTCCGGCCGGGCCCCGCAGCAGGAAATTTCGCATAGGCAGCGCTTTGCCGGTGGACTGCTTTGCGTGCTTACAAATAGTGATCACTTCTTCGGGCAGCACATACCAGGGTGCCAGGACAGGCACAAGGCTCTGCTCAAAAGGTGTGAGCACCCGCGCCGGATCCAGCACATACTTTCCGACAAAATTGCTGTGAGGCGTTGCAGGCTTAATTTCCAGCTTTTCAGGCACGTTGCTGTTGGCCAGGATCGTGAACATGCCAGCGACCACGGTGTCCGGCTGGAAGTTTCCGGAGTCAATATGTGTGGTGGATACCCGCATCACATTGCCTGCGCTATCAATACTGACCGGAAGATGAGCGGGACAGGAACTGTCCTGTACGCGCCGGTATGCATTGTCACAGAGAATGGCCATGCGTTCCGTCGCCTCACCCATGTCTGGGTAGCCCCCCTGATACTGGACCTCCAAGGCATCCAGGTTCTCCCGGAACTCATCGTCCGCCATCAGGGCGGGGAGCATCGACATCATGATTGCCGCGCCGTCCTGCCCATTGTTGCGGACGGCATAGGTTTCGAGCATCTCCGTGTCCTTGT
>ENA-ORML01002380-ORML01002380.1-human-gut-metagenome-genome-assembly--contig:-NODE-2380-length-12620-cov-3.738082_pt1 | contig 12620 bp, 10 predicted proteins | sample MGYA00242103_ERZ508995 | MGnify/ENA primary metagenome ERZ508995 (study PRJEB26280, sample SAMEA2338702) | human gut metagenome | biome: human gut; feature: human-associated habitat; material: faeces...
TAAAATGAATAGAGAGAAAGAAAAATAAGCGTAAATTAATACAATTTTTGAAAAAATTAACATAAACACTTGACTTTTCCAAAAAAACATTCTATAATATAGAAAGTGGTTATGTAAACGCAAAGAAAAAATATAAATAAATTTTGGGAGGTTTAATATGAAGAATTTAAAAATTTCTTTAACAGCAATAGTAGTAGCTATATTATTAACAATATCTACAGGAGTATATGCATATACAGGTGAAGGAGATGTGGATCCAGATTATGCAATATCAATGCCAGGTACATTATCAAATGGAGCAGGTAATGTTTCAGGAGTATCAGGAGCAATGGAATATCAATTTGTAGAAATAACAGAAGCAAAATATAACGAAATAAAGAAATTAGAAGCACAATTTGAATTAATTCAAGTTTATGTAAGTTATAGTGCTAATCCATCAGATGAAGGATTAACAAATTCATGGAATGCAGCATGTGAAAAATATGCTAAAAAATATGGAGATGGTTCAACTGCAACAAACCAAGTTGTTACAGAAGTATTAAATCAATATGGAATAGGACCAGATATTTTAAAATTATGTAGAAATGCTTGGATAGTAGCATTACCAAACTTTGATGCAAGTAAATGGGAATCAGCTACAAGTAGTAAAATAGAATTAGATATAACAAAATTTGAAGGAACAAAATATTATGTTGCATGGGTAAAAAGCGGAGAAATATATGATGCAGAAGCTTATGTAGTTAAAGGTACAGGAAGCAAAAAAGATGATAATAAAACTGATAATACAACAAAAAATGACAATACAACTAAAAACGATAATACAACAAAAAATGATAATGGTACAGTAACTCCAAATACAACAACTAAAACAGATACAACAGCATCTAGTTCAGGAAAAACATTACCAAAAACAGGTATTAGTAGTACAGTGTTAGGACTAATTGCAGTAGCTGGAGCATCAGCAGGAGTTTCATATAGAAAATATAGAAAAATAAAATAATTAAAATATTAATAAAAGAAGATGTTACTAAAATGGTAACATCTTCTTTTTGAACATATAAAAAATAATCCAAAAATTGACTTTTTATGTAAAGAGTGCTATAATATAATTATGAGATAAGTAGTACTCATTTATAATCCTGGTTAGGGTTAAGAAGGAATAAAAACATCGAACATTGAAAAGAAAGGATGATCATTATGATGAAGACAACAACAAAAAATTTACGGAAAGTATGGGCGTTTTTAGTATTATTTGCATTGATTATTGCTAGTTTTAGCAATATGAATGTAAATACTGCAAAAGCTGCTGTAACGGAGACAGGAATTGCTTATGATGGTAACGGAGAGATTACAAAAACGCTTCTTAATGGTAAGAATGCAAAAGTAACTCTTGACGGTTCAATCATTAACATTACTGTTGATGGAGAAAAGTATGGTTATTACAACACTATAAGTGTTGGAACATGTGTAATATCAGATGATGATTTGCTTCACATTTTCTGGCATACAGGAGATTATTACGTATATGATTTGTATGAATCAGGTATGTATATTCTCGCTGGATATAGCAAGGTGACAGGAGCAAACATTAGCTACTATCAAGTAACTGATGTAAATGATACTCACATTGTAAAAGGAACTTCAGCTCCAAACGCTGCTTTTCATAGTTGCATTATTGATAAAAAGTATTTTTATCAGTATGGTCAGACTGGAAAGAAGCTTTTGATGACTCGTAAACAGTTTGAAGAAATTATTAATGGAGGAAAAGAAGATCCAATCCCAACACCGACAGCAACGCCAACGGTAACTCCAACCCCAACACCTGAAGTAACACCAACAGCAACACCAAGTCCAAGTTGCGATTGCAAGAATGGCGGTACATGTAATTGTCCTGATGGCAAATGCACATGTGACAATTGCCCTTGCAAAGATAAGCCTTGCAAACCAACAGCAACACCAACAACCCCTAATGGTGGTTGTAAAGGAAATTGCGGATGCGGATGCGGAAGCGATTGTAATGGAAATTGCTGTAATGGAAACTGCAAATGTGGCAACAACAGCAATGGAGGAAATGGTGGAAATGTTAATAATGCAGGTGTGAATGCATCTGGAAGTGGAAACACAATTACCATTAATCAGAATATTAGTAATACTACAATTAATGGTAACAACAACAGCGCGGGAACCGGAGTAAATGCTCCAGTACCTGTTACCAAAAAGGCAACCTCCACCTCCACCAAAACCACTAAAAAGGTTAAGGCCAAAACTTACTATACAGCAATCAAATCTGGAAACAGAATGAAACTGTATAAAGTAACGCAAAAGGTTGTGAATGGTAAGATAAAAACAACCCGTAAATGGCTTTCAATCTGTCTTTTTGATAGAAAGAAAGGCACAATGGATTGGAACTCTTACCGGATAAAAGGTGTCAAAAAAGCACAGTATAGTGCCAAAAAGCATTATATTGTAATAATTACCAAAAAGGGCGTAGTGAAAGCTTGCCCAAGTGGTAAAGGCACTAAGAAAGTAAAGGTTATTGGCAAAGGTGCAAAGGCATTTAAGTGTAATAACCGAGGCCTTGCTACTTCTTACGTTAAGAAGAATGGCAAGGTAGTTAAATTAGCTTATTAGTTTGGTTCGATGTTTATAAATTCCTTACAAAGAAAGGATTGGACAATTGTCCAATCCTTTCTTCATGTTTATTATAAAATTATACAGATTAATCCGCCACTTCCTTCGTTAACAATTCTTTCTAATGTTTCTTGTAATTTTAATTGAGCATCTTCAGGCATTTTGGCAAGTTTTGTTTGTAATCCTTCATTTATTAATTCATGTAAACTTTTTCCAAATATATTTGATTCCCAAATTTGTTTTGGATCACTTTCAAATTCAGAAAGTAAATAATTAACCAATTCTTCAGATTGTTTTTCAGACCCTACAATAGGAGATACTTCTGTTTCTACATTTGTTTTTATTAAGTGGATAGAAGGCGCAGTCGCTTTTAGTTTTACTCCAAAACGAGAGCCTTGTTTTATCATTTCAGGTTCTTCTAAAATTAGTTCATCCATTGTTGGTGTAACAATTCCATATCCTTTACGATTAACATCATCTAATGCACATGCAATTTTATCGTATTTTTTCTTTGTTTTAGATAAATTAGATATTATACTAAATAAATCGCCTTCGTTTGATACTTGAACACCAGTGATTTCTGTTAAAACATTGTAAAATAATTCTTCTTTTAAAGTTATTTCGATATTAACATTACCAACGCCTAGTTGTATATCTTCAATAGAAGTTTTACTAATAATTTCTGTTTGTTTTATAGTATCAACACAGCTAGATACTTCTTTTAAAACATTTATATTAGAAAATGCTTCTTGAATTTCTTTATATAGTTCAGCTTTTAATGGGTGATTAAAATCTAATCCATCAATCCATCTAGGGAATTTTATACGAATTTGGTCAACAGGAAATTCATATAAAACTTTTGAGAACATATTGTTAATATCATCAATTGTTAAATATTCACAGTTTGTAGGAATGACAGTGGTTCCATATTTTTCACTTAATTTTTCAGATAGTTGTTGTGTGTAACTTGAATTTGGTTCTTGTGAATTTAATAAAATTATAAAAGGTTTGTTTAAAGCTTTTAATTCATTAACAACTCTTTCTTCTGCTTTAATATAATCTTCCCTTGGAATGTCAGTAATACTTCCATCTGTAGTAACTAAAATTCCAATTGTAGAGTGTTCTTCAATAACTTTTTTTGTTCCAATTTCTGCGGCTGTTTCAAATGGTATTTCTTCTTCTGACCATGGAGTTTTTACCATTCTTGGCATATCATCTTCTAAATATCCAATAGCGTTGTCTACTAAATATCCAACACAGTCTACTAGACGAGTTTTGAATTTTAAATTATTGTCTAATGTAATTTCTACAGCCTCATTTGGTACAAATTTTGGTTCTGTAGTCATTATTGTTTTACCACCAGCACTTTGTGGTAATTCATCATTTGCACGTTCCTTTTTATACTCGTTATCAATATTAGGAATAACAAGTAAATCCATAAATTTTTTTATAAAAGTGGATTTACCAGTTCTAACAGGTCCCACCACTCCTACGTAGATGTCACCATCTGTTCTTTTTGCGATGTCTTGATACAATCTTGTATTTTCCATCTATATACCTCCTTTTAATTAGCAAGAATATTGATTACTTAAAATTACTTTAGTTAATATATATGGAAGATTTTTTAAGAATATGACAAGTTTATTTCAAAAACTTGCTAAAGATAAATATATATGATAAAATAACCTTATTAAATATAGGAGCATATAATATACTAATTTATCGCTGAAGGGAATGAAATAAATGGATAAGACTCAAGATATAGTAAATATGTTAAAGATGTATAACCAAGAACATATAATAAATTTATTAAATAAATTAGATGAACAAAAGAAATGGGAATTAATAGATCAAATTAGTAAAATAGATTTTCATCAAATTATGGAATTATATGACAATACTAAAAAGGAAGTCGAAATTAAAGAAAATAAAATAGAAGCAATAAAGTATTTAGATAAAGAAAAATTGACAGATGAACAAAAAGCGGAATTTGAAAAATTGGGAGAAGATGCTATAAAAAGAGGAGAATACGCAGTAGTAACAATGGCAGGCGGCCAAGGAACAAGATTAGGGCATAATGGACCAAAAGGAACTTTTCGTTTAGATGTTTATGGTAAAGGAAAATACTTATTTGAAATATTATCAGAAAACTTAAAAGAAGCAAATAATAAATATGGTGTGACAATACCATGGTACATAATGACAAGTAAAGATAATAATGATGAAACTTTAAATTTTTTAGAAAAAAATAATTACTTTGGATATCCTAAAAGTGAAGTTATATTATTTAAACAAGGGGAATTACCTTTAATAGATGAAAATGGAAGATTACTTATAAATAAAGACATGAAAATAAAAGAAGCATCAGATGGAAATGGTGGAGTTTTTTCTTCATTAAGAACTACAGGAATGTTATCTGATATGAAAGAAAGAAATATAAAATGGGTTTTTATTGGTGGAGTAGATAATGTTATTTTAAAGATGGCTGATGTTATATTATTAGGAATGGCTATTAAAAAAGGAGTTCAAATTGCATCAAAATCTGTTGTAAAAGCAAATCCACACGAAAAAGTAGGAGTTTTCTGCAAAATGAATGGTCATCCAAAAGTTATAGAATATTCTGAACTTCCAGAAAAAATGGCAGAAGAAGTAGATGATGATGGAGAACTAAAATATGGAGAATCACATATTATGTGTAATCTATTTAGTATAGATGCTATTGAAAAAGTAAGTAAAGAAGTATTAATGTATCACAGTGCATTTAAGAAAAATTCATATATTGATGAAAATGGGAGAGAAATCATTCCAGAAGAACCAAATTCATATAAATTTGAATCATTCATTTTTGATAGTTTTGAATTTTTTGATGATATTGCTATTTTAAGAGGAAAAAGAGAAGATGATTTTGCACCAGTAAAAAATAAAGAAGGTGTAGACAGTCCTAAAACAGCAAAAGAATTATACGAAAAATATTGGGAAAGACAAAAAAGAGAAGTTTAATTGCTAATAGTTCCGGGTTTGTTTTGCAATAATTAAAAATTGCAAAAGACCCGGAATTAATTGCAAAGAAGGAGAATAAAAATGGAAGAATGTAAAATTTGTAATTTGTATAGCTTAGATCAAACAATTGCTAGAAAACTGTTAGAAAGTGCAGTATATCCATGGGAAGTTTTGCCTAAAATTAAAGAATTCATAATTGAACTTGGAAATCAATTAAATAAAGATGAATATGAGCAAAAAGGTGAAAATATTTGGATTGCTAAAACAGCAAAGGTTGCACCAACAGCATATATTAATGGCCCAGCAATAATTGGAAAAGATGCCGAAATAAGACATTGTGCTTTTATCAGAGAAAATGCAATTATAGGAGAGGGAGCAGTTGTAGGAAATTCTACAGAGTTAAAAAATGTTATATTATTTAACAAAGTTCAAGTTCCACATTATAATTATGTAGGAGATTCTATTTTAGGCTATAAATCACATATGGGAGCAGGTTCTATTACATCTAATGTTAAATCAGATAAAAAATTAGTAATTGTAAAAAATGGAGATGCAAAAATAGAAACAGGGTTAAAAAAATTTGGAGCAATGATTGGAGATAATGTAGAAGTAGGATGTGGAAGCATTTTAAATCCAGGTTCAGTTATTGGAAAAAATACTAATATTTACCCTTTATCTTCTGTAAGAGGAGTTATAAAAGAAAATAGTATTTATAAAAGTCAAAATGAAATAGTTCAAAAAATATAAAAATAATCAAAAATATCCAAACGATATATAAATTCGTTTGGATATTTTTGATAGTCTAAAAGACATTACATTTGTTGATTTCCAGGGATAAAGTAATCAACAACACCATAGATTAATGCACCAATAATTGCAGCAATCCAAGAAATTGAATATCCTGCTACGAAAAATTGTGTTACATATAATATAATAGCAGCTAGTGCAAATCCTACAAAACCTTTACCAAATGGACTAGCATGTAAACCAGTAAATTTGATAACTAAATAATCTATTACAGTTAAGACGACAGCTGCTATTGCTAAAGTCCAAAAACTATTGATCGTAAATCCTGGTGTAAAAAATGCGGTAATAGCTAAAACTACTGCTGCTGCAACTAATCTTCCTATTATTTGCCATACAGTAGATGCTCCACTTTTTGCTTGATTTCCTTGAGCTTCTGACATAGGTCTAACCTCCTTATTCGTTTAAATTCATAATGTGATTTTTTTTCAAGGTTCTAAAATTATTATTAGCAAAAAAATATTATTTATTCAAAAAAATCAGTATAAAAAAGTTAATATTTGTAAAAAATAAAAAAATAAAAATTCAAAAAATAAAAAAGAGGTGTAATATGCTAATAACATTTTTTAGAGCGATAGTTTTGTATTTAATTGTATTGATAGTAATGAGGTTGATGGGAAAAAGAGAAATAGGTCAATTACAACCTTTCGAATTAGCAATATCTATAATGATAGCAGATTTGGCATCAATACCAATGACAGAGATTGGGATACCAATTTTTAATGGAATTATTCCTATTTTAGGACTTTTAGTTATGCATTTAATTATATCTGTTATTAATTTAAAAAGCTTAAAAGCAAGAGAGATAATATGTGGAAAGCCTAATATTTTAATATATAGAGGAAAAATTAATGAAAAAGCATTAAAAAAAGAAAGATTTACGATTAATGAATTGCAAGAGAGATTAAGAGGAAACAATGTAGTTAATTTAGGTGATGTAGAATATGCAATATTAGAAACAAGTGGAGAAGTAACTGTTATACAAAAGCCTGAAAAAAGAAATACAATTCCAGAAGATTTTAATATAACACCTGATTATGAAGGGATACCATATGATTTAGTAATAGATGGAAAAATAATGAATCAAAATTTAAAAATAATAGGTAAAAATTATGAGTGGTTGAAAAAAGAGGTTAAAAAGTTCAATATAAATCCGGAAGAGGCTTTAGTAGTTACAATAGATGGTAAAGGACAAATTTTTTGCCAAAAGAAGGAAGAAAAGGGGGCATAAAATATGCAAAAAGAAATAGTAGTTTGTATATTTATTATTGCATTAATAATTGTTGGAAATGTTGTAACACAAAACTATACAGTTGAGTCTGTAGAATCTTTAGCAGATCAATTATCAGATTTAAAATCAGATATTTTTAAGGAAGAAGAAAATATTGAAAGAGATAGTATAAAAGATAAAATAAAGCAGATAGAAGATAATTGGGAATCTAGACATGATAAATTAGCATATTATATTGAACATGATGAACTTGAAAAAGTTGAAACAAATTTAACTTCATTAAGGAGTTTCATAGAAGCAAAAGAGAATTCAGAAGCTGTTAGTGAATTAGATAAAAGTATTTTTGTTTTAAAACATATAGAAGATAAATATGCGTTTAATTTACAAAATATATTTTAGTATAATATTTACAAAAATTATATAAAATGATAAAATATTAAAGACATAAAAGGTAAATAAAATACAAAGGAGAGAAACAAATGAAAAAAGATGTAAAAGGAATAACGCTAATTGCACTAGTAATAACAATAATAGTTCTTTTGATACTAGCAGCGGTAAGTATTGCAATGTTAACAGGTAAAAATGGTTTGTTACAAAAAGCAACTAAGGCAAAAGAAGAAAATAAGCTTGCTCAAGCTAAAGAACAAATAAACTTAATGTTACAAGAATATAGAATAGAAAGAGATACTGGTAGCAATAAAAGTTTTGAAAATTTTTTGCAAGAGAAGAAAAATGATAAAAAAATAGATGGTTATGAAAAAAATGAAAATTATAATGAAAATAGCAAAAAATTATGGGATATAGAATTAGATGGATATTTTTTTACAGTAGATGAAGCCCCTTTAAAGATAGTAAGTTATGCGAAAACAAAAGTAAGACCTAGAGCAACTGTTGAAATGATAACAAATGGATATGTCTTAGAGGGTAATATAGTTCAATTTAAGATAACTATTGAATTACCAGAAGAGTTGAAAGATGCTGTAACATCAGTTAACTTGCCAGATGGCGTAACAAAAACTGATGAGGGATATAGTGTTAGCCAAAATGGAACATATGAAATTGAAGTAATAGCAAATAAAGATGGTGTAGATTACAAAACAACACTTATGGTAAATATAGCTAATATAATTGAAAAACCTAATATAGAAATACCAGAAAGTGAAATAAAACAATCAGAATTTGTTGTAAAAGTTACAAATTCTTATCCAACAGATGCTGATTTAAATTATAAATATTATATAGGCGAAACAGAAAAAGGCTCATCTAAAGAAAGAAGTTGTAAAATAACAGGTTTAGCATCGTCAACACAATATAAAGTAAAAGTAAGAGTTTATATTGGAGATAATACTGAATATAAAGAAAGTGAAGAAAAGACTGTAACAACTAAAGGAATTGAAATAAATTCTATAGAAGGATTAGAAAGAATAAATGAAAGTGCTCAAACACTAGCTGGAAAATATGAATTAGCAAAAGATTTGGATTTTAAAGATAGAAATAGTTATGAAACAGATGCAAAATATAACTATTATAATGCAGATGCGAATAATGATGGAACACCTGATAATAGTTGGACTCCTATAGGAAGTACAAGTGCTAAATTTACAGGAAATTTTGATGGAGAAAATCATACAATAAGTAATTTGTATATAAATACCACACAAGCTTACAGTGGACTATTTGGATATGTTTATAGTGATTATACTACATTTAAAAATATTAAATTACGAAATGTAAATATAAATGCAGGCTCAAAAACGGGAGCTTTGGTAGGATATTTTAGAGGTGGAACAATTAATAATGTTTTTATAGATACGGTAAATATTAAAGCCACTAATTCTAGTGTTGGAGGTATTACAGGATGTATAAATTGGGGAACAATCCAAAAAGTAAAAGTAACTAATGCTTCAATAACAGGGAGTAGTGAAATTGGAGGAATTGTTGGATATGCAAATGCTGAATCAACACTTACAATAGGTCAAGCAGTTTTTAGTGGAAGTTTATATGGAAGTTATTCTGGAGGAATAATAGGATACAAACGAGCTACAAATGTAAAAATATATAATTCACGTACAGAAGGATATTCAAAGATGGCGGGAATATCTGGATATTCGGTTAATAGCATAGTAAATTCTTATACAACAATGAAAGTGGGAAGTTACCCAATTGCTATTGTTTCTGATAATACTGAAGGGGTATTTTGGAATTCAAGTACAGCTGGGGTAAGTAGTAGTAGATATGGAACTCCAAAAACTACAGTTGAATTACAACAAGCTTCAACATTTGCTGGATGGGATACAAGTATTTGGAATATTGAAGATGGAAAATATCCAACATTGAAATGGGAATAATAAAAAATAAAAGATAAAGAATTTGATTTCTTTATCTTTTATTTTTTCAGATTTGTTCTTTTGGTGTTTATTTACTTGAACTTACTTTTGCGTATTTTTTCAATTTTTCATAAACAAGGTAATTAACTGTACCAGCAGGAAAATGACCGTCTTTATCTTTTTTACCAGCAGGTACACCTGTTAAAACTTCTATACCTTCTTCAATTGTAGAAACAGAGTAGATATGGAATTTTTTATTTTTAACTGCTTCTATAATTTCGTCAGAAAGTTGCAAATTATCAACGTTTTGTATTGGTATCATAACACCATGAGATCCATCTAAGCCTCTCATTTTACAGATTTGGAAAAATCCTTCTATTTTTTCATTTACTCCACCAATAGGTTGTATTTCTCCTTTTTGGTTAACAGAGCCTGTTACTGCTATTGATTGATTTATAGGTATTCCAGATAAACTAGAAAGTAATCCATATAGTTCTGTACTAGAAGCACTATCTCCATCAACACCATTATATAATTGTTCGAAACAAATACTAGCTGTTAAACATAATGGGATATCTTGTGCAAACATTTCTCCTAAATATCCTGAAAGAATATAAACACCTTTAGAATGTGAAGGACCTGAAATATCTATTTCTCTTTCTATATTTACAATTCCACTTTTTCCAGTATAAGTATTTACTGTTATTTTTGCTGGTTTTCCAAAAGAATAGTCTCCTATAGTTAAAACTGTTAAACCATTTAATTGTCCAACTTCAAAACCAGATGTGTTAATTAAAAGAGTGTTTTCTTTAATCATTTCCATATATCTTTCATCATATTTTTTAACTCTTTCAACTCTTTGTTCTAAAGCTTTGTCTATAAATTTAGCAGTTACTGTTTTTGACCTTGAAATTTTAGCCCATGTTGCAGCTTCACCAACTACTTGAATTAAATCATTAAATCTTGTAGAAATTTTGTTATGGCTACCTGCTAATTTAGAAGCATATTCAATTAATCTTGCCATAGCATCTTTATCTAAGTGAGGTAATTCTTCATTTTCACAAAATCCGTGTATGATTTGAGCCAGTTTATTAACATTTTCTTTATTTATTGCTGCTGTTTCTTCAAATTCTACCTTTATTTTAAATAGTTTTCTAAAATCAGAGTCCATAGCTAATAAAGTTTGATAAATTGAATCATTTCCAATTAAAACAACTTTTAAATCAAGAGGTATTGGTTCAGGTTTTAATGATACTAAAACCATAGAAGAACGTTGTTCAGATACATTTTCAATGCCAACTTTTTTTACTCTTAAGGCCTTTTTTAAATTTTCATAACATGCAGGATTTGCTAGTAAATCTTTTGCTTGGAATACGATATATCCACCATTAGCTTGTTGTAATAGACCTGGTTTTAACATTGTATGGTCAGTTTTTAAAGAGCCATAATAATTTTCATATTCTATTGTACCAAATATGTTATTAAATGAATAATTAGAATCCATTATAACAGGAGCACCTTCGCGATTTGAATTATCAACAAATAAATTAACTCTATAATTTAAACAAGGATCTTGTTTTTTGTTCATAGGATTTTGAGGTACTTGAGCTTGTTGATTTTTATTCTCATCGGTGTCTAAAAATGCAGAAATATTTTTTAAAATATCTTGTTTTATGTTTGTTAAAAATTGATTTATTTTTTTATATCTTTTATATTTTGATTTTAAGTAATTAATGTGTACATTAACTGTTAGTAAAGCTATATTTGATTGCCATTCTGAAATTTTCTTATCAGATAAACGTTCAATTTCTTTAATTTGTCCAATAACATTCATAATTTGTTCTTGAACAATTGTAGATTTTTCTTCATATTGTTTTTTTATTTCTTCATCTAATTTATCAAACTCTTCTTCTTCTATTGCTTTCCCATCAACAACAGGCATCATATAAATTCCATTTTGAGCAGTCTTTACTTGGAAATCATATTTAGAAGCTTCTTTATTTAATTGTTCTAATAAAGTAGAACGTTTTGTTTCAAATTCTTGCTTAATTAAAGCTTTTTCCTTTTCAAAATCATCATTATTAAAAGTTTTTTTGATATCTTTTTTAATTTCCTTTATAAAGCCTTCCATTGCCTCTTTAAACTCTTTACCTTGACCAGCAGGTAAATCAACAGCAATTGGCTCATTAGGATTATCAAAATTATATATATAACACCAATCATGAGGTGGCCTTTGCTTTGAAGCAATTTTATCCAAGTAGTTTTTTGTATACATTGTTTTTCCAACACCACTTGGACCTTCTAGATATAGATTATATCCTTTAACATTTACTTGTAATCCAAACTCTAAAGCTTTTATACCTCTATCTTGTCCAATTCCAGATTGGATAGGTTCTAGTTCTTCAGTAGTTTCAAAATCGAAAATATTAGTATTACAAGTCATTTTTAAATCTTTGTAACTTAATTCATTTTTCTTTTTCATTTGTTTCCTCCAAATTTTTTCTTATTATATCCAAAATTGTATTTTATTATTAAGTGTATTGTATATTACTTAACGAAAAAAGTAAAGAAAATTGTAGAAAAAAATAATTGCCATCGGGGACGGACCTTTTTGGCTACTTTTTGCC
>ENA-ORML01002394-ORML01002394.1-human-gut-metagenome-genome-assembly--contig:-NODE-2394-length-12536-cov-41.600192_pt1 | contig 12536 bp, 21 predicted proteins | sample MGYA00242103_ERZ508995 | MGnify/ENA primary metagenome ERZ508995 (study PRJEB26280, sample SAMEA2338702) | human gut metagenome | biome: human gut; feature: human-associated habitat; material: faeces...
GAGGGAAAGGCACTATTTTCCGCCCCGCTGAGATACGAACATATGTTTTTGTCAAGTGTTTTTCACTAAATTTTTAAATTTCCACACTTTGCACAAATTTCAAGACAATTTGCACAAAATATGAAAATTCACTTGACAAACCCAAAAACCTGTGATATACTTAAAGAAAAAGGACTTTAGCGAATTAAAGCGGTGAATCGAATATGCAAGAATTCATGGATATTTTCCCCACATATACCGATTTCACAACAAAGATAAATGAATATCTTACAGCAGATATTTCTACGATATTCAATACAGGTTTAAATAGTGATTTCGGAGCTTTTATGTATAGGCGTCTTATGAATAAGTACGCTAATTCCCTTCCGATTTATGATTTTGAGGAGCATTTTATAAGACACTTTACTGACGTTATTAACGATAATTATAGAATGTGGTCTCTTCGATATAAGTTAGAAGTAGAATCTTTTGGTTATCTCAATGGTGATTATTCCTATGATTATAAGGAAACAGTTGAAAGAGATTATATGAGGGACACTAATGGAAACAATGAAGATAGTATTGCCGAAGGACCTGCAACAGAGAATTATGCAGGAGAATATGTGAACGATTATTCTAATAGACAGTCAAAGAATAATTATAATGAAACTCATAAAGACCTTGAAAACGTTAAAAGAGGAAAAACGCCGAACCCCTTTGAACTTTCCAAAAGATTACAAAATATGGAATCGATTGCAAAAGATATTGTGAAACCGTTTGCAAGGTTATTCGTTCAGTATTCTAATTATTGTTGGTATTCGGAGGACGGAGAAAATGTACTTTATTGAGACAGATGAAAATAACGATTGTAAAATGAGGTCACTCGGTGCACAGGTCAAGATAAACACTGATAATATAGCAGAACTTCAAAAGCAAATTCCTATTCCTGGACCGAAGGGAGAACAGGGTGTCGGAATTAAGAGTGTAATTATTGTGGAGGTCACATATTAATGGCAGATAAAGTTGTAAAAATGCAGGTCACATTAACTAACGGCACTATTCTTGACGCAGGTCAATTTACAGTTCCCGAGGGACCTCCTGGTACCAATGGTAAAGACGGTATTACACCCCTTATGGTTACCTCAACAGTAATTGCCGATACAAAGCCTGTAAATAATGTGCAAACAACTATTCCTGTTGCAAGTTTTAATAGAACACCATTGGCAGGCGAAAAAGCAGTTGTATTTTTTATCTATAGTAATAATAGATATTTTATAGCTACGGTTCAAGTTGAATCAGTAACGGGTGCTCTTGTTAGTAATAAAATATTGTCTGCTTGGGAAATGGGTATCGGTATCGCATCTATTTCCGTTACGGAGGTCTCCTAATGAAATTACGGTTAGATTGTACATTGACTGATAATACAGTTTTACAGTCGAATGTATTTGATATTCCTTCATCTGATACTGAAACATTTAATTATTTGTTGAATAATGCGAGTTCTATAAACATACGTTCGGTTATTCAAGAAAAAGGTTTTTACTCTGCCAATATTGATTTATGGGGGGCAATGACTACTTCCGACGCTTTAGGTAACGTGCAATTACAAGTAGGAGCAGATTTCTTTCAAGTAAAGAGGGCACATATATCTTATTCGTCAGACGGAACACAAACTGTTGTTGCATTTTGGTATGAGGATTATAGCACAGGAGAAGTAAAACAAAAATTTTATGGGACAGACCAACTTATTATGGTTTCTACTATTTCTTCTACTATCTATGCCTTTCTAAATTATAATTTATATGGAAGGAGAGCTACATGAAATATCCTGAATTTTATTGCCAAGTAGATACTCTCGGAATTAGTAACAAATCTTCCATTGCTACTATGTTCTTTGACGTTGAAAAACAAGAAGCCGAAACGAATACCCGTTATATGGAGCTATTGGGATTGCTCGAAGAACTTCCCGAAGATGAAGATACAGTATTTGCAAAAGAGCAGATTCGGGAAATAATGGCAGATGAGGAAAACCATGGAACAAGAGCAAGAGAAGTTGCCAACCGACTGTCAGGAATCAGAGAAGCCAAAGACTGATATTTGGTATAACTATGGACCGATAGATTCGTATAAACGTGGTTTAAATATCATTGTTGGCGAACGTGGTGTAGGTAAGACGTACGGAGCAAAAAGGAAGATATTAAAGAAGTATATAGAGACGGGGGCACAAGCGGTATGGATTCGACGTAAAGATGCAGAGATTAAACTGACGAAAGAAAGATTTATGGGAGATATAGGAAACGACCCATTGTTTAAAGACCACATATTTTATACAGAAGGTTATATTCTATATGAGAAAATAACAGAAGGTAGGAAGTCTATATCTAAACCCGTAATTTATTTTATCCCCCTTTCTACATATGAGCATTATAAATCAAGTTCATATGAGAAAGTCGAAACTCTTGTATTTGATGAGTTTCTAACCAAAGAGAGATATTTACCTGACGAAGTTTTTAAGTTCTTCGATATAAGCGAAACAGTATTCCGGCATAGGTCAGGAAAAATGTATTTACTTGGTAACTCTCTTTCAACGATTAACCCATATTTTGAACACTTCAATATTAAACTATCGGAGAGCAGATTTACAAAATCGCAACAGTGGGTTGTAGAAAACTGTAACAATGTAGAGTTCCGAAAGTTCAAGAAAACTACTTTCATAGGAGAGCTTACGGAAGGTAGTGATTATTCCCAATATGCACAAGAAAACAAGTTTGTGCTTGATGATTATACAGCCGTTGAAGAGTATAAAGGTGAAAGGCAATTTAGGTATAATCTCTGTTTGAATGGTGTTCACATGGGCATATATGATATACACAATGCTATGTATGTAGGAGAACCGTTAGACGGTAGAACTTTCACGATATACCTTGATGACTGTAAGGATAACGGTGCCTACATTTTAGATAAGAAAAGCCCATATCTGCAACGGGTTTATATGAAGTTCTTGAAGGGTATAATACTCTATAAGAATCTATCATATAAAAATGAAATAGTGCTTATGTGCAGAAAGATAGGGAGAAATTTTTAGCTTGTGCTCATAGGGGCAGGGCATTAAAGTGTATAGCCAGGGAAGCACGGAGAACCCGCCTGGTACACTGCGGAGGGCTACCGTATTTTGCTCTCCCCTATGATTCACATATTTTTTGGAGGTATTATGGAGAAGAAAAAGGAAGAGCCAATCAAGGACGAAGAAAAGAAGGAAGAGCCAACTTTGCAATCTGTACTCGCAGAGCTTACGAAGTATAGAGAAGAAAACGAGAAGTTGGTAAAAGATAACAAAGAGCTTGTAGCTCTTATTATGAAAGGTGGAAAATCTGAAGGTATTAAAGAGGAAGAACCTAAAGAAGACCCTAAACGCGGCGAATTTGCCGATAAAGTTTTCGGCGAATTGAATAAAATAAGAATTTAAGGAGATGAAAAGCAATGGCACAAACTAACGTAGATATTATCAAAGCAGTACTTGACGCTGATGATAATCTTGCAACGCAGTTGGCGGGAGTAGACCCGTCTAATTATGCTGACGTATATCAGGCAATTACATTCAGAGACGGTACGACGAATCCGTTGATGAATGAGTTTTTGTCTATTCTTGTAAACAAAATCATCGTTCAGAGAATCGTTGACCCTCTTAATTTCAACAATCCTTTCTCCGTATTTATGCGTGAGATTGAACCGTTTGGCGACGTTGACGAATATATTTCTGTCGATGCTAATGATGGTGAGGATTACACGGAAACTTCTACGCTTCTTACCGTAAACAAGGGACCTGCTTACGTGTTCCACATGTATACGAAGTATCGTAGACGGTATTCTATTTCGTTCTCTTTCGAGATTCTTCGCGGAGCTTTCTTGAAAGAGTATGGTCTCAATGCAATGATTGACCAATACACCAAGAAAATGCGTGATAAATTGCAGATTGAGATTTACAATCAGGCAATCATCGACCTTGCTACCAACGAATGGGACGCGGGACAGGTTATCACTATTCCGAAGTTTAATGATTCTGATATTGACGGTTCGTCCAAAGCCTCCTATAGTGCTATTCTTGCCGCGGCTAATAAAGCTACGACCTATGGGACTTGGATGATGAATAGCAAACACACGAAGATGAATGGCAACATTCCCCTTGGTAGTGCTTATCTCTTCCTTTATGCTAATGCAAAGACCAACTATGACGTAAATGTTATGGCTTCTCTTTTGAATTCTGCGCAGATTGGAAGTGAGAAGTATTTCCGTGAGGTTCGCATTATCACTGACCCCACGGGTAGAACGGATTCTAATACGATTGCGGGATATATTCTCACCCCTGACAGCTATATTATCCGTCCCCGTATTGACAATGTGACTGCGTTCTTTGACCCCTCGAATCTTATCAACACGAACTATTTGCATTATTGGAGAAAACAGGGTGTCAATTATCTTGAGCCTGCTATTTGTCTTAAGTACGCTACTGCTTAATTTATATGAGGTGATTATGAGTTGGATTCAAATCATATCCCTGGTGTTCAGCGGATTGTTAGCACTTGGAAGCATTGTATTAAATATTCTTCAAAAGGTCAAAGCAATCAAAAACGGCGAAACTGTCAAAGTCGAGAAAGAGGACCTCATCGCACAACTTGACATTATTAAGGGCTGTTTTAAATCTTCTGAAATCTTTGTGGAACTCATTAAGAACGTTATTCCGTCTCTGATGATTGACGCAGAGAACAGCGGAATGGTTGGAGCCGCAAAGAAAATGTATGTCAAGTCGGGTGTAGTTGTCTATTGCAAGGATAAAGAAGTTAACATTACGGACCAACAGATTAGTGACATTATCGAGAATTATATTAAATTCTCCAAGATTGTAAACGGGGTTAACAATGTCTCGAGTAGCAGTATTCAAAACAGTTCCCTTTAAAAGGGATTCAGAAAATGTAGTGTGGTTTAACTCCCGGGAGAGTCAACAGGATTACTTTGCCTCTCTCGGGGGCAAATCCTCCTTTTCTGCATTGTTCGCTTCATTTCCTGAAACGAACTTTATTCCTATGACGGACACGCTCGCGCGTATTGTTATAGATTCAAACGATATTGGCGGGATTCTGTTAGATAGTCTGAACTATCAATACATTATTGTAGAGTGGACATATAATGGAATAACAAAGTATCTATATTATTTTATAACGGACGTTAAATCAAAGAATATTCGGACTTATGAGTATTCACTTGAGTTAGATATTTTCAACACCTATTTAAGAGGTGTCGATTGGGATTTACCGAATGTTATACCTGTAGAGAGAACACATATTAGTAGATATACATATTATGATAATACACTTTTATATAATCAGAATAAATATGCTCTAAACTCTGATTTTAATCCACCTCCTAAGAAAGTTAGAACAGTTAGAAGAATAAATGTTAGCGATATAGATATAAATAATAAACAACCCACATGGGCTTATGTTATTATAAAAACTAATAATGGAGAAGTACCATTTTCTGTTACACATGATAATTCATTGGATGATAATAAGATTTTTTATTCATCTTATGTAAACAATAGAGAAAGATTAGAATATTATTCACCATATTTAGTTATTGTATTTTTATTAAATGGAGAGAATTATTATAAATATGAAGGACAGTCATATCATTTACATGGTAGGACAATATATGGACTAATACAAGAAAATTTATCTGCTTATATTGTTAATATTTTTACTTCGAGGCTACAACCTAAACAATTAGCTAATTGTTCATATACATTAGGAACTAATTTTCAGTTTATAGATGTAACATTTACTTCTACTGCGGAGTGGTCTGCTTCAGGTTTTGCACATGCTATGGGAGGTCCGGGACTATTCTTCTATGGTGAATTATTAGGGTGGTTTACTTATAATTATATTAGTGATTCGGCTATAGAAATAGAGAATGAACAAACAGTTTCTAAATATGCTAAATATGAGTTTGACCCCTCTATATTAAATTATGAAACATTGAAGATTAGTTATCAGGGCAAAGAAATTCCGTATAACAAGTTAAGATTAGGAATAGGGGCTACAAGTATAACAGATTATTGTGTACTCACAGATAATGGTATTTGTGAAGCGTTGTATTTAAAAGGACATTCAAATTATTATGGTAAAGAGGGTGAATCAGGATTAAGAGCTTCCGTAAACAATAAAATAGATTTACCTTCAGTATCAGACCCTTATAATAATTGGCTTGCTAATAATAAAAATTATGGTGTAACTTCATATCTTCTTCCTTCATTATCGTTTGGAATGGCTGGATTAAGTGCGGCTCTTATGCCTCATTTGGCACCATTGATAGCTTTTGGAGGTGCTGTATCTCTTGTAAATAATCTTATCGGCGGTATGATAGAGCGCGAAAATATTAGAGAAAAGCCTGATGACGTTAGAGGAAATTCATTTGAAATGGGCTCTCTATTGACAAGATATGATACTTTAGAATGCTATGTATATGATGAAGTTGCTTTAGATAACTATAGAGAGAGTTTGCTTAATAATATGTATCTATTTGGTTATCTTTGTAATACGTTAATGGATAAGTCAGAAGTTTTTAATAGATATAAATTCAACTTTTTAAAAACAATGGAAAATATATCAGATAGAATTATAGTTAATACTTCTATTAGTAATAGTATTCTTGATAGTATTTCACAAAAGTATATGAACGGTATTAGAGAATGGAAGGTGACTGCTATTGAAGATAATTCTAATCCATTCAACTATGGACACGATGAAATAGATAAAGTAGAGAATTGGGAAGAATCAATATTTGATTCACTCCCTGCATGAGGTGAGACATGGCAGAGATAGCTAAATTTTATATTCCTGGAAGAAAAGGAAATAATTGGGATGATATTACTGATTCTCTATTTCTACTCTTTCAGACAATCATGCAACAGAAGTTCAAGTACAAGAATCTTCCGAAAGAAATACCTCCATGGGCTATCGAGTGGTCTTTGTTTTGGAATGGTACTGCTTGCTTCTTTAAGTTAGGCGATTCATATTTTGCACTTCGTTGTGCTAATATGGAAGGACTTAATATCTATGGTATGCCTTATAAAGTAAAGCCCATTGCATACAATGGCGAAGGTAACTTCGGAATCATAAGAGTTAATCAAGACTATGATGCAGAAGCTAAAAAATTTATTCCTCCCGAAGGTGTATATTTACAGAATAATGTAAATCGTACTCCAACATATGTTCTCATTGCTCCATGGGTCAGACGACTTGGCTATCTATGGTCTCTTATCGGTTACAATGAAGCTGTATCAAGATTAACAGCTATCATGTATGGCGATAAGAATGCCGAAAGACTCATGCGAAAGGAGATGAAAGCCCTTCTCGGCAATAGTGCACCGTTCCCGATTATTCAAAATGAATCTTTCACTGAAACAATTGGAAAGATAGATTTTGATATTCCTTATCGTGCCAAGGATTATTGGGAAGATTTTGATAAGACTTTCTCTTATTTAATGGCTTTCTTCGGTGTCAATACTAAACTTGAGACGAAGCGCGAAAGGCTTGTATCGGGAGAAGTTGGTGTAAACGAAGAGTTTATTGAGCTAAACAATTCAGCTATGGAAGAGTTCAGACAAAACTTCGTGAAGGATATAAACGAAATGTTCGGACTTGATATTGAGTTGGTAGTGTTTACACGCGAAGGAGACAGCGTTCTTTCCACTCCTATTGATGATATAGAAATGACGGAGGAAGAAACAGAGAAAGCAAAGAACGAAGTCGCAGACACACAGAATAAACCTAATCAAGGTAAGGTTAAGACCCCTAATTAAAGGGGTCTTTTTCTTTAGTAAAGCACTATATCATCAGTTCTATTCTCTGCAATACAATCAATACAATCTATAATATAATCATCGCTGAACATTTCTCTAATATCTGCCAAACGTTTTCCGGCTTTATATACCGTAAACCCAAAATTATAATCATTTGTTATATATCTACCTTGCACCTTAAAAATGAATTTATTATCAGATGCATTTTTCATATTATATTCATCAATTACATCTCTAATAATAATTTCATTACAATTCATTTTACTACTCAAATTCTTACAACCAATGCAACCATTTTTACATGATTCCTTTAATGCCTTATATCTACCAATAAACCATTCTTTATCAATCATATTCCTTTCTCCTTCTCATTATATTCATCAATTATATCTATCATCATATTCTCTTGACATGGTTTTAATTCATCATAATATTCACAATCTACACACGAAGTTTCTCTACAATATTTAATTTTATTACGATAGATTTCAATAAATTTATCTCTATCAATCATATCCCTTTCTCCTTTAATAAGCCTTCTAACACTCTATTCAAACTCCAAAACAATGCACATGATTCTTCACAATCTATAGCCGCTATATTGCACACGTCATTCCATTTGCAATCTTTGCAATAATCGGGTGTACTTGCAAACTCAACTATTCTTTCATGTTCAGCATTGAAACAGATGACAATGTCATCAATAATTTTCTTCACTTCTGCTTTCATTTATTTCCTCCAAAATATTCTTTAAAGCGTATAATGTCGCCATTCTATTTCTACAACTTACCGACCAATCAAAATATTTGCAAATATCATTGTTACTACATACACTGCACAATTCATAATCTGGATTGTAACCGTAGCTATCGTTAATGCTTTTATTATATAGCTTTACAAATCGTTTTGCAATATCTCTATAATTTAATAGTGAAGTCTGTTTCACAAAGGATAACACCTCCTTTTACTCTTTTTCTTGCGAGTTTTGCTTTATGCACTATAAGTCCATTTTCGAGATTGTCGAAAGTAACAAGTCTTTGCGCAGATTTAGGAAGTCCCGCAATTCGCGTCTCATTGCCTTTTTCAGTTTCTTTAATATAGCATTTGGCTTTGAGTGCTTTAAAACGATTATATTTACCTTCATAGTCCCACCACCCAAGTTTAACGCTGTCGATAGGTATATTCGGGGGCGTACTACTCCACTTGATATAGATACTGTCTGTGTCGCAATAAATGAAATCGTCATGACACATTTCAATAGCACGTATTAGAACGCATCGCGCATATGAAGTTATTATACTTGCGATAGGTCTATAGTATGCTTTTACCTCCTTTTCTATTAGTCTGCTGTGTAACTTATCACCTTCTATTCCGTCAAATATTTTGCTTCGCTTGTCTTTGCTACTTCCAAATTTTCCATATAACCCGTTCATCATAAGTTTTGCAATCTTCTTTGTGGCTGGATTCTTTGTGGTTTCTTTGATTGTTTTCCATGTCTCAAAGTATTCATCAAAAACATGTTCTCTTTGCTTAAACTCAAGTACATTTACAATTTCCCATGTTCCACTGTAATATGTATTGAATAGATTATATTCATCATACCACAGTGAAAGCTCTTTATTTAATAACGTTTCAGGATATTCATAAGAACTTATACCATATCCGGTTCTTAGTCCTATAAAGGGTATATATCCTTCATTGATATTTGCTTCGGTCACAAAGATATGTAATAGATATCTTCGTTTCTTTGGCTTCATATCTTCTACTCTAACGAATACAGGTTCTCCGTATGGCATGGGATTATCAAGCATAACCGAAGGATAAAGGGAGTTTACGTCGTAGGAACAAATATCCTTTAGTATCTTTCCTTTATATTTTGGGTTGACTTGTGTGATACCTCCCTTATATGACATATCAACATATTTTGATGATATTTCGTCAAGTTCAGGAAGTTCGTGCTTTTCAAACTGTATCTGCGTTCCTTTCCATGAGCTATATGCACTTGCCGCCATAGTCAATTTGTTTATACCCATTTGGTATGCCTCAAGTATCATTAAGCGCATGATTTCAACGTCGTTGTGAATGTACTTTAAATCCGTTTCGGGTATTTCGTTAGGGTGTCGATAGGTTTTAATCTCATTATAATTGTATGTGTCGCCTAACTTCTCAACCCCAACTATTTTGCCCATTTCTTTGATAGAAAGAGGAATCATTCTATATGAACATTTAAACTCGATTACATGACCGTTACACTTTACCTTGATAAAGTAGTATTTATTGTCATCTGTAATCAGGGTGTTATATTGCCCTTCTTTTGGCTCTTCTTCGTCTGTGTACACATATCCGCTTTCAAGCAGATACCACATAATAAATTCGCCGTCATGGGATAGATTATGGAAGTAGACAAACAAGTCTTGTTCAAGCGATTTTAGGAAGTAGAAATACCCTTCTATACTTGTTCCATAAGCTAAATTGTTATAGTGTTTAGAAGTTATTCTTCTTCCGTTTATTTCCTTTGTTCCCCATAGATATACCCGTGCTCTTCCCTCTGCTTCAAACATTTGTTGCGATGAAGTTTCAAAGTCGGAGCACAATATCAATTGAGAACTTCCGCATCAAACCACATTAACTGTGCAAGCATGGGAATAGTGCCGTATTCTTCATAAAAAGATTCTTCGCCGTCACTTCCGAAAACATTCTGTTCTTTGTAATATTTGCTACGGAAAAATCTTTCCCAATCATCAGGGGTCCAATCGCTTGTCACTTCCATTGCTGTCCTTATCTCTTCCTCTCCGTAGTGCTCGGCAAGTGTTCTCATGTAGTCTTTGGCTTTTCTCTTTGATATGATTCTATAGGCGTTTGGTGAAAGGTATCTATTAAGCTGTGCGTTTACATGTGCTAAACTTTTCTTTGTGGGATTACGCAAAGCAAGATTGATATATAAATCAAATTCTTCGGGGTCCATTCCCTCAATTGTGCCGATTCGCTCATAGTTATAATATGTGCGAAGTCGCTTTACTATTTCGGGTAATTTTTCACGAAGCTGTGTTGCCTTTTCCCTGATTATCTGCTTCTTTTTGGAAGTAGATAGAGAGGAAAAAGGGCGAGTTTTCTTTCGCCCTTGTTTCATGTTACACCTCCACTAAAACGGCAAATCGTCAAAGCTAATTTCTGACTTGGCGGGCTTAACCTGTTTCGTCTGCTTCGGTGCGGTCTTTTTCTTTTCCTTTGCCTTCTCTGCGATTTCTTTGTTTTCCTTTGCTTCGAATACGTTGCCCACATATTCAAACTTTTCAACGACAAGAGCGAAGTATTTTTCCTCGGTTTTCTTGTTCATGGACAGGGAAAAGAAGCCCATGCATTTAATAATGTCTCCGTTTTCCAAGTCAACATTCTTGTCAATAAATCGAACGTCCAAATATTTTTTGTACCATTCACCCTTTTCGGTCTTGTTTTCTACACTTGCGCTGTAGTAGCCTTCATTATTTTTGAAAACAGTTAAATTCGAGAAAAATTGAATTTTTGACACTTCAAAATACCTCCGTCACCTTGATTTGATTTTCGAGTGCTTCAAGCTCTTTCTTCTTACGCTCAAGACGGGCTTTGAGAATCTGCACGCTTTTGCTCTCTTTCTGTTCACTCTCCCAACGCTTCCGTGCCTTTGCCTTTACTGCAAGAATTTTCTTCTGTGCCTCGAGCTTAATCTCTGCGATTTCTGCGCGTTCTGCGTTGTTCAAATCCCGTGCCATGGAAAAGGCGTTTCGGGTTTTCTTTGCTTCCTGTTGTGCCGTGTTCTTGTTCATATTATCTCCTTTGCGTTTTATCCCCGCCGGGTTATTGGCAATTTCTTTTATAAGTCGTCCTTTTCCTATTGCCCGTCCTGCCGCTATGATAACTGTATATGTTTTCACAGGTAACTTGTTTCTCCTGTTCTCAAATTCAGCTTCAAATCACAGCTCGGGCGAATTAAGATAAAGTAGTAATCCCCGTCTCCAAGAGTGGCACAAAATCCGTAAGTAAACACAAACGTGTTATGTGATATAATGCGCCCGTTAACTCCGTTTAATTTATCACGAAGTCGCACGCAACTATGCCACACATTCCGCTTTGCTAAACTATAACTGTCATATGCATCATCAAGATTTATGGGCAACTTATAAAAATAGTTCAAATAGAAATCATATACACTCTTAATACTTTTCATAATATCCTCCAAATCTCGGGAATAGAGATTACTCTCTATTCCCTTCTAACTGATTACTATAAGCCATGCGCTTATCACTGCCGTTTTCAATCTGTGCGATATTGTACCCTGCTACAAAATTGTCGTAGCCTTCCCATGCGCGAATGCTTGCTAATACAGGCGTTCTATCAATAGCCCACGATATGCATAAGTGCAAATCCTGACTATGCACTTCTACATGATACATTTCATTTACTGTCTTTGTAATCGTGTAAACGTCTTTCAATTCTTCCATTGTTCTAACTCCTTCTGTGTTATTTTGATGAGCTCTTCCCTCATCTTCTGACTATATTATAACACACTCGCGCCATAATGTCAATACCTTTTCATAAATAAATATGCACAAATTCATTTGTGCACTTTGTACATACGCTTTAGTGCTTTATCACTTTAACGCATTAAAGCGCTAAAGAGCTAAATGGGAAAAGCGGGGCGGAAAAATAGTGCCTTTCCCTC
>ENA-ORML01002397-ORML01002397.1-human-gut-metagenome-genome-assembly--contig:-NODE-2397-length-12515-cov-3.728250_pt1 | contig 12515 bp, 11 predicted proteins | sample MGYA00242103_ERZ508995 | MGnify/ENA primary metagenome ERZ508995 (study PRJEB26280, sample SAMEA2338702) | human gut metagenome | biome: human gut; feature: human-associated habitat; material: faeces...
TTCCCGCCATTGTCTGCTTTGCTGCATGGAAGATGGATATCATCACTATTGCCGCTCAGACAATCGCAGGTTTCCTGAACTCTATTGATACTATTGTTATCATCTTCGGTGCGATTCTGATTATGAACACATTGAAACAGTCCGGTGGTATGGGCGTAATTAACCGTATGTTTACGAGCGTTAGTGATGACCCTCGTATCCAGGTTATCATCATCGGTTTCATGTTTGGAGCATTCATCGAGGGTGCTGCTGGTTTTGGTACACCGGCAGCCCTGGCCGCTCCACTGCTGATTGGGCTGGGCTTCCCGCCGCTTTGTGCAGCGATGTGTGCATTGATCATGAACAGTACTCCGGTAGCTTACGGCGCCGTTGGTACTCCGACAAACACGGCATTTAACATGGTTTCCAGTGAGTTGGGAGCAGCAGGCGTAACGAATACTGAGGCATGGAAATTAGGACTGACAAAATGGGTTGCTATTCCAAGTGCGATTATTTGTCCAATCATCATCTTTATCGTTGTATTCATGATGATTAAGATGTTTGGTAAAGATAAATCCACAAAATATGCGATTGAAATTATCCCATACATTTTAATGTCCGCAGTTGCTTTCGTTGTACCATATTTAATCTGTGCAGCATTCCTTGGACCAGAGTTCCCATCTCTGATTGGTGCATTGATCGCATTGGTTATCTGTGTTGTTACAGCAAAGAAGGGAATTCTTGTTCCGAAGAGCAAATTCGAATTCCCGGATCATTCCGAGTGGGATGAACACTGGAAATCCACTTCCGATGTTCAGGAAGACGAGTCCATGAAAGTGGAAACTACTATGTCCCCTGTAATGGCATGGGTACCATACGGAATCATTGCTATTATCCTTGTGGTAACACGTATTCCGCAGATTGGTATTAAGGGAATCCTTAATGTTTCGACAGCTCCGTTTGCAATTGCTATCAGCCACATCTTTGGCGTTGAAGTAAACTTTGCATGGAAATGGGCATGGAACCCAGGTGTGCTTCCATTTATCCTTGTTGCCTTGTTAATCATTCCTCTGCATAAGATGAAGGGTGAACAGGTAAAAGCAGCTTGGAAGACAACATTCTCCATGGTCAGCGGCGCAGCTATCGCATTGCTTTTCGGTATTGCCATGGTTCAGTTGTTCAAGATGTCCGGAGCAGAGTACAACAACAGCGGTATGGACAGTATGCTGATCGTTATGGCCAATGGTTTAGCGGATCTCTTTGGTAAAGCTTATATCATTGTAGCCCCGATCATCGGTGTTATCGGAGCATTTATTTCCGGTTCCGCAACTGTATCCTGTACATTGTTCTCAACACTGCAGTATGCAGCAGCAGCCCGTCTGGGACTGGCTCCAATGTTGATTCTGGCTATGCAGGTTATGGGTGGCGCTATGGGTAACATGGTATGTGTAAACAATATCGTTTCTGCATGTGCAACCTGTGGTACTATCGGTTCAGAAGGTCGTCTGATGCGCTCCAACGTTGTTCCTTGTTTGATTTACGCAGCATTGACGATTTTGATTCTTGGAGGTTTAATCCTCTCAGGATTCAATCCGATTGCCTAATATGATTTAATTCCGGCGGGACCTAATCCCTTCCCGCTGGATTAAATAAATAAGAACTCCCAAAGACGGACAGGCAAAGTAGTGTACATAATAACAAAGAAACTGCTTTGCTGTATATAAAAATAAAATAGTCGCAACCCTAAAAATCTTTGCCTGTTTGTCTGAGAGTCGAGAATTTTCGGCAGAGTTCAAAGTCATTCATATTACTAGAATATCCTAAAAACGGAATCCCTTAGGGGGTTCTGTTTTTTGTTGTCAGGATATTGGAGATACGTCTTTTGCTTTTCATATTTTTATGATATGATAAACAACTGAGAGGTGATGGAAATGGCGGAACGGGATATGGATTTCCGTATGGAACGGCCCGGTTTAGTTGAAGTGGGGCAGCATGTAACGATGACTGAATCCATATTGAAAACATTGTCCGGGACAATGTATTATTACACAATTAATGATGCCGTAGCCATGTCAAATAACACGCCGAAACGGCTGAGTCATCTGGAGGGGACTGTAAATGCAGTCGTGGAAGAGGAAAGCGTATTTACGGTAACAGTGACAATTGCAGATGAGCCGGAAGGTCGATGAAAGTAGGATTCAAATGATGAGGAAAGTTTTTTTATGTGAATATATTCATCCGGAGGCCTATGCTTATTTGAAAGCCCATGCGGAGGTGATTCATGACTGGGACAGGTTGTCCGAGGCGGAAGCATTGATAAACCGAAATTTGAAGATGACGGATGAAGTTATGGGAAAAGCGAAGTCACTGCGGGTTATCGGAATTCATGGAACGGGTGTCGATGATGTGGATATGGCGGCGGCCGGACGGCGTGGAATTCAGGTGTTTTCGGTGCCCCATCAAAACAGCCGTTCAGTTGCCGAGATGAATGTGGCTTTGATGCTGGCCCTTGGACGAAAAATTGTGCAGGCGGACCGGATATTAACGGGTCGGGCAGGGCATAGAGAGGCGTGCAGCCCGGAGGGGCAGGCCGGAAGCGGGAAACCCGAAGGTACGGATTTGATGGCGGAGCTTCAGGGGATGGAGCTGGCCGGAAAAACGCTGGGCTTAATCGGCGTGGGGGATATCAGTCGGCAGACGGCGGATATTTGCCGGAAGGGCTTCAATATGGAAGTTATCGGATGGTCAAGAAGCCTGACGGAGGAAAAGGCCCGAAGGATGGATATGGCCTGGGCGGAATCCATGACGAAGGTCCTTCAAAAAGCGGATATAATTGTCGTGGGAGTGGCTTTGACCCCGGAAACTTATCATCTTCTCGGAAAGGCTCAGTTTGCTCAGATGAAGCCGGGGGCTTTGCTGATTAATACGACAAGGGGCGCAGTTCTCGATGAAGAGGCTCTTTATGAAAGTCTGGCAAATGGGGAAATCGGCGGCGCGGCCTGCGACGTGTTTGCTGAGGAGCCGGTGAGCGCCGGACATCCGCTGCTCGCGTTGGATAACTTTGTTGCCACGCCCCATTTGGGAGCTAATACGGAAGAGGCGCTCAAACGGGTCGGAATGGCTGTGGTGCAGGGCGTGTTAAACCGGCTGGGCAGTAATCTATAAAAAGAAAGACAGGAAAGAAAAATGGGTAAGACGATATTTGTATTATTGGACGCGTGCGGATATAAAATAGCTACAGAAAATCTGGGATTTTTGGAACACATGGTGGATTACGGCCTGGCGGCAAAATATAAAATTCGGGGAGAGCTTCCTTCCATGTCCCGGCCGATGTATGAAACCCTGATGACCGGAGTTCCGGCCCATGTGCATGGAATTACCTGTAATGAAGTTGTTCGCAGCTCCAATCAGATAAGCATATTTAAACTTTGTAAGGAGGCGGGGCTGGTGACCGGAGCAGCCGCCTATTTCTGGATGAGTGAGCTGTATAACCGGGCCCCTTTCGATAAACATTGCGATAGAATCCAGCTCGGAACAGGAAATGGACTGATTGATTATGGAATTTACTATTGGGAAGATACCTATCCGGATTCCCATCTGTTTATGGACGGCGAGTTTATACGAAAAACCTATAAACCGGATTTTATGCTGTATCATCCGATGAGTATTGATTTAGCGGGCCATACCTACGGCGCGGACAGCCGGGAATACGCCTGGAAAGTGGCGGATATGGGTGTGCTCGTAGCCGATCTGCTTCCGGGATGGTTGAAAGACGGATACAGCGTAGTGGTTTCAGCAGACCATGGAATGAACGAAAATGGCCTGCATGGTGGGCCAACAGACCTGCAAAGGAACGTTCCACTCTATATTTTTAGCGATAAAGTGGAGAATGGGAGATTTGAGGACCATTATGTCGGACAGAGGAATATAGCGCCGCTGTTATGCCGCCTGCTGGGAATTACCCCATCCGATGGAATGATATCCCCGGATAAAATATATTTCAAATAAAAATGTTCTTCGAGCAAGCGTTTCCACAAGCTTTCTCGAAGAACATTTTTTTAACTCCTACTTTGTGCCGAAGATGCGGTCGCCGGCATCGCCGAGACCCGGACAAATGTAAGCATTTTCATTGAGACAGCGGTCAAGATGTCCGCAGTAGAGCGGCACATCCGGATGACATTCCCGAAAATGTTTGATACCTTCCGGCGCTGCGATAATACACATAAATTTGATATTTTTGCCGCCGTGTTCTTTGATAAAGTTGACGGCAGCCACAGCCGAACCGCCGGTAGCCAGCATAGGGTCAAGGACAAGGATGGTCCGCTGCTCGATTGGCGCCGGGAGTTTGCAGAAATATTCATGGGGTTCATGGGTTTCTTCATCACGATAAAGGCCGATATGCCCAACCTTTGCCGATGGCACAAGAGTCAGAATACCGTTGACCATGCCAAGGCCGGCACGGAGGATAGGAACGATAGCCAGCTTCTTTCCGGCAATCATCGGGGATTTGCAGGTTTCAATCGGCGTTTTAATTTCTATATCTTCAAGGGGCAGATCACGAAGCGCTTCGTACCCCATCAAAACAGTGATTTCTTCAATGAGACGGCGGAATTCATTTGTGCCGGTTCGTTCATCCCGGAGCATGGATATTTTGTGCTGAATCAGCGGATGCTCCATAATAAAGACATTTTCATACATAATTTTTTTCCTCCCTGTACATTTCATTTCTTTTATTTTAAAAGATATTTGCGGATAGGTCAATGAAAATATCGTCACAGAATTTACACAGGCTTCTATTTATCTCGTTTCAGCAGACGCATTTTAAAGGCTTTGATTTTGGATATATATCGGCTCGTATATAAAGCGCCCACAAGCAGGACGCCAAGCACAAGGCCGAGAGCAAAGCTGGCGATATTATCATAAAGGGGAAGGGCTGTCAGATTCTGAATATCGATAAGCATATATACGATATAGGCGGCCAGTCCCATTAAAAATATGTAGTTAAGTCGTTTCGAAAAAATTATATTTTCATTAGTGCTGTAATCCGCAACTTTTAGCAAAGTATTTTTCGTTTCCTTTTCTGATATAGGAGTTTTTCTTTCCCCATCTAATATTTCTTCAATGTGAACATCAAAATATTCAGCGATTTGCATGAGCAAATCAAAATCCGGCATATTTACGCCGTTTTCCCACCGGGAAACACTTCGGTTGGAGACACCGATAATTTCAGCAAATTGTTCCTGAGTGAGTCCTTTTTCATTGCGGAGTTTTCTTAAAAAATAACCGATTTTCTTTTGGTTCATAATATATCCCTTCTTTATTATATTAAAATTATACCTTTAAGTATACTTGCTCCTTTGATAAAGTACAGGACACAAAGCGGGAATTTATCTTTTTTTCGTTAAAATTGTGTTATGGGGCAAATAATAACCTTATCGTGCGAAGTCCGGCAGGGTGCGCCGTGCGAAGCATTTGCTGTATGGAATTGTTGAATGAAAAGGATAAAGGAGGGGTAATAAAATGTCGAAAATTGTCTATGGTTATATACGAGTGTCAACGAAAGAGCAGAATGAGGACCGGCAGAGAATTGCACTGGCGGAGTTTCCTGTGCCTGAGAATCATATTTTTTTAGATAAGCTCAGCGGAAAAGACTTTGAGCGGCCTCAATATAAGAAACTTATGAAAAAGCTGCGGCCCGGCGATATTCTTGTTATTAAGTCTATTGACAGACTGGGCAGAAATTATGAAGAGATTTTAAACCAGTGGCGGATTATCACAAAAGAAAAAAGAGCGGATATCGTTGTTTTGGATATGCCGCTTTTGGATACACGGCAAACTGGGCGGGATTTGACGGGCACTTTTGTGGCCGATTTGGTACTGCAGATTCTTTCCTATGTTGCACAGACAGAGAGGGAAAATATTAAACAGAGACAGAAGGAAGGGATTGCCGCCGCGAAACTCAGAGGTGTTCAGTTCGGGAGACCGCGCAAACCCCTTCCTGATAATTTTCAGCAGGTGAAAGAGGACTGGGAGAATAAAAAGATTACATCCCGGGAGGCGGCCAACCAGCTTCTGGTTGCCCAGGACACTTTTTTGCGATGGGTTCGAAATAGATAAGTTAAAAATTTATTTGATGGAAAATGTAGGAAATATCGTTCAAAAAATTTACATAAAATATCGAATATTTTTACCATTTTTTATGCGAAAAACCTTTATTTTTACGCAAGAATTCACTTTTCATCATTATAGCATTGGCGAACGATAAAGTCTACCTTGTCGTGCGGAGCTTGACGGAGCACGCCTATGCGAAGCATCTTCGATGCAATAATTCAGAGAAATTTTATGGAAAGGTGAGAACGCAATGAAGGGGAAGGCGAAATTTAAGCGTTGGACGGCAGTTTTGCTTACATTTGCAATGGCGGCATCCCTGTCGGTGGCAGCTTTTGCGGAAGATGAAATAGTTTCTGGCAGTGAAGGTATGGTTTTGGAATCGGTTGAATCCACTGAGATGGAAACGACGGACAGTGCAGAAACCATAACAGCCAGTGAAACGGTGGATATTGAGGAAACCACAGTGGATGTAGAAACGGCGGAAAGTGAGCCGGAAGAACAGACAGAACTTGAAACCATTGCTGAAGAAGTGACAAATGAAGTGAAGCTTTTCAGCGTCAGCGAAAATGATGTCTGCCAGATTGGGGAGACAGGTTATGCTTCTTTAAAGGAGGCATTTGAAAATGCCAATGAGAATGACCGAATTGTTTTAAAGAAAAGCGTAGCTGCGGATGAGATTATTAATGTTGCGAAAAGCGTTGTCCTGGATTTGAATGGTTTTACTATTACAAATAATGTTTCAGGGGAAAGACTGTTCAATGTATCTGCTCCGTCTTTTACGGTGGAGGGCGGAACAGCAGGCAGCGGTATGATTATTCCAGAAGAAAATACAAATTCTTATGGATTTATAAAAGTCATTGCCGCTTCCCAGGTTGTACTCAACGGCGGTGAATACAGTGGTAATACAGATGATGGAGCTTTTGTTAAATTATTCAATCGGGAGAACGTTGGTGACGCTTCCGGTTCTACTATTACTCTGAATAATGTGCAGGCAACGACCAACAATGGTTTTTTAACTACGGACACACTTACCACCGATGCCTCGACACCGACACTTCATGTTAATGGCGGCATCTATGTGACAGAGGGAAAGGGATTTGGGTTGGATATCATACCGCCCAGCCCGGTGAGCTTTACCGGGGTGACGGTAACTGCCGGAAGCGGCCCTGTGATTGAACTTAGTGGGGGCGATGCCGTTTTTGAGGATTGTACATTTGATGTAACAGCAACGACAGATAATTCGCATTTTCAGACTACGGCGGTGGCTGTAAGTTGGAGCGGTATTGCAACAATTAAAGGGGGAAGCTATTCTTCTACAGGGTATGGCATATACGTGTACAGCAGCGGCGGTACGATTATCGTCGAAGACGGCGATATCAGCGGCGATGTTAAGGCTGCAGAAGCGGATGTTGACCCAAATTACGGGGCAACATCGATAATAAAGATACAGGGCGGAAATGTGAAAGGAACTTTGGGGACAAATAACCAACCTAATGCTATGATTGAGGTGACCGGAGGAAAATTTGATACGGATGTGTCAACCTATGTTCCGGCAGATATGACGATACAGAAAAATGACGATGGAAGTTTTTCTGTATGGGCGTTAGTCCCGCCGATTGTCAACGTGAAGGCGGAGAATACGACAATACATGAAGGTAAGAATGTTATTTTAACAGCGGAAGTTTCCCACGAACTGGATAATGTTTCCTTTGCTTATTCCTGGTATAAAGACGGTGTTTTGCTTCAAGATGAAGCGGAAAGTACCCTTACGGTTACAGAAGGCGGCAGCTATACAGTGAAAGTTTCGGCTTTTGACGGTACATTAAAATCGGATGAGGCAGAAAGTGCCCCTGTTGTTTGCACGGTTGAAGGACATGCGTTTGGCAGTAATTGGAAAAATGACGAAGCAAACCACTGGCATGAATGTGCCTGCGGCGAGAAAGCCGATGCGGCGGCCCATGTAAGTGATGACGGAAAAGTGACAAAGGCAGCAACGGCGGCGGAGACCGGCGTGAAAACTTATAGCTGTACCGTATGTGGAAGAATTCTCAAGACAGAAGCCATTCCGGCAACGGGAGGAACCGGCACCACCGGAAGTACTGGCCAGCAGTCAAATAATAGCGGGGCCAACGGGCCGGTAACCGGGGATAACACAAACTTAATGCTGTGGATGGTTATTATGGCTGTCGCGGCGGCTGTAGCTGTGGATATGGGCGTTTACATTTTGAAAACCCGTAAACATTGATTGAAATGGCTGAGAAGAATTACTATTCGATGACAACGAAACGGTTCACATTGCGGACTGCACATAACGGGTGGCTTTCTGCCACCCGGAAGTTTTATAATGACGTTCTTTATTTTTATTATAAATTGTTTCTGGAGCATCCGGAGTTTTACAGTCTGACAAATCAGAAAGCCATGCGTGCTCTGGAATGTCTGAGCATTGTTGGGCGGGATAAAAAGCCGGTGGCAAATCCTCTTCCATGGGAGGGCGTTCCACTTTATTTTCGGAGGGCGGCCATCAATTCTGCCTTGGCCGCGGGAAAGAGTTATCTTTCAAGGGAAGAGCAAACCTGTCCAAGCCAGGAATTTTCATCTGGAATTACCTTGTATAAGGGCATGTACAAAGATTTAGACAGTCATTCAATTAGAGTGAAGGTGTGGAACGGAGAAAAGTGGTGCTGGATACACGGGCGCTTATCGGGCAGTGAGATTCCGGCAGATGCGTCATGCCTGTCGCCAAGGCTGGTATTTCGCGAAAAGCAAATCGAACTGCATGTGCCGATACGGCAAAGCGTATCGAACCGGGGGACTCTGAAACAGCGGATAGGTAAAGAACTGCGTATTTGCGCTGTCCAGTTTACCAATGGGGATTCGATAGCTGTTTGCTGTGTGATGAACCGTGATTATACGGTGGAGGCTGTAAAATTTTTCCGAGGCGGCACAGCCTATATGAATCGTTGCCAGAGAATATTGGATAAAATTGAGAAATCACAGAAAGCGTCTCCAAAGGAGACAGATAAAGACGCAAATAAAAAATACTGGAAAAAGCTGAAAGATATTCATGAAGATATCAGCCATCAGATAAGCAGAAAAATTGTGAATTTCAGTAAGGAAAACAACGCTGATATTGTTATACTTCCAAAATATGACAGTGCCTACAGTAAATATGTGATGGCGGCAGTGGGAAAATGGTCGCCGCTTTATGTAAGCTATAGTATACGGAGGCAGCTTCAGTATAAGGCGTGGCAGGAAGGGATTTTCGTTTTGGATTCCTCTGTTTCTGACATTGGAAGAGTCTGTGCGAAATGCGGCGCACCTGTTCAGAGGAAGGGCGAACTGTTTTTTTGCGAAAATGGACATCAGGGAAACCGATGGGTAAATTCAGCCTGCAATCTGGGAAAAAAGGCTTACGAAAGCCTTGAGAAACATATATGATAAGCGTACCTGCATAAGGTATTGTTTATAGAGCAGGAAACTGCGCAGGGAGTTCCGGCCATCGGGCGGAGCTTTTTGGTTGGATACCGCCGGCAGGCCCGTATGGGGCAGACAAAGAATTGCTGCGGTTAAGCGCGGCAGAGAGTATCCGAAGTTATATCTATTCAGGCATCCCGTATGTCAGATGCTTCGCATGGGCGCGCTGCGTCAAGCTCCGCGCGATAGGGTATAAAAAAATAATTTTGACCGGATAAAATAAGTATGCTACTATGAATCTGAATACAGGGAGGAATAGAAATGGCAGGAAAAACTTTTTTTGTTGCGGATACACATTTCGGCCATGAGGCCATGATCCGATTTGAAAATCGGCCTTTTGAGAATACGAAAGATATGGAGCGTCAGCTCATAAAAAACTGGAATGAAACTGTAGACTCGGAGGACAGAGTTTATGTCCTTGGCGATTTTGCCTTTGGGGATAAGGCAGAGGTGACACGGTTGTGCCGGAGTTTAAATGGAAAGAAAATACTGGTGCTCGGCAATCACGACACCCAGTCCCCGGAATGGTATAGGGAATGTGGTTTTGAGGAGGCCAGTCCGTGGCCGATTATTATCGAGGGATTCTGGATTTTATCCCATGAACCACTCTATATCAATGAAAACATGCCTTATGCGAATATTTACGGGCATGTCCATGGAAATCCAACATATAAAGATTTTTGCAGACAGTCGATTTGTGTTTGCGTGGAGCGGACGGAATATCGGCCAATTGATTTTGAGGACATTCGAAAGAAGGTTCTTGGGAATTAAATCAATAAAATTTATGTTTTTTCATTATTTTTGCTCTAAAAAAATACTCCCAATTGCAGCGGCAGTCGGGAGTATTTTTTGCTATCAAAGCTTCTGATCAGGCATCCTTTTTCTTTTCCGAAGATTTGGAAGAAGCTTTATTGTTTTCAATTAGTTCGCGGGCAACATCAAATGGATGCTGTTTCCGATAAATGCGCTCTTTCTGGGCGGCAATTTTTGCCTCACGGGCCCGTTCGATGGCCTCATATTCCGGGCTTCCCGGGCGCGGCCCCTTTGATTTTTCACGGTAAGCCATGAAGAACATAAGGGTAGACAGAATGGCCAGAATTAAAAGAATTGGGTCGATTTTGCCTTGTGTAGCGAAATAGACTAAAACAATTGAAAGAATAAAACATAGGGCAGTCAGTATTTTTAAAGCCTTCAGCCATTGTTCATATTTTTTTAATTTGGTTTCCGTATCCATAGCTTATCAAACCTACTTTCTTGTAACATTATGTAATATTATAAGCTATGATGGAGAAATGTTCAATAGATAAATATTTGACAAATGTGCATGAAAAGTATTCCATGTATGGCTCCAAAATGTTAAAATAATTGTATATGATAAATGGGGTGGAGCAGATGAAAATGTATATTCCGAGTAAAGCGGCTGAAATTATTCAGGAGTTGACGGTACATGGTTTTGAGGCATATGCGGTGGGCGGCTGTGTCCGGGACAGTATTTTAGGGCGGGAGCCCGAGGACTGGGATATTACCACATCTGCCAGGCCGGAGCAGGTCAAAGCGATTTTTCAGAGGACTGTGGATACGGGGATTGAACACGGCACAGTGACTGTATTGATGGACAGGGAACAGTTTGAGGTGACAACTTACCGGGTTGACGGCGAGTATGAGGACCACCGGCACCCAAAAGAGGTTACTTTTACGGCCAGTTTGGAAGAGGATTTAAAACGGCGGGATTTTACTATCAATGCAATGGCCTATAACCCGGAAACAGGGTTGGTCGATATATTTAACGGTATAGAGGATTTAAAAAATCAGGTGATTCGATGCGTGGGGAATCCGGGCGAACGTTTTGATGAAGATGCTCTCCGGATTTTGCGGGCCATTCGTTTCTCGGCACAGCTTGGTTTTCAAATTGATGCGGAGACACAGCGGGCCATGTCTGAACGGGCGGAGGACCTGAAGGAGGTCAGCGCCGAGAGGATTCGGGTGGAATTGGTAAAACTTCTTGTATCCGGGCATCCGGAGTATATCCGGGAAGCCTGCCGGCTTGGGATAACCCGGGTTGTTCTTCCGGAATATGACCGTATTGTCGGGGTGGCTCAGCATACGCCGAATCATATTTATGATGTGGAAGAACATACCCTTCTCGCACTGAAAAATATTGAGGCGGATTCAGTACTCCGCCTGACAATGCTCTTCCACGATTTTGGGAAGCCGATTGTGAAAAAAACGGATGGCGGCAGGGATATTTTTTATAAGCATCCGGAGGTCAGCGCTGAAATCTGCCGGAAGATTCTGAAACGGCTTAAATTCGATAATCATACGTTGGAAAAGGTATACCGGCTGGTGAAATGGCATGGATTAAAATACCTTCCAAATGATATCAGCGTACGCAGGGCGTTAAACCGGGTAGGCAGCGATATTTTTGAAGACTTCATTAAAGTTCAGCGGGCAGATATATCCGCAAAAAATCCGGCGGTAGTGCCGAAAAAGATGAAACAGTTGGCGGAAAAAGAGGACATTTATCGGAATATTATTCGCCGGGGCGACTGCTTTGCGGTGAAAATGCTGGCAGTGAACGGCAGAGATTTGCTCGAGACCGGAATTCCGCAGGGGCCGATGCTCGGGGCGGTTCTGGAGCGGCTGGTGGAACGGGTAATTGATGAGCCGGAGTTAAATGACAGAGAAAAACTTTTGGCGCTGGCGGCCCAGGTGAAGGAGGATCCGACAATTTTTGATGAAAAAGAATACTTCTTTGAACATTAATTTTTTTTACTGCAAAAGTTGTCGATGAAAAAAGATGTTTCGACAGCATGGTTTGACATAACTTGCAGAGACTTTATGGTAACCTGTTCTTGCAGTATACAAAAACATGTGTTACCATGAAGGAGGAAGTTTATTGAAAACCAAAGAAGAGCAGAGAAAAGTGCGCAAACCATTAAAGGAACTGACAT
>ENA-ORML01002398-ORML01002398.1-human-gut-metagenome-genome-assembly--contig:-NODE-2398-length-12510-cov-3.763388_pt1 | contig 12510 bp, 17 predicted proteins | sample MGYA00242103_ERZ508995 | MGnify/ENA primary metagenome ERZ508995 (study PRJEB26280, sample SAMEA2338702) | human gut metagenome | biome: human gut; feature: human-associated habitat; material: faeces...
GTTCAAATCCTGTTTGAACCTCTGCAAGCTGCGATTTCATCTATGGAGTTACCTAGGAATTTTGAGAATAAAAAATTGCCGAACCCATTGAGATGACTGGCTTTTTCGCCATTTCATCTATAGTGTTCGGCAATCATGTGTTTTCACTACACTATAGATGAACAAGTATCATGACGTGATGTCAGCTCATGTCGGAGAGATTCGAGTTCGATTCGTCTATTAGCCGCGACAAATGCGCTGTTGAATTCCAATTCGCTGCAAAGTGCCCAAATATTCATTTCCTCAATCACATTTGGATCTGAAACGACGGCGGTCATCCCGGCGCACGCCATTTCCCGTGGCATCAATAGTATGGCGCCTTTCGGACAAACCGGCGCAACTATATGTGGAACATCTTGCGATGTTACAAGATAAAAGCAATTACGTGGAACAACGAGCATTCTTTCTGTCTTATTTATCAAAACCGATACATCCATCTTTTCCAGATTACTTTCAATCGGCCCATATGAGCGCAACCCAAAACACGCCAGCATATCATGATTACTTTGCTCCGTGCAGATACTCGCAGTAACAGAGTGCTTGTTCATTTCATCCTCCGCCATTTTGCTTCGGATAAACGCGGCCTTGATATAACGCTTGCATGCATCTGCGTCATCAGCAGAAATCTGCAAGCACGGTACTTCACCTGTACAGTATTTTTGAATTTTACGGCTTATGATCGATAATGGGTTTTCAATGTTTTCCGCCCAAAACCTTTCGCCTGTCTCAGAATAGTATCCCTTGCGTGTTCCGAGTTTTTTGGAAGACTTGCGCAGAATATCGCCTGTCCGTACATCCAGATACCAGACTTTCTTCTCCGGATCTGTTTCATCCCGAAAATTCCGTAAAACGCAGTTGGGGAGTTGTACATGTGAATTGATATTCATTTCAAGCCCTCACTCACGCGCAGTCAATAGTGCGTGTAAAAACACATTTAGATTTTCGAAACGCTATGTTTTTTACTTCTCAGGATTATCTCCCTTCCGATATTGAACTACCGCAGAGGGAACAACCTCTGATGCAGGGTCTGCATGAACATGTTTATCGTCAAAAAAGATATGTGCACCAAATGCCGAAAGCACATCGCGCTTACTTACTCTACCAAGAAAAAACGCCTCATCAATATGTACATTCCATTTTCGCAGAGTTTTGATTGCACGCTCGTGTGCGGGAGCATTTCGCGAAGTAACCAACGCCGTCCGAATAGGTGAATTACCCTTATCCTTAAACAACTCTTGAATATGCGCTATGGTCAAAAGGAAAATTGCAAAAGGCCCTTTTTGCAGCGGAATATCCGCCTTTGCTCTTCCATTGTCCATAAAGGCCTGCATCCCTTCATGCTGATATATACGCTCTGATTCAGATACAAACAAAACTGCATTTCCGTCAAAAGCAATATGTATTTGGTCAATTTTTGCTCTTGGAAAAGATCGCATTCAGCCATATTATCTCACCTGCTCTCTGCCTAATGACAACTTCAGCAACAGCATCTTGAATTCCGGCGATATCCATGACGCGAATTCGCAGCCAATCATCGGATGCGCAAATGTTCCGCCGCCTTTGCCTTGTTTGGAAGCGATACCGGTCGCCTTTGTTTTCTCGATCCATAGCTTTGGTGTCAAAGTAAACGAGGCAGTTTTCTTTTTCTCTAAAAGTTCAATGTAGCTCGCTTCTCTATAATCGGGGTTATTTTCCTGCTCCCACAGATTTAAAAAGGCTAGTGTATTTTCACTGCGCAGCCAGCTCTGTATCACATATCCCGGGGTATTCTTGCTGTGATTTCGTGCAAGCTCAGTCAGTGAAATATAACTATCATCCTGCTTTTTGTGCTGAGGCATCGACTGCTTTCTCTGTTCCATGCGGGCCAACACCTCCGCCTTACTTCTTTTATAGCCAGCAAGAACAGAAAGCCTGTATTCGTCAATCTCATTGTCCTTCGCAATTCGCAATATAATTCGGTCCCGCTCCTCACAGGTGATGATATCCTCAGCTACGAGGGGCTCCAACAAGTTTCCGATACCGATCATATCCACCAAACTAAGTTTCTCTGCCACACTGATCACCTCTTAAGGTCATTGTAGCATAATGCACAGAAATATAAAAGATGGATCAGTTCTGAGGCATAATATGTGAAACATAGCGCGTATTTTTTCTCGGCAAGCCCTCCTTGTCATAATCAATGTTACAGCGTGCCGCCTTTTCAAATTGTACATCCAGAAACTTCTTTAGCCCGATGATCGCCACATATTTTCCGTTAGAAAGAAGATGGTCTACCGCGGCACGAGTCCATTTTGCCTTTCCAGTCGGAGACGGTATTTGTTTTGAAAAAAGCATATCTGCAACCTTTCCCAAACTTGCACCTGCCATGTAGAGGTCAAAAACCAGGGCAACGTTATCTGCTTCACTCCTGTTGATTTCAAGTGTCCCGTTGTTGGTCAAAGTAAAACCATATGGTATTCTCATGTTTTGTTCCTCCTAAAATAAAAATTCCTATGTTGCCACCTCATCCAAGAGATAAAACATAGGAATAAATGATATTTTGCTATCTTCTGTATGCACATTCTGCACAGTTTGCGAGTTTATTTCATGTGTCTTTCCAGCAAAAAATCAAAAACCATGTATAACTCAAGTTATACACGGTTTTTGTCTAATTTGGCAAGCAGCACCCTTTTAGATCCCTCGACTTAAAATCTCCTGAAATCTCAAGGGTTTTCGCGTTTCCTGCAAGTCAAAGCAGCTTAGTCTCAAGGGCTGAGTAGAACCAAAATAGATGCTTGCCCTCTGTTGTCTTTATTATAGCTCTTATTGCACTGTTTTGCAATGAAAACTACACACATGGTCGCATTTAATATATCACTTCATTTTGCAGCCATTCTTATCTCTCAGTGTGTCCGCCATAACACACATGCGGTTCACTCCGGTTTTGGGGAGCGAAAGCATTACTTGCCCAACAAATGGAATGCCCGTGGTGTCCGTTCCTCCCAGAAGGCAGGCAAAAGACGCGGCTGCGCACAGATCCGGTTTGAGCAGTTCCAGTGAAAAGTCTGCCGTATACTGGCCGCTTGTATGTTTTCTGAGCGTTCCCTGCTGACAACAAGCAAAGTTGGCACTGGTGCTTCGGCCGCTCAGTCCAAAAATCAGACTCTCCTCTACGGGTTCAAAGGGACAAGAGAAGGTAACTGTTATGCTTTTTTTCTGATTGGATTCCAGATATACCGGCACAGCATCTATCCGCCGAGTCTTTTGTGAAGCAAACATTTCAAGCGCATCCAAATCTTTGCATATTCTCAAATTATCTGTTTCACGGAGCAGCGTCAATGCATTCTCAACCTTACCACAGCGGATGAGGCTTCGTGCTTCGTTCTCCGCCCTTGCTATAGCCTCGCAGTCGGCGTTCCAAAGATCAGACAGAAGCTTACGGCCGTCGTCTGCGGTGTCACAATACAGCAGATCCATTGCATTTTGGTAATCACGGAATCTCTGCCAGACACTTCTTGAATATCCCATCTCTTCGGGTGCTGATAAATAGTGTTTTGCGGCTCGCTCAACAGGCTTTTCCATGGAGTTCAGGGCTTTCGGAAGTCCTGCGGCCGGGTGTGTCGGCATATAGGGAAGCTGGCAGGGCCGCCCAAGACAAGTCCATATTTTTGTAAACAATGCCTCATTGGAAAACTCACATACGATGCTGTCTACAGTGGAGCCGGTGCAAATGCGGCGGATACTGGAATAATGCGGAGAGCGCCCAGGGCCAACCCGTTCCGCGTCATCCGGCGTGCCCTCATAGTGTTCAGACATGATATTGCCTAATTCACGGGGTGAAACCTTATGGTTCGGGCGGCAAACAAAGGGCAGATCATTTGTTGTGTTCCCGCATTTCTGATGCATCAGCTTCTGAAGAGCGTGCTTTGCGCGCAATACATTATAAGGTTGGTGTTGTTTTTCCTCTATCGCATACGCCTTTGCAAAGTCAAAATCCTCAAAACTGCCATCCTGCCGGGGTTTATACCACTCTTTTTCTATGGCGTATTCAACCAGATCCGGCGAATAGTAGGCTTCCGGGAAGTCGTTGAGCCCGTGCAGTGTATAGTGATTAGGCATTACTGCCACCATATCGTCCGGAATGCGAACTGCCATATAATGTCGACCGCTGACGATCTGAATCATAAACGCTTCGTTCTTGTCTGCAAACGTGTAGCTTCGTCCGTCTGGCGCATATCCATATGTATCGACCATTTCGATAGCGATCTGCAGCGCTTCCCGCGCCGTCGATGCCCGTTCAGCTACTATGCGGCGAAGATTTCCCTCTATGCCGCCATTGCTCAGGCGAGACGGATCCCGTGTGTTCTCCTTTGAGACTTTACAGCTGTTACTTACAATAAGAATGCCCGCATCGTTGAAATAGGTATCTGCATTGGACAAGCCGTACATTCCTGCTTTCACTTCGACCCATAGATACCCATGTGTATGTTCAATCTGAGGGATCAACGCCCGCCCATTTTCAGCAGGGATCACAGAGCCTGCCTGCCAATTCATTTGCGGGACATCGCCGCGATAGACTTTGCAATATACATCGTCATCCTCGTTATGTGCGACAAGGACCTGGCCGGTCGTTGTCGCATTCTTTCCGGCAATCAATGTCATGCAGTTCCACGCAGAACGATCTGAATGATCACATACATGCTCAATAAACTCTCCGTCCAGCATTCTGATTCCTCCCACTGTATTTTGTAAAACCAATTTGCAAGTGCGCAGAGCACACACTATTTCATTCTTAGAATGCTCTGACTATATTCTACCAAATTCAACACGTATGCGCAACTCTAACAGTTAAAATCCCCGTTTTTAAACATTTTTATTTATAATGGTCACAGGCACAGTTTGGGCCACATATTCCACTCAATTGGCTCCCCACAAAAATTCCTTTGCAAAAAGCTCACGGTCAAGATTCTTAATTGATTGTCGTTCAAATTCAATTTGCCGTGGTTTGTCCTAAAATGTAAGCGCAACCGCATAGTCGCTGTAGGCAGCTAAAGAGGTCGTCCCTAAACGTTAGGACGACCTCCAAGCCGTTTTCTGCATATTGCAAGACAATTTTGCAGTAATACACGGTTTTACGTTGTACTCATAACTTTTTCTCAACTTTACACCCCTTCGCCAAAGATAATTGGCAATTGGTCATCACTATATAGTCAAATAAGCGGCGATAGAAATTCCCTTTTGCTGGAGCATTTCGGCAGCTGCGGATCCTACGGCTAGTCTCTAGCTTGATCCAGCTCTGACTGCGGCTGTTTTTAGGATACTTGATGTACTTTCCTGTGTGCAGCGGCGTCTGTCCATCAAAGCCTCAATCGATGTATCCGCGATGCGGGGCACAGCCGCTATAATTTATAATGTGCAGCAGTCTGTCACTCTTTTGAATGTCTCGAACGCGGCGCAGCCTACGCCGGTCTTTGCTTCTCAGATGCGCTTCAGATGATTCATTCTCCACGACCCCAGCAATCTTCTCGCTTAATTCGCTTTCGATCATAAATCCTCCCACTAGGCACGGTGCGCGTCACGGGCGATATCCCGTACCAGCTTCCGCGCTGCTTGTTATGAAATTCCGTCTGTGCCCGCTTGCTCTGCTTCTTCAGCGGTACCGTATTGGTCATACTTCATCCCCCCTCTATTTTACATTTGAATTACAAAGTGTGTTTTTGTCTTGCGTCTGGCTGCCATCTCTGATATTTTGTAATATCACGAATCTAAAAGGAGGCAAGCAAAATGGGCATGAAGACATTCCCCGTGATCGATCTTGTCGCTACGGGAAACAACATCCGCCGCCTACGCATGGAGCGCGGCTTGACCGTCCGGGAGCTGCAAAGCTACTTCGGCTTTGAAGAACCCCGCGCGATCTACAAGTGGCAGAAGGGCGAGAGCCTGCCCACGGTGGATAATCTCTACGCGCTCGGAGCGCTCTTTGAGGTTCCGATGGATCAGATCCTGGTTCCTGTTATAAAACTGCATATCGTCAGTGAGCAGCAGGCCGATCCCTGCTGCTCACATCATTTTCTTCCCGGCTATTTTGGATACGGCAAGCGTCCGATGCAGCTTCTACCATTTGCTCCGTCTGCATTGCCTGCTGCGTGACAGGTCACGCGTTCAGCTTTGCACGCAGAAAACCAAAATTTGGTCGTGATTGATCTCGTAATCAGCGAGTCCGGCTTGCTTGCCTTACATATGGAGATGTCAGTTTGGATGCAGGAAAGCATGTGATATGGAAAAGGCGGTTCTGACGGAAGATCGTCTGGCGAGGATAGAAACGTGGAACGCTTCTTTTCTTCATGTTTTGAAAGCTCGTAGGGTGAGCCGAACCAGAATATCTTTATAATAAAATGTGCAGCGTTATCGTTCATCTGCACCTGAACCGGTATCCGCATTCTCTTGGCTTGCCGCATCCAAAACAGCCGGGCTGTGCCGGGGCGTTATGCCCCAGCGATTTCTGTATAGGTCTCGAATGCTTCTGCAAAACTGGCGTTCACATCAAAGGGCGGCGCATAGTCCACCTTCGACGTAACAAGGCACAGGTCAATTTTGGCGGAAGTCTCGTCAGCCCGCTGATTCAGTTTGCCGAGCGCAGCGCGGATGACCTTGCGGTCATAATTGATCGTCGTCACTCGCCGCACATCGCAGCGATAGGAGATCTGATTGCCCTCGGCGTTGAACCGGTAACCGGTGCCACCGTTTGAAATCGTCTGCTCGGAGCTGCGCAGATCATTCATCCGTTTGAACGTGCGGGCAATGCTCTGACGCGTCGCATTGAGGCTGACCGCGCTGTCCATGTCGATGTCCAGCTCCGTTTTTGCCTTGCGGATGGCGGCGAACAGCTTGCCTTTCTCGTCCCGCAGATACAGGAGGAAACGGGCAATGTCTGTAATTCCCTCATAATACTCCGTTTCCGGCATCGCAAGGACGGTTTCGTCCTCCGCTTCCACCATGACCTTATGGCGCAGATAGGTGTTCTCCACCCGCGTGACGTTGGAATCACGGTCAAGGGTGCTCTGCGCTTCGTCCAGAAACGACTGGAGCTTGTTCTGGTAGCGGAACGCTTCTTTCAGATTCATGTTTCTTCACCTCTGGCTTGAAAATTTGTTTCTGTCCGTATTTTAGCTGCTGAAAGCCAGGAAGTCATGGAACTTGTGGTTCACCCTGCTGATCTAACGCGTAACTGCGCCGAAACAGGAATTGAGCATTTCACAGGCAAGTACATCATGTTTTTTCGCGCTGAGCAAGAGCCGCAGGCCTTTCCTCATACCATGTACAAAACGGCAGAAACTTTTCTCGATCCTCACTGGGCAAATTCATGTAGTCGATGATGTGTTCATTTGGAAACCAGCTTCCACAGTAGGCGGGCAGAACACCCTCCGGCACAATTCCGATCTGTTCTTCTTCCGCCAGCCGGTCAGCCAGCATCTTTGCTTCGGCCAGATAAACGGGGATATTTGCTCTCGTCAGGGCAAGATAGAATTTGACGGTTTCAATTGTCCGGTTCCACGCAGCTCCTGCCAGATACAGAAAATAACCGCGCATATCTTCCATTACCCGCAGATCGACATGCGTGGAGTTTCCGCCGCGGCAGACCTCCCACGGATGTCCGCCGCACCGGTCTCTATCGTGGAACCAAGCATGGAACGCCTCCGGGCTGTCCGCATCGATATCCTGCAATCCCTCGTCCCGGCCGTCGGCATGGAGCACGTACTGCTCCTTCGGCGTTTTTCCGCAGCCATCATACTTGTTCTCCGCGTAGCCCATGGCACAAAAGCGGAAAAAATCATTGGCTGTCATAGCTTGTAAGCGGTCTTTCATTGCAGCATAATTTTCTTCCTGTGCGGAGGCCCTTTCAATGAACTCCGCAACATCCGCAGGCGAGATATCCTTGAAGAAGTCGACTCTTGCATCCGGCCAGACATTCCAAAAATCCCTGCGTCGGATCGTTCCGGTTCGATGCTGGGGCGGCAGATTTTCACGGACAACATCGTTATACGTCCCGGCTTTCAGCATTTCAATGCAGCTCCTGACACCGTCGACAAGCCACTGGACAAACTCGGAAATTTCGCAGGGCCATCCTGCTGGTTCTCTGCGCTTGTCCTGAACGATCACATAACTGTGACGAACCGCGACAGCGCGGTATCCTTCCGCTTTGTCCTCGACGGCTTGGAAATGATACCATTTGACGTCCTCTGGGAACCAGCTTTTCCATGCATCTATAAATTCTTCTTCCGAATCATAGTTGCCTTCCTCGATTTCCTCCGCTGCATTGCCGAAATCCTCGATTGGTCCTCTTTCCGCACGAAGCCAGAGTGTTCTGACACCGTTCGGGGATTCCGGTGCAACCTGCTCCAACAGGGCAAACAGTTTATCAAGCAGTTTCTGACTTTTGTCGTCGTAGATACAGCTTGTCATACCAAAGTGGTCATTTCGCCGGAGCCAGCTGATATACCCATCTATTTTTGGCTGCGTCAATTTACCATGCACGTTTCTTCACCTCCAGTATCCTGTACGTCATCGTTTACGATTCTCTCCCATCTTTGCGCTTCCTCAAGGTCTGCCTCCGTATAATCAAAGGGAATCCTCCCAAGCCTGACCGTTTCCTTCAAAAAGAGAATCAACGCATCTTCCATGGTTAAGCCCTGCTTGGCCAGAAGCTCCGAAGCGCTGTCATAAACTTCTTTTGGGAGCTTGACCTCAATCGTCACCAATTCCATCTTCGTCCTCCTTTTCCTCAAACAGCGCTCTGAACATATGAACGAAACTTCCAACAAGCTGCGGATATTCATAATAAATATGGCGGCACAGTCTCTTGGAGAGCTCCAAGAAGCGGAGATCATCTCCAAAGTCAATGATACCGTCGAGAATATGTTCGATCTGTTTTTCGTCGGTAAGGCGACCTGAGATCACCTCGTCGACGGCATGGGAGTACTGCGTGTAGACAAGGTCATACAGCCCTTTAATTTGCTTTACAACCTCGTCAATCTCCGCTATGAACTTCTCATAATTCTCCATTGCTGTTTTCTCCTGCGTTGGTTCCATCCTTCCGGGTTCTTTCGATCATGGGCTGCGGGTTCGCCTCCAACAGCTCATCCAGCGTCCGCGGCGTGTAGTTCATGTAAGCCATCATGCAGCCGACATTGATCAATCTGCTTGGAATGCCCATCGTCCATTGTTCGTTCTTCCACTTCTCTACAAGTGACCATTCGCGCGTATTATGTACATGCCCGTACAGCATGACTGCGCCATAATGCTGGTTCTTATAAAACAGAATCGGGTAATGGCTCAGAATCACAAGCCGATGCTCATCGTTGACCTCCGCGTACTGCTTGATGCTTTCCCAGTAAGGACGGAGCTTTCCTTTCACACGGTCATGGTTGCCTTGAATCAGGTGTTTATGCCCCTGTAACCGCTGCATGATCCGGATGCTGTTTTCTTCGTTTTTCCAGAACGCATCGCCCAGCACATAGACGGTGTCGTCCGCTGTGATCCGCTCGTTCCAGTTCTGAATCAGCACCTCGTCCATCTGCTCTGTGTCCGCAAAAGGACGGTCGTCGAAGCGAATGACATTTTCATGACCGAAGTGCATATCTGCAATATAGTAAATCATCGTGTTTCCGTATGTTCCTCCCTGTTTTCCTTCGTCAGGGCGTCTTCCAATGCCTGCTTCATCTCACGCCACGCGCCGCCGCAGCCATCGGAGATCTTGCCCATGATGATTTTGAGAAGCGTGGTAATGCACGCCGGAGATAAGATCGGTGCAAGCTCCTTCACGGTCTGAGCTGTTTCTGCCAAGTCGGAATCGTCGCCCTCGGAAACATACCGCACAGCGTTTTTGACCATGACCTCCAGTTGCGTCAGCTCTGGCACTTCAAACCATCTGGCAGGACACAGGACGTAGGACTTGTCCGCATGGTCGATAATCAGGGCAACATCCTCTTTTGCCACTCGTTCCAGAATGGCATCCATGTTCGCTCCAAACTCTCTGGACGTGATATGCTCCATTTCAGAAACTGCCGGTAGTTTTTTCATGCTATGATCCTCCGTTATCTTTTGAACTGTTCATCTGACTCAAAGCTAGCTCTCCTTGCTTACTGCTATCCATCGTGCTGCATTTCTGCTTCTTCAGAATTGCCGTATTGTGGTTCCTCAGAATAGAATACCTGCATATCATCCAAACGGAGACAAGCCAGTCTTCCGAGGACACCTGACCACGGATCGCCCGTTTCGGGGAGCATACAACCGCAGTCGATTCCGATCCAGCTCGTTGCATCCCATATTGCCATGGGATTATCATACTGGAAATGGTGGGTCGGTGTATGCCCAAAGATGACTATCCGGCCCTCCAGAACGGGGAATCTCTCAAACCGCATCCAAACTGCGAAATCACGCGCACTTTTATGTTTCCAGCCGTAGCTTTCGTATAAGTCCACAGGTGCCGCGTGCGTTAGGATGTATTGCCTGTCGTTTACTGTCAGCTCCGCATTGACTGGCAGCTTGTCCAGATATTCGAATATCTCTTGTCGAACAGCCTTCTTTATATGCTTCAGGTAGTTGTGCGTGACCTGACCTCCATTCCGATACCATAGAGCTTGTTTGCGCTCATAGTAGTATTCTGGCCATTCCTCATCTTCTGGGGGCGGGTAGTAAAGCGCGTTCATCATCATAAGTTCGTGGTTGCCCAGAAGCATTTTGACATTTGGCATCGCCATGATCTGGCGTAAGAGTTTGATGCCGTCGGGGTTGCGGTCTATCACATCTCCAAGGACATAGAGCGTGTCCTCAGGCTGCAGGTTGATTTGCTTCATGACGGAATCAAAGCGCCGCTTCTGCCCATGGATATCTGACATGACATAAATCATGGTGTTCCACCTCCTTCTTCGCAGCACAAACATTTACCACACTTTTGGGGAAATAGCAACCTATAAAATCACAATTCACAGATAATAATTCTGACTGACGCTTCCGGTGACCAGTTGTTTATCCAATGCGGGATAGTCTGCTGAAAAAAGCTGATCTGGTCTTGAATTTTGAAGACTAGCTCTTTCAATAAGGTCTTTGAAATACATTCATCGTCTTCATTTTTAACCGGCTTTTGAAGCAACGCCTCTAAATCAGCAAGACTTCCCCAAATGAAGAAATCCCACGCGCCAAACGAGCTGCGCTCGAATGCCGGATTTTCCGCACAAATGATGTCCTGCGTCGAAGCCGCCAAATCCGAAAAGCGGATCCGTTTTTTAAGAAGCGCTAATTCATCATATGGGCTGGAAAGGATATCCCGCTCAGGCGCGGCATGCAGATAACGATGCCTGAGTCTTCCACTTGCAGATCGGTGCCACTGGTCGATATTGAACCATTGACCATCGAAGCACAGCTCTACCGTGTAGCCAAGCCATTTGCCCATGTGATACGCCTCCGCAGGGACTTTATACCTCTCCCGGTGTGATATTGTAAATGTCTTTTTGCATGTGTTCTTTATAATCTCGTCCTTTGTAGCTGGGCGAAACGAAGTACCAAAGTGGAACGTGCATCTGCAGACAAGCGCATCCTTGTTCCGCGATTCTTGTATCGCCAGATGTTTTGCAATATCGCTTATTTTCGATTTCGTCCAGCGTTCTTCTATTATGGTGCCCTCCTAAACATCAGCCATCTCCAAAGATGTCATTGCAAAACTCCGAATAGTCGGGGTCCGGATTCTCGGGGAACAGCTCCCAATCTCGCTTAGCGTCCTCTTTGGTCTTGAACTGCTTTTCCGGTTCAGCTAATCGATTCCAGAAGCTGAATGGGTTTCCGGTGAGAATGCACGGGAATCCCCAAAGCATTGTTCCGACATGATTCCACCTGCCGATCGTTCCGGTATACTGTAGTCTTGAAAACATAGCTTTGGTCGCACGGCAATATTCCCCGTCGCAGGCAAGCCAGAGATGTTCGGATCTGACTTTGTCACAGCGCATATAATAAGGTTTGTCCCATGTGTTGGTATGCGTCCATTTGTAGTTTTCCAAAGTGACGGGTTCCCTGTGGAGTAGCTGCGCAGGGACTAGGAATGGTACCTTCCTGTATGCGATAGAATGGCTGAGATCCTGATGTCCTTCTTCGAAGGCTTGGAATGTAGATAGCAACTCCTTGAATTGCTTCTTTAATTTCTCATCATGTGCGAGTTCTCCGAAAAAGCAGCGAAGATCCTCCAACGTACCGTAATAGTATTTTCCGAAGCTGGTAAAGGCAGCGGCAGAATAATCGTCCAGCTCCAGTCGGTAATATGTGGGTTCTACTTTTACGCACATGCGCAACACCTCTCGTTTTCTCCATCTCTGATTGACATTCTTCGAGGACGCGTGAATTGACGATGCTTTGCCATCCATTCGGACTAAATTGGATTATACCATCTGGAAATGTCAAGAAATGTGCAGTCGGGAAACACCCAAAATCTGAAAAGCTCGG
>ENA-ORML01002399-ORML01002399.1-human-gut-metagenome-genome-assembly--contig:-NODE-2399-length-12495-cov-4.713826_pt1 | contig 12495 bp, 12 predicted proteins | sample MGYA00242103_ERZ508995 | MGnify/ENA primary metagenome ERZ508995 (study PRJEB26280, sample SAMEA2338702) | human gut metagenome | biome: human gut; feature: human-associated habitat; material: faeces...
GACCCGCTGGGAGGCCCTCGATGCCCTGACGGCGCTCGCTACCACCTGCCCCGAGCAGCTGGGCGATGCCTTTGAGGGCGCCGAGACCGCGCTGTTCGACGAGATTTCCTCCACGCTGCGCTATGCCGCCTTCCGCCTGCTGTGCGTGTGGGGTGCCACGAGCGTCGAGCGTTCGCGCGAGGCTTGGCCCATCCTGGACGAGGCCATCCAGTGCTACCACGGCGACCTCGAGTATCGCGACATGCTCGGTTGCCTGTACGAGTTTTGCCAGGGCGAGATCGACGCCGAGGTTGCCGAGAAGCTTGCGCTGCGCCTTAAGTTCGATGCCGAGAACGGTAAGGGCAGCTATCTCAAGGCCCGTTCGAGCGAGATTTGCGAAATGCTTGTTAAACGTTTTGGCCTGGATCTCTCCAAAAAGAAGAAGCGTGCTAGCGTTAAAAAATCTGACGACGCCGAAGACGAGGAGTAACAGATTATGGCGCACGATGTAGTCCTGATCCCCGGTGACGGTATCGGTCCCGAGATTACGCAGGCCATGCGCCGCGTGGTCGAGGCTGCCGGTGTCCAGATCAATTGGAACGTCCAGGAGGCCGGTGCCGGCGTCATGGACGAGTTTGGCACGCCACTGCCCCAGCACGTGCTCGATGCGGTCGCCGAGACCAAGGTCGCCATCAAGGGTCCCATCACCACACCGGTCGGCACGGGTTTCCGCAGCGTTAACGTGGCCCTGCGCAAGCACTTTGACCTGTACGCCTGCGTGCGCCCCTGCCTGTCGCAGCCGGGCGACGGCTCGCGCTTCCGCGACGTTGATCTGGTTATCGTGCGCGAGAACACCGAGGACCTCTACGCCGGCATCGAGTTCGATGAGGGCGCTGCCGAGGTCGAGGAACTCTCGCAGCTCGTCGAGCGTTCGGGCCAGAAGACCTTCGCCGCCGATTCCGCCATCTCGATCAAGCCCATCTCCATCGCCAAGAGCCGCCGCATTGTGGAGTATGCCTTTGAGTATGCCCGCCGCTGCGGCCGCAAAAAGGTGACGGCCGTGCATAAGGCCAACATCATGAAGGCGACCGATGGCCTGTTCCTGCGCGTTGCGCGCGAGGTGGCCGCCAACTATCCCGATATCGAGTTCAACGACAAGATCGTCGACGCCACCTGCATGGGCCTGGTCCAGAACCCCAACGACTTCGATGTCCTGGTGCTGCCCAACCTGTACGGTGACATCGTGAGCGACCTGTGCGCCGGCCTAGTGGGCGGCCTTGGCATGGCCCCCGGCTCCAACATCGGTGCCGACTGCGCCATTTTCGAGGCAACGCACGGCTCCGCGCCCGATATCGCTGGCCAGGATATCGCCAACCCCACGGCCGAGATCCTCTCTGCTGCGATGATGCTCGATCACCTGGGCGAGAACGACGCGGCCAATCGCATTCGCGCCGCCGTTTCTGCTACGCTCGACGAGGGTGAGCAGGTTACCGGCGACGTTCGTCGTGCCCAGACCGGCTCCGTTGAGGGCGCTGTGGGCACGCAGGCCTTTGCCGATGCCGTTATCGCGCACCTGGCCTAAGGCATGCAGACTGCAAACGCCTAAATAGTACTTAAGTGTTTGCGTATAACCTGAGAATCAATACGCCCGGCGCTCTGTCGGGCGTATTCTATTGAAGACTATGTTTCCTAACAAGGAGTAACCGATATGGGTCTGATTCAAAAGAAGGACGAGAAGGACGAGATCGACGGCATTCAGATCATCGAGCGCGGCGAAGGCCCCGACGGTGACGAGGACGAGAAGATCGATCTGGTCGCCGGTACGTCTGCCGAGCACATTGCCGCCGGCACGACGGCCGAGGAGGAGGACGCTCGCCTGGAGGCAAAGATCGCCGCGGACGCCGCTGACGAGAATCTGATGCCCGAGGAGCAGGACGAGGACGATGACTCCGACGTGGATGACCACGCTTGCAAGCACAAGAAGACGATGATTGCCGCCTTTGTTGTCGCTATCGTGATCGCTGCTGTGGTCGGCTTCTTTATCGGCAACGGTGGTTTTGGCGGCAAGGGCGTCGGCTCGGCGACCCTCACCGAGGACCAGCTCGATTCGACCGTGGCAAGCTACAGCTACAACGGCAAGAAGAGCGACATCACCGCGCGTGAGGCCATCGAGAGCCAGTACAGCCTCGACACCGTCAAGGACGATGACGGCAACTACACCGCTCCGTCTGCCGACGTTATCCTGTCCTACGTGCGCAACAAGATTCTACTCGATGCTGCCGAGGACGAGGGCATTACCGTTTCTTCCAAGGAAATGAAGAAGTACGCTGAGGATTCCATCGGCACCTCCGACTACAAGACCATGGCCACGCAGTACGGCGTGTCCAAGGACCAGGCCAAGCAGATCGTCCGTCAGTCCGCTACGCTGCAGAAGCTCTACAAGAAGAAGGTGGGCGACAGCTCCGCAAGCATGCCGACTGCTCCGACCGAGCCTTCTGACGGCAACGAGGAGACCGCGAGCAAGGACTACGCCGATTACATCATCAACCTTGCCGGCGACGAGTGGGATAGCGAAAAGGGTACCTGGAAGGACGCCGATAGCACCTACGCTAAGGCCTTCGCTGACGATGCCTTTACGGCCGATAGCGCCACCTACAAGCAGGCCATGACCGCCTATTACACCGCCTACCAGCAGTATTCCTCGCAGGCTTCGAGCGCCAGCTCCAAGTGGACCGAGTATGCTAACGGTCTCTACGCCAAGGCCAACATCAGCATCTACGGCCTGTTTGCGTAAGGTTTGCCTGCACTACTGCGCGCTAACCGATTTACCTGATTGAGCCCGCTAGAACGGACAACGTTCTAGCGGGCTTTTTGCGTTGAGGGCGTGATTGACGGCTTAATTATGGCTATTCATCTGTAAGCCCAAAAAGGCTATCGGCTTCATCGTCGGATATATATTCCAGTACATCGCCCGGTTGGCAGTCGAGTGCCCGGCATATCGCGTCAAGAGTTGAAAAACGTATGGCAGAAACCTTGCCCGTCTTAATGCGTGACATATTGACCTGGGAGATGCCCACACGTTCCGCAAGCTCTTTGGATGAGATCTTGCGTTCGGCGAGCATGCGGTCAAGCCGCAGAATAATCATGGATTCCCCCTAGAGCAACTCGTCATCTTGTTTTTGCAGGATATACCCGTAGCGGAAGATGCTGGCAATCAGGCAAATAATCAGGCCTGCAAAGAGCATGGAGGGCTCGAATAACTGGCCGACGAACGCATCCGTAAAGCTGCCGCCAAATCCTGAGAGTATCATTCCCGTGATTACGGCGCCAAGAAGCCTCACGGCAACGCCGCCGATAAGGAATAAATGTCCTACTCGACGAAGTGTCTGGTTACATTCAAGGTCAAAGGGCCTGCCTTCCTTTTCAATGTTGAGGAAAAGCCTGCGCACGCTTATCGCGATGGTAAGCGCGAGACATGTCATCAAGAGACTCCCTATGGCAGTGTGACCATCGTGTGCGACGAGCATAAGTGGGGCCTGCGCATCGGTGCCGACGATAGCAAGGCACGGCCCTTCGCCGGCTTGAAGTTCTACGGATTGGAGGCACGACCCTTGGGAGAGGCCGGGCAATATGAGTAGAAGGTCAATCGCAATGACTGCGAGGAGCCCCAGAGCGAGCGCGGTGGTAATGCAGATCGTGGCCCATTTGCAGATGCGAGCGAGCTTCCTCAGTTTGGCTACCGTCTGTTCGCGGCTGATGGTTTCATTCGATATAGACGCGTTTCGATGGACCATAACCCCTCCAATCGGCGTTTTGGATGATACTTGTATCATATCAGAATTAACGATAAACGATAAATAATTACGGATACTGAGCAAGTAATGATTGAAAACGATTAGCGTGAGCTATTGGCTCATTTTGGATGCCGGAGTTTGGCGCGCGGGGGATGAGGACAAATGCCAAAACTTCCCGTGATCGCACAAGTGTTTCATCGGGTTTCCCTAATTCATCTGGGAAAACAACTGCAAACGATTGCAAGTAACCGGTGAACGGTCGAAAACTACCGTTCACCGATAATCTCAAAACTGGTTCTAACTGGTATTAAGTCAAAAAGACCAATTCACATATCTTCACAATGACCTGCAATTTTTCTACACGCTATTTTTAGCCGCCCTGCGTTGTTTAGACACAGGAAAAGATCCGATCTTTTGCCAAAACATTTCGAAACGGTTTCAAAACCGCAGGTAGAAGTGTTAACGACCGGTAAACGGTCGATTTATCACCGTGAGCGGTGCAAAAACGTTTTACCGTATGAATCAACGAAAGCGACCTCTTCTGGGGTGATATAGTGACAACAACACGTCGCGTGGTTACTACCAGTTTAGAAACCACTGGTCTTCAAAGAACGCTTTCCAAGAAGCTTTAAGGGCGAGCGCCCGCTGGCTTCCGAAAATCATCGGACTCAGATTGTACACACCTTCGGAAGGGAAATTTGAATGGTTGGCTTTATTCTTACCGGTCATGGACAGTTCGCACCCGGCCTTGCAAGCGCTATCGCTATGGTTGCTGGCGACCAGCCTGCTTTTACCGTCGTTCCTTTTGAGGGCGACCAGGCTGCATCCTACGGTGAGGATCTCCGCGCCGCTATTACCGCTATGCGCGAGGAGTGCGATGGCGTGCTCGTCTTTACCGACCTGCTTGGCGGCACCCCGTTCAACCAGTCGATGATGATTGCCCAGGATGTCGATAACGTCGAGGTTCTGACTGGCACCAACCTTCCCATGGTTATTGAGCTTCTGTTCCTCCGCGGCAATGCCACGCTCGCCGAGCTTGGCGAGCAGGCCGTGACCGTTGGCCAGACGGGCGTCACAGCCCAGACGGTCGCATCCGTTGCCGATTCCGAGGAAGAGGATATCTTCGGCGACGAGGACGGCATCTAATGGCCGATTTCGGAGCCAACGTCCTGAGCTCCTCGGTCGCTCTTTTAGGCCTGCTTGTCATCATGGGCTTGATTTACACCATCTGGTCGCAAATCAACATGAAGAAGAAGCAGAGGTACTTCAAGGAGCTGCACACCGAGCTCAAGCCGGGTCAGGAGGTTCTTTTCGCCGGCGGTATCTACGGAACCGTCAAAGGCATCGAAGGCGAGAAGGTCCAGATCAAAGTCCGATCCGGAGCCGTCGTAGATGTTTCGCGTTACGCGATTCAGGAGATCAAGTAACTGTCGTCAGCAAATATCGAAAGGAAGCTGATCAACATGGCAGAACCCAACATTCTTCTTACCCGCATCGATAACCGACTGGTCCATGGTCAGGTTGCCACCCAGTGGAACTCCACTCTGGGTTCCAACCTCATCCTCGTCGCCAACGACGACGTGGCGTCCAACACCATGCGCCAGAACCTCATGAAGATGGCCGCTCCCGCCGGCGTCGCTACGCGTTTCTTCTCCCTGCAGAAGACCATCGACGTCATTGGCAAGGCGAGCCCGCGCCAGAAGATCTTCATCGTGGCCGAAACACCGGAAGACGTGCTTACGCTCGTCAAGGGCGGTGTGCCTATAAAGAAGGTAAACATCGGCAACATGCACATGTCGGAAGGAAAGCGCCAAGTCGCCACCTCCGTCGCAGTTAACGACGAGGATGTCGCTGCGTTTAAAGAGCTGCAGGAATTGGGGGTGGAGTTGGAGATCAGGCGCGTTCCGAGCACGCCTGTTGAGGACACGAGCAAGCTCTTCTCGTAATCCTCGTGATCCACGTTGTCAGGAGTGAAACCCTGACGTTCTGTACGTGATATCCAAAGTGCGTACATACATTTTGAAAGGAGGAGCAAGATGGAATACTCGATCATCCAGATCGCTCTGGTCTTCGTTGTTACGTTCATCGCGGCAATCGACCAGTTTGACTTCCTCGAGTCTCTCTATCAGCCCATCGTCACCGGCGCCGTCATCGGTCTTATCCTTGGCGACCTCAACACCGGTCTTCTCGTGGGTGGTACCTATCAGCTCATGACGATCGGCAACATGCCGATCGGAGGCGCTCAGCCGCCTAACGCCGTCATCGGCGGCATCATGGCAGCCATTCTCGCTATCGCCACGGGCCTCGAGCCCAACGCGGCAGTCGGCCTCGCCATTCCGTTCGCTCTGCTTGGCCAGCTTGGCGTTACCCTGGTCTTCACGCTTATGTCCCCGCTTATGTCCACGGCCGATAACATGGCTCACAACGCGGACACCAAGGGCATCGAGCGCCTGAACTACTTCGCCATGGCTCTGCTCGGCCTGATCTTCGCTGTCGTCGTCACCCTGTTCTTCATCGCTGGCGCTACCATCGGTCAGACCATCGCTTCTGCCATCCCGACTTGGCTGCAGACCGGTCTGTCCGCTGCAGGCGGCATGATGCGCTTCGTCGGCTTCGCCGTCCTGCTCAAGGTTATGATGAACCGCGATATGTGGGGCTTCTTCCTCATGGGCTTTGGCCTCGCGCTCATCACCGTTGCCAACGATTCGCTGGCAACCCCTGCTCTGCTCATCCTCGCTCTCATCGGCTTCGGCATCGCTTTCTGGGACTTCCAGCAGCAGACCGAGCTGAAGGGTGCAGCTGTTTCTGACGGAGGTGACTTCGAAGATGGCATCTAATGAGTATGTGATCCCGGAGCACTACGAGGATCTCACTCCTGCTCCGCAGCTCGACCAGAAGACCCTCAACAAGATGGCTTGGCGCTCCTGCTTCCTGCAGGCCTCGTTCAACTACGAGCGTATGCAGGCCGCTGGCTGGCTCTACTCCATCATCCCTGGTCTGGAGAAGATCCACACCAACAAGAACGACCTCGCGGCTTCCATGAGCCACAACCTGGAGTTCTTCAACACCCACCCGTTCCTCGTCACCTTTGTTATGGGCATCGTGCTTTCGCTCGAGCAGAACAAGGTTGACATCCCCACGATCCGCGCCGTCCGCGTCGCCGCAATGGGCCCGCTCGGTGGTATCGGTGACGCCCTGTTCTGGCTGACGCTCGTGCCTATCACGGCCGGCATCACCTCCAACATGGCCATCAACGGCAACGCTGCTGCGCCGATCATCTTCCTGGTGATCTTCAACGCTGTCCAGTTCGCTCTGCGCTTCTGGCTCATGAACTGGTCCTACAAGCTTGGCACCAGCGCTATTGACGCTCTGACCGCCAACATGCAGGCCTTCACGCGTGCCGCTTCCATCATGGGCGTCTTCGTCGTCGGTTGCCTGGTCGTCACCATGGGTGGCACCCAGATCAACCTCCAGATCCCCAACGGCACCACCCGTGGTCTCTCCGCTACTACCGTGATCGTCTCCGAGAAGGAGGCCGAGAACTTCACCGGTATGGAGGGCATCGATACCGAGACCGCTGAGGCCGGTACCATCGCCATGACCGATAAGGACGGCAACGCCCTTACCGCTTCCGATGCCGACGGCAACGCTGTCGAGTGCGGCGTCACCGATCTGGGCAACGGCATGGAGTCCGTGACCTACGGCACCGTTACCGAGGATCCGGTCAACTTCTCTGTTGCCGACACCCTCAACACCATCGTCCCGAAGCTCGTCCCGCTTATGCTTACGCTGCTGCTTTACTACATGTTCGCTAAGCACAGCTGGACCCCGACCAAGGGCATTCTCCTGCTCTTCGTCCTTGGCATCCTGGGCGCTGGCCCGCTTGGTCTCTGGCCGAGCATCTGGTAAGGCTCTAGCTTGAGGGGTGTGTCCCTACGCGGCTCACACCCCGACCCCTTAAGCCATGTGTATGTTAAAAGCCGCGTGCTCGAAAGAGCGCGCGGCTTTTGTTTTCTTAATGATTCGGGTGTGGCAGACAGATAATGCATAACACCCTAGGTAGTTAGCCGAATTCGAGCAAAAGGGAGGATAGAATGGCGATCGGAGCGCATAAGCAACCGCTGTACGATCAGCTGGTCGATATTCTGACCGAAAAGATTGACCATGAATATCGCGCCGGTGACATGATTCCTTCCGAGCGCGAACTTTCGGAGCGCTATGGTCTCTCGCGCACTACGGTACGCCTGGCTCTGCAGGAACTGGAGCGTTTAGGACTGGTGGTTCGGCAGCACGGTCGCGGTACCTTTGTGACCGACCGTTCGGCAAAGGCAACCAATCTTATGCAGTCCTACAGCTTTACCGAGCAGATGCGCGCGATGGGTCGAGAACCCGAGACCACGATTCTCGAGTTTTGCGAGATGGAGGCCGATAAGAATCTGGCCGAGCATATGGGATTGCGTATCGGTGATCGCATTTTTAAGCTTAAGCGCCTTCGTTCTGCCGATAACATGCCCATGATGGTCGAACGCAGCTATCTACCGGTTCGTCAATTTCTGTCCCTAAAGCGACCACTGCTGGAGCGTAAGCCGCTTTACGATGTGATTGAGCAAGACTTTCAGCAAAAGATTCGCGTGGCCGAAGAGGAGTTCTATGCGAGCATAGCCCGTCCCACCGACGCCCACCTTTTGGGAATTGTCGAGGGCTCGCCTGTGCTCGATTTGGTCAGGACTACGTATAACGAGTCAAACGAGGTTGTGGAGTATACACTCTCGGTTGCTCGTGCCGATCAGTTTAAATACAAGGTTTACCACCAGCGTAGCAACTAGTGTCCGCATCGTTTCCATATGATGATTCTTTGCATTTAACTGGTTACTACCAGATAACCAACCGAAGTGTATAATTGCACGTCAGAGGATTACTTCTAGAGAGAGGTATTAGAAATGTTCGAGAAGAGTGTCGAGGAGCTCACCGAGCTCGGCGCCCAGATCACCACGGCCGAGATTGCTCAGCAGCCCGAGCTTTGGCGTGATACGCTCAACATCTATCGCGAGAACAAGGAGGCCATCGAGGCCTTCCTGGCCGAGGCTCGCGCTATGGGCGAGGGCCGTCTGTCCGTTGTCTTCACCGGTGCCGGTACGTCCGACTACGTTGGCGATACCTGCGCCCCGTACCTGCGTCACGCTGGCAACACTGATCTCTACGACTTTAAGCCCATCGCCACGACCGACATCGTGAGCGCTCCGCGCGACTTCCTGCGCGCCGAGGATCCCACGCTCGTGGTTTCCTTTGCCCGCTCTGGCAACAGCCCCGAGAGCCTTGCCGCCGTTGCCGTTGCCAAGGAGCTCGTCCACAACGTCAAGTTCCTCAACATCACCTGCGCTCCCGAGGGCAAGCTCGCCGTCGAGTCTGCCGATGATCCCAACGCGCTGACGCTGCTCATTCCGCGCGCCAACGACAAGGGCTTCGCCATGACCGGTTCTTATTCCTGCATGACCCTGCTCTCCACCCTTATTTTCGACACTGCCTCTGACGAGCAGAAGGCCGAGTGGGTCGAGACGATTGCCAAGATGGGTGAGGAGGTCATCTCCCGTGAGCCTGAGATCGCCGATTACCTGGCTGGCGATTTCAACCGCGTGACCTACTTGGGTTCTGGCTCCTTCGGTGGTCTTGCCCAGGAGAGCCAGCTCAAGATCCTCGAGCTCGCTCACGGTCTGGTTGCTACTTCCTACGACACCTCCATGGGCTATCGTCACGGACCTAAGTCCTTCGTCGACGATAAGACGCTCGTCTTCGTGTTCGTCAACAACGACGCCTACACCCGTCAGTACGACATCGACATCCTCAACGAGATCGGTGGCGACAAGATCGCTCAGCACACCGTCGCCGTTCAGCAGGAAGGTGCCACCGTCTATGAGGGTGAGTCCTTCACCTTTAAGGGCTACGAGGTACTTCCCGAGGGCTACCTTGCTCTGCCGTTCGTGATGTTTGCCCAGGCTATCAGCCTGCTCAACTCCGTGCGCGTGGGCAACACGCCCGATACGCCGAGCCCCACCGGCACGGTCAACCGCGTGGTTAAGGGCGTGACGATTCACCCCTTCACCGCTTAATCGCGTCCCCCTGTAAGGGCGCCCGTCCGCTCATAACGGCGGGCGGGCGCTTTTTGTTTTACGTGTGCTGGGTATAAGCATCACCACAGTCAACTGCTTTAGAAGCAAGGAGTGCATATGAGCACGTACGCAATTAAGGCTGACAAGTTCTTCTTGCCGGCAGGCCCGCAACTGGGCGGCTATCTTATGGTCGAGGATGGCGTCTTTGGCGCCTGGCAGGCCGACGAGCCCTCTTGCGAGATTAAGGACTACACGGGATCGTGGATCGCACCGGGTATGGTCGATACTCACATCCACGGCTTCTACAACCACTCAACTACCGATAACGATCCCGAGGGCATCGATATCAGCTCGACCGAGCTCGCCCGTCGCGGTACCACCAGCTGGCTGCCCACGACGTTCACCGATGGCGTCGAGCAGATCAAGGACGCCTGCGCCGCTATCGCTCAGGCGGACGAGGGCCGCGGCCCCGACTTCTGCGGTGCACGCATTCAGGGCATCTACCTGGAGGGCCCCTTCTTTACCATGAAGCATGTGGGCGCGCAGAACCCCGCTTATCTGATTGACCCCTCTGAGGAGGTCTTCGACCAGTGGCAGGAGGCTGCGGGTGGTCGCATCGTTAAGAGCGCCATGGCGGCCGAGCGCGACGGTGCCGCTGCTTATGCGGCTGCGCTGAACGCCAAGGGCGTGGTGACCAGCATCGGTCACTCCGACGCCACCTATGATGAGTGCATCGCCGCCATCAACGCCGGTTCCAGCTGCTTTACGCATACCTATAACGGCCAGCGCGGGCTGCATCACCGCGAGCCCGGTGTCGTGGGTGCTGCCATGTCCACGCCTGAGACCTACGCCGAGATCATCTGTGACGGCAAACACGTGAACCCTGCCGCCATCAAGGCGCTGCTGCAGGCAAAGGGCTGGCAGCACACGGTGCTCATCACCGACTGCCTGGGTTGCGGTGGCATGCCCGAGGGCAGCTACACCAGCGGCGGCATGGACGTCATCATGAAGGACAACCTGTGCTGGCTCGCCGACGGCAAGAGCATTGCCGGCTCGGTGCTCACGCTTGCCCAGGGCGTCAAGAACATTGTCGATTGGGGCATCGCCAGCGCCGATATCGCCATTCGCATGGCTACCGAGGTGCCGGCTCGCTCTGCACACATCGAGGATAAGTGCGGCAGCATCATGCCGGGTCGCGACGCCGACTTTGTCGTGTTCGACCATGAGCTCACCCTCGTCGAGACGTATGTTGGCGGCCAGAGCGTCGGCAACGCCTTTACCGAGTAACGATAGAAAAAGACGGCGGGCCCGAATCTGCTCGGACCCGCCGTATGGGTTAAACGCTCAAAAGCACCTTTACAGTTACAGCTTGTTAGCGATCTTCTTTGCCGTGCGCTTAACGCCGGCCACCAGGCCTCCCGCAGGATGCTCCTTCTCGTATGCTAGGCGCTTTTCGCGCTTGGCGTACTCTTCGACGATGATGTCGCCATATTCGTCTTCGATCTTATCGAAGAAGTCGACGGCGCCCTTAATTTCCTCAGCGGTCGGGTGTCCCTTTTGGACACCGCCGGTGAGTTTGAACGGCCCCCACGTATCAAAGCCGGGGCAGCCGTAGACACCCATAAAGATGGCCTGTCTCATGCGGCAGATGCCATCGATATCCTTGCCGTACCACTTGTTTTTGCCACCGTAGGTCATAAGGCCAAACACCTTGTCCTGCGGCTGCAGTACGTTCGTGAGCACGCGCGCCATATCTTTGTCGATCTCGGAGTAATAAATGCCCGTGGCGACGCCGATCAGATGATATTCGTGCAGGTCGGGGTACTCGTTTTTACCGAGTGACCTCACGTCGAGGGTATCGATCTCGGGATGCGCCTCGACGATGGCGTCCACGAGCTTTTTCGTATTGCCGTGGTGGCGTGAGGCATAAAGGATGATGGTTCGCATAAGAAGGCCTTTCAGCTGTAATTGCATCAATGTCTGTATGGTACCCCGTTGCATGGCTGGGAAACCGGACGCATCGATGAACGTGCGGGTTTGTCCTTTGGTCAGGGCCGAGACGGGTTCTTGCGAGCAAAAAAGCAGTTGTTCGAAAGGATGGACAATGGAATACGCTCTCTCCAACGATTCGATTTCTATTAGGGTGTCCACGGTCGGCGGCTCGTTTACCTCGATTGAGGCCGACGGTCGCGAGTATTTGTGGCAGGGCGATCCCGCCGTGTGGTCCGGCCAGGCGCCGATTTGCTTCCCGATTTGCGGAGGCTTGCGTGACAACAGCGCCATGACGTTTGCCGGGCATCATGTAAAGCTCGCTCGCCACGGATTTGCGCGTAAACAGGAGTGGAAGCTGTTGAGCCAAGGCGAGAACGAGCTGGCGATGTGCCTGGCTTCCGAGGATAACGCCGCGCTGCTGAGCGATTATCCGTACCCGTTTAAGCTTGTCGCTCGTTATACGCTCGAGGCCGCTGCCGTGCGCGTTTCCTATGAGGTGACCAACGAGGGAACCGAGGACATGCCGTTCTTTATCGGCGGTCATCCCGGCTTTAGGTGTCCGCTCGATGAGGGCGAGGCCTATACGGACTACGAGCTGCGCTTTGAGAAAGACGAGGCTGCGG